>Ga0102590_1003885_pt1 | contig 13809 bp, 14 predicted proteins | sample AraplaMF_Col_mMF_FD_76859 | JGI IMG/M metagenome (GOLD analysis project Ga0102590, IMG submission 76859) | Arabidopsis root microbial communities from the University of North Carolina, USA - plate scrape MF_Col_mMF | ecosystem: Host-associated > Plants > Roots > Endosphere | place: USA...
ACATCTCGGTTGATGCTTGCGCCGCCGCACCATAGGTGTCGACATAGCAGGCGAGGTCTTTTACGGCGAGGTTGCCCAAGAACGCGCGGACCTTGCGCAGATCCTTCACGTCCGTGCAGATCGCGACGATGTCGAGCCGATCGGGCCGCGATCCCGCGAGGCGCGCCAGCGTCGGGAGGTCGAGCCGGCAGGCCGCGCACCATGTGGCCCAGAAGTTCACCAGGGTGATGCGCCCCGACTTCGGCGATACGACGATGTCCCGGCCGTTCGGGTCCTGAAGCCGCATCGGCGGCATCGCGGCGCGCGGGCGCACGACCGTGAATTGGCTGCGCCCGGCTTCGAACACTGGCGGCCACCTGTCCTGCGCGCGACTTGCGCGCGGGGAGGCAAGAAGCATCGGCGCTGCGATCAGGAGCGATCGCCGGGACAATGCGCGAGGTCTCTCATGCATGGATATAGGCCCAGCCCTTCAGTTGCAGGTCGACCACGCGTCCGATGCCGAACGGGACCAGGTTCGCGCCCGGGATCAGCGGGATCGACACCTGCTCCTTGGCTTCCGCGATCGCCTTTGACGAGGCGCACATGCTGTAGGCGAGATCAGGCAGCGATTGTCGCAAGGTCGCGAGCGGCCCGACCAGCGGAGTCTTGTCCGCGCGGAAGACGTCGATCCCCTTGCCGTTGGCGACGACCTCGATCAGCAACCGCGCGCCCTTGGCGGCGAAGTGTTTTGCCAGATTGGCCGAATAGCTGATGGCGTGTCCCATCACATAGGGCTCGTTGCTGTCGATCAGGATCACGACGCCGTCGATGAGGCGATCCTCCTTGGCCGCGGCAGCGCCACCAGCCGCCAGGATCGCGGTGCCGGCGAGCAGGCCCCTGCGGGACCATCCATTGAAAGAGACCATAGTCACCGCACCTCACTCGTCAAAGCTGACGCGGCGTGATCGGCGCTTTGCTGTTGCGACCCCACAGCACGAACAGGCTGAGCGCCAGCAGAACCACGTTCAGCGGCGTCACCTCGGCCTCGCCGCGCGAGAGATGGAAAATGAGCGCAAACACCTGCAGCACGGAGCAGCCGAGCGCGGCGAGTACGGTCAGCCGCGGCAGGATGCGCGTCAGGGCCGGCAGCAGAATGCCGATCCCGCCGGCGAGATCGACGAGCGCGATGAACCGAACGAAACTTTCTGAATACTGGCCGGCCCACGGCATCATCGCTGCCAGCTGGGGAATGGGCGTGGTGAGCTTGACGAACCCAGCGCCGATGAAAGCGAAGGCGACGAGGATCTGCGCGATCCAAAGGCCGATGCGAAGGGCGCGGCCGGGAGCGGCTGTTTCGAAGGTGGCGGTCGACATGACGGTTCTCCAAAATGTGAGGGTTGGCACCGTTTAATAGTTTCCTCGTTTTTGATCATTATCGTCCCCAGGATTGGTTCATTTCCTGGATGTTGATGATTTCATGGATTCCCTGGTCAGCATGAGGGTGTTTTGCCTGGTGGCCGAGTTGAAGAGCTTCGCGACCGCAGCGCAGCGCCTGCGCATCTCGCCCGCCATGGCGAGCAAGCATGTGATGCAGCTCGAGAAACGGCTCGGCACACGGCTGCTCAACCGGACCAGCCGGCGCGTCAGCCTGAGCGAAAGCGGCGCGCTCTATTTCGAGCAGTTGCGGCAGATGCTGGATTCGCTCGACGAGGTCGAGGCCGCCGTCAGCAACGCCACGGTCGTTCCGCACGGCACGCTGCGACTCACTGCGCCGGTATGGATGGCGAACCCGATGTTCGCGGGCGTGCTCGCGGACTACCAGGCGCGCTATCCGGAGGTGTGCCTGGACGTCGATCTCAGCGGACGGCTGGTCAATCTCGTCGAAGAAGGCTTCGACCTCGCCTTGCGCGCGACCGGCGAGCCCGACGAGGCGCTGATCGCGCGTCCCATCGCCAGGGTTGCGTTCTACATGGTTGCGGCACCCGCCTATCTCGAACGCGCCGGCCGCCCGACCAAACCGGCTGACCTTGCCGGCCGGGCGCTGTTGCACTACGCGCTTTATCCCGGTGAGAGCTTCTCATATCCGGGCGAGCATGGCACCGAGACGGTCAGGCTCAAGCCGGTGCTGCGCAGCGGCAACGAAACGCTGCTGCACATGGCGGCCCTGGAAGGCATGGGCCTCGCTTTCCTGCCGAAATGGCTGGTCGCCGACGACATTGCCGCTCGCCGCCTCGTGCTCATCCTGCCCGACGACGTCGTTTTCGAAGGGCGTCTATTCGCGGTCTATCCCAGCCGCAAGTATCTCTCCGCCAAGGTGAGGACCTTCATCGACTTCATCGCCGCCGACAAGCGGATGAAGTAGCGGGTCACGCCAACCGGATCACAGCGATCTCGCGATCAATAGCTTCATGATCTCGTTGGTGCCGCCATAGATCTTCTGGATGCGGGAATCGATGAAGATGCGCGAGATCGGGTATTCCTGCATGTAGCCGTAGCCGCCGAACAGCTGGAGACATTCGTCGGCGGTCTGGACCTGCTTGTCCGAGCACCAGTACTTCGCCATCGACGCCGTGACGGTGTCGAGATCCCCGGCGACCAGGCGCTCGATGCACCAGTCGACGAACACGCGCGCGATCATCGCCTCGGTCTTACGCTCGGCGAGCGTGAAGGCGGTGTTCTGGAAATCCATCAGCGGCTTGCCGAACGCCTTCCGCTCCTTGGTGTACTCGATGGTCAGCTTGACAGCCCGCTCCATCGCGGCGACGGCGCCGATCGCGAGGGCGAGACGCTCCTGCGGCAATTGCTGCATCAGCTGGACAAACCCCTGGCCTTCCTCCTTGCCGAGGAGATTCTCCGGCGGCACGGTGACATTGTCGAAGAACAGCTCGGACGTGTCGGAGGCGTGCAGGCCGATCTTGTCGAGGTTGCGCCCGCGCTTGTAACCTTCAGCGCCCGCGGTCTCGACCACGATCAGCGAGATGCCCTTGGCGCCAGCTTCGCCGGTGCGCGCAACCACGATGACGAGATCGGCAGCCTGGCCGTTGGTGATGAACGTCTTCTGGCCATTGATGACGTAGGAATTGCCCTGCTTCTTCGCCGTCGTCTTCACAGCCTGCAAGTCAGAGCCGGTGCCGGGCTCGGTCATGGCGATGGCGCCGACCATCTCGCCCGAGGCCATCTTCGGCAGCCAGCGCTTCTTCTGCTCCTCCGAGCCGTAGTTGAGGATGTAATGGGCGACGATGGCGCTGTGCACGGAGACGCCGGTCGTCAGCTCCGGCACCGTGCTTTCGAGGTCGTCCAGCACCGCGGCGTCATAGGCAAAGGTGGCACCTAAGCCGCCATATTCCTCCGGGACGCTCGCCAGCAGCGCGCCCATCTCGCCGAGTCCGCGCCAGGCGAAGCGGTCGACCATCTTCTGCGCGCGCCATTTTACGGCATGCGGAGCCAGATCCTTGGCGAGATATTTCCGGAACTGGTCGCGGAAGACGTCGAGCTCTTCGGTCATCCAGGAGGAGCGGTAGGACATGGTCACCTCATCTTGGCGTGGACTCGCGTGCACGCGTGCCACAGCGAACGGGGCCCGCGCAAGCCCGCCCTCGTACGCCAACCAGGACTGCTGATGATTGTGTTTGCAGGCTGCCGGCTGGGCGCCGCCGCCATGGACTAACCCGCCTGCGCCGTCTTGCCGCCGTCGATGACGAATTGGCCGCCGGTCGTGTAGGGATGATCATCGGATGCGAGCATCAAGGCGAAGGCGGCGATCTCCTCAGGCGTTGCCACGCGCTGCAGGCCTGGAACATGCGATTTGGCCCACTGCGCGATGGCGACATGCCAGGCGGCGTCGGGGAGGCTCTCCATGCCGGCCAGGCGACGGATGAACGGCGTATCCGTCGTGCCGGGGATCAGCGTATTGATGCGAATGCCGTGTTGGGCATATTCCAGCGCTGCGGCCTGGACCAGGCCGACGAGCCCGCGCTTGGCCGCCGAATAGCACGAGCGGTTGGCCGTGGTGGCGATGGCATTGGAGGACGAGGTGACGACGATCGATCCACCCTTCTGCATCATGTGCGGGATCTGGTACTTCATCGCAAGAAATACGCCGCGCAGGTCGGTGCCGATCACGTCGTCAAATTCCGCGGCGCTCAACTGATGCAGGGGCTTTTCGATGGAAATGCCGGCGTTGTTGAAGGCTACGTCGAGATGGCCGTAGCGGTCGACGGTCTTGTCGACCAGCGCCTTCACCTCAGGCTCGTTGCGGACGTCGGCGCGAATGAAGATGGCCTCGCCGCCGGCCTCGCGAATCTCGTCCTCGACCTGTTTGCCACGATCGATGTTGCGCCCGCAGAAGGCGACCCGGCCGCCTTCGGCAGCGAACATCAGCGCCGCCGCTCGGCCGATGCCCGAGGTGCCGCCGGTGACGATCACGACCTTGTCGGCAAATCGGCGCCTGCCGCTGGGCTTCTGCTGGGGCAACGCCGCGCCCTGGCCGAGCGCGACGCCGCCGGCGAGCCCACCCATGGCGCCCGCGAGCACGCCAAGGGCCGCGCCTCCGACCAGATGGCGGCGCTTTACCGCGCCTGTCGTGGTGATATCCTGGATTTCGGCCATTTCGAACTCCGTCCGAGCTATCTTAACACTGTTAAGATAGATACGGCTCAATCTGAACAGTGTCAAGTTACATGAAGAAGCAGGTCTCTTCCGCCAAGCGCAGCGCCGGTGTCACGCGGCAAGGGCCGGAGCCCGGCTACCATCACGGCGAGTTGCAGGAGGCGCTGATTGCCGCGACCGAGGCCATTCTGGCCGAGCAGGGGGCCGAAGGTTTCACGCTGCGCGAGGCCGCGCGTCGGGCCGGCGTCTCGCCGGCCGCTCCTTCGCATCATTTCGGGAACGCACAGGGCCTTCTGACCGAAGTGGCGATCCGCGGATACGACGCGCTTGCCGATGCGTTGCGAGCGGCGGCATCCGGCAAGCGGAGCGCGCGCGACAAGCTCCATGCACAGGGTATGGCCTATGTCGAATTTGCGCTGAAACATCCCGGCCGCTTCCAGATGATGTTTGCGAACAAGCGCCTCGTTGCGGACGACGCACGTCTCAGGCGGGCGAGCAAAGCCGCCGGCGCAGAGTTTGAAATCATCGTTGCGGAACTGGTCGGGGGAGCGTCAAAGCCGGCGAAGGCGGCGGCTGCGGCTGCCTGGTCGACCGTGCACGGGTTTGCCAAGCTTGCGCTGGAAGAGAAATTCGGTTCTGTGAAGAACGAGGCCGGACGCCGCGAGATCATGATCACGCTCAATCAGGTCTTGAACTATCTCTGGCCGGCGGACGGCCCACGCCAGGCAGTGTAGATCGAGACGACAAGACGCCATGACGAAGAAGACGACAGAGCTCAAGCTCGACATCGCGCGCATCGGCACGGTCTCCGCACTCCTGACGCAGCCGGACCATGGGCGGGCCTGCTACGTGCTCGCGCATGGCGCGGGCGCGGACATGCGGCATTCGTTCATGGCCAAGGTCGCGGAAGGTCTGGCCGATCGCGGCATCGCCACGCTTCGCTTCAATTTTCCTTACATGGAAAACAAGCAGGGGCGTCCCGATCAGCCGGCGGCCGCGCATGCAGCCATCCGCGCCGCAGTCGAGGAGGCGGCGCGGCTGTGTCCTGGGTTGAAGCTCGTCGCCGGCGGAAAGTCCTTCGGCGGGCGCATGACGTCGCAGGCGCAGTCCAAGGCTCCCTTGCCCGGCGTCAAAGCACTCGCCTTTCTCGGCTTTCCGCTGCATGCCGCCAAGAAGCCGTCGAGCGAGCGCGCTGAACATCTTTCCGGCATCGGGATTCCCATGCTGTTTTTGCAGGGCACGCGGGATGCGCTTGCCGATCTCGGTCATCTCAAGCCCGTCATCAAGGCGCTTGGGGCGAAGGCGACGCTGCATGAGGTCGAAGACGGCGATCATTCCTTCGCGGTGTTGAAGAAGTCCGGCCGCACGAACGAAGACGCGTTGGCCGAGGTGCTCGACACGCTTGCGGCCTGGATCGACGGGATCTGAGATTCAGGCCGAATAAAGCCCCTTGTCGCGTGCCTTCTGGATCGCGAGCGCGGCGATCAGGTCGAGCGTCGGCGTCGACAGGCCGGCGGTGCGGGCGAAGGCCTGGGGTGCCTTCACCAGTACGTCGATCTCCATGGCGCGGCCGAGCTCGTAATCCTGCAGCAGCGACGGCTTGTGGTTGGGGGCGGGGCCGCTGCGGGTCACGCGCTTGACCTCCGGGATGAAATGCTGCGCGATCTCGTTGGCCTCGTTCAGCATCCGCGGGATGACGTCGGAGAACGCGGGGTCGTCGCGCACGCCGCGCGCGGTCTGGCCGGTGAGCAGGCACAGCACTGAGAGCGACATGTTGGTCAGCAGCTTTGACCAGATCGCCTCGCGAATCTCGGCGACCGGCGGCGATTCCAGTCGCGCATCGTTGAGGACGCCACGGAGTTTCGTGATGCGCTCGCAATTGCGGTCGTCGCATTCCCCGATCAGGAGGCGGTTGCGATCCGGCGTCAGGTTCTGCACCACGCCGGGCGCGATCACCTCGTTAGAGGAGAAGACGACACCGCCGATGATACGCTCTTTCGGGATACAGGCGCGCAGGCGGCCGCCAGGGTCGAGAAAGGAAATGTCCGGCGGCGTCGGGTGTCGCGGCGGCAGGCCGATACCGTACCACCAGGGAATGCCATTCTGGGCGAACACGATCGCGGTGTCGTCCTGCAGCAGCGGCTTGATGCTGGAAACCAGCCCCGTCAGCGCAGTGGCCTTCAGCGTCGAGATCACGACGTGCTGTGGGCCGAGCTGGGCCGGATCCCCCGAGGCATTCACCTTGGCGGAAACCTCGGAATCGCCGACGCGGAGCTTGAGGCCATTGGCGCGCGCCGCCTCCAGATGCGCGCCGCGCATCACGCACGAAACCTCATGGCCGGCCCTCGCCAGCCTTACCGCAAGATGGCTGCCGACGGCGCCCGCCCCGAAAATGCAGATGCGCATATTGATTCCGTCCCTGACCTCGAAGTGCCGCCCGGCGCCAGCATGACACAAGCCGCCATGCGATGGACGCGGCCGCCCCACGCCGGAAAGATATGGATCAAGGCGCGCGGGCTCGGCCATAGTGCACGGCCAACAAACGACCGGAGGATCGCCGATGACTGCCAACCCCGTGCTGTGGACCCTCGATGAGCGTGGGGTAGCGACCGTCACGTTGAACCGGCCGGAGGTCAACAATGCCTATGACGGTGCCCTGATCGCGGGCGTGCTCGCGGCCATGGACGAGCTCGGCAAGAAGCCGAACCTGCGCGTCGTCGTGCTCAAGGGCAACGGCAAGCATTTCCAGGCCGGCGCCGACCTCAAATGGATCAACGGTGTGCGGCCGCAATCGCCTGAAGCCAACGAGGCAGCCTCGCGGGCGACGTTCGAGGCCGTGCAGCGGCTCAACACGCTGCCGATCCCGACCGTGGCCCTGGTGCAGGGCGGCTGCTTCGGCGGCGGCACCGGCGTGATTGCGGCTTGCGATGTCGTGATCGCCGCCGACAACGCGCTGTTCTCAATCACCGAGGTGCGCTGGGGCCTGACCGCCGCCATCATCATCCCGCAGCTCTGCGACGCCATCGGTGTGCGGCAAGTCCGCCGTTACGCGTTGACGGGCGAACGTTTCGGCGCCGCGGACGCCCGCCGCATCGGCCTCGTCCACGACGTCGTGCCCCTGGCTGATCTCGATGCCGCTGGCAGCAAGGTGGTCGAGCAGCTGCTCGCCAACGGCCCGGAGGCGATGGCCGAGACCAAGCGGCTGGCGCTGGAGAGTTCGTTCGGCGGAATGGCGGTGGACGATGCGGCCTATACGCGGCTCGTCCAGCTGCATTCGCTCAAGCGCCAGAGCGCGGAGGCGGCGGAGGGACTGGCCTCGTTTGCCGAGAAACGCGCGGCGAAGTGGCGGGGTGCGAAGAATTAAGCGGCTTGGTCAGGATGCCGACGACGACAAGCCGAATCAGACACCCGGCAAACTTAGGCAGATGCCTTCGCTTTGGTGCGCCTGTACCGTAACCACCCGACGGCAAAATAGCCGAGAGACGTGGCGGCCAAAATCACGGGTAGCGTGGTCACGGCTGACCATCCAGCCATTTCGGTCAGGGTTAGTTGATGATGAGGATGAAGCGGTCGACTGGCATTTAGGGCGTGTAGAAACCAAAATGCCGCGATGATGCTCACAATCAGGCAGACGGACCAGCGACGCAAAGCGTAGCCAATCCCAGCTCCGATGATGACGCCTGGAACGGAAAACAGATAAAGCTCGGCCTGCCAGATCCCGGCAACATCACGCACGAACAGAACAGCCTTCATGGCGCCCCCCAATCGCCATGACACATATCTAATGCGCTACCAGAAAGTGTTAATAGGAGCAGCGCAATTCGTGCGATCTGTCGCGGTTCAGCAGCAGCGGCAGATGCCGCTCATAATGAGACCGAGCACGCCAATATGGGCCTCTGGAATACTGGATCGTCCGGTCAAGCCGGACGATGACAGCGAGGCTAGACCACGCTTCTCTCAAGTCCATCGTTCCAGAGCGAACGTCATGTTGTGGCGGCGGCGCGACCCGGCCTACAGCGACGGCGCAAGCGATGTCTTCAACAAAGTCAGCAGCGCCTGCACCGCGGCGGCATTGCGCCGCCGCTCGGGGATGGCGGCCTTCACCCACAATTCCGGAATCGGAAAGTCGCGCAGCACCTGTTTCAACGTGCCGTCGCGTAAGCCGTCCGCCACCAGATAATGCGAGATCAGCGTGATGCCGTTGCCGGCGATCGCGCTGCGCGCCAGCACATGTCCTTCGTTCGACGACAGCAGCGGACTGACCTGAATGCTGATGCGGCCGCGTGGTCCGTCAAACGCCCATTCGGGGCCAGTCGGCATGAAGCTGAGGCAGCGATGCTCGACGAGGTCGCGCGGATGCTTTGGCGTGCCGTGCTTCTTCAAATAGGCCGGCGAGGCGCAAAGCAGCCGCTTCAACGGGACCAGCGGCTCGTCGACCACGCCGCCGAAGGAATGCGGGAAGGCGCCGATCGCGATGTCAAAGCCTTCGGTGACGGGGTCGACCGGGCGGTCGATCAGCACGATCTCGAGCTTCAGCCGCGGGTTCTGGGTTTGGAAGGCGCTGAAGGCATCGGCAAGCCGCGCCACCGTCAGCGAGGTCGGCGCCTTGATGCGAAGATGATCTACGAGATCGCGGTCTTTTTCGCCCATGCGCGACAAGAGATCGGTGGCGTCGGTCACGACGCCGCGAGCGCGATGCACGTATCGCTGGCCGGCTTCAGTGAGCCGCAATTGCCGGGTCGATCGGTGAAACAGCGCCGTTCCGATCCGTGCCTCCAGCTGCGTGACGCGTTTTGCCACCACCGAGGTCGAGACATTGAGCTTTCGCGCGGCCGCGGAGAAGCCGGCAGCGTCCGCAGTGGCGAGGAAGGCTTGGAGGTTCACGAGGATATCCATGTCGGCCTTTCTCGATTCGCGAAAGCTGATCGCGTATTTTGGTGGATTGTAGCTCGCCGCGCGCTAATTCATAGTCGTCCTCAAGCAAAGGATTTTGGGAAGGACGCGCCATGCGGGCCACGATGATCGAAGAACCGGCGCGTCAGGTGCCGCTCTATGGCGAATATGAAGTCGTGGTCCTCGGCGGCGGCCCGGCCGGCATTGTCGCGGCAGCCTCAGCGGCGCGCGCGGGGCGCAAGACGTTGCTGATCGAGCGCTACGGTTTTCTCGGTGGCATGGGCACCGCGGCCGGCGTCACCAATTTCTGCGGCTTGCATGGCAACGTTTACGGCGAGGCCGTCAGGCTGGTGCAGGGCATGGCCTCCGACCTGCTGGCGCGCATCGATCATCTGAACGGCCTCAACGCGCCGCATCTGATCCTCGGCAAGGTCTTTGCCCAGGCCTACGACACCGCCGCCTACAAGATCGCGGCCGATCAGCTGCTGGCTAACCACAAGGTCAACATCCTCTTCCATGCCCTCGGCGCCGGCGTCGTGATGGGCGCTGATCGCCGCATCGACGCGCTGCTGGTCGAGACCAAGGCGGGCCGGCAGGCAGTGCGCTCGGAGATATTCATCGATTGCTCCGGCGACGGGGATCTTGCGGTCTGGGCCGGTGCGCCGTTCGAGATCGGCGATGCGCACGGTCATCCGATGTACCCGTCGATGATGCTCCGCCTCAACGGCATCGATCCCGCCAGGGCGGGCGATGCCTGGCGGACCATTCCGCAATTGATGGAACACGCCATCGCAGCCGGCACGCACAAATTCCCGCGCAAAAGCGCGATCGTGCGGCCGCAGAAATCCGGCATCGAATGGCGGGTGAACTTCACGCAAGTGGCGCGAGAGGACGGCCATGCCATCAATGGCGTCGAGCCCGACGATCTCACCCGCGGCGAAATTGAAGGGCGCAAGCAGGCGCTCGCCGCCTTCGAATTCCTGCGCACCGTGCCAGGCTTTGAAAACTCCTACATCGTCGATCTGCCACCGCAGCTCGGCATCCGCGAGACCCGCCGCATCAAGGGCGGCTACCAGCTCAGCGGCGAGGATGTACTCGGCTGCGCCTCGTTCGAGGATTCCATCGGCGTCAATGGCTGGCCGATCGAGGCTCATGTCGCTGGTGATGTCATTTTCACTTTTCCCCCGATTCCGGAATCGCGGGGATATAACGAGCTGCCGTACCGGATGCTGGTACCCGAGAGCGTCGACAACCTCCTCGTCGCCGGCCGCTGTGCCTCGATGACCCATGAGGGCCAGTCGGCGGCGCGTGTCTCCGGGGCCTGTTTCGCGATGGGCGAGGCGGCCGGTTCCGCTGCCGCGCTCGCGCTCTCCGGAAACCGGATTCCACGCGAAATCCCCATTGAAAAATTGCAGGAAACGTTGAAACAACAGGGCGCCTTCATCGGGCGGGACCAGCCCGTGCCAAAGGGGCTGTAACGGCTGCAAAAAGCGAATAATTGGAGGAAGCGGGATGATCGGGATTGCGCGGGTCGCGGCACTTAGCCTTTTGGCTATGATGGCGATGGGCACGGCCAGGGCCGAGGATGCGCCGAAGGCCAAGATCGGCGTGCTCCGCCTGTCATCGTCCGCGCCTGTTTTCATCGCGCAGGACAAGGGCTACTTTCGCGACGCCGGCCTCGACATCGAGCTGAAATTCTTCGATGCAGCGCAGCCGATTGCGGTCGCCACCGCCTCCGGCGACATCGATTTCGGCGTCACCGCCTTCACCGCCGGCCTCTACAATCTCGCAGGCAAGGGCGTGCTGAAGGTGGTCGGCGGCATGAGCCGCGAGAAGGCCGGCTATCCCCTGATCGGCTATTTCGCCAGCAACAATGCTTATGCTGCTGGCCTCAAGACACCAAAGGATCTCGCCGGCAAGCGGATTGCGATGACCCAGGTCGGGTCATCCTTCCACTATTCGCTCGGCCTGCTCGCCGACAAATACGGGTTCAAGCTTTCGGACGTGAAGATCGTGCCGCTGCAGTCATTGTCGAACGCAGCCGCCGCGCTGAAGGGCGAGACCGTCGATGCAGCGCTGCTGCCGATCTCGACAGCGCGAAAGCTGATGGATGATGGCGGCGCGAAATTCCTGGGCTGGGTCGGAGACGAGACGCCGTGGCAGCTGGGCGCGGTTTTCGCCTCGCCGAAGACCCTGACCAACAAGGTGCTGGTGACGAAATTCCTCGGCGCGCTCGCCAAGGCCGACCGCGAATATCACGACGTGATCCTGGCTTCGATGAAGGATGGCGTCGCGCCAATCAACGACAAGACCAAGCCGCTGCTGGAGATCATCGCGAAGTACACCAACCTGCCGGTCGAGCAGGTGGTCGGCAACTGCGCCTATATCGATCCGGACGGCAAGCTCGACGTCAAGAACGTCGACAACCAGATCAAATGGCTCCAGGAGCAGGGGTTCGTCGACAAGGGCTTTGATGCTGATACGATCATCGCCAAGGATTATGTGAAGGCGGATTGATGCTGCGCGCACTACTCTCACCCCGTCATCCTGAGGTGCGAGTGGCGCAGTGCATCTGCACTGCGCGGCGAGCCTCGAAGGATGTCCGGCCGAGCTGCATCCCGGCCGTGCATCCTTCGAGGCTCGACTTGCGGCGAGCCGCAAGCCGAGCGCCTCAGGATGACGGAGCAAGAGTGAGAGAGCGCGCCCCATGGACCTGATCGCCAACCACATCTCCCACCACTTCGGCGATCTTGCCGTGCTCGACGACGTCTCGTTCACCGTGAGCGCCGGCGAGGTGGTGGCGATCGTCGGTCCCTCCGGCTGCGGCAAGAGCACGCTGCTGTCGATCCTCGGCGGGCTGTTGCAGCCGACATCGGGTGCGCCCGAGCTGCGCGGCGCGCCGCCGGCAGACAGTCTCAATCCGCTGACCTTCGTGTTCCAGGACTTTGCGCTGCTGCCCTGGGCCACCGTCGAGGAGAACGTCGAGTTCCCGCTGCTGCACACCCAGCTCTCGGCCGGACGGCGCCGCGGTTTGGTCGACGATGCCCTGCGCCGCACGGGCTTGACGGATTTTCGCCAGACCTATCCAAAACAGCTCTCCGGCGGCATGCGCCAGCGCGTCGGCATTTCGCGCGCACTTGCCGTGAAACCTGCGATTCTATTGATGGACGAGCCGCTGTCGGCGCTGGATTCGCAGACGCGCGAGCTGTTGATGGAGGATTTCGTCGGCCTGCTCGCTGACGGCGGCATGGGCGCGGTCTATGTCACCCATAATCTCGAGGAGGCGGCACGTCTTGCTGATCGTATCGTGGTGCTGTCGCGCCGCCCCGGACGCATTCGCGAGGTCGTCATCGTGCCGATGACGCGTGCCGAGCGCGGCGAAGCGGCGGCGCGCGAAAAGCTGCTGGCGCTGCAAAATCAGATCTGGTCGCTGATCCGCAACGAGGCGATCGATGCCGAACGCGAGGTCCAGCATGCTTGATCGCGCGGCGGCAGAGACGGCCGAGAAGGATGCCACGACGCGCCGCGTCCGCTTTCGCGGCGCCGGCTTCGTGCCGGCGTCGAGCCGCTTCGGCGGCTGGATCGCGCTCGCCCTCGTCCTCGCGATCTGGCAGGCTGCGGGCAGCGCGGGCCTCGTCAATCCGTTGTTCCTGCCGGCACCGTCGGCGATCGCGCGCGCGATCTATCAGCTCGCGATCTCGGGCGCGCTCTGGCAGCATCTGTCGGCCTCGCTGCTGCGTATCGGCGTCGGCTGGCTGCTGGGGACCGCGGCCGGCGTCGCCGTCGGCTTTGCCATCGGCCTGTCCAGGCTCGCGCGCAGCGTCGGCATCACCTTTATCTCGGCACTCTTCCCGATCCCGAAGATCGCGCTGCTGCCGCTTCTGATCCTCTGGCTCGGCATCGGCGAAGAGCCGAAGATTGCGACCATCGCGCTCGGCGTGTTCTTCTCGACCGCGATCTCGGTCTATAGCGGCGTCGATGCGGTACCGCGCAACCTGATCCGCATGGCGCAGAGCTTCAACGTTCCCTTCGCCACCATCGTGCGCAAGGTGATCTGGCCGGGCGCGCTGCCAGCGATCCTCGCCGGCTTCCGGATCACGGCTTCCGTCGCGCTCTTGCTCGTCGTCAGCGCCGAGATGATCGGCGCCCAATACGGCATCGGCGCCTTCGTGCTCCAGGCCGGCAATCTGATGCAGACCGATCAGCTGCTCGCGGGCGTGGTGATCCTCTCGGTGTTCGGGCTGGCGGTGGGAAAGGTGATCGGCTGGCTGGAGACGCGGCTGTTGCACTGGCGCTAGCTGCCGCCGTCATTGCGGGGAGCGAAGCGAC
>Ga0102590_1003886_pt1 | contig 13808 bp, 7 predicted proteins | sample AraplaMF_Col_mMF_FD_76859 | JGI IMG/M metagenome (GOLD analysis project Ga0102590, IMG submission 76859) | Arabidopsis root microbial communities from the University of North Carolina, USA - plate scrape MF_Col_mMF | ecosystem: Host-associated > Plants > Roots > Endosphere | place: USA...
ATTGCACAGGTACGCTTTTTGAAGCGTATTTATTGGGTCATATAAACTTATTTGCAATGAGAACACATAAGGTGCTGAGCGTACCGTACAAGAACGACCGTTATGATGTGGACATCTCCGTAGAGCGAAAATCAAAACAATGCCGCATCAAGGCCAATGTAGTAGGCCACGAACTGCTGTTTGTCTCTTCCGAAGGGGAGTGCGTAGGAGCACTGTACCGGGAAGAGATCATTGCCGATGGGCTGATCAGGGAAATTGCAAAAAGGATCTGCCAGGAATGCCTGTGAAACGCTTAATGCAAAACGCTTAACGCAAAACGCTTAACGCTTAATGCAAAACGCTTAATGCAAAACGCAGGCAGCGTTCCGCATTCCGCGCTCAGCGTTTAGCATATTATTAGTATTTTGTGCCCCGATGTCAAAACGCTGTCCCCTGCTCATCGCGTGTATCCTATGTATTCAATCCCTGACAGCACAGGTGCTGGGAGGTAAAAGCGTATTTCCTTTTCTTGACCTGCCCGCCGCTCCCCAGTTAACCGCCCTCGGAGGTATGAGCGTAAGCCAGCAAACCGAAGACATTTCCTTAGCCACTGTTAATCCGGCTCTACTCCGGCCCTCCATGCACGGGCATTTACAAGCCAATTACACCAGCTATGTGGCAGATGTACGCTACGGCCACGTTATGTTCGGCTATCATGCGGAGAAGCTGCAGACCACCTTTGCCGGGAGCGTACAGTACGTGAACTACGGCAGTATGGCCCAGACGGATGCCGCCGGTAATGTGCAAGGCTCCTTTACGCCCCGCGATATTGCCTGGCAGCTCACGGCCTCCAGGCGCTACCTCGAAAAATGGTATTACGGTGTTTCCCTGAAATTTATCCATTCCCGTTACCAGCCTTATAGCTCTACCGGTATTGCAGCAGATGTAGGCATCGCCTACCAGGATACTGCCCGGCAATTGCAGATAGGCCTGACGGCCCGTAACATGGGCGCCCAGTTGCGTACCTACGTTACCGGTAACCGGGAGCCCCTGCCTTTTGACCTGCAGGTGGGCATCTCTAAACGCCTGCAACATCTGCCCCTGCAATTATCTGCCACCATACATCACCTGTACCAGTTCGACATCCGGTATGCAGATCCGTCCCTGGAAGATGGCAATGTTATTTCCGACGGGGATACTGTTCGTACAGGCAATAAGGCCTTCGATAAGCTGTTCAGGCATTTTGTGCTGGCAGCCCAGTGGGAGATAGGCCGTTATGTGGAACTAACCCTGGCCTACAACCATTTGCGCAGACAGGAATTGGCATGGTCCGGACAAGCGGGATTAAGCGGTTTTTCCGCCGGGGTAGGGGTGATCACCCGCAAACTGCAGCTGCGTTATGCCCGTGCCTGGTACCAGCGGGCAGCCGCCTTTAACCAGCTGGGCATCAACCTGCCCTTACAGCAATGGGGCATGCTGGTAAGAGAGTGACGGCTCCTCGTCTTATCCTCGTTTACTCCTCGTAAAGCCTTAGTGTATTCCTCGTATAAGCTTAGTGCAACCTTAGTGATACCTACGGTTAAAGCGCATACAAGCTTCGGTAAAAGCGCATGAGAGCTTAGTAAAAGCGTAGTGGCTTAATCTACCAGCTGCCGTTTGTACTGCTGGATGGTATTTTCCAGTCCCAGGTAAAGCGCATCGCATACCAGGGCATGGCCAATGGAAACTTCTTTTAATTGAGGAATATGCAGTTTGAAGAAGCGCAGGTTATCCAGGTTCAGGTCGTGTCCGGCGTTCAGGTCTAATCCGGTAGCGACTGCTTCCCTGGCGGTATTCTTATAATCATTGAACAGCTGCAGGTTTTGCGGCTGGGTGCGGGCTCTCGTGTACTCTTCGGCGTAGGGGCCGGTATATAGTTCGATACGGTCGGCGCCTGCGGTTTTAGCTCCTTCCACCTTATCCACTTCTGCGTTCAGGAAGATGGATACACGGATCCCTGCTTGTTTTAGCCGGGCGATCAAGTCTTTCAGGAAAGACTGGTGTTTTTTGGTATCCCATCCGGTATTGGAGGTGATGGCGTCTGGCGGGTCTGGTACCAGGGTAGCCTGGTGGGGTTTTACGGCCAGCACCAGGTCCATAAACTCTTTGGAGGGATAGCCTTCTATATTGAACTCTGTGGTAACAAGCGGTTTAAGGTCCCATACGTCCTGGTAGCGTATATGCCGCTGGTCAGGGCGGGGATGCACGGTAATACCCTCTGCGCCGAAACGCTCACAATCCTGGGCTACTTTTAAGATATCCGGGAGGTTGCCGCCGCGGGCATTACGCAGGGTAGCAAACTTGTTGATGTTAACACTTAGCTTGGTCATATTGCAAAAATAAGGGAGAATGCATAAAAGGAAAAGGAGAAAAGGACATTGTCCCTTTCTCCTTTCTGACTATGAGTATCATCTGAACCGTTATGATTAGTAACGGTAGTAATCCGGCTTGTACGGACCTGCTGCAGGAATACCCAGGTATTCTGATTGCGCAGATGTAAGTACGTCCAGCTCTACACCTATTTTCTTCAGGTGCAGGCGGGCCACTTTCTCATCCAGGTGCTTAGGCAGCACATAAACTTTGTTCTCGTAGTTGGCGCTGTTACCCCACAGTTCTAGCTGAGCCAGTACCTGGTTGGTGAAAGAGTTACTCATCACGAAAGAAGGGTGGCCGGTAGCGCAACCCAGGTTTACCAGGCGGCCTTCAGCCAGCAGGATGATATCCTTACCGTCGATGGTATATTTATCTACCTGGGGCTTGATCTCCACTTTGGTATTACCGTAGTTTTTGTTCAGCCAGGCAACATCTATCTCAATATCGAAGTGACCGATGTTGGATACGATACACTTGTCTTTCATCAGTTTGAAGTGCTCGCCGGTGATGATGTCGCGGCAGCCGGTGGTGGTCACCACAATGTCGGCTTCCTTGATAGCATCCGCCATCTTCTTCACTTCATAACCTTCCATTGCAGCCTGCAATGCGCAGATCGGGTCTATTTCAGTAACGATCACACGGGCGCCTGCACCTCTCAGGGATTCAGCAGAGCCTTTGCCCACATCACCAAAACCAGCTACTACAGCTACTTTACCAGCGATCATCACATCCGTTGCACGGCGGATAGCATCCACACAGGATTCGCGGCAGCCATACTTGTTATCAAATTTGGATTTGGTAACAGAGTCGTTGATGTTGATAGCAGGTAAAGGCAGCGTACCTTTCTGCATACGCTCATACAGACGGTGAACGCCAGTAGTGGTTTCTTCGCTCAATCCTTTGATATGCTGTATCAGTTCGGTATAAACGTCCAGTACCATGTTGGTAAGGTCGCCACCGTCGTCGAGAATCATGTTCAGCGGACGGTCAGGGCTGCCAAAGAAAAGGGTCTGCTCAATGCACCAGTCAAATTCTTCGGCGTTCATGCCTTTCCATGCAAACACCGGGATACCGGCGGCAGCAATAGCAGCAGCAGCGTGATCCTGTGTAGAAAAGATGTTGCAGGAGCTCCAGCGAACTTCAGCGCCCAGGTGTACCAGGGTTTCGATCAGTACGGCGGTCTGGATGGTCATGTGCAGACATCCGGCAACGCGGGCGCCTTTCAGCGGCTTGCTGGCGCCGTATTCTTCTCTCAGAGACATCAGGCCCGGCATTTCGGCTTCTGCCAGCTCTATTTCCTTCCGACCCCACTCGGCCAAAGACATATCTTTCACCTTATATTTAAGGCTAAAGTCAATGTTGGATTTAGCGATTGTTGACATGTTACTATCTTATTTTTCGCAAATCTACCTTTATTTTATATTACCTGCCAATACTCAGTAGAAAAATCCACTTTACCTGGCTCTCGCAGTGATTTGTTCTATACCGGAGGGGTTTTCCACATTCAATCCGAAAAATAATCTGCATAAAATGAAGACTGTAGCGTCTATGCCATAGGCAGCACTTTGTTACCAGGTTGTTAACATAGTGTGGAAAAATTAAATTTAATTACGGTAATATATTTATTTTATATAAATTCGTGTATTATATAATATGTCAGAGGTCTTATCTATCGGCATGCTGCACCTTCCACAAAGGCACAAAGTGTTGATATATAGGGCCTACCTGCAACTTGGACTGGAATAAAGTGAACAAAAGACAGGATGTTTGGAGCGCTTATCGCTCACTATAATTAATCTGTTGGATCTTAAAATATAGATGCATAAATAGAAATTTACGCACAATTATGTCAGTTTTTTCCTATACCGTACAAAGCAAAGACCGGGGTGTCTTTTGCAAAGCCGTATCCCGGCTGCAAAAGTTCCTGGTACTGATACTCTTGTTATTAACTGGCAGTAGCGTAAGTGCCCAGGTAATAGAAACGATCAATGAAACCGGCGGCACTGCTGCAGATCCCGGCCTTAAGATCGAAATATTGGCAGACGGCTCCCAGCGCGTCTATAAAAATGGATACAGCCAAACCTATGAAGGCTCAGACGCCCCCCCTGGCATTACCACCTACATAGGGATTAACAGCAGATCATCAGACAGTACGAGGAGAATTAATAAAGTGAACTGGGATTATATCTCGCCTAAAAGAGGTGACGGAACGGTAATGTCTCCCTGGCGCGTTCAGCTCGTAGGTAGTTTACTGAACTACAGATCAACGGTGTATGGCGGAACGGAAAAAATAACGGTGATCTGTGATATCACCTATGTGAAAGATCAGGCCTATTTTATAATGGATTACACCGTTGCCGCGCAAGACGACGAGTTCACCGCCCTGGGCCACCTGTATCTTTCTGAATACGCCGCCCTCGATGTCACTACAGGCGATTGGGCAGGGAATGCAGCCTGCTCAAAAGGAATTGGTCCCGACGTAGCACCCTACTCCACGGTAGGCTTATTCCGTGATGACGCCTGCGGATCCTACAATGCCAACCGCGCTCATGTCCTCAGGATGAAAAAAGGCTTCTCCTCTTTCCTGGCTACCGATGCAGCCGGGATGATCATTAATATACCGGAAAGCTGCTGGCTGAGTGATATATATAATACCAACTACGACGGAACGCAGAATGGTATGATCGTACACACAGAACTTGGTAATGTTTACGGAGGTAGCGCCACCAGTCTCAGTAAAACAGCAAAAGTTTATTCCGCCCGCATATTATCCGGCTATGGCAATACCGTTACAGATTTTGACGGTATTACCAACATAGACTCCATTGCTCCGGCTACAGACCGCCAGCTGAATGTGGAATTTGAGAGCGCCGCCGTAACTGCCCCTGAAGGCAGTGACCGTCACAGCGCCACCGGCCTGAGATTGAAGGTATACAACAAGGCCAATTCAAAAAATATAGTGCTTACATATCCGCTGTACGTTCCGTTAAAAGCTACTCCCTCCGGCGCTAATCCCGCAACGGCAGGTGTGGATTACGAAATTAAACGCGGTATATTAATTCCAGCAGGTACTTACAAGTATACGCCCACCTTTATCAATGTTGATACTTCTATCATGATACTGGGTAACAGCGTACTACAGAGCAACCGCACAGTTACCTTTACACTCGACAATACTGTTTATAATACCCTGTTAAGCGTTAATAGCACTGCAAACCTCTGTGCTTACACCATCCAGGATGATGAAGATGTTACCCTGACCTTGTCCGCACCAGCTAACCTGGATGAAGGTCAGACCGCCAATGCAACCATCAGCCTGCCAGCAGGTGTGATGGCCGCTTCAGATATTACCGTTACGCTTACACGCAAATCCACTTCCACTGCGGGCACCAGCGATGTAACATTCCCGTCAACGGTTGTGATCAGGCAGAATACCAATTCCGCAACCTTTACCATAGATGCAGCTGCAGATAAAGTGCTGGAGTACCAGGAACTGCTTGACCTGCAGGGAGATGCAGATGTAATGGGCGTACACAAAACCGTGAGCGCAGCGATCAATATAATAGATAAGACCTATGATGATCCGGCCAACCGTGTGATCAGCATGCGCCCTGTGCCCGGTGTTACCGTAGGCGAGCCCTATAACGGCGGCCTGCAATTCAGTCTGCCCGCAGGAGTTACTACAGAGATACCCATTAAGATCCAGCTGGGCCAGCTGCAGAACGATCCTGCTTCTACCGCATCCGTAGCAGATTATACGCTGGACAGCATCGCCTTCCAGATCACCAGCGGCAACTTTACTACCATTCCGTTCACTGTAATTGATGATAACCTGTCTGAAGGCACAGAGAAACTGCACGTAACGGCGGTAGTATCAGATAATGTTCCGCGTACCTACGATTTCGCTCCATATGATATATTGATACTGGACGATGACGCCAATACACTGAGGATAACTGCTTCCGCACCAGACTTCATTGAAGGTGGCGCTGCCGTGATATTTACCGTAGCATTGCCTCCGGGCACTAATGCCAGCAACGATATTCCGCTGGCCATCGTACCAGGCGGCACGTCTGAAGCTACTGATTATACCGCATTGCCTGAAGCGGCCTTCTTCAAAATTACTGCAGGTACCAACAGCTCTACCTTTACGCTCGGCGCCCTGCTGGATAGTCTGGTAGAAGGTGATGAGACCCTGGTGCTCGCAGGTGGCTCTTTAGACTATAATATCATACCATTCACCATCACCATCCGGGATTCTACCTTGAATATCCCTGCTAACCGCAAGCTCCAGATGAGCATCGTTGGTGGTGGCGGTATTAATGAAGGAGACTCGGTGGCCATGAAAGTTGGATTCATCAATCCCAATATGCTGGCCGGCCGGCCCATAGCCGTTACCATTACACGGAATGCAACTTCTGCAGCCAGCGCTACGGACCTCGGCTTCGCGTCCAGCACCATTACGATCCCTGTAGGACAGCGTGAAGTAACGGTTAGTAAATACCTGGCAGCCCAGATAGACCAGGTGCTAGAAAATACAGAAGCCTTCACACTGAGTGGGGCTACTACAGACATACCCGGGCTGACCTTTACACAAACCGGCGATAGTATCCTCGATGTTACCGGCAAGAATCCGGCTAACAAAGTGATCACGATATCAACACAGCCTGGTCCGCTGAACGAAAACACAGCATATAACGTAACCTTCAGCCTGCCGCCCGGTATTACCACGGAAGTGCCTATCAATATTACACCGCAAACAGGCGCCGGTTCTACCGCAGTAAATGCAGACTATACTTTTGATCCCGTGCCGCAGCTCAATAACAGCAATGCAGCTGTTACCGGTGTCATCCACGTCGCTGCAGACGGCCTGCTGGAACCGGATGAGACGCTCGTGATCAACGCTGCATCCACCGGCCTGCCGGGCGTTACATTCACACCGGCCACCGTTACCTTAAAAGACCAGGATTATGTAGTGGGTATGCCGCTGACAATAAGCGCTGATACTACTTCCATTACAGAAGGGGGCGCAGGTGCAATGGTGACCATCGCACTGCCCGCGGGCAAGATCACCAGCTACGATATTCCTGTCACCATTGCGAAAGATGCTTCATCTGTAGCCACAGATGCAGAACATACCGCATTGCCTGTTACCGTTACCATCAAGGCTGGTTCCGGCTTCGTTAAATTCCCGGCAGCAATAAAAGCAAACACGGATAACCTGCTGGAAGAGGACGAAAGCCTGATCATAAAAGCCAACGCTATCGGGTTTACAGGTGATACACTGTCCATCACGATCAAAGATGGCAGCAATCCGAAAATAACCCTGCAACCGCAACCATTCTCCGCCGGTACTACCGTAGTGGAAGGTAATACCTATACAGTAAGGGTATCCCTGCCTGCAGGCATTACGCCTTACAAACCCTTCGATGTAACCGTGTCAGCCGGTAGCGCTACTACCGCCGCCACCACCGATTACAGCGGATTGCCGGTTACGATTACCATCAACCCGGGCGAGAACTTTAAGGATATTACCATCAACGCGCTAAATGATAATATAATAGAAGCAGCAGAGCTGCTGCGCCTGAAAGCAGCTGTTACCGGTTTCGCCGGCATCACTGCAGACAGCCTCAGCGTAACGATAGACGACCTCACCGGTAAAGATCCGGCTAACCGTCAGCTGCGCGTGGCCATCGATTCTACCACCCTGCATGAAGGTAACAGCGCAGGGGTGATCATCGGTTTTGTAAAACCTGGTATCACCGCTGCTTCCAATATCATACTGACCATCACTCCGGATGCCACTTTCACCGGCGCCGCTGCCGACTTTACCGGTCTGCCCGCCTCAGTGACCATCCCCGCAGGTACCAATCAGTTAACACGTACCATACAAATAGTTAGTGATAACCTGGCGGAAGGCACCGAGATACTGAAACTGAATACCACTGCTACCGCAGGTTATACTGTAGTGGCGCCTGCTAACATTACCATTCCGGAAGATCCGCTGCAGATCACTGCTGTAAAAACAGGCGATGCAGCAGAACCTTCTACCAACGGAGGCTTTACTATCAGCCTGCCGGGTGGCCTGCTTGCCGCTGCAGATATTAATGTGACCCTCGCTATTGGCGGAACAGCTGCTGCTGCCGACTGGAAAACAGTGGGATCAACAGCCGTTATTAAAGCGGGCACTAACAGTATTGCCGTTCCTGTAGCAGTAATAGATGATAAATTGCTGGAAGGAAATGAAACGGTAACACTTGCCCTGCAGCAGGCGCGTATGCCAAGAGGAGCCAGCACGGCTACTTTCCCGGTGGATACCACAACGCTGACGCTTAGTATTGCCGATGACGATTTAAGCTCCACCGGCCGGGCCATGATGGTCGAAAAAATAAAGGATGCAAGTGAACCTTCAACAGCGGGCACTTTCCGCATACGTTTCTCTGATCCTGCCCTGACAGTATTAAAGGATGTGCAGGTAAACTATAACGTAAGCGGTTCGGCTACCCCCGGTACTGACTATACGCCGGTATCCGGTTCGCTTACCATACCCGCCGGACAAAACGGTGTGTCTGTGAACCTGCTCCCCATAGATGATATCATGGTGGAAGGCACGGAAACGGTAGACATAGAGATCAGGGATGTGAGCAGCACAATGACAGGTATTACCTGGCCGCTGGCAACCAATTCCCGCGTTTCCGTACCGCTCCTTGATAATGACAGCATGAAACTGAGCATCTTCGCAGATCCGGCTGCCGTTATGGAGGGAGACACCATTAAGATGACGCTTAAATCATCCGCAGCCAATAAAGCGGATGTACCAGTGGCGCTGAAAGTGGTGTATGATCCGGTAAGGAGCATTAGCACCAGTGTAGGAACAGTTAATAAGATCGGTGATACACTGACAGTGACCCTGCCCGCCGGTACCACAGAATATACTTTCAGTATTGCTGCAATAGATAACGTGACAAACGACGATGAAGGATTCGTATTCCTGCAGGTAATTCCCGACCCGGTACATCCGGCGGATCCGGTTTACTGGCCTGGCCTCGCTTCCGATGTGAACGTAGTAGTAGGAGAGGACGATTCACTGAAGATCTCCTTCAAGGATCCGGTATACACCGTGAACGAAGGCGACCGCAAAGGACAGTACTCCATGACCCTGGAAGTGCAGCTCAGCAGGGCCAGCTCCCGTCCAATATCACTCCCTTACGACTTCCCCGATCTTGGCAGCAAGGTGACGTTCCTGGGCAAGGCAAAAGCCGGTGTTGACTTTGACAGCAGCAGAAAGCCGATCGATATCGAGCCTGGTCAACTGAACGGCGTGATAACAATAGAGATCTTCGGCGACAGCTCCTTCGAAAGGAACGATACATTCGCTATCAAACTGCTGCCGCCTGTTGTATCATCCAATCAGAACCTGCCGCTTACCATGGCGCCTGATTCAGTGTTGGGCATCATCCTGAACGATGATCCTTTCTGCCCCACCTGCGATTCAGATGGCGACGGTATCCTTGACGGAAGGGAAGATACCAACGGCAACAGCGATCCGCTGGATGATGATGCCGACGGCGATGGCATACCTAACTATCTCGACGATGACTCTGACAATGATGGCGTGCCTGATGCAATAGAAGGCTGGATCACCGATGGTCGCTGGGTAAATAATAATAGCGGCAAGATACGCGTGCATCCTGCCATCTCGCCCAATGGAGACGGTGTTGGTAATGACGCTATGTTCATTGAGAACATCGAGAAATATGAGCGTAACGAAGTGGTGATCTTTAACAGATGGGGAGGCACAGTATACAAGACATCCAACTATAACAATACTGACAACAACTTCAAAGGCCTTAATAATTCAGGTAAGGAAGTGACAGACGGCTCTTATTTCTACAGCATCCAGGTATGGGATAGCGCCGGTAAGCAGGAGCAATATGTTGGATTCATAGTGGTAAAACGGAAATAGACGAACATGGAGAAAATGCTGATCATAGATACACGAAAGCGCTGTTTAAGACTGCTGACAGCGTTCTTGCTGGGAACAGCCTGTTACCTGCCGGCCCGGGCCCAGCAGGATCCTATCTACTCCCAATATTCAATGAATGGGATGCTGATCAATCCTGCTTATCCCAGCATTGATCAATCGGCCAGCATGACCCTGATAGGCCGTAACCAGTGGGTAGGAGTGGACGGTGCGCCTAAAACGATCTCTTTCACATTCTATACGCCTTTCAAGGAAACCAATACCAGTATAGGCTTTTCCGCTATGAATGAAAAGATCACTGTGCAGTCGCGTACGGGTCTTAACTTTCATGTATCACAGCGGGTAGATCTCAATGAGAACCTGCGCCTGGCGCTGGGCTTAAAAGTGGGCATGTCGCAGTTCAGGGAGAATAACAGTGCGCTCACTACTACAGATCCAATTTTTGCACAGAATGAAAGCTACTTCAAATCAGAAGTGGGTTTTGGTTTTGCGCTGTTTGCAGATAAATTTTACATCGGCCTTTCATCTCCAACCTTCCAGAGTTTTGACGTAGGGAACAAAGTGAACAAGATCGTTTACAACACCCATTATTACCTCACCGCCGGCTATCTGTTTGATGCGGGCGAGAATGTGAAGGTAAAGCCCAATTTCGTTGTGCGCAAAGTAAAAGGATCGCCGCTGGGTATTGACTTTAATACCAGTGTGCTGATCAAGGAACTGGTATGGCTGGGCGCCTCCTGGAGATCGGAAAAGAGCATCGGCGCATTGGTGCAGGTACAGCTCAACAGCAATTTGATGGTAGGCTATTCTTACGATACGCCTATGTCGTCCAATCTCAAAGGCGCCCAGTCAGTTTCGCACGAGATCATGCTGAACTACCGTTTCCAATGGTCAGGTACCGAGCGCGAGTTAGTGCCGCGCTATTTCTAAGGCCGGCCATCCATCCATGTGTATTTACACAGCCCATTAAACGATATACACCTGCTTTTTACCGAAAGTTCCCGCATACTTGCCTTGTGGGAACTTTTTCATTATGTATTAGCTACTAACAAATAGCTGGTTATAAATCTTTTGAAAAAGTTACAGCCTGCTAAATCCAGGCAGATAGCGATGTCGTAAATAGTTATATAAGACGGTAAACTTATTACCGTATACACTTACAGAGCATCGAAAACATAAATGAAGTTGTGTCTTTTTAATGGTTAACATGGGAAACAGCCTGGTATTTCTTACCAGGCTGCTTTTATAATGCTTATAAAGTTTTCTGCATCACGTAGTCGTTCATCAGGTAACCCTTACCGATATCCGTATCTTTTTCCTTCACAACAATGAATCCCTGTTTTTCGTAGAAATAGCGGGCCTTATTATGCCTGTTCACATCCAGTTCCAGGATATGCGCCTGTTGTGCTTTTACACGGTCTATTACGGCGTTAATGAGGAATTTGCCAACGCCGCGGCCCTGGTAGCTGCCATCCAGGTAGATCTTATGCAGTTTATAGATACCGGCTATATCAGTTGTGCTGTAAGCGGCAAATCCGATGGCCTTGGCGCCTTCATACAGCAGTATAAAGTGATGGTGCAGCTCATCCATCTGCCTGCTGAGGGAAGCGCTGCTGTACATGAGATCGATCATGTAATCGATCTGCTCAGGAGTGAGAATATGCTGGTAGGTGGGCCGCCATATCTTATCGGTGAGCTCCTGTATGAGCGGAATATCCGCTGTGCCTGCGTCTTTTATCGTTAGTTCCATCTTAATGGTAAAGTGCTTGCTGTTAATGTTTTTTTCTTGCCTGCAGAAATGCTTCCAATGCTTCCCTGCTAAAGCTGCTCAGGTTACGTTCTTTTGTAAGACCGCCTTTGCGGGCAGCCAGCGTGCCGTAATACGTATCGGCAAAACCGTCTATGCTGTGCGCATCGGGATCAATGGAGATAAGGGCATGCTTTTCAAGCGCATAAGGCAGCCATTGCCAGTCTATATCCAGGCGGCGCGGGTGAGCGTTCAGCTCTATCACCACGCCGTGGGCAACACATGCATCGATGATCTGCTGGTGATTCACCGGGTAGCCGTTACGGCTTAGCAGCAGGCGGCCGGTCATATGTCCGAGTATGGTAGTATATGGGTTTTCGATAGCTTTCAGCAAACGGGCCATTGCTTTTTCTTCCGTCATTTTCAGGTTGGAGTGTACAGAAGCAATTACGAGGTCAAAGCTGGCCAGCACTTCATCGGGATAGTCCAGGCTGCCATCATTCAGGATATCGGCCTCTATGCTCTTAAAAATGCGGAAAGGCGCCAGTTTTTTATTCAGTTCATCTATCTGTGCGTGCTGTTCCTGTACGCGTTCGATACTGAGACCATTGGCGTAAAAGGCAGAGCGGGAGTGATCGCTGATCACCAGGTATTCAAGTCCCTGCGTTTTAGCTGCCACGGCCATTGCTTCCAGGCTGTGCAGGCCATCGCTCCACTGGCTGTGCGAGTGGATGATGCCTTTGATGTCTTCCGGCTTGATCAGCACGGGTAGCTGTTTTCGTTGGGCAAGGTCAATGGCTAATCCGCCATTGCGCATGCAGGGCTCAATGTAATCCAGTCCGGCTTTTTCAAAGATCTCCGCTTCCGTCCTGCTGCCTTCCAGGAAAACGGAAGCATTACCGGCTGCGTCAAAATGTTCAAGGAAAGCAGTATCGGCGGTAGTAACAAAGAGTGTTTTGGCAAAGTCGTCGGGCTGGCAGGGGTAGATGCGGATCTTCACCAGTTGTTCGTGCTGCCATAGCTGATACTCCATGGTTTCTTCCAGTAGTTTGAATTCGGGTATAGCGCCCAGGTGTTGCTGAATAACAGCCGGTGCGGCGCCCGCTACCAGTGTTATTTCATCAATAATGATCTCTGTGCGGCGTACATGCCCGCTTAGTGAAACCGGTGCGGGAGCCAGGGCCTGCTGCAGGCGTTTTTCCAGGTCCCGGGCCAGTGTGGCTACTTCTGCATAGAGAAATCTTTCGCGGTTGGAGAAGTAGAATTCTATGCTTTGCTGTACGCTATCCTGGGTTTTTTGCCCGAATCCTTTCAGCAGCATGAGGCGGTTCTCATTACAGGCGTACAGTAGTTCTCCAAGGTTTTCCACCTCCAGTTCTTTCCAGATAGCAGCTATTTTCTTGGGCCCCAGGCCTTTTATTTTCAGCATCTCCAGTATACCCGGAGGCGTTTTGGTCACAAAGGTTTCCAGCAGGGATAAACGACCGGTAAGCAACATCTCCTGGATGGCTTTGTTGGTGGAGCTGCCAATACCTTTGATACGGGCTATCTCTTCGGCAGCAGTATCTTTCAGCTGCAGGGGCAGCTTTTCTATTGTAAAGGCGGCGCTGGCAAATGATTTGGCTTTAAAGCTATCCTCGCCATGGATGTCCATCAGTTTGGAGAGGAGGGAGAAGTTATCGGCTA
>Ga0102590_1003887_pt1 | contig 13801 bp, 8 predicted proteins | sample AraplaMF_Col_mMF_FD_76859 | JGI IMG/M metagenome (GOLD analysis project Ga0102590, IMG submission 76859) | Arabidopsis root microbial communities from the University of North Carolina, USA - plate scrape MF_Col_mMF | ecosystem: Host-associated > Plants > Roots > Endosphere | place: USA...
CCTGTTTTGATAGACAGCAGGGTACAAACCTGTACTTCTGCAGTAGCCTGGTACTGGCGGTGAGCGGTAGCTGCACGGTACATCAGTTCCAGCAGCGGTGTATTATAGATAGACTTTATTTCTTCAATGGTCCAGTCATGACGGATCTGCACATCTTGCATAATTCTATTATTTAATAAGTAGCAAACCTACGAGAAATTTTTAAATTCCGCATCCCCCATCAGAGGTATTGGAAATTTGTTTTAGGTGTGATATTCAATAATGTATGATAAATCAGGGAAATGGTATTTTCAATATCGTCCTTCTTTACCATCTCTACCGTGGTGTGCATATAGCGCAGCGGCAGGCTGATAAGGGCGGATGGCGTACCGCCGGCAGTATAGGCAAAGGCATCGGTATCGGTGCCGGTGCTGCGGCTTACGGCGTGGCGCTGGAAGGGAATATCCTGTTTCTTCGCTGTTTTGATGATCAGGTCGCGCAGGATGTTATGCACAGCAGGGCCGTAAGTGATGCTGGGACCGCTGCCACAGCGGATCTCACCTTCTACGTTCTTGTTGATCATGGGTGTGGTAGAGTCATGGGTCACGTCTGTAATGATGGCCACATTGGCGTTAATACGTTTGGCGATCATCTCTGCGCCCCTTAAACCTACTTCTTCCTGTACAGCGTTCACGATGTAGAGGCCAAAAGGCAGCTCCTGCTTATTCTCTTTCAGCATACGGGCTACTTCTGCTATCATAAAGCCGCCGATGCGGTTGTCTATGGCGCGGCATACAAAGTAGTCGTAGTTCAGCTCTTCAAAACCGTCTTCAAAGGTGATCACGCAGCCTACATGAATGCCGAGGTCTTCTACTTCTTTCTTGGAGCGGGCGCCGCAATCCAGAAAGATGTTGTCTACTTTGGGCTGCGGTTCCTTGCCGTCCGGGTTACGGTTACGGGTATGGATGGCCGGCCAGCCGAACACCGCTTTTACAGTGCCTTTCTCCGTATGTATGTTCACCCTTTTGGAGGGCGCTATCTGCTGATCAGAGCCGCCATTGCGGATCACATAGATCAGGCCCTCGGGCGAGATGTAGTTCACGAACCAGGATATTTCGTCGGCATGCGCTTCTATCACCACTTTAAAGGGCGCCTTCGGGTTGATAATGCCTACTACGGAGCCATAAGGATCCACAATATGTTCGTCAATATAAGGCTTCAGGTACTCCAGCCACAGTTTCTGCCCTTCCTTCTCAAACCCGGTGGGAGAGGGATTGTTCAGGTAATTCTTCAGGAAAGCCAGTGATTCTTTCGTTAATATGGATTTTTGCTTTTTAGACATGATTGGCAGCGTTGTTATCCGGCAAAAATAGCAAAAAGTTGTTTGAGGTTTGAAGTTTGAGGGTTTAAAGGTTTGAAGGTATACTTGCTATAGAAGCCTTCCTTCAAACTTTCAAACTCTCAAACACTCAAACTAATTATTAAATGCAATAAAGCAGACAGCATCATCAAACCGTCCAATACAAAATAATACATATAGTCAGAACGGTTATCCCGGGCATTACGTGTAAGCAAGGCAGTGATGATCACCGGGGCCAGCAGCGTGCCCACTACCAGGATAGTTGTGTGCGCCAGGAGCAGCAGTGCGGTTACAGCGGCCAGCAGTAAGGAGAAGTAATAGATGCGGAACAGCTGGTTGGCCGGCAGCCAGGTAATGAGGCTGCGGATGCCCTGCTGTTTATCTGACTCTACATCCCGGTAGTCAAACAGGATGCAGATGGCGTAGATCAGGAAGAAACGGTGGAGGCTGAAATAGATCATGGCCGGTGTAATGGGCGAGCAGGAGATGAGTGCAGGCAGTACCGTGGTGACGTACATCCAGACAAAAGTGAGGAACACGGTTTTGCCTATGGCAATCTTTCTCAGCCATACAAAAGCTCTTTGCGGCAGTTTGGGCGCTGAATACAGGAAGGTCAGTACGGCGCCTCCGCTCAGGGGCAGCCAATGGGCTCTCAGCAGCCAGGCATAATACAGGGCGCCTAATCCGCCAATGGCGCAGAGGGCCAGCTGCAGTGGTTTATGCCGTGCGCCCCAGAGAATGCGCTCTGAAGTGGAATAATCCGCCGGCGTCAGGTACCAGTGAAAATTATAACTGCAGATAGTAGAAAAGAAAACAAAAGCATAGTAGTTGATGTAGTCGTTATAAGAACGACAATCCCATTGCAGTCCAAGGATAGTGTCCGTCTGCCAGATCATCAGCAAGGCACACAAGGCGATATAGACGGAACTGAAGATGAAGAAGTTTAAAAATGCTCGCATAGCGCACTACAAAGGTATATTACCGTGTTTTTTTCTGGGCATATTTACCACTTTATTCTCCAGCATTTTAAAACCTTTGATAAGCTTAATACGGGTCTGGTCAGGCATGATCACTTCGTCAATATATCCCTTTTCAGCCGCCAGGTAAGGATTGGCAAAGCGTTCGGTATATTCTGCCACCAGTTCGTTCATGCGTGCTTCCGGGTCCTGGGCGGTCTCTATTTCTTTTTTGAAGATGATCTCTACTGCGCCTTTCGGGCCCATCACTGCGATCTCTGCCTGCGGGAAAGCGAAGTTCAGATCGGCTCCGATGTGCTTGGAATTCATCACACAGTAGGCGCCGCCGTAAGCCTTACGGGTGGTTACCGTGATCTTGGGCACGGTGGCTTCGCTCAGGGCAAACAGCAATTTGGCGCCGTTGGTGATAATGGCGTTCCATTCCTGGTCAGTGCCAGGTAAGAATCCCGGTACGTCTACCAGCACCAGCAGGGGAATGTTAAAGGCATCGCAGAAGCGGGTAAAACGGGCGGCCTTTACGGAGGCGTGTATATCCAGTACGCCTGCCAGGTGCGCCGGCTGGTTGGCAACAATACCAATGCTGCGGCCGGCAATGAGCGCAAAGCCTACAATAATATTCTCTGCAAAATCCTTGTGCACTTCAAAGAAGCTGTCGGCATCTACGATTTGTGCGATCACCTCCTTCATATCATAAGGCTGATTGGGATGCACCGGTATGATGGCGTTCAGCGGTTCGCGGTTTTCATTGCCCGGCTCATAAGGATATACCGGTGCATCTTCTTCACAGTTCTGCGGCACATAGGTGAGCAGGCGTTTAATATATTGGATACATTCTACTTCATTGGCGCAGGCAAAATGGGTCACCCCGCTTTTGCTGGCATGCGTTTGGGCGCCGCCCAGCTCTTCTGCCGTTACTTCTTCATGGGTAACTGTTTTTACCACATTGGGGCCGGTAACGAACATGTAAGAAGTTTGCTCTACCATCAGGATAAAATCTGTAATAGCAGGAGAGTACACTGCTCCGCCCGCGCAAGGTCCCATAATAGCGGAGAGCTGCGGTATCACGCCAGATGCACGGGTGTTGCGGTAAAAGATGTCTGCATAACCGCCCAGGCTTACCACTCCTTCCTGTATACGGGCGCCTCCACTGTCGTTCAGACCAATCAAAGGTGCGCCGTTCTCCATGGCAAGGTCCATGATCTTGCAGATCTTGCGGGCATGCGGTTCAGAAAGGCTGCCGCCGTACACGGTGAAGTCCTGCGAGAACACATATACCAGCCGGCCATGGATAGTGCCGTAGCCGGTAACTACCCCATCGCCCAGGAACTGTTCCTGGTCAGCGGTCATGCCGCGGTTGCGGTTGGCCACCAGCATGTCCAGCTCTTCGAAAGAGCCTTCGTCCATCAACAGCTGCAGTCTTTCCCTGGCAGTGAGCTTGCCTTTTTTATGCTGGGAGGCAATACGGGCAGCTCCGCCGCCCAGGGCCGCTTCTGCTATCTTATCCTGAAGTTGTGCGATCTTATCCATGTGTATAAATGAGGGGGTAAAGCTAAAAAATAAAAGGATTCCTGTAAAAAAGGAATCCTTTCACAAACTAAGTTATTTATTCCGTAATTATTTGACGATGCCCAATTTAGGCGTCAGGATGGTATCGCTGCTATGGCCTGCTTCATCCACTACAAAAACCTTCAGGCGCAGGCTGTCTGGCTGGGTGGTGCTGTTGTAGATCTTAAAATCGGTACCTACCATGTTATAGATCAGCTCTGCATCTACTTTGCCGCCATGATGCGCGCCAATATTCGGCATGCGGCGGAACTGGAAAACCGTATCGGTGGCAGTAGCGGGATCGCTGTCAATGATCGGAAGGAAGTAGAAGAGATTTTGAAGGTCCCCGTCCCCGTCTTTTATCTCGAAGGTCACATCAAAGTTATCCACCACGCTGTCAAGAATATATGGGATGGAATAGGACTTGAAGGATATCTGCGGTTTGGTGCCAAGGTTGCCGTCCTTTGAGCAGGCGGTAGCCAGTACCAGGGCCGCAACCGCAAACAGTGGAAGTATTTTCTTCATAAAACAAACCTACGTTAATTATTTTATATTAATAAACGCGTTTAGGGTGCCATTTGTTACCTGGCCGGTCGTAACTTTGTGCGGTTTTTAAAAATGATCATGAACGGCGTGTCCCCGGAACGAATTTTTAATCTGCAGGGGCCGGATCTTGAACCGGCAGCCCTTGACCTTTTCCGCTACCAGTACCGGCATAACAGCCTGTACCAGGCCTATACCGATGCCCTGCACATCCGTCCGGAAGCGGTGAACCGTCTTACAGACATCCCTTTTCTGCCCATCCAGTTCTTTAAAACGCATGCCGTTACTACCGGCAGTTTTGTACCCGAACTGGTGTTTGAAAGCAGCGGCACTACCCAAACAGTGAATAGCCGTCACCTGGTAAAAGAGGCGGCGATATACGAACGCAGCTTTATTACTGCCTTTGAACAGTTTTACGGACCGGTGAGCGATTATGTGGTGGTGGGATTGTTACCTTCCTACCTTGAACGGCAGCATTCCTCGCTGGTGGTGATGGTACAGGAAATGATCCGCCGCAGCGGGCATGCAGGCAGTGGTTTCTACCTGTACGAGCACGAAAAGCTGTACGCACAGCTGCAGGAGATGGAGGCACGCGGACAAAAAGCCCTGCTCATCGGCGTTACATTCGGCCTGCTCGATTTTGCTGAGAAATATACCCTCTCTTTACAACATACCATCGTCATGGAAACCGGCGGCATGAAAGGCCGCAGGGAAGAATGGACCCGCTCCCAGGTACATGCCTTTTTACAGGAAAGGCTGGGCGTATCTGCCATACATGCGGAATACGGCATGACAGAGCTGCTGTCGCAGGCTTATTCCTATGGCAAGGGCATCTTCAGCACACCTCCCTGGATGAAGGTGTTGCTGCGCGATGAAAATGATCCTTTCCAGTTGTTCACGGGTACATCATCCGGTGTGATCAACGTGGTAGACCTGGCCAACGTATATTCGTGCGCGTTCATTGCCACGGAAGATATTGGCAAGCTGCATGCCGACGGCAGTTTTGAAGTACTGGGACGGCTGGATAATTCAGCGTTACGTGGTTGTAGCCTGATGGTTAGTTAAATATTCCTTTTCTTCAGCTCGCTCACCGCAAAATCTGCCGCCCTGGCGGTTAAGGCCATATAGGTCAGCGATGGGTTCTGACAGGCGCTGGATGTCATACAGGCGCCATCCGTCACAAACACATTCTTCGCATCCCATACCTGGTTATGGGCGTTGAGCACGGAGGTTTTAGGATCTTTTCCCATCCTGGCAGTGCCCATTTCATGGATGCCCTGGCCGATGGCGTATTTCATATCGAAGGTTTCGATGTCTTTTACGCCGCTGGCTTCAAACATGGCTACCAGTTCGGTCAGCATGTCTTTACGCATGTTCATTTCGTTTTCTTTCAGGCCTGCATCCATGGACAGTACGGGTAGTCCCCACTTGTCTTTACGGTTTTTATCCAGCGATATTTTGTTCTCGTGATAAGGTAGTATTTCTCCGAAACCGGTAGCGCCGATACGCCATGAGCCTGGTTCTGTTAAGGCTTGTTTAAAGCCTGCGCCTACGCCCATCTCTGCTACAGCATGGTGCCATCCTTCACGGCTGGCGCCACCCTGGTAACCAAAGCCACGCAGGTAGTCTTTTCTTTGATCGCCGTAGAGGTTGGCAAAGCGGGTGATGTAAAAACCATTGGCGCGACGGCCGTAATAGTATTTATCTTCAAAGCCTTCCACGCGTCCGCTGGCGCCCAGCATATAGTGATGATCCATTACATTATGGCCCAGTTCTCCGCTGCTGCTGCCCAGGCCCTCCGGCCAGATGTCGGTGGCAGAGTTCATCAGCACCCAGGCGGAGTTCAGCGCTGAGGCGTTGAGGAAAACGATTTTCGCATGGTATTCATAGGTCTTGTTCGTCTCTGCATCCAGTACTTCCACGCCTTTGGCTTTTTGGGTATCCTTGTCGTACAGCAGTTTTGTTACGATGGAAAAGGGTCGTACCGTGAGGTTGCCTGTTTTCATGGCAGCCGGCAGGGTGGAAGATTGCGTGCTGAAATATCCGCCGAAGGGGCAACCTTCCCAGCAACGGTCCCTGAACTGGCATTTGTTCCTGCCTTCGATGGGAGCGGTGAGGTTGGCCACCCGGCCTATGATCATATGACGGCTGTTATTGTAATGCTGTTTGATCCTGGCGGCAATATCTTTCTCTACACAGTTCAGTTCCATCGGCGGCAGGAACTGCCCGTCGGGCAGGTGCGCCAGGCCTTCTCTGGAACCGCTGATGCCTGCAAATTTCTCTACATAATCATACCAGGGGGCCAGGTCGCGGTAGCGTACAGGCCAATCCACCCCATGTCCGTCTTTCGCATTGGCTTCCAGGTCAAAATCGCTGAGGCGGTAACTTTGCCTGCCCCAGAGGATGGAGCGGCCGCCCATCTGGTAACTGCGCCACCAGGTAAAGGGCTGTACCTCTGTGTAGGGACAATCGTCTTCATTGGCCCAGTAATCTATGATCGGTTCATATGCGGCTGAGCCGTAGCTCCATTCTCTTGTCAGCACGGGGTGATGCTTTTTCTGTTCGACCGTAGCCCTGCCCCGGTGCTTGATCTCCCATGGGTTCAGGGGAGCGCTTTTATAGTCTTTGATATGTTCAAAATTGCGTCCGCGTTCCAGCATCAGCACTTTTAAGCCTTTTTCCGAAAGTTCCTTTGCAGCCCAGCCTCCGCTGATACCTGAGCCCACTACGATTGCATCAAAATTATTGTTCATAACGTTTGGATAGATGGATAAGATAATACTTTTATTGCTTCATTGTTCATGCCTACCAGTAACAGTTGCCGGTTCCCGGCTTTCAGCAGTGTCATATCCCGTACCGGTCCGCGGATACAGATACCGCTTTGCTGTGCAGGTACGGCGGTAAAATGACCTTTGCCATCACCCTTCAGCAGGGTGCCGTAGCTGGCGTCATAAATGCCGGCTTCGGGTTTGCTCTGGTAGAAATTTCCGCCCATTAAGATATCAGTTTTTCCGTCACCATCATAATCTGCCACGGCGATGCCATACATGGGCGAGAGTTGGGCGGCAGCGGGTAAAGGCTGCATGCTAAAGCCGCCTTTTTTATTATTGATCAATACGGCACTCTGCATGGTGAAAGCTTCCAGCTTCACGGCTTTGCTCAATTCTTCGGGCGTGAAAATATCTTCTATACGCTGATGCTTGTACTGCTCATACTGCAGGTATTTCTTTTTGAGATTAGGTATTACGCTGATCAGGTCATGCCGTAACACCATGGGATAGGCGGTGTCTTTATTGTAGCAGGTAAGGATCTGTTTAATGGCGCCGCTGTTATCAAAGTCGCCGGAATACATGCATACCGGCTTTGTTTCGCTGGCCCTGAAACGGGAGTTTAAACCGTGGTTGCCTGCAACAATATCGGGGTAGCCATCATTATTAACATCGGCGATGGCGAGACGGTTCCACCAGCCGTTGCTTTTTCCCAGGCCTGCGGCAACGGTGGTTTCCTGTAAGCGCCCGCCCTGGTTATGGAAGATGCGTATGGGCATATATTCGCCACATACCACCAGGTCGGGTTTACCATCGCGGTCGATATCTGTCCAGGCAGCGTCTGTGATCATGCCTGTTTTCACCAGTTCCGGTGCGGCGCTGGCGGTGACGTCTGTGAACACGCCTTTGCCATTGTTATTCAGCAGATAGCCCTTGCAGGGATAACCGTATTTGAGCGGTGTTAAGCGCACGCCTACAAAAAGATCCAGGTCGCCGTCTGCATCATAGTCTGCTGCGCGTACACAGCTGGTGCTTTCAAAAATATAAGAGGGCAGTATTTGCGGAGATTTGCTGAAAACGCCTTTACTATCGTTAATATACAAACGGTTCATCAATGCGGTGGAATTGGGAGAGAATTCGTTGCCGCCGCTGCATACATAAAGGTCTGCATCGCCGTCGCCGTCTGCATCAAAGAACAGGGCATCTGTGTCTTCACAAACTTTATCTTTTTCCAGTAAAGCTTCATTGGTGCGTACAAAATGGCCATTGCTGGTTTGTACGTATAACGCGCCTGCCTGGTCTTTGGCGCCGCAGATGTAGAGGTCTTCCAGGCCATCATTGTTTACGTCTCCTTTGGCAATACGCGGACCGGAAGTAGAGAGCATATGATAAATAAGACGGTCTCTGTCAAAGTCTACAAAATCATTTTCATGGTGGATGAAATCAATGCCGTAATTGTTGTTGCTTACAGTAAACACAGTAGCAGCAGGTACTGCAGCTGTATGATGCGCAGGCAAGGCTTCGGCCTGTTTTACGATGATATGCGTATTGAGGGATGGCTGGTGAATGATGTTCTGTTTTCCATCCGGCCAGTTCACCACCACAGAATCTATACGTGTAGCGTGGCCCAGGCCAAAGTTCAGCCGGTTATCTACTGTAGATTGAAATCCCCGCATGGGCATTTGCTCCTGGTAAGCAATGGTGTGGTTATAGCACACTGTTATTTTTGCGCCGATGCCGAAACGGTTGTTGCCCTGGCCGTCCAGGCTTATTTTCAGGAACTTATTTTCCGGGTGTTGCTGCATGGTTTCATTCCGGTACACATAGCAGGGCATGTTCACATTGTTCACTACCAGGTCAAGATCACCATCGTTGTCCAGGTCTGCATAGGCGGCGCCATTGCTGAATCCCGGGTGGTCCAGTCCCCATTCGGCTGCCAGATTGGTGAAAGTAAGATCGCCGTTGTTGTGGAAGGCGTAGCTGGAAACAGGATGGGAGGGGATGAGATCTATCAGCTTCTTGAAATTGGCTTTACGGGTTACTACTTCCTTGAAGAAGGCTTCGTTGGAGATGTATTGGATGTAATCTTCGTTGGTCAGGTCCTGGTAAATGCCATTGGCCACAAAGATGTCTTTCCTGCCGTCGTTGTCAAGATCGGCGATGAGCGCGCCCCAGCTCCAGTCGGTAGCGCATACGCCTGCAAAACGGCCTATCTCGCTGAAGGTTTCGTTGCCGTTGTTCAGCTGCAGGGTATTGCGGGTGAATTGGTGGTAGTAGTCGTAGCGAAGGTTCAGCTGGTATTTGTCCCAGTTCTCGAAGGTGGTATTGGTTTTGAGCCGGGCATTATCTTCGGGCAGCATTTCTGTAACGAAGATATCCGGTGTGCCGTCGTTGTTGATGTCTGCCATATCTGCGCCCATGGAGGCGTTGCTGATGCTGGACATCTGGTCTTCCAGGCATTCTTTGAAAGTGCCGTTGTGCTGGTTGATGTAGAGGTAATCGCGTTCAAAGAAGTCGTTGGATACATAAATATCCTGCCAGCCGTCGTTATCCAGGTCGCCCACGGTCACGCCTAAACCGAAGCCGATAGCGCTGCCGTAAATGCCTGCTTCCGCGCTGATGTCTGTAAAGTGATTGCCGTCGTTACGGAAGAATTTATGTCCGCCGAGGGAGTCGCGCTTATGTCTTTCATTCTCCTGCAGGTTGAAGCTGCCGATAGGTTTAAAGGAATTGTTCAGCAGGAACATATCCAGGTCGCCATCGTGATCATAGTCAAAGAAGGCGGCGTGGGTAGAGAGCCCGCGGTCATTCAGTCCGTATTCACGGGCCTTTTCTGTAAAGGTGCCGTTGCCGTTGTTGATGTAGAGCTCATTTTCCCGCTGGTCTCCTTTTACGTCGCCGCTGTTGCATACGTAGATGTCCAGCCAGCCGTCGCCATTGATATCGGCCATACTTACACCGGTGGACCATTTTCCTTTTTTGCTGATACCGGCTTGTTCGGTGATGTCTTCAAACTGCATGTTGCCTTTGTTGAGGTAGAGGCGGTTGGGCAACATGTTGGCGGTAAAGAAAATATCGGGGAGGCTGTCGTGGTTGATATCGCCGATGGCTACGCCGCCGCCGTTGTAGAAGTTGCGGTAGGTGTAGATGTTGAAGCGTTCGTCGTATTGGAGATCGTTGCTGAAATTGATGTGGGTATGGGAGGGAGGCAGGCGCTGAAAGCGTGTCTGCGGTTGTTTTGTTTTATCGCAGGCGGCCAGGAACAGTGTACAGCAAATGAGTATTGCAAGCGTTATTTCACCTTTTCGTAACATCTTTGTTTCCTTGTTGTGCAGTAAGCATATCCGTATAATCCACCTTTACCTGAATGTCGTTGTAGCGGCCGATGATGATGCGCCGGTTACCATCCACTTTGACATAGATAGTGCCCCGTTTTTTATCCGTAATGGTCAGGAACGGGTTACCGGTGTTGTACCATTTCTTGTACAGGGCCAGCACGTCTGCCATGAGGCTGTCAGACCAGAGGTGCTTGTTCCAGGGCGCCCAGCCGTCATATTCAAAGGTAGCCCATAGCCGGGTGATCCTGTTGTGGGTAAAGGTAGGATAAAAATTGAGAGAGGCCGGGTGTTTCAGCTCGTGGTTATTGAGCTTGTATAAAACCGCGGTGTTGCTCTTTCCATCTGTAAAAAGGCCGCGCTTGTTCATTTCCCAGCAATGGGCAAAGAACTGTTTGCTGGTCATGCCGAAGTGGATGCCGAAGAACAGGCTGTCTGCATGTGCGCCGCTGGCCAGCTCCCGCTTCATGACGGCCTTGTAGCGTTCGTACTGCATATCCATACAGCCGCAGAGCAGTACGGCAGACAGTAAAAGTGATGTGAGTAGCCGGATGATCATCTGTTATTGCAATTGAAAGGTCTGGATCCTGTCATTATTCTTTGCTACCAGCAGCAGCTGTTTGTTGCGGCTTTTCAGCGAAATAATATCCCGCACGGCGCCGATGGTGAAGAAACCGGAGAGGGCGGGCGGCATGGCGCTGAAATGGCCTTTACCGTCTCCTTTCAGCAGCAGGCCGTAGCTGGCGTCGTAGATGCCTACTTCGGGTTTGGACTGGTAGAAATTGCCGCCCAGCAGGATATCGGTGTTGCCGTCCTTGTCCACATCGGCAGCCAGCAGGCCGTATACGGGCGAGAGCTGCGCGGGTGCGGGTAGTGGCGTGATGGTAAAGCCGCCCTTCCCGTTGTTCAGCAGCAGGCTGCTTTGCAGGGTATAGGCATCCAGGCGGATGGCTTCATTCAGTTGTGCCGGCGAAAAGATATCCTGCATGGTCTGCTCTTTATATTGTTCGTATTTAAGATACTTCTTTTTCAGGTAAGGTAGCACGTTCACCAGGTCGTGCCGTAGTAATACAGGGTAGGCGCTGTCCTTATTGTAGCAGGTAATGATCTGCTCTACGCTGCCGTTGCGGTCAAAATCCCCGGCATACATGCAGACCGGTTTATCTGCACTGGCTTTAAAACGGGAGTTAAGGCCATGGTTGCCCGCAATAATATCGGGGTATCCGTCATGATTGACATCGGTGACCAGGATCCGGTTCCACCAGCCGTTGCTTTTGCCCAGGCCCAGGGCATCGGTCGTTTCCTGCAGGCGTCCTCCTTCGTTATGGAAGATGCGGATGGGCATGTACTCGCCTGTGAGCACCAGGTCGGCTTTCCCATCCCGGTCATAGTCGAACCAATGGGCATCGCTTACCATGCCGGCGGTTTTTAAGGGGGGCGCTACAGTGTCTGTTACATCGGTAAAGTGGCCTTTGCCATCGTTGCTGAGGATATAGCTTTTGCAAGGATAACCATAACGGAAAGGCAGCAGGCGCACACCTACAAAGAGGTCCAGGTCGCCGTCGCCATCATAGTCTGCAGCGCTTACACAACTGCTGCTCACAAAATTGAAGGAGGGCAGGACCTGTTGTGATTTTTGGAAAAGGCCTTTGCCATTGTTGAGGTAGAGGCGGTCTATCAGGGCGGTGGAATTGGGCGGAAAAGCATTGCCGCCGCTGCATACATAGAGGTCTGCATCGCCGTCGCCATCGGCGTCAAAGAAAAGCGCGTCGGTGTCTTCACTGAGTTTGTCCCCTTCCCAGAGGGCGGTATTGGTGGCCTGGAAACTGCCATTGGCGCTTTGTACGTATAAAGCGCCCGGCTGGTCTTTTGCGCCGCAGATGTAAAGATCTTCCAGGCCGTCGCCGTTCACGTCTCCTTTGGCTATCCGGGGGCCCTGGCGGGAGGGCATCTGGAACAGGAGGCGGTCGCGGTCAAAATCCACGAAGCTGCATTCGTGGTGGGTAAAGTCAATACCGTTGTTGTTTTGAGTTGGCGTAAGCAGCGTTAAGGGATGTGCGGATGTACTGGTCCGCCAGCTGGCGGAAGCAAATGTAGCGGCGCTTGTTGCTTTATTTTGTTGGATAAGTAATTGCTGGTTGGGAGTGACTTGCTGCAGGAGGCTCTTCCTGCCATCGGGCCATAATACGACTACGGAGTCTATCCTGGGATTGCGGCCCAGGCCAAAGTTAAGGCGCTGGTCTACGGTAGATTCAAATCCCCGCATGGGCAACTGTTCCTGGTAGGCCAGCTTGTTGCCGTTGTAATATACGCTTACTTTGGCGCCGATGCCGCCGCTGTTATGGCCTTCTCCCCGCAGGCTTATCTGCAGGTAATTGTTCTCAGGATGGAGCTGCCTGCTTTCATTGCGGTAAATAAAGCAGGGCATGTTCACGTTGTTCAATACCAGGTCAAGATCGCCATCGTTATCCAGGTCGCCGTAGGCAGAACCGTTGCTGAAGTTCGGTTCATCCAGTCCCCATGCAGTTGCCTGGTTGGTGAAGGTGAGGTTGCCGTTGTTGTGAAAAGCATAATTAGGTAAAGGGGTAGAAGGAATGAGGTCTACCAGGCGTTTTACAATGTTCTCTTCCTTGTTCAGGATCTGTGTTCTGATCGCGCCTGCAGCGCTGGCCGTGTATTGAATATAATCCTGGTCAGTGATGTCTTTATAGATGCCGTTGGCGACAAAAATATCTTTCCAGCCATCGTTATCCAGGTCTGTGATGAGGGCGCCCCAGCTCCAGTCTGTAGCGCATACGCCTGCATAGCGGCCTATCTCGGAGAAGTAGTTTTCAGTGGCATTGGTATCGGGTGCTTGTATGGGACCATTGTTCAATTGCAGGGTGTTGCGCACAAACTGTTTGTAATAGCCGTTGCTGATATCGGATTGGTATTTGTCCCAGCTATCGAAATTGGTCTTTGTTTTTATACGTGCTTCTGTTTCGGGCAGCATATCGGTCACATAGATCTCGGGATAGCCGTCGTTATTGATGTCTGCAATGTCTGCACCCATGGAACTGAGGCTGATCTCGCGGATATAATGCTCCAGGCATTCTTTAAATGCGCCGTTGTGCTGATTGATGTAGAGGTAATCCTTCTCAAAAAAATCATTGGATACGTAGATGTCCGGCCATCCGTCGCGGTTGATATCTGCAATGGTAACGCCCAGGCCAAAACCGATCTTGCTGCTGTAGATACCGGCTTCCAGCGTAGCATCTGTAAAATGTCCATTATCGTTGCGGTAAAGCTTATTGC
>Ga0102590_1003894_pt1 | contig 13779 bp, 15 predicted proteins | sample AraplaMF_Col_mMF_FD_76859 | JGI IMG/M metagenome (GOLD analysis project Ga0102590, IMG submission 76859) | Arabidopsis root microbial communities from the University of North Carolina, USA - plate scrape MF_Col_mMF | ecosystem: Host-associated > Plants > Roots > Endosphere | place: USA...
CGGAGCGATCGGCTATCTCGCAGCACGCAGCTTTCTGTTCGCCTGAGCCAATTGCACCAACCCGATACCAGGAAAAAGATCGGCGGACCCAGCGATTACGGCAGCCGGCCGATATCGGCCGGCAGCATCCGCTGATAGAGAGTGATCGCCGCCCGTCCCTCCGCATCATCCAGTGAGATCGCGTAGCGTACGGCGGCAGCCAGCAGCTGCATGGTAAGTCTGGCAATGGCGACAAGTTCGCCCTTGCTCCGCTCCGGCTCCAGCGTTGCGAGGACGGAAAGCAAGGCCTGGGCATGGAACTCCATGTCTTCGGCATCGACCTCCTGCAGCAGCCGATCGGCCTGTGTAGCGAACCATATGTCCCGCATGACCGGCTCCTGCCGGAAGAAGTTGTAATATTGGTCGGCGATATTGCAGAGCGCCTGTCGCAGCGTGGTAGCGTCCGCCACCGTTGCAAGCTCGGCCGCGACGCAAGCCCTGCCCTGCTCATTGAAGCGTTCGGCAAGCGTCCGGATGATCGAGCTCTTGTCCGGAAAATATTGGTAAAGGGCTCCGAAGGATAACGCGGCCTTTTCAACGATCTCGCTCATCTTCAGGGCGTCGCTGCCGTTTTTCTCGATCAGCTCCAGGGCTGCCGAAAGGATCTTCTCGAAACGCTCGCGGCCCCGTTTCTGCTGCGGTATCCGGCGCGGCTGGCCGGTCGGCTCCAGCTGCCTTCTGCGCCTGGCGGCAACCTCTTCGCCCATCCTTCCCTCCATTTTTCGGTTGACGAAGAAAATAAGAGAGTTTATCTCATTTTGCAAATGAGAGACTTTCTTTTGTTTTATTGGGAGGAGTATTCACATGCAGAATTCCGAAATCATTCTCGTCGGCGGCGCAGGTAAGACAGGTGGCCGCATCGCCGAACAGCTGGCGAAGAGAGATCTCAGCTTCCGCTTTGCCTCCCGCTCCAGTGCACGCCCATTCGACTGGGAGAAGCCGGCCGACTGGGCAGCGGCGCTCGCCGGCGCAAGGAGCGCCTATGTGAGCTTCCAGCCTGACCTTGCCGTGTCATGGGCGGCGGACGCGATCGGTGGGCTCGCCCGCGCGGCGGTCGATTGCGGCCTCACCCATATCGTCCTGTTGTCGGGTCGTGGCGAGGAAGGCGCGCAACACGCGGAGGAAGCACTCAAGGCATCCGGCATCGGCTACACTATCTTGCGCGCCTCGTGGTTCTGCCAGAATTTCAGTGAAGGCGCCTTTGCCGAGCAGGTCGCAGCCGGTGAGCTGGCTCTTCCGGCAGGCGCGGTGAAGGAGCCTTTCATCGATGCGGACGACATCGCCGATGCGGCAGTGGCCGCGCTGACTGATCCCCGCCATATCGGCAAGACCTATGAACTAACCGGCCCCCGTTCATTGACGTTTCGCGAGGCGGTCGGCGAGATCGCAACTGCATGCGGCAGAAACATTGCCTATCGGCAGATCTCCATGACCGAATTCAGGGAGGGACTTGGCGCCGGCGGGTTGCCAAAAGGCTTGATCGACCTGCTCGAGGAACTCTTCACGCAGGTACTCGACGGCAGAAATTCTCAAGTTGCGAATGGGGTCGAAGAAGTTCTCGGCCGTCCTGCCAGGGATTTCGGCGACTATGCGCGCGATACCACAGCCAATGGAACATGGAGGGTATGACAATGACGCTTGTTCTTGGGATCCTTCTGGCGGCCGCTACGATTGGCAGCGGCCTAGTCGCCGGCATTTTCTTCGCCTTCTCGACCTTCATCATGACGTCGTTCGCCCGCATTCCCACCGAGCAGGGCATAGCGGCGATGAACTCCATCAATGTCACGATCGTGCGCTCGCCCTTCATGTTGCTTTTCGTACCGACCGCAGTTCTCTGCCTTGTGATTGGTGCCATGGCGTTCTTCAACTGGCGCGGTGGCGTCAGCGCCTGGATGTTGGCCGGCGCGGCTCTCTACGTCTTTGCGTCGTTCCTCTCGACGATCGTCTTCAACGTGCCGATGAATGATGCGCTGGCGAAAGTCAGCGGCAGCGGCGCCGAGGCGACGGCGCTCTGGACGGCCTACCTCAAGGATTGGACTTGGTGGAACCACGTAAGGACGATCGCGTCGCTGCTCGCGTCTATGGCCTTCGTCCGCGCCCTGATGCTGATATGAAAGAAGGCGAGACTCCCGCTGGCAGCGTTACTTCTTTCAAGGCCAGGCGAGCGACACTTTCCAATCAAGAGCCGGTGCGGACGGCGCCTGCCGGCACAGGATGGAGATGGGCGGCAACCTCGATCCGGTTCCGACCGGCGCGTTTTGCCGTATAGAGGGCCTTGTCGGCCACACTCAACATGGTGTCGAAATCCACTGGCGTGGAGCGCCCGGGCGCGACGCCGACGCTGACCGTGCATTTCAGGGTCTCGTCCTCAAGGTAGATCTCGCGGCCGGCGAACGCCTTACGGATGCGTTCGGCCACTATCTCGGCGCGATCCGGAATAACCTCTTGCAACACCAGTGCGAACTCCTCTCCGCCAAGACGTGCGGCGGTATCCCCAGTTCGACAGTTCGCCGCTAGCTCGGCGGCGAAAATCTTCAGCACCCGATCACCACCTGCATGGCCGAAAGTGTCGTTGATGGACTTGAAATGATCGAGATCGAAGATCAGCACTGCGCTGGCCGGTCGCATCAGACCCTGCCCATAGCGATCAAAAAGCGCGCGGCGGTTCAGGAGGCCGGTCAGCGGATCCGTGATGGCTTCCAGACGGTGCCTTGCGGCGAGCCGCCATTGGTGAAGCGCCAGCGACAGGGCACCGATGCCGGTCATGCTGGCGATGCAGATCGCGAGGCTGAGATCCTCGGCCCAATTGCTCGGCGCAACGCCCAAAACCATCTTTCCATTGGCGATCAGGACGGCGGCGCAAAGGACGAAAGAGATCGCCGTCAGGCAATAGAGCGCGGTAATTCCGGTCAGAGGCGCCGGCGCCTCCTCGCGCGCCCGCCAATACTGATAGGCAGTCGCGAAGAGCATGGCAGCGATCGCCGCATTCTCGGCGATAAATGCGAGCCCGTCATAACCGATCAGCAGCGGAGGAATAGAGACGAGCATTGCCAAGAGAGCGCAGGCGACGGTGGCTCGCAGCCGCAATCTGTCCGTGCGGAACTGGCAGCCGGCGGCCCAGATAATTGCAAAGCCGGCATAGAAAAGCGCGAACGCGACAACGGCAAGGACCACCACCGGTTCGTCGACATACATGCCGTAAGCAACGATGCCACTGACGATAAGAACAAGGCCTACGGTGCAGGTTAAAAGAAAGGTCTCGGAACGGCGCACAAACCAACTGCCCAGCGACGTAAGGGCAAGACACGTGGTCGAGACAGCAAGCGCCATTAAAAGGGAATTGTAATCAAGCGTCATGCTTTAGAAATCGCGACCGCCATCGCGCCCCCCATTCGTACGAAGCCTACGGGTCCGCTATGACGAATGTCTTACTTATTTCGTTAAAAATTCATGCATTTAGACTAGCGATGCCGCAGGCATAGCAAATCGCGGCGGCCCTCAAAGAAGAGCGGCAGTAAACATTCCGTGATGATAAAAGATCTTTAGCGCTCAACGTCCCAATGGAGCGGGAACATTGGATCGAAAACGGTAACCAGGCCTGCGCCGGTTTCGACCTTGCGCGGAAAATTGACGGGGTTGTCGCGCTTGACCAGCGTTATTCTCTCTTCGTTGACCGGCAGGCCATACCAGGCTGGTCCGTTCAGCGATGCGAAGGCCTCGAGCTTGTCGAGCGCATTTTCCTGTTCGAACACATGCGCAAGGCAGCTCATCGTGTTGATCGACGTGTAAATGCCGGCACAGCCACAGCCGCACTCCTTCAAGGGATCGACATGCGGGGCTGAATCCGTGCCGAGGAAGAAGCGCTTATCGCCGCTTGTCGCGGCGGCGCGGAGCGCAAGGCGATGGTTTTCGCGCTTGGCGACCGGCAGGCAATAGTAGTGCGGGCGAATGCCGCCGACCAGGATGGCATTGCGGTTGATGATCAGGTGATGAGTGGTGATCGAGCCTGCGAGATTGCCCTTTGCGGACTTGATGTAGTCGACGCCGTCCTTAGTGGTCACGTGCTCCATCGTGACCTTGAGTTCGGGCAAACGCTTGCGGAGAGGATCGAGGACGGTTTCGATGAACACCGCTTCGCGATCGAAAATGTCGACATCAGGTGTCGTCACCTCGCCATGGACGCAAAGCGGCAAGCCGATCCTGGCCATGCGCTCCAGAACCGGCATCGCCTTTTCGATATCCCGCACGCCGCCATGCGAGTTGGTCGTAGCACCAGCCGGATAGAGCTTGACCGCAGTGATCAGCCCGCTTGTCTTGCCGGCCTCGACGTCATCGGGATTCGTATGTTCCGTCAGGAAGAGCGTCATCAACGGCTGGAACTTATCGTCCTTCGGTAGCGCCGCCATGATGCGCCCGCGATAGGCTTCGGCGTCCGCCGTGGTCACCACCGGCGGCACAAGGTTCGGCATGATGATTGCGCGGGCGAAGTCCCGGCTGGTATCGCCGATCACACCTTCCAGCATGGCGCCGTCACGCAAATGCAGGTGCCAATCATCGGGGCGACGGATGGTGATCGATGGCATGCGCTGAAACTCCGGAGGCTGGCCTATAAGGTTCAGCCCTGCGCATTATCACCCGGACGCGGGGCATGGCAAACATTTTGCCCGCGTTTTTTAGACAGGTGCGCCATGTTCATTGAAGCCGGGCATGCCGGGGCTGAGATACCAGACGAGAAGAACGATCCAGCCCACCAGCGGAATGACGCCGACCAGAATCCACCAGCCGGAGCGGCCGATATCATGAAGGCGGCGGACCGCAACGCCCAGGCCGGGAAGCAACACGGCAAGACCATAGAGGGCGCCGAGTATCTCATGGCCGAAGAGGATCTTGTCGAGAAAGGCCAGGATCAGCGAGGCGATGACGTTGAAGAGCGCAAACCACCAAAATTCCGGTCGGCCGGCGCGGCCACTGAAGACGGCATACTTAGAGAAGACTGACGAGACTGCTTCCGTGAAGCCCATGCGCTCTCCCTCCAGATCTGGCCACTTTGCTTAGAGCAGAAGTTGCATGAGGGCGAACCTGCAACGATTCCACCTGACGCTGCAAGTCCTGTCGGGAACGGCGGAGAGATCAGGCTGTTTCGAGGGTCACATCGGCCCTGCGGCGATTGCCGAGGATCAGCCGGCCATTCGGCAGATCATTGCCGTAAACCTTGGCGCTTGCCTCCTCCTCGCTCAGCTTATAGCCGCGCCAGCGCGCCCACAGCCGTTCCTCGAGCAGCTCGATCGGCGGCGCCAGCATGACCGAGTAGTCAAAGATGCCTTCGAGCTCGGCCCACTTGCCCTGGCTGAACAGCAGGTAGTTTCCCTCGACGATGATGAAACGATGCTCCGGTGACACGACACGCGCAGAGGCGATGGCAATCTCGCGGGATCGGTCGAAGACGGGGATCAACACCTCCTGGTCGGCAGGGCGCACGGCCCTGATGATATCGAGGAATCCCCTGACATCGAAGGTTTCCGGGATACCCTTTCGCGCCAGAAGACCGCGTTCAATGAGGATGGCATTATCCATATGGAAGCCATCCATGGGCAAGACCTCAGCCGTTTCGCCCCTGGCTCTCAGGGCATCGGCAAGATTGTCCGCCATGGTGGACTTGCCAGCGCCGGGGGGACCGGCGATGGCGATCAGGAAACGTTTGACATCGCCGGCGCGGTCGATGACATCGCCGGCGATTTCATCGATCGTTGCGCTCATGCGGCGACCGGCTCCGTCGGCACGGCCTTGGCGCCGGTCATGAAAGCAACGGCATCGGACATCGTATATTCCTTCGGATTGATGACCGTCAGACGACGGCCTAGCCGATGAATATGAATGCGGTCGGCGACCTCGAAAACATGCGGCATGTTGTGCGAGATCAGCACGATCGGCAGGCCACGCGAACGCACGTCGAGGATGAGTTCCAACACCTTGCGGCTTTCCTTGACACCAAGGGCAGCCGTCGGCTCGTCCATGATGACGACCTTCGAGCCGAAGGCCGCGGCGCGGGCCACAGCCACACCCTGGCGCTGACCGCCCGAAAGCGTTTCGACGGCCTGGTTGATGTTCTGGATCGTCATCAGGCCGAGCTCGGAGAGCTTGGCGCGTGCCCGCTTCTCCATCGCCGGGCGATCGAGCATACGGAACCAGCTGCCGAGCAAGCCAGGTTTCCTGATCTCGCGACCCAGGAACATGTTGTCGGCAATCGACAGTGCCGGGGAAAGCGCGAGATTCTGATAGACGGTTTCGATGCCCGCCTCTCGCGCCTCCATGGGGGATTTGAAATGGACCGGCTTGCCCTCCAGCGTAATTTCGCCCTCATCGGGAGTGATCGCGCCCGATATGGCCTTGATGAGCGACGATTTGCCGGCACCGTTGTCGCCGATCACAGCGAGAATCTCGCCGGGATAAAGGTCGAAATCGGCATGATCGAGTGCGGTGACGCGTCCGTAGCGTTTGACGAGCCCGCGAGCCGAAAGAATGGGTTCGTTTGCCATGTTACACCGACACCTTTCTGATCCACTGGTCGATTGCGACTGCGGCGATGATGAGCACGCCGGTGAGCAACACCTTCCACTGCGGATCGGCGCCGAGCATGTTGAGGCCCATCGAGACGACACCGACGATCATCGCACCGAACAGGGTACCTAGGATCGAGCCGCGACCGCCGAAGAGCGAGATGCCGCCGATCACGGTCGCCGTGATGGCCTGCAAATTATAATCCGTCACCGCGGACGAGGGAGAGATGGAGCCGTTACGGCCGATCGAGACCCAGGCTGCGAAGGCCGCAATGATGCCGGAGACGGTATAGACCGTCAGCAGCACGCTCTTGGCCTGGATGCCGGAGAGCTTGGCCGCTTCCGGGTCATCGCCGACCGCATAAACGTGGCGGCCCCAGGCCGTGTGATTGAGAATATACCAGAGCACGAGAACGAGCAGCACCATGGCAATGACGCCGAGGGTGAGCACGGCGGTACCTAGCCTGAAGCTGAGCGCAAAGAAATGCAGCAGCGGCGCCTGCGCATCGACATCGGTGTCGCGGATCGTTTCGTTGGCGGAATAGATGAAGTTCGTCGCCATGACGATGTTCCAGGTACCGAGCGTGACGATGAACGGCGGCAGCTTCACATAGGCGACGAGGAAACCGTTCAGCAAGCCGCAGAGACCACCGACGAGCATCCCGGCCAGCACCGCGATCGGTGTGGGAATGCCGTAGGTAATGGCGCAGTTGCCCATGATGACGGCCGAAATGACCATGATGACGCCGATCGAAAGATCGATGCCGGCGGTCAGGATGACCAGCGTCTGCGCGGCACCGAGAATGCCGACGATGGCGATCTGCTGCAAGATGAGCGTCAAGGTGTAGGACGAGAAGAACCGTCCGCCGAGCGCGAAGCCAAAGATGATGATCGCCAGCACCAGCACGATCAGCGGCACGGCGGCCGGCGTCGAGTGCAGGAAGTGCTGCGCACGTTTCACAAATGGTACGCTTTGATGCTCGAACGACGCGACGTTCTTGTCGCTGCCGTCAAGCACCCGTTCGAATTCCTGTGCTCCGGTCATTGTTCCTCCTCCGCTTTCGCGCCAAACCGCGCGCGGAAAGCCCCTGCCCATATCACACCGGTCTTTGTTCGCCGGTTCCTGAGACAGCAGCTATGGTCAGTCGAAACCGGCCGGGGATCAAGCCCCCGGCCGGCGCTAGATTCATATCGTGAGACTTAGCCCCAGCACTTGTCGGTGCCGACCTTGGTGTCGATCGACTTGAGGCCTGAGACCGGCTTGTCAGTGACGAGCGAAACGCCGGTGTCGAAGAACGACTTGCCTTCGGTCGGCTTCGGCTTTTCGCCGCTGTCGGCGAACTTCTTAATGGCCTCGATGCCGAGCGAAGCCATCAGCAGCGGATACTGCTGCGAGGTGGCGCCGATCACGCCTTCCTTGACCGACTTCACGCCCGGGCAACCGCCGTCAACCGAAACGATCAAAACGTTCTTTTCCATACCGACAGCCTTAAGGGCCTGGTAGGCGCCGACAGCAGCCGGCTCGTTGATCGTGTGAATGACGTTGATGCTCGGATCCTTCTGCAGAAGGTTTTCCATGGCCTTGCGGCCGCCTTCTTCGTTGCCGTTCGTCACGTCATGACCGACGATGCGCGGATCGTTTTCATCGCCGATCTTGTTCGGGTCCTTGGTGTCGATGCCGAAGCCCATCATGAAGCCCTGGTCACGCAGAACATCGACGGTCGGCTGCGACGGCGTCAGGTCAAGGAAGCCAACCTTGGCATCCTTTGCCTTGTCGCCGAGCGTTTCCTTGGCCCACTGGCCAATCAGCTTGCCGGCGAGCAGGTTGTCGGTTGCGAAGGTTGCGTCGGCAGCGTCAGCCGGATCGAGCGGGGTGTCGAGGGCGATCACCAGGAGGCCGGCATCGCGGGCCTTCTTGACCGACGGGACGATGCCCTTCGTGTCGGACGCGGTGATCAGGATACCCTTCGCGCCGTCGGCAATGCAGCTTTCGATCGCGGCAACCTGGCTTTCGCTGTCACCATCGATCTTGCCGGCGTAGGACTTCAGCGTCACGCCGAGTTCCTTTGCCTTGGCCGTCGCACCTTCCTTCATCTTGACGAAGAATGGGTTGGTGTCGGTCTTGGTGATGAGGCAGGCGGAAACGTCCGCTGCCATTGCCGGCGCCGAGAAGGCGACACCGAGGGCGAGCGCGCCAAGCGCGGCGGAAAGCACTGATTTCTTCATTGAGTCCTCCCTGAGATTTGCCGACCCACCCCCTGGCGGTGCCGGAATTGACGGGCACGAGAACCGCTGCAGTCTCGCCGGCGGCCTCCTCCAAGCCGTTCCGTGCCGTTTGACGATGGCAATTAAGAGCGAAAGAAATTGCCTTGTCAATAAATAAATCCAATTGAATTATTAATTCCATATGGCATGCTTGGTAAAAATAGGGCATAGGCCAACAGATGGGAGGAGTGGCCAATGTCGTCTTTGGACGGTCCGGCACATACGCCGGCTCAACCGCCGATTTTGAGTCCGGCAGGCGGTGCGAACCAGATCAGGGTGCGCGCCTACAACGAGCGGCTTGTGCTGTCGCTGGTGCGCCTTTACGGCTCCCAGTCGAAGGCCGATATCGCGCGACGAACCGGGCTTTCGGCGCAAACAGTCTCCGTCATCATGCGGGCATTGGAGAAGGAAGGCTTGCTTTCCCGCGGCGAGCCAGTGCGTGGCCGCGTCGGCCAACCGTCGATCCCGATGCGGCTCAATGCCGACGCCGTTTACTCGTTTGGCGTGAAAATGGGTCGACGCAGCGCCGACCTTGTGCTGATGGATTTCGTGGGCAAGATCCGCCTGCAGCTTCACCAGACCTATGCCTATCCGCTGCCCGACGTCTTTCTGGATTTCATCACCTCGGGGATCCGCGAACTCGAAAGCCGGCTCGACGAGAAGCAGCGCGGCCGCATTGCCGGCATCGGTATCGCAGCACCGTTCGAGCTCTGGAACTGGGAAGAGGAAGTCGGTTCACCCAAGGGTGCAATGGATGTCTGGCGCGACTTCGATCTCCACACCGAGATTGCGGCCCGCGTGCCCTACCCGGTCTACCTGCAGAACGATGCGACGAGCGCCTGTGGCGCCGAACTTGTGTTCGGCATCGGGCCGTCCTATCCCGATTTCGTCTATTTCTTCATCGGCTCCTTCATCGGCGGCGGCATTGTCCTCAATTCCGCGATCTTTTCGGGACGCACGGGTACGGCTGGCGCCATCGGCCCGCTCCCGGTGCGCGGCAAGCACGGCGAAACGTTGCAGTTGCTTGAAATTGCCTCAATTTTTGTTCTCGAGAACATGCTGCGAGAACGCGGCATCGACCCGCAGCCCCTCTGGTATTCCGCCGACGACTGGATCGATTTCGGCGAGCCTCTGGAGATGTGGATCCAGGACACCGCCCGAGCGCTCGCACAGGCGATCGTCGCGGCCGCCTCGATCATCGATTTCAGCGCTGCCGTAATCGACGGCGGCTTTCCCGGATGGGTGCGCGAACGGATCGTGCAGGCGACGATCCACGAGGCCGCGATGCTCGATCTGCAGGGCGTCGTCATGCCCGACATCATCGAAGGCGCAATCGGCCCTCATGCGCGCGCCATCGGCGGCGCCAGCCTGCCGATCTTCGCGCGCTATCTCACGGACCAGAACGTTTTATTCAAGGAGGTCGAAAATGCTGAAGGGACTTAACCCACTTTTGAGCCCGGAACTGCTTTCGACGCTGCGTGCCATGGGACACGGCGACGAAATCGCCATCGTCGACGGCAATTACCCCGGCGTCGAACATGCACGGCGGCTGATCCGCCTCGATGGCCACGGCATCGTGGCCGTTCTCGATGCCGTTCTCAGCGTCCTGCCAATCGACGATTTCGTTCCGGACGCAATCTTCCGGTCGACCGTCAAGGCCGAGCGGGACAGGCTCGATCCGGTTCATGAGGAAATGATCGACTGCTGCGCCCGCCACGAGCCGCACCGACAGGTGGTGCCGCTCGTCGGCGCGGAGTTCTACAATCGGGTGCGGGCCGCACACGCCGTGATCCAAACCAGCGAACCACGGCTCTACGCCAACATCATCCTCCGCAAGGGTGTCATCTACCCCGAGCGGGCGGGCGACCACGCCGTTGAAAAGGCAGAAGTCGACCCCTTTACCTACTGAGCGTCAGATTTCGCCGGCCAACGGCCCCCAGACATCCGTCAAGGCAAAACCGCCCGGATGCGGATCGAAGGGATCAAGCGCGACCTGCGAAAGACCGAAGGTGAAACCGCGCCCGGCGATCGTTGGTATGATCGCGGGACGACCGGCGACTTCGGTTTCCGCCAACAATCCGACTTCGAACTCGGAACCGATGATCGACCGCGACTTGAAGACGTCGCCGACCTTCGCCTCGCCGCGCGCATGTCGTGCCGCGAGGTTGGCAGAATTGCCCGTGCCACAAGGCGAGCGATCGGCACGGCCCGGCCACATGGTCGTGCAGGTGCGAACGGTGCCGTCTGCTTCGAGGTCGCGGAACATGACATAGGCAACGCCCGAGATCGCCGGGATTTCCGGATGAACAACCTCGATGCTGCGGTTAATCAGCTCCTTCAACACCATGCCAGCCTGCACGAGCGCCGCGGCATTGCCCTTCTCGATCGTCAGGTTGATCTGCCCGACATCGACGAGCGCGTAGAAGATGCCGCCGTAGCAGAGATCCACCTTGATCTTGCCCCAGTGCGGCGTATCGATCTCCACGTCGAGCTCATGCACGAAGGACGGAACCATGGTGAGCTTGACCTTCTCGCAGCGCCCATCGCGGCAGGTCGCCGTCGCCTTGACGAGGCCGGCGGCCGTTTCCAGCGTGACGACGGTTTCCGGCTCCTTCATCTCGACTATGCCGGATTCCAGCAACGCCGTCGTGACGCAGATCGAATTCGAGCCTGAGCTTGCATGCGCCTGATCGGGCTGCAGGATGATGAAGGCCGCATCGGCATCCGGATGTTTCGGCGGCAGCAACAGATTGACGGAGCCGATCGGCGCGCCCCGTGGCTCGAGGCAGAGGAAACGGCGAAGCTCCTGACCCTTCGGATCGCTGTTCAGCCAATTCAGCTGTTCGGCGACCGTATTGCCGGGGATCTTAGGCACTCCCCCGATCGCCACCTTGCCGATCTCACCTTCGGCGTGGACATCCAGAAGCTGGATCGTGCGCTTCCATCTCATCAGTCAACTCCTCTCAAGCGTGCCGGGTGATGCCGCCTTAGGCAGCATCATTTCGCCATGGTCCGGCATTATTTCAGCCTGATATATCAGATCGTCGGCAGTTGCCTATGGGAATTTTCGTCTGCGAGGACTTGCGATGGCCAATTGCCGGCAACGCGCGAGCACTGAAGCGCGACCGTGTCGCGCTAGCGAGGATGTTACGATTTATCGACACGGAGACCAAAATAGAAAAAGCCCGGTGCGGGAGGAGGTGCACCGGGCTCTTGATCCTGACTGACAACTGGGAGGAGGAGTGTTGTCAGTCCGATGAAGGAGCGCTGGGAGGAGGAGTGCGCTGCCTTCGAGACAATAGATAGCCCACTGTTTCGATCAGGAACAGGGATATTACCGCAATGCAGCAATGCGATATGCGCATAGCTTCGCAAACGGGCCAGCCTCTTTTTGTGGCATTTTTGATCAATTGGTCAATTTCTTGAGCACGGAGAGCAGCCCCGTGGGAGGAAGGTTCCCCTTCAACTGTCGACAGACTTGGTTCGGGCGACGACAAGCAGCGCTTCGCAGGCCACGCAGGCTGGCCGCTGGATTACCGCCGATCTGGCCGGCAACCGCCAAAAACTATCACCCGCGATTGAAGTAAGTCATGAACGCAAAGGCGGGAATTGATCCCGCCTTTGCTCTGGCTTGATGGTATCAGTAGCCGTTGTCGCACGGCATGCTACCGTCGCCATTGGTGCCGCTGAACGTGTTCTGGCAGTAGCCCTGCCGTTGCATTGGCCGCACTGGCTGGGTGCCGATCGAGCCTGTCGTGCCGCCTTCGACGTTGAAGGCTGCCAACGGATACCAATAGCCATCCGGACCGCGGCGAGTGCCGGGGCGCTCGGTGCGCGTGCCGCGATAGCCGTTCAAGTGGCCCGCCCGCTGATTGTATTGCACCATTTCGACGTTCGAGGCGCTTGGGAGGGGAACCTGTTGCACCGGCGCCGCCTGAACAGGAGCGATTGATACCAGCGCGAGGAGCCCGCCTGCTGACAGGACGGAAGCGAAGCTCAACATTTTCACGATAAATCCTCCTTCTGGATTTATCGAGAAAGATGCGTTTTTTCGTAGCAAAGTTCCGCGATCACACGCGGCCTCCAGCAGTCGTGATCGGCAGCGACTGGGCGTGATCCAGAGGGTCTTATGCAATGGCCTGCCCGAATCCCCGATGGCGTATCAAGCGATCGGCACTAAGAGCGGTAAAGTTACCGCGCCGAGTTATCTTGCGATCCGGTATCCCTGGCTCGACAGACACGTGACATACTGCCGGTGTGCCGCGGCGGTCGCAGTCGCCTCTTCCACCGCCGGATCAATCGGATAGCCGCCCATGCCGGCGCGCAGTTCGTATTGCTTCTTCGCCTCGCGATACATGAAATTGCCGTCGCCGACACAGATGTGATGCGCGACGCCCGGCAGATTGAGCGGCGGGTCAAAGGGCGCCGCGACCGGCACGAGGGTCGGCGTATTGGCATCGACGCAGCCGGCAAGCGCCGCAACGACCGCGCACAACGCAAACGCTCGCACCATACTCCTCAGCATATTCCCTCCGGCCACGCGCAATGAATCGCTGCACGCAGGCAGCGCCGACCGCACCATGACTTCGCAATATTGCGCCAAGCTAGCGCGCCGGCTCGGGTGCCGGGTCAGGCCGTGCAGATACCGGCGACGCCGACCTTCTGAAACAGGTGCGGTCTTGCAATTGCGGACGACGGATAGCTCGTCAGCTTTGCCCGGAACTCGGGGTGTGTGAAAGCTGCGCGAAACGCTTCATTCGATTCCCACACCGCATAATTCAGGTAGGTCGGGCTCTCACCGATGGCGCGATGGAGTTGGGTCGAGATAAAGCCCGGCCGGCGCTTCATGAACTCGGCGTCGTCCTTCCAGACTTCGAGAAAGCGCTCTTCATCTGCCGCATCGAGTGTGAAGAGGTTG
>Ga0102590_1003897_pt1 | contig 13773 bp, 9 predicted proteins | sample AraplaMF_Col_mMF_FD_76859 | JGI IMG/M metagenome (GOLD analysis project Ga0102590, IMG submission 76859) | Arabidopsis root microbial communities from the University of North Carolina, USA - plate scrape MF_Col_mMF | ecosystem: Host-associated > Plants > Roots > Endosphere | place: USA...
TCGGCTGGCTCGGCATCGAGGGCGTCAGCGACGACAATCCGCGCCTTGCGAATGCGAGCCGCGCGCGCGACCCGCAATTCGATTCCGTCGTGATCGGCGATTCCACCGCCATGCTGCTCGATCCAGTCGAGCTGTCGCGCGGCACCGGCGCGCGCTTCGTCAAGCTAACCGGCTTTGGTCTCGATCCGCGTGAGCAGCTTGCCATACTGGATTTCTTCATCAGGCATCACCCGCGCATCGGCGCGGTGGTCCTGGTCACCAACATGCCATGGTGTACCCGCGATCCCCTGCCCCAACCCAAGGACTCGTTCCCGTTCTGGCTCTATGGCGAGAGCAGGCTCGACTATGCCGCTCACTTGTTTTCCTGGCGCGCCCTCGAACATGCTGCGCAAAGAATCATGATCGGCCTGGGAAGAAAATCGCGCGACAATCCGGACGGCCGCACCGACTACGAGAAAATCTGGCCACCGGGACAATTCCGCAGCATGGACATGCCCGGGGAGATGGCGCCCACTGCGCCAGCCAAGGCTGATGATGCCTTTCCTGCGGTTGCTCAGCTTGACGACCTGATCAAGCGACTGCCGGACAGCGTTCCGCTGGTTCTCGTCATGCCCCCGACGTTCCATACGCTGGTCCCGCAACCGGGCAGCATCGCGGCCGGCGTCAACGAGGCCTGCAGCCGCGCATTGAGGCGCATCACCACCGGCCGCCCGCACGGCACTTTCATCGACTTCCGGGTCGACAATGCGCTGACGCGCGATCCCGCGAACTTCGCCGACATGATCCACTATCGCGCGAAAATTGCCCGCCGAATGGAAACCGGCATTGCAGCCAGCATCAGGTTTGGCGCCGCCGCAAACATTGGATTCTGATCAGCCCCAGACGGTGCCGACGACGTCGAGGCGATCTTCGAGCCAGAGCCTGCGGGTCAGGCTGCGCTGGATCTTGCCGCTCGTGGTCCTGGGCAACGTTCCCGGCCGGATCAATACGACATGGCGCGCGAACAATTCATGTCCGTCGGCCACCCCGCCGCGGACGAGATCGGTGATTTCGGCCGGATCGATCCGGTTTCGTTCTGTGCGCTCGATCTCCTGAACAATGACCAGGACTTCGTCCTCCTGGTCAGGCACCGAGAAGGCGGCGCCGCCATTGCGACGCAACGCCGGATGCAGTGCCTGCACCGTGGCTTCAATGTCTTGCGGGTAGTGGTTATTGCCACGGATGATGATCAGGTCCTTGATGCGGCCGGTGATGAAAAGTTCACCGGTGGAATCGAGGAAGCCGAGATCCCCGGTTCGTAGCCAGCCCGTACCGATATCCGACCCGGCGATCCGGGCATGCAGGCCGAGCCTCGTCGCCTCCTCGTTTTGCCAATAGGCGCGCGCAACGTTCGCACCGGTGACCCAAATCTCGCCTACTCGATCCCAAGGCAACGGTTCGTTAGTCACAGGGTCGACGATCGCGATCCGCTCGTCGACCAGCGCGTGACCGCAACCGACCAGCATCTGCAGGTCGGCGGCATCGAGCGGCGCACGGACAGCGTGCGCCTGCAGGTGCGAACGCGACACCTCCCGCATCACGCAACCGCCGCCACGATGACCACCGGCGATCAGCAATGTCGCCTCCGCCATGCCATAGGCCGGGAAGACGGCGTCGGGGCTGAAGCCGTGGGGGGAGAAGGTTTCGCGGAATCGTCGCACCGTTTCGGCGTGGACCGGCTCGGCGCCGTTCAGCGCGACCTTCCAGGAGGAGAGATCGACGTTCGCCAGCAGGTCGGCGCGGTATCGGCTGACGCACAGATCAAAGCCGAAATTCGGACCGCAAGCGAACTCCGCACGATAGGTGCCGATCGCACGCAGCCAGTTCAGTGGTCGCTGCATGAAGCCGTTCGGCGCCATCAGCACGCATAGCGCGCCGACATAGAAAGTCTGCAGTGCGTTGAGGATCAACCCCATGTCGTGATAGAGCGGCACCCAGTTGACGCAGGTCGACTGCCTGGTGTTGCCGAGCGACAACCGGATCATCTCCAGGTTCGCCAGCAAGTTGGCGTGGCTGACCGCCACGCCCTTCGGATCGGATGTCGAGCCTGAGGTGTATTGCAGAAAGGCGATGTCTTGCGCATTCGGCGGCGGCAGGTCGATGACACCCCCGTCCGCTTCTCCCAGCTCGACCAGCAGCCATCGGATGCGGTCGCCGCCCAATCGGGTCCGCAAGTCTTCGCGGAGCGCCATCGCCGGACTGGTGAGCACCACCGCCGGTTCACAGTCGGTGACGATGGCGGCGCTGGAATCCCGCGCACTCTGCCGACGCGGTACCATCATCGGCACCGCAATGACGCGGGCGATCTGGCAGCCGAAGAACGCAATGAGAAATTCGATGCCGGGCGGAAACATCAGCAAGGCACGATCGCCGGGTCGTGCGGCACCGGTCAGTCGCGCGGCGAGCGCATGTGCGGCATCATGAAGCTGCCGAAAGCTGATCGCAGCCTCTTCTACCCCGCGATCCGACAAGAAAACGTAGGCTCGGTCATCCGGCTGCGAGGCGGCACGATGGCCAAGCAGCGCGACCAGCGAGGAAAAGGACTCCATCTCGGCGACACCGCGGAGCGCAGGCAGGCAGGCAGGCAAATCAGACGGAAGAAAGCGTCGCGTGCTTCTCGGCCAGATAGCGGGACAATTCGTTGACGGTCGGATAATCGTAGAAATTATCCGGCGACAATTCGAGGCTCAGCTTCTCTTCAAGCTCCATCATGACATAGATCGTCATCGCGGAGTCGAGTCCGAGCCGGTTGAATTTCGCGTCGGTTCTGACGCTTTGTTTCGGCATCCGCAACGCGTTGGCCAGCGAAACGACGCAATATTCTGATATCTGCTCGGGTGTCATGAATCAGTATCCACAATGAAGTTTCAGGATATTTCCGCACCGCCGGTTGTCAATTCGCCCGCGGGTAAATTGCAGCCTGTGCGTCGAAAAGTTGGCAGCAAAAATCGCAGGCACCTGCACGTTTTCGATTGCTGGTGACATTTTTGCCACTCACCGCAGTCGATTCTGCGCAGCATGGATCGGAAGCCCACCGCCGCTCCGGCAGAGCGCATTATTTCCCGTCGGCCGACCCGTCTCCAAGCAGCGTGAGAAACACCCGGCGCACCTCGGCCTGGGTTTCCCGTAGCCTCGCTTCCAACGACGAGAAATCCGGCGCGTCGCCCGCCCGCGTCATCACCCGCAGCAGATCCTCACCTGCAGTTTCAGGACGGAATTTTCCGCTGACGCACAGCCGCAATATCTGCGTCAGATCATGGTAGAGCCGCGCCGCCGGCCGCAGCACCTCGACCGCCGTCGCAGGCAGGATGCCCAGCCGGGCCGCGTTGTCGAGCACCTGAAGGGTGCTGACGCTGAGAATCTCCGGCCGCTCCGCGGCATGGACGAGTTGCAGATACTGGGCGATGAACTCGATGTCGACCATACCGCCGGCGGCGTACTTCAGATCCCAGACGTCATCCTCGCCCTTCTCCAGCGCGATGGCGCGGCGCATCTCGGCGACGTCGCTGGCGATCTCGGCGCCCTCACGCCGGCGGATCAGCACATCGTGGATGGTGCCTTCCACGCTCCGGCGGAATTCCGGAGACGACGAGACCACCCTCGCCCGGGTCAGCGCCATATGCTCCCAGGTCCAGGCTTCGTGATCCTGATACTCGGCAAATGAATCCAGCCGCGATGCAAGCGGACCGGCGCGTCCGGACGGACGCAGCCGCATGTCGACTTCATAAAGCACGCCGTAATTGGTGCGGGTGGTAAACGCGCTGATCAGCCGCTGCGTGAGCCGGGCAAAATACTGTGCGCCATGTAGCGACCGCGCACCATCGGAATCCGGTTGATCGTGATCGAAATCATAGATCAGGATCAGATCGAGGTCGGAGGACGCGGTCATTTCACGGCTGCCGAGCTTGCCCATCGCAACGATGGCGGTTCGCTGTCCCTTGATCCGGCCATGCTGGACGGCGAACTGCTCGAGCACGAGGCGGTGCAGCGTGTCGACGATCCCTTCGGCGACGTCGGCGAACGCGACACTGGCCTGCCGCGCCGAAACGGTGCCGGACAGAATCCGCACTCCGATCAGGAACAGGCTCTCCTGACCGAACAGGCGCAGACGGTCGAGGAACTCTTCGTAGGAATCCGCGTCCCCCAGCGTCGCCGCCAGCCGGTCCGATAGTTCGCGCCGATCCGGCATTGCGCCGAAGAAGCGCGGGTCGATCAATCCATCCATGATCTGCGGCTGGCGCGCCAGCATGTCGCCAAGCCGCGGCGCCGCGCCCAGCACCAGGGCGACCAGAGCCACCAATTCGCGGTTCTGGCCGAGCAGCGAGATCAGCCGCCCACCCCGTTGCAGCGCCTGCAGGAAGTGATCGAAAGCTACCACCGCATTGTCGGGTTCCTCGGCATCGGCCAGACCGCCGATCAGCGCCGGGAGGAATTCTAGGAACGCCTGCCGCGTGGCGTCGAGCCGCAACGCGCGATACTCGCCGGCTGTCCATTGCCGCACGATTTCGGCCACCATGAGCGGCTTCTTGAAGCCGAGCTTGCCCAGTTGCTCGAGCAGCCGTGGATCGTCCGGACCCTTGCTGTAGTCGACTGCGGGCAGCTTCGCGGTGCCTGCAGGATCGCCTTCGAACAGCCGGCCATAGTGTCCCTGCACACAATTGAGATGCTGCAGCAGGTCGGCCGCGAAGCCAGTCCGGCCGTCATAGCCGAGGAAGCGCGCAAACCGCTCCATGCCCTCCGCATCCTCTGGCAGGGTGTGGGTCTGCTCGTCCGCGACCATCTGTAGCCGATGCTCGACGCGCCGCAGGAACAGGTAGGCCGCCGTGAGTTCGTCACGCGCTTCAAGGGTGATCCAGTTGCTGGTGGCCAGAACGTTCAACGCATCGAGCGTCGGCCGCACCCGCAATTCAGGATGCCGTCCGCCGGCGATCAACTGCTGGGTCTGGGCGAAGAACTCGATCTCGCGGATGCCGCCGCGTCCGACTTTCACATTATGACCTTCGACGGCGATCTCGCTCTGCCCGCGATAGGTCTGCATCTGCCGCTTCATGTCGTGGACGTCGGCGAGTGCGGCGAAATCCAAATGCTTCCGCCAGACGAACGGCGCGATCTCCGCGAGCAGTGCCGTACCGGCTTTCGCATCACCGGCGCAGGGTTGCGCCTTGATCATCGCGGCACGCTCCCAGGTTCGCCCTTCCCGCTCATAATAATTCAGCGCCGACGCCGTCGAGATCGCGACCTGTGTCGATGCGGGGTCCGGCCGTAGCCGCAGATCGACGCGAAACACATAACCATCGCCGGTGCGCTGCTGCAGCAAGCGGGCAAGGCCTTGCGTGACCCGGACAAAAAACGGTTGCGGTTCGATATCGGGCGCCAACGTCGGTGCATCCAGATCGAAAAACACGATCAGGTCGATATCGCTGGAATAGTTCAGCTCGCCGGCTCCCATCTTGCCCATGGCCATTACCACCAGACCGCTGCCATCTTCGGGCGTCTCGATGCTTGCCGGCTGCAGTCTGCCCCGCGAGGCTTCCTGGCGGAGCAGATAACGTAACGCACATTGAACCGAGATCACCGCGAGATGAGTGAGGGCCTGCGTCACCTGCATCGCCGGCCAGACGCCGCCGATGTCGCACAGCGCAATCAGTAGGGCGGCTTCAGACTTTGTGCGACGCAGCCGTTGCATGACGTCGGCTTCGCTGGACGCGGCGGCAACCACTTGGGTGGTCTGCTCGACCAGTACCGGAAAATAGGCTACTGGATCGCATGCGAGCAGACGCGCCGCACGCGCCGGATCGGCGCGGATCAGATCGAACAGATACGGCGAGGCTTCCGCGATTCCGAGCAAAATGGTCCGGGCCCGCGGATGCCGGTCGGCAAGATCACGGATGGCAGCCGCCTGCTGCGGCTCGATATCGACAAGCCAGGCTGCAAGACGCTGTTCGGCTTCGGCAGGCGCGGACAGTTGCGGTCCGTCCACGAACAACGCGGCCAGACAATGCCGGTCCGCGTTGTCCTTCGCGGATGAGATCATGCGGACTTCTGTTGCACATCCACCGTTTGCCCCGCAAGCCCCTCGCCTGACACAGCGGGGATAGTCAGCGTTGCGCGCAATCCGGGATTCGCGTCGCCGAGCGTGAGATTGCCGCCATGCAGGGTGGCCACCGCCGACGCCAGACTGAGCCCAAGGCCGGATCCCGGCAGGCTGCGGCTTGCCTCGAGCCGAACGAAGCGCTCGATTGCATGCTTGCGGTCGGCTTCCGGTATACCAGGCCCACGATCAGTCACACTGAGCAGGACAAGGTCGCCATCTCGCTTCGCCTCGATCACGATGTCCTTGCCTGCGCCGGCACCCAAGGGCTGCGCCGAGGGTTGAGGCCGTCCATACTTGATGGCGTTCTCAACCAGGTTCGCCAGCGCCTGACTGATCAATTCGCGATTGCCGTGCAGGATCGCCGGCTCGGTTTTGACCTGAAGCGTCATGCCGGAATCCTCTGCCAACGGCTCGTAGAGTTCCTGAATGTCGTGGGCAATTTCGGCAGCGTCGAAATTATCCATGTTGCCGCGCGCCTGTCCGGATTCGGCGCGGGCGATCATCAGCAGCGCGTTGAAGGTCCGGATCAGGCCGTCGGATTCCTCGATGGTCCGCTCCAGAGCCGCGCGATATTCGGATTCATTGCTCGACCTGGCCAGCGCCTCCTCGGCACGGTTGCGTAGCCGCGTCAGCGGCGTCTTGAGATCGTGCGCGATGTTGTCGGAGACTTCCTTGAGGCCCATCATCAGCGCCTCGATCCGCTCCAGCATGGCGTTGAGGTTTTCCGCCAGCCGGTCCAGTTCGTCGCCGCTGCGGCCGACCGGCAGCCGCCCCGACAGATCGCCGGCCATGATGCGCTGGGTGGTGCCCGTCATGGCGTCGATTCGCCGCAGTACACGGCGCGCAACGAAGATTCCCCCGCCCAGCCCCAGCACCACGACAATCAGGACCGACCACTGCGCCGCGGACGCAACGATGCCGAACAGCCGGCGGCGCTCTTCCAGATCGCGTCCGATCAAGAGCCGAAGGCCGCTGCTCAGCACGGTGACCCGCACCAATGCGCGATGGTCGGCGGGATCCTGTTCATCGAGACGGCGATAGAGGGTCTCCGACCACCCGGTGCTCGCCATCACGCCGGGCGACAATGAACCGACATTGCCGGCGATGGCCCGCCCGGCCTGCGTGGTCACGAGGTAAAGATTGGCGCCCGGCCTCAGCGCCCGGTTTTCGATGGTGCCCACCAGGAGGCGAATCCCGCGCCGCTCATAGATGTCGCTAATCTCGCTGATTTCACCATTCACCGTCGTGGTGATCTGCTCGTTGATCAGCCGGCGGGTATTCCAGGCGAAATAGCCGAGCAACGAAGCCGCAAAGAACGCGAATAGAAAGAGATAGACCAGCGTCAGCCGAAACGCCGTGGTGCGGATCAGCTTGCCGAATGCCGTCACGGATCGAATCTCATGGCCATTGAAAGCGTTCCGACCTGTGATGACCGGTTTCTAGCAGCCTCGGCCAACGGTCGACAGAGACAAATCGCGAGCTATTTAAGCCCATCACGGATCATATAGCCCGCACCGCGAATGGTGTGCAGCAGCGGACGCTCGAAACCCTTGTCGATCTTGGAGCGGAGCCGCGAGATGTGAACGTCGATGACGTTGGTCTGCGGATCGAAATGATAATCCCAGACGTTCTCCAGCAGCATGGTCCGCGTCACCACCTGCCCCGCATGCTTCATCAGATATTCCAGCAAGCGAAACTCGCGCGGTTGCAGCGTCAGTTCCTCATCGCCGCGCGTCACACGGTGTGAGAGGCGATCGAGTTCGAGATCGCCCACTTTATAGCTGGTCTCCTCCGCAGGGCCGCCGTGGCGCCGCGACAGCACTTCGACACGGGCCAGCAGTTCGGCAAAGGCGTAGGGTTTCGGCAGATAATCGTCGCCACCGGCGCGCAGACCCTTGATGCGGTCGTCGACCTGTCCGAGCGCGGACAGGATCAGCGCTGGCGTACGATTGCCTTTTTCGCGTAGCGCGCCGATGACGGACAGCCCATCGCGTTTCGGCAGCATGCGGTCGATCACCAGCACATCGTAATCACCGCCCTCGGCAAGAGCCAGGCCTTCTTCGCCATCGCCGGCGTGGTCGGCGACGTATCCCACCTCGCGAAACGCCTTCACGAGGTAGTCCGCAGACTCGCGGTCGTCTTCAATGATCAAAAGGCGCATCTGGGAGTCGGTCGAGGTCAGGGTCACGGCTTTCTCTCACCATGGAACGGGTAGCGCCTTCATGCAAGACGGCGAAGTCGCCCTTGCGGGATGAAGGAATGGGCGGTGAAGCAGGGGAGACTTCACCGCCCACCGAGCCTTCCGACGGAGGGGGGCTTTTTCCACCGGAAGGTAACTGAGGGGACGAGCTTTTGGCTCGTCCCCAGGAAAGGAACCGACGGCGGGGGGCGACTGATGCCGGCGGCACTTTCCGTCTGGTGTGTCAGGACGATCAGCCCTTGGCCAGCGGCACCGCGACAAAGCGCGAAGAACCACCGCTGCGGACCCTCATCAGGACGCTGTTCTTGTTGTCGTCGCGCGCCGCCTTGATCGCATCGCTCACCTCGCCGGGACTGGCCACGGTCTTGCCTGCAACCTCGAGAATGACATCACCCTCCTTGAAGCCACGATCGGCGGCCGCCGACTTTGGATCGACTTCCGTCACCACAACGCCCTCCTTGCCGGCACCGGCAACGGTGCTGGCGGGCGCCACGGTCATGCCAAGCCGCGGAACATCGGTGCCCCGCGAGGAGCCGCGATCGGATTTCTCGGTATCAGCCTTCGCTTCCACCGTGTTGGGCAGTTGCCCGAGGGTCAGGCTGACGACCTTGTCCTGTCCCTTGTGCATCACGTTCAGCTTCACCGAATTGCCCGGCGCAAAGCCGCCGATGGTGCGGGCCAGTTCGCGGGCATCCTTGACCGGCGTGCCGTTCACCGCGGTGATGACGTCGCCGGATTCAATGCCGGCCTTCGCGGCCGGACCATCGGTCTGCGGCTCGGCAACCAGAGCGCCCTCGGCTCTCTTGAGGCCGAGACTGTCTGCGATCTCGGGCGTCACCGGCTGGATCTGGACGCCGATCCAGCCACGGCTCACCGATCCCTTGTCCTTGAGCTGGTTGACCACCGTCTTGACGGTGGTCGACGGAATCGAGAACGCGATGCCGACGCTGCCGCCTGACGGCGAATAGATCGCGGTGTTGACACCCATGACTTCGCCTTCGGTGTTGAAGGCCGGGCCACCGGAGTTGCCCTTGTTCACGGGCGCATCGATCTGGATGAAATCGTCGTACGGGCCGTTCCCGATGTCGCGGCCGCTGGCCGAAACGATCCCCGCGGTCACCGTGCCGCCGAGGCCGAACGGATTGCCGACCGCGAGCACCCAGTCGCCGATTCGCGGCTTGCCATCGGACAGTTTGGCGAACGGGAAATTCGAGCTGCCTTCGACCTTGATCAGCGCGAGGTCCGTTCGCGCGTCGGTGCCGATCACCTTGGCGGTAAAGCTCTTGCCGTCATCGGTGGTGACCTCGACCTTGTCGGCGCCGTCGACCACGTGATTGTTGGTCACGGCAAAGCCGTCGGCCGAAATGAAGAAGCCCGAGCCCTGACCGGTTACCGCGCCGCGACCGCCGCGCGGACCGCCGCGCATGCCGGGCGGCAAACCGTCCGGCCCGCCGAACCGACGGAAGAAGCGCTCCATCGGCGAGCCCGGCTGGAACGGCGAGTCTTCGTTGCTGTCGTCCTTGGCAACCTTCTCGTTGATCTTGACCCGTACCGAAATTACCGACGGCTTCACCCGCTCGACGATATCGGCGAAGCCGATCGGCTGCGCGACCTTGCGGACTTCGGTGTTGACCTGCGCGTGCGCCGGACTGGTCAGAATGTCGAAGTTTCCGGAGGGCGGACTGAAGCCGTAAACGGTGGCGCCGAGGCCGGCGACCACCGACGCCATCAGCGCAATCTTGCGAACAGACAACAGCGAACGGCGCGCGGGCCGATAGGAGGGAAGATCGGAAAAATCGGTGGGGCGGTCGGTCATCCAAATGTCTCCAGAGGCTCAATCGGCGGTGCAGGACGCGCACCTGATGCATTCTGAAGATGGGGGCTGCCGCCTTACCGCGCGCTGGCTGGGAAATTAATGTTTTGTAATAAAGACCGCTCCTGATGCGGCGGTTTGGCGCAGATCAAAACCCGCTGTTTCATCAGCCGGTTATCCCCGACCATCGTGGACGGTACCAGTCAAGGACTTCGCATCGTCGCGCCCGCTGTGCGCCTGCGGAACCACGCCCGCTAGGACGGCGGTTCGGACGACACCTCACCAGCCATCAGCTTTTGCAGCTGAATCTCTTCATCGGCGCTGAGCCCGGCGGTACTGTTGTCCTGCCCGGCAGATCTGGCGCGCCGGCGGCCGTGGACCCAAAGCGCGACCCCTCCCCCTGCCAGCGCCAGCGGCGGCAACAGCCAGAGCAACAGCGTGTGCGGCTTCAGCCGCGGTTTCAACAGCACGAACTCGCCGTAGCGCGCGACCAGAAAATCCATCACCTGCGCGTCGCTGTCGCCGGCGGCGATCCGTTCGCGCACCAGGAGCCGCAGATCGCGCGCCAGCGGCGCGTCGGAATCGTCGATCGACTGGTTCTGGCACACCATGCAGCGTAATTCGCGCGACAGGTCGCGCGCCCGGGACTCTTTGCCAGGGTCAGACATGATCTCGTCCGGCTGCACGGCGTATGCGGCAGGTGTCCCAATGGCGATCATTGCGGCCACGAGGCCTGCAAACCCGAATTTCAAGACCCTACTCCGCCGGCTGCAGGGCCCGCGACGACTTTGCGGGTTTTGGCGCACCGATCCGCAGCCGGCGATCCGACAGCGACAACAGGCCGCCGAAGGCCATCAGCACCGGCCCGAACCAGATCAGCAACACCAGCGGCTTATGATAAATTCGCACCGCGATGGCGCCATCAGCCCCCGTTTCCCCTAGCGAGACATAGAGCTGGCTGACGCCGCGTGTCAGCAGGGCAGCCTCGGTGGTCGACGATCCGCGCGTGGTGAAATTGCGTTTCGAAGGCGTCATCACGCTGATCGGCCGGCCGTCGACCGTGACGGTGAACTGGGCGACGTTTTCGCGAAAATTCGGTCCCTGCCGCTGGGTGATGCCATCGAGCTTCAGGGCGTATCCTCCGACCTGCGGCACGTCGTCGGTCTTCATCGAGGCGATGTACTCGCTGTTCCAAGTGGTCTCGCAAACAATCCCGATCAGCACCACGCCGACGCCGGCATGAGCGAAAGCCGTTCCCCAATTCGAACGCGGCAGGCCGCGTGCCCGCCGCAACGCAACCGGCAAGGCCACGCGAAGCAGTCCACTGCGCTCGACGAGATCGCTAATCGCACCGCCAATGACGAAGACCGCAAGACCGATGGCCAGCGGTGCCAGGGTCGCGCCGCCACGGGTCCAGGCCCACAGCATCGCGATCGCGAGCAGGGCCGCCACCCCCGCAGCCATCAGCCGCTGGCCGGCGCCGACGATATCTCCGCGCTTCCATGCCAGCAATGGCCCGAACGGCATCGCCAGCATCAGCGGAACAAACAGCGGTGCGAAGGTCAGATTGAAGAACGGCGCGCCGACCGAGATCTTGTCACCGGTGATGACCTCCAGCGCCAGCGGATACAGTGTGCCAATGAAGACAGTGGCGCAGGCGGTGGTGAGGAACAGATTGTTGAGCACCAGCGCGCCCTCGCGCGAAATCGGCGCGAACAATCCACCTTGCTTCAGCGCCGACGCCCGCCAGGCATACAGAGTCAAACTGCCGCCGATGAAAAGGCACAGGATCAGCAGGATGAAGACGCCCCTGGTAGGGTCGGTGGCGAAGGCGTGCACTGAGGTCAGCACGCCGGAACGCACCAGGAACGTGCCAAGGAGCGACAGCGAGAACGTCAGGATAGCCAGCAAAATGGTCCAGACCTTCAGCGCGTTGCGCTTCTCCATCACCACCGCCGAATGCAGCAGCGCTGTGCCGGCGAGCCACGGCATCAGGGACGCGTTCTCGACCGGATCCCAGAACCACCAGCCACCCCACCCGAGTTCGTAATAGGCCCAATAGGACCCCATCGCGATCCCGAGGGTGAGGAATATCCATGCCACCAGCGTCCACGGCCGGACCCAGCGCGCCCAGGCTGCGTCGATGCGGCCTTCGATCAGCGCCGCCACGGCGAACGAAAAAGAGATCGAGAAGCCGACATAGCCGAGGTAAAGCATCGGCGGATGCACCGCGAGGCCGATATCCTGCAGCACCGGGTTGAGATCGCGGCCCTCGATCGGCGGATTGCCGAGGCGAAGGAACGGATTCGAAGTGATCAGGATGAACAGGTAGAATGCACTGGCGATCCAGGCCTGTACCGCCAGCACATGGGCGCGCAACGAGCTTGGCAGGTTGTTGCCGAACCCAGCCACAAGGCCGCCAAACAGCGCCAGAATCGACACCCACAACAGCATCGAGCCTTCGTGATTGCCCCACACGCCGGTGATTTTGTAGATCAGCGGTTTTTGCGAATGCGAATTCTCGAACACGTTGACGACGGAGAAATCCGAAGAGACGTGCAGCATCACCAGCGCGGCAAACGACAACCCGGCAAACAGCAGTTGCGCCAGCGCGGTCGAGCGCGCGACATTCATCAAAGCGGGGTCGTGCAACCGTGCTCCGACGATCGGCACGACGGCCTGGATCAGCGCCAGCGCCAGCGCCAGCACCAGCGCGTAATGTCCGGCTTCGGCGATCACTGCGATGCTCCTTGCGTCAGGCGCGAGGCTCCCTGCGGCGTGGCCTTGTCACCGTAGTCGTCTTTCCAGTGGCCCTGCTTCTTCAGCGCATCGGCGACCTCTTTGGGCATGTAGGTCTCGTCGTGCTTGGCCAGTACCGTATCGGCCTTGAACACGCCCGAGCCGTCGAGCGCGCCTTCGGCGACCACGCCCTGTCCTTCGCGGAACAGGTCCGGGAGGATGCCCTGGAAGGCCACCGGCAGCGTCGCGCTGCCGTCCGCCACCTCGAACCTCACCACCAGATTGTCGCCGCGCTTGAGCGATCCGGGCTGCACGAGGCCGCCCAGCCTGAACCGCTTGCCTGCCGGAATGTGCTTCTCCGCCACCATGGCCGGCGTCGAGAAGAACACGATCGAGTCGCGCAGCGCATTGAGCACCAATGCCGCCGCAATGGCGAGCACCACCAGTGCTCCGCCAATCATCGTCAACCGCCGCTGCTTGCGCGTCATCCGTGACCTTCAGGTTCGAGCATTATGTGTCCGAACCACCTTACAGGTCCGGCATCACGCGTATTTTGATCTGGAGCATGGTCCGCGCCATGCTCAGCCGTCGAGCCCGAGATTTCTCAGGCCCTCGTTGAGTTCCTTCAGCCGCCCAGCGTCGTTGCCGACCGCCTGACGGGCGTCGGCCAGTGCCTGCCGCGCTTTATCGCGCTCTCCCAGCACCATATAGGCGCGCACCAGCCGCAGCCATCCCTCGACGTCATTGCCATTCTGCTTCAACCGGCCCGCCAGCCGCTCGACCATGCCGCGGATCATGGCGGTACGGTCGGTTTCATTCATGTCTTTGGCCGCCGCGATGCTGTCATCGGACAATGCCGGCGCCGCGGAACCGCCGACGCGCGCCAGG
>Ga0102590_1003901_pt1 | contig 13762 bp, 17 predicted proteins | sample AraplaMF_Col_mMF_FD_76859 | JGI IMG/M metagenome (GOLD analysis project Ga0102590, IMG submission 76859) | Arabidopsis root microbial communities from the University of North Carolina, USA - plate scrape MF_Col_mMF | ecosystem: Host-associated > Plants > Roots > Endosphere | place: USA...
TTCCGAGTCAAACCAGGACAGAAACTGGTTCCAATCACTGGGGTAGTCGACGCCCGCTTTTGGCGGTAAGATCTGGATATCCATACAGTGATACTAACACTGCTGGAGCTAAGTGGATACCCCTTATTTACATACAGTATTTCAACTGTGCTATGACTAATGTATCCCAATTGGTACTTTACTTCTGATCATCGCCCCCAAAACTGTAATCAGTGGCCTTGTGCTTCCTCAAAGTTTCGTCTGAAGCGCGTGTTGTCGGCTCGTCCAAGGAGGAATAGTGGTTGATTCTATCTCTCGAGCTTTGCGCAGTGAAATTATGTCTCGCGTCATGTCCAAGAACACCCGGCCGGAGATGCTTGTTCGCCGTATGCTGCACAAAGCAGGGTACAGGTATCGTCTCCATAGAGGGGATCTTCCTGGCAAGCCTGACCTGGTTTTTGTGGCACGTAAGAAGGTAATATTTGTTCACGGCTGCTTTTGGCATATGCATGAAGGTTGCGCTCAAGCTAGAGTACCTAAATCCCGTGTCGAATTTTGGACCGCAAAGTTGCGCTCTAATAGGGAAAGAGATGCGCGCAATCTAGTTGAGCTGAGCCGGTTAGGTTGGCAAACATTGGTTGTGTGGGAATGCGAACTTCGAAGGCCGGAACTGCTCGTGAAAATTCAGCGATTTCTCGACGGCTAATTGGATTATGGTTGGGGCAAAGCTTTAGGTTCCTGAAGGAACCAAATAAGGTCAAAACGAATCGGAGCGGTCGAGGACCCAATGCAATATCCCGACCTAGTCTTGCCTCCATTCTCCGCACTTCGTCGTAGTTCAAAATTTTGAATTAACGATGCAATGCACTTCAAGATTCCCTTTGAACATATTCAGTGTGAAACGTTTACTTGCTGCTGAGCCGCTGTCATCGTATATTGCATGCACTACATTTACGAGGGCTGCTGCGTGAAGATCTTAGACATTCAGATGGACACAGTAATTGAGGGGCAAGTTGCATTCGGTCGAGCCACATATGTGCAGGCGGTTGAGTATCTCGTTCCTCTTATCGACAAGACCGAATTCCAACGCAAACTTCAAGACAAGAAGTTTTACGCGAAGTTGGAGCGCGATATTGTTGATGGGTGTGTCATGCCACCAATTACAGTCGCCTTGGTTACTGATCAAAGTTTTGCAACGACTGCGGCAGTTGAGAGGTTCATAAATGATCATATTTCTACAGCTTTTGTATTGGATGGAATTCAAAGGTTGAATACCCTTTCAAGGGCTGCGGCAGAAGTCGAGTTTGATAATGACTATAACCTCTATATTAACTTTGTTTTGTGTGATTCGATAGAAAAACTGCTATATCGAATGATCACGCTGAACAACGGCCAACGGCCAATGACGCCGCGGCACCAGGTCGAGATTATGATCGCAAATGCTTTCCGATTCGAGCGATTGGGTATTGATGTGGTCTCTGAAAAGGACGCTAATTCTTCAAACAGCCGAAAATCATTTCGTAAGGCAGACATCATTCAAGCATATTTGGCCTTCATGGCAGATAGTCCTATCGTTGATAATAAAAAGATTATCGAGGAGAAAATGGATGAACTGCTTGTTGGGCGTATTATGGCAGCGGAGCCAAGGAAATATAACTCGAGTTTCAAAGAATTTCTGGCTTTGCTTTCTACCTTTCAGAAGGATGCTGATGCTTTCAAATGGCTGAAAGTCACAAATAATCTTGTTGGGCTAGCAGTTGGAGCAAGGCACTCCATGTCCATGCTTCAGGAGGTCACGCCAGCCGAATTCGGTGAAGCGGTTGAGATATTTGAAAAGGCGTTCGGTGAGTTTAATCCATCTCGTATTAAGGTTGGTAAATATCGCCGCGAGCTTTCGTGTGAATATTTTAAGAACTTTCACGAATATAAAGACTGTGATGCCGAAGAATTGTTGGCGGCATTTGCCGATCTAACTGAAAATGACTGACCGTTATACTTTCGTTGAGCGGGCAGTTCCCGCAAACCACGCGCTCATCGACGGATTATCGGTAGAGCGCAGTGCAAACTCGGCTTTCAAAATATATCGGCTTTTGACTGGAAGTTGCGACGTGTATGATGAGTTCTTTCAGAGAAAATTCAAATTTAGAAAGGACTACTTGCAACTTCCCTACGGGAAAAGGTCACGAGTATCTTTATCGGCATTGCTTCAGAACCTCCCTACAGAGATGACTTATGAGGACGTTGTGAGCTATTTCGCTTCGCTACGTTCGAACGAGAAATTTTACTCTGTTGTTGAATTTGAACTCATTAGCTGCCTCATTGCAAGGGAGCGAGAAAACTATTTGGAAGCATATATTTTTTTGTACCGACTGATAGAAGGGATCAGCTTTTCTATTCCCTTAATTTATATGTCGAGAACAAAAAGCTTCCAAAAAACGTTCCGATCATTACAGGCTTGCATGCCGAAGTCAGATAAAGAAGGTGAACTGCTCTTCTTTAGGCGCTTTATTGATAGCCACTGGAAGTCGGAAAATTTCTACAGGTCAACTATCGACATAAATTTAATGTTGGTCGATGTTGAGGATTTGCGCGGCGTCTATTTTGATCTTTATAAAAAGCATGCGCCAGAAAGAGGTATCGCTGGCGAAGTCGAAGATGAGCAAATTGCGATTAAGTTCCCCTATTTCTTGGATTTTTTAATCTCTATACGAAATCGCTATTTCCACTTCTTGCAAGGAACGTGGCAAGAAAACATCGAAAGTTCTGAGATAGTTTTTCCAGACTTGTTCTTTAAGCCGCTAGTGGACATCGGTTTGAACTGGATTGCCCTAGCATTATTCGAAGTAATCAAGTTTGATATGGATAACCATATGACAGGCTCATCGAGTTCGCGTCGCTAAAGGACGTCCACTTGATGCGTTAAATCCTACCGTCGGGAATTGTCACTGAGATTGGATGACGGATTTTAATAGGTAACTTCGCAGATTAAGTTTGATCGCGAAGGTGGCTATTTACGCTTCTGGTTGGTTACCATAAGTCGCATCGCGTAAACATCAAGTTATGCGAGAACTGACGAGCCCGAATTATTGCGCGATCAATGTCAATTGGTGCGCCAATTAACGATGGCTCGAAGCCATAATGGAGGTTGGCCAATCTGAAAAGATCTGGGTGATATTCATTCTTAAGCTGCTCATTGCACGGTCCACACAGAGTAATTAGATTTCGGCTCGTCGTCTCTGCGGCGCCTGAGTGAGGTAGCACATGCTGTAGTGTAAGTCCTTTCGTATCGCCGCAGAGCAAGCACTCTCTCCCATCGCGCTCTAAAATTCTTTGCTTTGCTTTACCGCGAAGAGTTCGGTCTAGCGCCTTGGGCGAAGCAATTGCCTTATCAGTGAACGTGCCGTATGGAGAGTGAATGCACTGTTGACGTTGCAGCCAGTGTGACATCTGACTACGCGCGAAAGCTAATTCAACGATCGCCCATCCGTGAAATTGCAGCCAATATTCAAATGCGCGCTCAGTGTGAATTTTGCGAGCAGTATGGCCTAGCTCATGAAGCGCCTGCTCGAATAGGTTGGCATCAACAATGCGAGGTGTGCGGACCTCAAACCTATCTTCAACAGCACTCCCCAACGTGTAGGTACTGAAGTAAGCAAAGCCTCCGCATACTTGGTGTAAGTTAAATGCGTAGGCCGAGCTCATGAGCAATATGGATCGGGGAGGGGGCGTGTGGTTGTAGGCGCCCCCATAAACTGGCACACCTGTCTTCGTTCTTTCATAGGGGGACGCCAAATTTGCAGAAGCATTAATTGGCACATAGTTACCCAAAAACTGACAAACGGGCAAGAACGAAACAAGTTACGTTTATGTGGCTGCGCCAACATCATATCTTATAAGTATCGCACAAAGCAGACGCGCCGTCTCCCGCTGGCAAGGACGAATTGGATGCTCCCCTTGTCGAATCCCGTACGGTTCGGGCTTCCTTGGAATCGGACGGCTAGCGCGACTTCCTAGAGAGTGAAGGATTCCTAACCAAATCTTTGCGGAAGGCATGCCGGTTCGCCTTGGCGTCATTCAATGCATGGTGGTCACGCAGGCGGTGGTCGATGAAGTACATCTGTAATGCCTGGGGATCAAGGTAGGCAAAGATGTTCTTCCCGCGAAGCCACTCTGGTAACTGGTAGCGTAATGCGTGGCAGAACAACTGCCAGTCGCCATCGAAGTCAAAACAAATCACGGGCGAGCAGTCTTTGAACTGTGCGAGCCAAAGATTCAACCTCTCGACAAGTTCGTCGGCCGTGCATTGGGCGCCGGCGATGTAGCCAAGCTGTGGAAGCACGGTCTCCATCACGAAGGCATTGCACCTTTCATGGTTGACCGGAAGCTCCGCATAAAACTCGTGCAGGCCATCGTAAGTCACCAGTGCAATGCTGATCAGCTCCGGGGCCGTGAAGTCGGTGAACTCAGTATCGATAAAGATCAGCATCTGGTTTTGCGTGCGTTGCCGCTTCCCAGTTCGTGAACTGAAAGCGCCTAGGTTGGCCGGTTAATGAGCTATCCTTTGGACGCCGCGACCTTTGCCCTTGCTCTGCGTATGATCTCTTCTCTCGCTTGCTCGTGTGTGAGGAGATTGTCCTCAATACGCTTAAGTACATCGTATCCATAGTCGCTGAGCTGGATATTATCAACCGCCAGGATGGCCACAGATTGGTTGGAACTCCACGACTTCAATTCCGGTTTCTTCCTCATGGCGCACCTTCATGCGTTGGCATAGGGAGATAGTATCGCATGCAGGGGGGCTGGTATTGCTTTAACAATCTTCGGTACGAATCCGAAGAACGCTGTTTTATACCGAACACATCGAAGAATCAAAGGGTTGAATGCCGCAGTGCTCATGGACCTTGGATTGGGGGATCTGGGCCAGATTAAAGGCAACCGATCCTTGTCGATTAGCGTGACAGTGTGGCAGGTCGCGCCGACGTAGGTTACGCCCACAAAGATCCAGTTTCACCCTCTTGCGGCTTCCGCATGTGGAGATCGACTGTCAAATTAACGGCCCAAGCCGCAAATTGAAAAGTCGTGATTGTTGCTCCTGCTTGGCACCTGCAGCCCTTTTGAAGTCAAATCAGATGCCAAGTTCAATGCACAGCGCCTAGATTGCCTTAATCTTGATCGCTTTTTCGCCTTTCGGACTGGAGCCACGCTCAAACGAGACCCGTTGGTTCTCCTTCAAGCTCTTGAATCCATCAGCTTGGATTTCCTGGAAATGCGCAAACAGATCTCCGCCCCCGTTATCGGGCGTAATGAACCCAAAGCCTTTTGCGTCATTGAACCACTTTACGGTACCAGTCTGCACAGACATGAAGCTCTCCTCTGATTGTGATTTTCGATGGTGGTAAGACGCGCCATTGGACGCAGTGGCAGTAACTGGAGACATCAAACTGAATGCTCAAGTAGAGCAAGCAGAAAAGGGGCCTACAATTCCTGAAACATGTCTAAATGATAATGCATCATTGACCAGTTGCGGTCAAATCGCTCGTTTTGGCAGTTTTTGTTGCTTTAAGGGGATTGATTCAAGGATGAACGACAAAAAAGCCCGTTTCGAACGGGCTTGTCGCCAAATTCCTTGAGCAAGGGAAGAGCTAGCTAGGGCGACTAATGAGCAACAGGCAAACCAAGGCTTCATGAAGCCCTTGAAAACGTGCTAATGACGCTGCTCAGGTTAGCTGAACCATTTGACTATTCAATGAAGTTCGTCTCCAGGTAGGACAGCAAGCGACGCATGGCTTGCTTGTAGAGCTGATACTCTTGCTCTCGCTGCTTGCCGCTTGCCTTCAGCAATCGCGATGCATGAATCTCGACTTTGAATCGCAGGTGTCGAAGGTGTTCATCCTGCGCTTCAACTCTAGCAATGCATTTACTTGCGGCGCTACTGCTTACTAAGGAACTGTTCATGTTTGCCTCGGCTGGCATCTGACTCAGCTTTAGCGTACGCCGCACGCGTCTACATGGCAATTAAAAAGCTACCCAGCTTGCAATTGTGTTCCTTCGTCAAAGAATGCTTGACGAGTCGGCGCCAGCCTGCATTCCTTATCGTGCGCGCCATGGCAGTGTGCGGCGTAGAATAAAATTCAATAGTTCCAATTCCATCGTCCACTTCTAGTCTGTCGGTTGGGCACCGCTGTTCTCACCATGGCAGGCGCATGAATAATAGACCTCGCGTCATTCTCGTCGATGACAACAAACAGTTCGTGGACCTGATGTCAGTGGAACTCGGCAACTGTGGCATCGACAACCGCATTGCATACAACGGCCCCGAGGCCGTAAAGTTGCTTGCAGAGTGGCCCGCCCAAATCATGATGTTAGACATCGAAATGCCAATCATGAACGGTTACGAGACAGCAATCACCATTCATCGGCTTGACGGATTTATGCAGTTCCCAATAGTGGCCTGGTCAACGAATAATTGCAGCAAACCCATCCACTTTCTCGACGAGGCAAGATTTTCCGGTTGGCTGACTAAGCCAGTAGGGGTGCAGCAGATCTTGGACGTGATCACTCGTTTGACGACCAGGGGAAATTGAATCTTCAGGTCGTCCTTTGTCTACCGGGGTTTAGTGCTCACTTCTGCCAAACGAAGCCACGCCATAGCCCATCGCACGGCAGCGCGTTGGTCGCATTCACGAGACATGCCGCTAAGCCGGTCGCAAGCAACCCCAGCACGGTAGCTGGCGTACGCATAGACCGAGGTTTGATAGCTAAAATAGATCTTCATAAGGCGAGTCTAGCCGCCCGCTAAAAGAGCACATTGAGAAGAATCAAATTTCTGTAGCTCTCATGTGCTGCCTTCTGTCAGTCAGGCTATGACTACCGGCGACCTGAATGCGAACTCGTGACGATGGGCGACTGAAAACTTCTTTAGTTAGTGTCGCACGGATGCCGTAGAACAGCGCCGAGCGCAAACCTGCCTGAGTCCCAAAGGCTGCCCTGGTAAGCAGCGCGATGGAAAGTCGTTCTGCGGTGATGCTGTCTTTGCGGCGCGTCATACCAAGCACGCTACTACCGGTTGCAAAATTAAGTCGCCTAATTGGTTCAACAGCGAACATACATTCTTCGTTTAGAGCGCATACTACGCACAGGAGAATGACATGGACGCCGACCGCCCCAATCACAACATGAATACACTGGCGGGGGCGGCTGTCGCCATTGCATCCAAGCAGTCGCGCCTTGCTGCTGTTGAGTTCCTATTTGATCGCGGTTGTGAACCAGAAATGATTACGCAAATCCTGGCGGCCTCTCCGATGCCGTACGGAATCGTGAGCGAAATTTCGCGTCGTTGAAACATGAGACTTTGCACACTGGTAGCCGAAGCTTCTTGCCGAACAAAATTCACCGCAGATCAAGCTTTCTAAAGGCCAAAGAGCTCTTCAAGCGCATTGAAGGTGCACTTCGAATAGCGCTCTAACTTCTTTCTGCTTAACAGAAGGCTGTCTTTTTCGCTTGCAGCAGTTCTGAGCAGGAGGAACTTCTCAACCTCCACATTCGAGTCGTCCATAAGCCCGCATATGACGAAGTCCGCCTTGGCGCCGCATGTGAGAGGGACTCGCCAGCGCCTGCAGCCATCTTCGCATCTTCTTCTTGACGAAATCGAGACCTTCACTGTGAGGCAGTCGTTTAGCAAGAGGACATTCCAGACCTTCGTTCTACTAACCGTAGCCCCGGCTCGCTTCGCAAACTCGATGACTTGAGCAAGAAGTGCATCAATGAGAATGCGCAACGTGAATAAGTCGAGTGCACCTTTGGCGGTGTGCTGAATCGGCAGGCCGGCCGCTGCATAGGCATTCACGTAGGTCCCGAAGAGTTTGTACATTATGTTTTTCTTGGGAAGGTCAGACGCATTGCAGATCTTGGCGCTGATGGTTCCGTGCTTCTCGAAGACTCGTCGCAATTCAGCTAGAACCGAATCACGGTCCGGTCCATCAGCACGACGCATTCTCACTGCTTGCGCAAGGTCGAATGTCTTACGGCTTACCATCGGAGTAAGCGCTCCTTCGCATCTAACCCACAGGTGTTCTGGATTGCTTTGAACCTTACTTCGGAGCCGGCGGGAGGTTTGGTTATAGACCAATTCGCCGCAGTAGCGCGGGTTAATCAGAATCCTGCGTACATTGGATGCCGTCCACCTTTCACCCGCTGAATTCAAGTGTCCCTTGCTGTTAAGTTCTCTTGCGATTTCGGTATCTGTCCAACCATCCTCAGCGTAAAGCCTGAAGATCTGCTGGACGATCTGCACATCACTGAGGCTGCTATGTGTCAGCGCCACTCTGTCTGTGGCGACAGACTTCCGTTCGCCGGGATTCAAGGGCGGCTTCAGTTCGCCGCGTTGGCTGACGGGCTGTCGAAGTAGTGCAAATCCAGCTCTGCCACCCTGCTTGTACCCCATGCGAACGAATCGGCTTTGGGCTAAATGAACCTTATCTCCAAGCTCGCGACTGTACTCGGCAGCCATGATTCTTTTCATTCCCTTCATTAGCGAGTACATTGGCGAGCCGTCATCAATAAAATGCTCCGCGCAGTAGATAACCTGTACGCCGGCCTGTCGGCAAATGAATTCGTAGTAGGCGCTTTCGTCGATATTCTGGAAGCGGCCCCATCGACTGACGTCATAGACCAGGACTGCATCGAACCCTGCGGAGCCTGATTGAACGTCAGTTATCAAGCCTTGCAGACCGTCGCGCCCATTAATACAAAGCCCGCTCTTCCCTGCGTCCGCATACACCATTACGATCTCAATCCCATTTTCTTCGGCGTACGCGCTCAGCTTTTCAATTTGGTGCTGTATGGAAAAGTCCTGGGGTAAGCTGGACATGCGTACGTACATTGCCGCACGGCGGGGTATGGTGGTTGAAGACGTCATGCGGAGCGCCGTACTCACATTCGTTCCCTTTGACGACTCAGCGCAAACTAATGATGAGATGCCGTGTCCTGCAGCGTGGCCCGCTCGCATGATAAGGAAGACTTCAAATGCCGCGATTTGATGCTCCTGAGCGAATGCCATGACACAATGTGTCAGCCGGCCAATTGATTCCACTCGCAGGAAGGGAACATCTCTAACGATCTACCCCCGTCAAATCGCGGATACTCTGGACTTTCCTTGATCACTTCCAAGAAGCCTTGGGCGAGGTAACGAGCTCGCTTGGTAAATTCGCTGATTTCACAAGCGCGAAACTCCTCATGTTTTGCAGGTTATGGCAAAGAGAGTCTGAATTGCTGATGAAGGCGTTTAGAGCCCCCCTGATGCTCACTCAGGTCGGACATTCGCGGCTTTCTCGCCCTTAGGACTTGGGGCCCGCTCGAAGGAGACGCGCTGATTTTCTTTGAGTGCCTTGAATCCCTTTGCCTGGATGTCCTGGAAGTGCACGAACAGGTCTGCACCACCATTGTCTGGTGTGATGAAGCCAAATCCCTTGGCGTCATTGAACCACTTTACGGTGCCGGTTTCGGTAGTCATGAATAAACCTCAAAGTAAGATGAACAGTCCGGTGATCTGCGCCAGCGGAATCAGCTCGCCTGAACACTTGTCCGAGATGATCTGGGATTGTTCTATTGCCTAATAAAGACTCGGTCCGTAATGTCATTGCGAAACAAGTCAAGCCAGGATGTGCTGTCGCTGATGAGGTATTGCCTCGTTTGGTCCGTCGACTTACGTGTCACGGTAAGCTCGCCCTGCAAACCCGACAACTCGTCGGTCTTGGGATCCGTTGTGTCGATGGCAGTCAGCGAAAAGTCGGACTGCGCCAGATGGTGCCGGCGGAGGATGGCATCGAACTCTGCCATGTCTCTTGGTTCGATTAGTTGCATGGTTTCGCCTTTTGAGAAGTGCACTTTCAGTTTAGAGCAGTTTTTCAGCTTCGTGATTCGAATAGGCGTGCGTTCTCATGGAAGCTACTTTGTTCACCACTTCAGTCCAGGCGCGATAGCCCAAGCAGTGGTTTTTGGCGTAGGCTGGTAATGCGATTTTCAAAGTGTTAAATTGGTTTGAATCTCTCGTCAATGGCAATTCAAGTATGTCTCCTACTGATGCGGAAGTTGAACGATTACGTGCTGAAAACCTAGCGCTCAAGGCGCTCCTTGCTGAGCACGGTATCGCCATGCCGCAGAATATGGTCGTGGAAGCCATCGTTAAATTTGTCGCGCCACCTAATTCCAACAACCTGTCGCCAGAAGCCAAGGTCAAAATCTTCCGTCGCCTATTTCACGGCCGCCAAGATGTATATCCGATACGTTGGGAGAGCCAGCAGAGTGGGAAGGCTGGCTACTCACCAGCCTGCGCCAATGAGTGGCGTCGAGGTGTTTGTGAGAAGCCGAGGATCAAGTGTAGTGAATGTACGCACTCTTTGTATGTCCCCGTGACGGATCATACGATTGTCCGCCATTTGAAAGGGGAGATAACGGCAGGGGTGTATCCGCTGCTCGCCGACGACAGATGTTACTTTCTTGCGATCGATTTTGACGACGACGATTGGCGCGAAGATGCCAAGGCAGTTTTGCAGACATGTGCATCAAACAGTCTTCCTGCCGCGCTCGAAATTTCAAGATCAGGGAACGGTGCACATCTTTGGGTGTTTTTCGCAACCCCGATACCTGCAAGAGATGCCAGGCGGCTTGGCGCTGCCTTAATTAGCGCAACGTGCGCGAGGACACGCCAACTGAAGCTGTCGTCATATGACCGTCTCTTTCCTAATCAGGACACGATGCCGAAGGGGGGCTTTGGTAACCTGATCGCACTCCCGCTGCAGAAACATCCACGTGAACTTGGCCGTAGCGTCTTTGTCGATAGCAATCTACAGCCTTTGTCAGATCAATGGGCATTCCTTAAGGGTATTGTGCCGTTGCCGCAGGAGCGCATTGAGGCCGTGCTGAGCAAATTGGTTGGTGACCGGCATCCGCTTGATATCGCCTATGCCGACATCCCGGACGAAAACGCGGAGACTCCATGGATTCGCGCCGCTAAGCCGGACGTAAAGCTTTCTGATGAAATGCCGAAGGCCGTTCGCGCTACGCTTGGCAATCAGCTCTTCATAGAAAAGGCTGGGTTGCCCCAATCGCTAATGAACCGCCTGATTCGCTTGGCGGCTTTTCAAAATCCAGACTTCTACAAGGCGCAGGCAATGCGCATGTCAACTTGGAATATCCCCCGCATCATTGGCCGCGCCGAAGACCGCAAATTGCACCTGGCATTACCTCGCGGATGTCTTGGTGATGTGAAGGCGCTACTCTCGGCCAACAAAATTGAATTGCGGCTGGACGATGTGCGATCGGTGGGAAAACCGATCGGTCTGCAATTCTCAGGCGAACTGCGCCCAGATCAGCAGGAAGCATTGGACGCTATGACTCTCCATGATTTCGGGATGTTGGTCGCACCTACCGCTTTTGGCAAAACGGTCACTGCTGCAGCAATGATTGCCCGTCGAAACGTGAGTACGTTGATACTCGTCCATCGAGCGGACCTGATGCGTCAATGGCAAGAGCGATTGAATAGCTTCCTGGAGCTGAACGGAAGAAAAATCGGACTGATTGGCGCCGGAAAGAAAAAGCCAACGGGAGTGCTCGACATCGCGGTTATTCAAAGCCTGACACGCAGGGAGGATCTTCCAGATCTGCTTAGCCAGTACGGGCAAATCATCATTGACGAAGCGCATCACCTATCGGCTCAATCTTTCGAGGCTGTCTTGAATGAGGCAAGTTCTCGTTATGTATTAGGCCTAAGCGCAACGCCAGTAAGGAGCAATGGCCACCATCCAATTATCTTCATGCAGTGCGGTCCGATCCGACACGTTGCTAAGCGGCCAACGCATGTGCCGAAGGAGCTGACAGTAAAGGTTCGGCATCTTCCAGCGCCGTCAATCCCGCCCAATGCAAGTATCCAGGAAGTGATTCGTCTTCTGTCGGAAGATGATGCACGAAATGCTCGCATCGTGGCGGACTCGGTCGCTGCGCTCAACGCAGGTCGCAAGGTTCTGCTTCTGACGAAACGTACAGAGCATTTGGATCTGTTGCATGAGCTATTGAGGGATATTCCACAGCCGCGTTTTCTTTTGCATGGAAAGATGAAGGCTAAGGAACGACAGGAGGTGATTCATCGGCTTTCTGAGCTAGCTGAGGACGAACCGCATATTCTGCTCGCGAGCGCCCAACTCGTTGGGGAGGGGTTTGATCATGCACCGCTAGATACCTTGATCTTGACCCTCCCAATCTCATGGGATGGAACGTTGCAGCAATACGCAGGTCGCCTGCATCGTGAGCATGCCAACAAAACCGACATTCTGATTCATGACTATGTCGAACTCGAAAATTCTCAGCTATCTAGAATGTGGGAAAAGCGTCAGCGCGGCTATCGTGCGATGGGCTACAGCATCGAATCGAGCCTGTCTAATTTTGATCAGATGACGCTACCTGTCAACGCTACTTAAGCTCAAGGAGCCTCGGAAACCGGTTAGCAGCGGTCCGCCATTCTCAAATATTGTGAAAAATGGACCGCGTCGTTTGCGGTCCAATTGCATGGTGAATACGCCATTGGAGTCACCCTGCTTAGCCACAGTGTCGCCATGGCTGTAATTATCGATCATTTGAAGTCAGCGTCTGCCAGCAGCAGATCAACTCGAAGCCCATTTCTAATTGCTTAGGAAGTTTTAATCGTTCGCGGTAAAAAGGTCATCGTTCTGCCGTTGAGCCAATGCTAAATTGAGTGCACAGTAAAGACTCCCTTGCGGGAGATAGAAATAGAAATGCCTTCGATAAATCTTTTGGTTCAGATCTTTGCGAGCTAGAAAAGGAGATTTGCAATGAGCAAAGGCGGAAATGGTGGTGGCGGAAAAGGCGGTAGTGGTTCCCAAGGTGGTGGCGCTAAAGGCGGCTCATCTGGTGGGGGGCGTGGCCCAGGCAGTGGGGGTGGTTGGCCAAGTGGTACGGGGAATCCATCGGGCGGCGGCCGTAGTAATGCACCGCCTGGCGGAGGAGGTAAGGCGAAATGAAAGCACTTTAGTTTATAGCTAGCCGCATCAGTCCAGTGGAGCGCAAGCCACATCGGTGCAACGCTCCACTTCTGCGCAAACGCTTCGCAAAGCGGTGCCCTTGAGACAATTTATTTATACCGTAGCACTAAGAGTTCATATTCGAAGCCAATCTTCTCGCAGGCAGTGACAAGCCCGTCTAAGTCTACATCTAATGCACCGGCGTTCTTAACGTTCAACTGAGTGGCGTCACAATCTTAACCATGCGCGACACCGTCCATTTCGTCTGCGGCGGCAGCAAGCACCTTGTTTGGGGCGGACGTTAATAAGTCTTTGGGGCGTGTACCGCCTAAATAGCTGTTCACTGATTCGAACCAGTATGCCAATCCCCATCCATTCCTGGTGCCCTTGAAGCAGTCGATAATCGGCTTCAGGGCTTTGATTGGTCGGTAACCTTGATCAGGATCGAGTCCATAGCCTGGATAGTAGTCGATGCCGTTATGCGGAATTGCAAAGATCAAGCCGTTCTTCTTCCACTTGCTCGGCTGAGCTGACCTGCTAGGAAATGTGTAGCCAGCCGCTTGGTTAGTCTTCATGTTATTTTTGCACATGGAGGCTAGATGAAGAAACGATTCACCGAAGAAGATCATTGGAATTTTGCGCCAGGCCGATGCCGACGGCGTCGTAATTCGCGATCTCTGTAAGAAGCACAACATCACCGAGCAGACTTTTTTCCGGTGGCGTACTAAGTACAACGGCTTTACCGTGCC
>Ga0102590_1003902_pt1 | contig 13760 bp, 13 predicted proteins | sample AraplaMF_Col_mMF_FD_76859 | JGI IMG/M metagenome (GOLD analysis project Ga0102590, IMG submission 76859) | Arabidopsis root microbial communities from the University of North Carolina, USA - plate scrape MF_Col_mMF | ecosystem: Host-associated > Plants > Roots > Endosphere | place: USA...
TCTATCGCTACATGAACCGTCTCGGCCTGCTCGACACGCATTTTGCCGTCGTCATGGTCTATATCGCGCTCGGTGTTCCCCTTGCGACCTGGCTGTTGAAAGGCACCGTCGACGGCATTCCGCGCAGTCTGGACGAAGCCGCGATGATCGACGGATGCAACCGTTTCTCGGTCTTCTGGCGCATCATCCTGCCCCTGTCGGCGCCGGGCATTGCCTCGGTCTTCATCATCACGGTGATTGCCGGCTGGTCACAATTCCTGGTACCTTTCCTGCTGCTCACCAAAAATGATCTGATGCCGATCGGTGTCGGGATCTTTAACTTCCGTGGCATGCAGACCGACTCGTCCATCCAACTACTTGCGGCCGCCTGCCTGATCTCCGTCGTACCGGCGATCGTGGCTTTCCTGTCGCTCCAGCGGCTGATCCTCGGCGCCATGACAAGTGGCGCTGTGAAGGGATAGAGCTAGGTTGCGTATCCGTGGCTGATAGAGGATTCCAACCCATGAACCAGATGACCGGCGCCAGACTGTCCCCCGACCTGACGGGGGCCAATGTCGAGGATGCGGGCGAGCATAACAGAGCCGTCGTGCTGCGTTGTGTCCATCGGCAGGCGCCGATTTCGCGTGCTGAAATTGCCCGGCGGACCGGCTTCACCAAGCCGGCGATCGCCCGGATCGTCGATCGTCTGCTCGACGAGGGGCTGATCATCGAGGCTCGCCGGCGGCACGGGCTGAGGGGGCAACCGGCAATCGAGCTCGAGATCAACCCCGACGCGTTTTTCGCGATCGGCATCAATATCGATCGCGATCATCTGACGATCGTCGCCGTCGATGCCGTCGGCAACGTGCGCGCTCGTGTCCACCACGAAAAGCGCTACGTCCGTCCGGCCGAATTCATGCAGCTGACGGCCGACGCCATATCGCATTTCCAGCGAAGCCGGCTGATCGACGACGCGCATCTGGCCGGCATCGGGCTTGCGATGCCGGATTGGCTTGGCGAGATTCCTTTCCTCGGCATGCCTGACGACTATTCCGAATGGACGGAGTTCGACGTGCGCGCTGCGCTCGAAAACCTGACGCAGCATCCGGTCTTCATCGAAAATGAGACCAATGCCGCAGCGCTTGCCGAGCTTGACTATGGCCTCGGCGCGGAAAGCCGCAGCTTCTTTTATATCGCCATCAATGCCTGTCTGGGCGGTGGCCTGGTGCTCGACGGCAATGGCCATCGTGGCGCCATGGCTCTAAGCGGCGAAATCGGCTGGCTGCCGATCGCCGACAACCGGGACAAGACCGCCCCCAAGGTCGATCTTCTCGGCGAGATGGTGACGATATTTTTCCTCTACAAGTTCCTTGCAGAGCACGGCGTCCATGCGAGCGTGCCGCAGGATCTCCTGACGCTCGACACCCGCGGCAAAGCCCTGGTGTCGAAGTGGCTGAAGGAAATGAGCGCGCACCTTGCCATTGCGGTCAAGCATATCGGTATGATCGTCGATCCCGACGCCATCATCATCGGCGGCCGACTGCCGATCCGTATGATCGACGAGTTGCTGCGCTACGTTCACGAACATCTAACGGCCGGAGACAACACTCTGCCTTCGCTGCATCGTGCCTCGATCGGCGAGGACGCTTCGGCGCTCGGTGCTGCGGCGATGCCGATGGCGGCCGCCCTGATGCTGGCATCGGCCGACGCCGTTCAACGCACTCGTTCACCCCTCAAATTCATGGATCGCCTGAACAATTAAAACAGCCGGTAGGGCCACTGGGAGGATTTTGATGAGGATTGGTTTTTATACGTCGACATTCAACGACCGGCCCCTTGACGAGGTGGTGGATTTCGCTGCCTCTGCCGGTTTCGATGCGATCGAAATCGACGTTGGTGGTCATATCAAGACGCCGGACAGAGTGCGGGCTGCCGTGGCACTTGCCCGTGATCGCAACCTTTTCGTTTCCTCGATCACCTATTTCGGCAATCAGCTCGACGCCGACAGCGGCAAGCGCGGCGAGCTTCGCACCCGCACGGAAGAATTTGCTGAGGCGATCGGCGAAGCGGGCGTGCCGATCTTCGTGATCTTTCCCGGACGCGATGATAGTGCCGACGACGAAGCCAATTACGATGATTTTGCCGAATTCGCCAACCGGCTGATGGGCAGGGCGACGTCAAGCGGCCTCGTCTTCGCGATCGAAAACTGGCCGGGGCCTAAGGACAACTTCATCGGAACCACGCCGAAGGGCTGGCAGGAACTCTTCAGGCGGATTCCCGACCGGCGCTTCGGTCTTGAATTCGACCCGTCGCACCTCATCCGCATCGGCGTCGATCCCTATGCCGCGATGGACGCGGTCAAGGATCGCATTGCCATTCTCCACGCCAAGGATACCGCAATCGATGCGGCCATGCAGCAGGCGGTCGGCTATCACGGCAAGGGCTGGTGGCAGTATAAGCTGCCGGGTCAGGGCCTTCTCGACTGGCAGCGTTTCCTGCGCCAGGCGCGGACCAATGGCTTCGACGGCACACTTTCGATCGAGCACGAGGACGCCGCCTACGGATGGCCGGGCAAGGATCTCGAGGCCCGAAAGGAGGGCGAACGCCTTGGCCTCGCCTACCTCAGAAACGTCTTGAACACGCTTTGAGCGCGACCTGGGAGGACGGAAATGGCTCATGTTAGAGTGAACAATGCGCGCAAGGACTATGGCGCGTTCAAAGCCATCAAAGGTGTGTCGGTCGATATCCGCGACGGCGAGTTCGTCGTCCTCGTCGGCCCCTCGGGCTGCGGCAAATCCACCCTGCTCAGGATGATCGCCGGTCTGGAAGGCATCAGCTCCGGCGAGATCCAGATCGGCACGCATATCGTCAACGAACTGGCGCCAAAGGATCGCGACATCGCCATGGTGTTCCAGAACTACGCTCTTTATCCGCATATGACGGTCGCTAAGAATATGGGCTTCTCGTTGCGGCTGAAGCGCATGCCGAAGACGGAGATCGATCAGCGTGTCGCCAATGCCGCCAAGATCCTCGGCCTGGAGACACTTCTGGAGCGCTATCCGAAGCAGCTGTCGGGCGGCCAGCGGCAGCGTGTTGCGATGGGCCGCGCCATCGTTCGGGATCCCGCCGTCTTCCTCTTCGACGAGCCTCTGTCGAACCTCGATGCCAAGCTCCGCGTCCAGATGCGATCCGAGATCAAGGAACTGCATCAGCGGCTGAAGACCACGACGATCTATGTCACGCACGATCAGATCGAGGCGATGACGATGGCGGACAAGATCGTCGTGATGAAGGACGGCGTGATCGAACAGTCGGGCTCGCCGCTCGAACTCTACGACCGCCCGAGCAACCTCTTCGTCGCCGGCTTCATCGGCTCTCCCGCCATGAACTTCATCAAGGGGAACATGACGAATGAAGGTTTCCGGACCGAAGACGGGCTTGTCCTGCCGAGCGAACGGCGCCCAGCCGGTGCCGTCACCTACGGCATTCGCCCGGAACACATTTCGCTCGACCCCAACGGCATCGAGGTGACAACAGCCGTCGTCGAGCCGACAGGATCCGAGACATTGGTGATTGCGCGCCTTGGCACGCAAACGATCAGCTGCGTCTTCCGGGAGCGCATCAGGGCGGCCCCTGGCGATGTCCTGCGGATCGCTCCGCTCCATGATGCCGTCCATCTGTTTGACGAAGGTGAGCAGCGCATCACCGCTGGCGAACCGGTGCTGAACTAGTTACGCGTGACAGGGCATCGGTAACCCGCCCCGACCTCGTTTGCCTCCACGAAGTCATTGGGGATCAATGAGGGCGGCAAGCCGGGCTTCGATCTCTCTGGCTTGCCGGACCAATTCGGCACCGAAAAGCCGCACGACGGTCGAAGCCCCAGCCCATCTGAGCCACGCCCCACTGTCCTCGCTGGCCCGCTCTGCGAATCGGGAGACGTATTCACACAAGGGGCGGATGGCGTGGTCGAGACGCGGGCGCTTCCTCCTGCCGAGGTCGGCGATTTGCTCGTTTTCCATGGCGCGGGTGCCTATGGCGCGTCCATGTCGTCGAACTACAATAGCCGGCTTCACGCTGCCGAATATCTCATGGACGGGGTAAACTCCCGGCTTATCCGCCGGCGCCAAACTATCGATGAGCTTTGCGAAACGGAATTCATCGCGGATCACGCCGCGGTATGAATCGCGTAAAGCCCTTCGGCGCGGGTGCTCGAAGCCTATGTGAGGTCGAGCAGCAAATCGCCAACGATTCGATCATGAGCCTGAATGCTGATTTCAGGTTGCTTTGGACTTACACCCTGTTTGCGCTTCCTCGAAGCCGCCTTTCTGCTTTTCGAAGGAGGCTCCCCTGACAGCTCAAGGAACTGTGCGACAGGCTCCGCAGATCCTGAGGGCGTCGCAGCAGCTTGCTCTTCTATCTTGTCGGCTTCGTTCCCGACGGTTGCGGTCGAAGTTGCTGATAGCTCGATGTCGGACCGTGTGTCGACCTTCGATTTTGCAACTTTAATTGCTGGGGCAGCGTCCTGCTGTATCTTCGGCGCGAAACGTATCATGAATGCTCATCTTCCCATTCGTTCCTTCTTTGTTCTCATCGAACAACGCGCTTGTCAACCTGGCTCACATCCGAAGAGCAAGAAGTCCCCACTTGCAAAGCTCGCGATCAAGCGCAGCACATCGTTACGATCGACGCGTCTGGCATCATGCAATTCTTCTGGCTGGCGATCGGAAGCGCTTTCGGATTCTATTGCTTATCAGAAGGCTCGCCATTCTCGAGCCACCGCACCTCTTCGGGCGAAGAACCTTCAGGACGCCGCCCCCCATTCTTCCCGATTGGGAAGACAATTCGTGGGTACGCGGCGCCGCAGCGTTGGTAACGTAGAAGATGTTCGATTTCGAATCGGTCGGAGGCGTCGCGAGACCCCTCCAGTCGTTCGGATAGAAAGAGCCGCCCTGTAGGAGAGGTTTGCGGCAAAAGGATCGCGACGGCCGTCTGGTTTGCCATCGGCGGTTCGCCACCATTGCTTCAGAAAATCCCCTTCTGAACGCAAGTCTTCCTTCGCCTGCACTTCCAGCAGTCGAGACAGTCGGAAGAGGTTGCGGGCGATCGCACGAGCCGGGTAATTATCAGCCAAAAGCGCCCGAAGAGACGGTGCAGCCTCTTGCACGCTTTCCCGCATCTGTAAAGAAATCCAAGCTGTCGATGAACAGGACCGCTCCACCGTCGCTTGCGAGATCGACGAGGAATGCGACGACGCGTGGCTACGCTTAAACCGTCAGAAGCCGTTTTCATCGGTCTTCGAAGAAAAAATCGCGGAATCATCCTTGCAATTGCGGAGTAACTCTCCACAAATGCAAGGATGATTGAGCGTCGAATAACAGCCGAATTAAACGAACTGATCGATACCAACCCCGCTGTTGCGCTGATTGGCCCGCGCCAGGTCGGCAAGACGACGCTGGCGCTGGCCATAGCCGACCTTCGCCCGGCGATCTACCTTGATCTTGAATCCGATGCCGACAGAGCGAAGTTGGCCGAGCCGGAACTATATCTCAGCCAGCATAGCGACAAACTCGTTATCCTGGACGAAGTTCACCGTCTGCCAAATCTTTTCCAGAACCTGCGCGGCCTTATTGATCGAGGTCGGCGAAACGGAAAAAAAGCCGGCCATTTCCTGCTTCTTGGCTCGGCATCGATCCATCTGCTGAAACAGTCAGGTGAAACACTCGCAGGCCGCATCGCCTATCTCGAGATGGGTCCGATCGATGGCATGGAAGTGCCAGCTGCCGATTTCGACACCTTGTGGCTGCGAGGCGGCTTCCCGGATAGTTTCCTTGCTACAAATGATCGTGCAAGCCAGCGGTGGCGGCAGGATTTTATCCGCACCTATCTGGAACGGGACATTCCATTATTTGGCCCCCGTATTCCCGCCGAGACGCTACGGCGTTTTTGGACTATGCTTGCCCATCGTCAATCGGGGCTATTGAATGCAGCCGAATTCGCACGGGCGCTCGGCGTCGACGGCAAGACAGTCGCCTCCTATCTTGATCTCCTAGTCGATCTGTTGCTCGTGCGGCGTCTTGAGCCTTGGCATGCGAACATCGGCAAACGTCTGGTCAAGTCACCACGGATCTATGTTCGTGACAGCGGTATCACCCATGCGCTCCTGGGACTGAGCACCCAAGAGGACCTGCTTGGACATCCGGTGGCCGGCGCAAGCTGGGAAGGATTTGTGATCGAGACTTTGATTGCCGCGGCACCTACAGGTACTCAGAGCAATTTTTATCGAACAGCGGCCGGTGCTGAGATCGACCTTCTCCTCACGCTTCCCGGCGCTCGTCCCTGGGCTATCGAGATCAAACGCAGCCTCACACCGAAACTCGAGAAAGGTTTCTATCTGGCATGCGAGGATCTAGATCCAGCGCGGCGTATCGTCGTCTATCCGGGACAGGACGCTTTCCCGCTCAAAAACGATGTCGAAGCGCTGCCCCTCGCCTTACTCGGCAGAACTCTGCTGGATCTCGCTTAGGAGAAAATCGGCCGGCAGATCTGACGCGATGCTGATCTTCTCAGCTCGCAGATCTTCGATATCGATCTCGGCCTTCAAGGAAAGCGGGCCGTCTCTGGGGACGGCGAGCAGATAACGCTCCTGGGCGATCGACTGGAACAACGCTCACGCCGCGTCATCCTTGAGCGTCGCTGCTTCCGAGAGGTCGAACTGCAGTTCAGCAAGCTTGGAATATGCTCCGCCCCTGCGGATCAACGTGGCGTGCGTCCCCTCCTCGATCACGCGGCCGCCGTCGATCACCAGAATTCGATCCGCCTTGAGCACCGTGGCAAGCCGATGCGCAATCACGATTGTCGTGCGATTGCACATCAATTCGTCCAGCCCCCTCTGCACAAGCATTTCGTTTTCCGCGTCGAGAGATGCCGTGGCCTCATCCAGCAAAAGGATCGGCGCGTTCTTCAGGACCGCGCGGGCGATTGCTAGTCTTTGCCGCTGACCGCCCGACAGAGTGAGACCGCGCTCGCCGACCACGGTGCGATAGCCGTCCGGCAGCTCGGAAATAAATCTGTGCGCCCGTGCTGTGGTCGCGGCCGCCGCGATCTCGTCCTCTGACGCGTCGGGGCGTCCAAGTCCAATATTCTCTGCGATGGTCGTCGCGAAGATTGTCACGTCCTGCGGCACGATGGCAATCTCTTCTCGAACCGCAGCGGTAGCGGTGGTGCGCACATCGCAGCCATCGAGCGAAATGTCGCCGGAATAATCCTTGTAGAAACCGAGCAGGAGCGAAAAGACAGTGCTCTTGCCCGAACCAGAAGCGCCCACAAGCGCGACGGTTTCGCCGGGCCGGACGCTCATCGACAGGCCCGTGAGAACTTGCCTGTCCGGAGCGCCCGGATAGGCGAAATGCAGGTCCCGGATTTCGATCGCGCCTTTTGCGGGCTGGTCGAGCGAAGCACCCGATGCCGGCTCGCGCTCGCCGGCATCTTCATCGAGCAGCTCGAAAAGGCGTTCGGCCGACCCTGCTGCCTGCGCCAGTTCGCCCCAGACCTCCGAGAGCGAGCCCAGTGAACCAGCGGCAATGACGGAATAGAGCAGGAACTGGCTGAGGCTTCCCGCCGACAGCGTTCCGGAAAGCAGGTTATGCGCGCCGATCCAGAGAACCCCGACGACGCTTCCAAAAATGAGAGCAATGGCAACGGCGGTCAGGAGCGCACGCGAGTGGGCGGCAAAGACGGCGCTGCGATAGGACGCCTCGACGTCGCGGGCATACCTGTCGCTTGCCGCTGCCTCCCCGTTGAAAGCCTGCACCGTCCGGCTTCCGGCGATCATTTCGCTGGCGAAAGCGGATGCGGTCGCAAGAGCGTCCTGAGCCGCCCGCGATTTTCTGCGGACCGAGCGCCCGAAAAGGACGAGCGGCGCGATGACGAGCGGGATGGCGCCCAATGTGATGGCGGAAAGTCCCGGGCTGGTGACGAACATCATCACCAGCGCACCCAGGCAAAGCAGCGAATTGCGCAGGGCCACCGATGCGGCAAGGTTCAATGCGGACTTGATCTGCGCAGCATCCGCAGTCAGTCGCGATGCGATGTCGCCGGATTTGTTGGCATCAAAAAAACGCGCCGGCAGCCGCGTCACATTTCGGAAGGTCTTCACACGCAGGTCGCTGACGATGCGCTCGCCAAGCGTCGTGACGAAATAATAGCGGCAGGCGCTTGCTATGGCGAGCGCGATTGCAAGCGCAAGAAGCATCAGGAAATAGCTGTTGATGAAGCCACCGTCGGACTGTCCAAAACCATGATCGATCATCCGGCGGACCGCCATCGGTAGCGCAAGCGAGATCAGCGCAGCGGCCGCGAGCGAGATCACTGCAAACAGCACCAAGCCCCGGTGAGGCCGTAGCAGGGGCAGCAACCGGACGAGGCCGGAGACACCGGGCTTCTTTTTCCCCGGCTGCGGTGTGGAGCCCGCAGTCACGTCGGCGTGAGGAGTGGCGGATCGGTCGTGCGCGGCAATCATCAAGGTGAGGGTCTCCTGGACTGGAATGTCTCCTTTTTGGCATTTGCGCGGCGATCGTCTTTGACCGCGATCAATTATCGGCCGGTTCCGCCGAAGCGTTGCCGCGTCAGAAGGCCTCAACAATATATCGCGATGAGCCTGCTGCACCCGCGGCCGAGGCTTCGACTGTGATGGCAGGAGAGTGAAATGAGAGAGGCATGACCGCACCAATGGTCGCAGTTTGATCCTGGTCAATTAATCTGACGGCTTTGGACGTTAGAGCGGGCCATGACCTATGTCGAACGCATCAAAGACGACATCGCCAGGCTTGCGCAGCCCGCCAGATTCCTGGAACTGGCCAATCGGGTCCTGCCTGGACTCTCGATCGTCACTGCCCTCTGTTTCGCTATTGGACTTTATCTGAGTTTTGTTTCCGATGGCGATTACCAGCAGGGTGAGACCGTCAGGATCATGTATGTCCATGTCCCGGCAGCATGGATGGCAATGCTCTGTTATACGGTGATGACCGCAAACGCCATTGGCTCTCTGGTCTGGCGCCACCCGCTTGCCGATGTCGCCGCGCGCGCTGCTGCGCCAATCGGCGCTGCCTTTACCTTCGTGGCGCTCGTGACAGGCGCGTTCTGGGGCAAGCCGATGTGGGGAACCTGGTGGGTGTGGGACGCGCGCCTGACCTCGATGTTCGTGCTTTTCCTGATGTATCTCGGACTATTGGCGATCAACCGCGCGATCGACGAACCAACGCGCGCCGCCCGTGTCACGGCGGTTCTCATTATCGTGGGCTTCGTCAACATTCCGATCATCAAGTTCTCGGTCGACTGGTGGAACACGTTGCATCAGCCGGCAAGCGTGCTCAGGCTGAATGGCCCCGCTCTGGACATCGAATTTCTTCGCCCGCTCCTGACCATGGGGCTGGCCTTCACGGCACTCTTCTTCACCCTCCACGTGGCTTCGATCAGGAACGAGATCTGGCGGCGGAGACTCATGTCGCATCATCGCTTGGCCGCACGGGCCGCAATGCAAAGGGAGAATTGAAATGACACATCAGGACTATGTGCTGGCAGCCTATACGGTGGCATTCGCCGTCATGATCGCCATGAGCGTGACGACCTGGTTTCGCGGCCGCACCTATCGCCGGCAGGTCGAGGTGGTGGCGAAGACCAGGCATCGCGCGCGTCACGAGGTCCGCTAGGTGCGCCGCTATCTTCTGGCCGCCGTGCCGCTGCTCGTCTTTGTGGCAATTGCCGGAGCTGCCGGGCGCATGCTTTATCGGGAGGCGGCGGAAGGATATTCGCCCTCCGCCTTGCCCTCCGCACTCATCGGCCAGGCACATCCGGCAATCGATCTGCCGCCGCTTGCCGGTCTGCAGTCTCCCGGACTTCAGGATAGTGGGCTCTCCGGCCAGGTCGCGATCGTCAACGTGTTCGCGTCCTGGTGCATTCCCTGCCGGCAGGAACATAGCGCGCTCATGCGGCTGTCGAAGGACCCGCGCATCAAGCTGATAGGCATCAATTACAAGGATGACAGCAGCAACGCTCTCGCCTTCTTGCGCGACACCGGAAACCCCTATGCTGCCGTCGGCGTCGATCCGACCGGCAGGGAGGCGATCGATTGGGGCGTCTACGGCGTACCGGAGACCTTCGTCATCGGCCGCAATGGCCGCATCCTGTTCAAGCAGGTCGGCCCTCTCGACGAAAAGACCCTGTCGGCCGGCCTTGGTCCCGCTCTCAACAGGGCATTGACTACCGGCAGCTGACCGGTAGCCCGCATCTACAGCTGGCTTGACGACTTGACCTCAAGCCGGGTGCGACCGCTTTTCCGGATCCGAATCCGCGACAAGCTGCAACCGATCAAGACAACCTCCGGAACCGAGATTTTCGACGAGCGCCAGCACGGCACGGCGCTGCAGATCAGTTTCCACATTCCCGTCGAGCGTGATCTGCCCATTGCGAACAGAAACGCGGATTCTCTGCGGCGTCAGCCCGAGATCGTATTTCAGGCGTGTGCGAACCGCGAGCAGGATCGCGTCATCCTCGCGCGGCAACCTGAACGTCGGCGTATCGGTTATCAGAGCGAGGATATCGCGCCGGCTGACGATCCCGACGAGCCGTCCGTCGTCGACGATCGGAATGCGCTTGATACGATGGACCTCAAGGCTTTCCGCGATGTCGGAGACCTCGCTGTCCGGGCTGGCGACGATGACGTCGCGTGACATGATGTCTCTGACGGACCAGCCATTGCCGCGGATGTAGCGGTCCAGATCGACATCGGAGGTGACTTCCGCGTTACGCGTAGCGCGCGGGGCAAGCCGTATCTCGCGACGCAGCAGCAGGTCGCCCTCGGTCAGGATCCCGCAGATCCGCCCTTCGTCATCAACCACGGGCAGCCCGCTGATGTTGTTTTGCATCATCACCGCGATGGCATGGCGAACCCCTGCCTCAGGGCTGATCGAAACCACATTGCTCGTCATAATGTCCTTGGCCTGCATGCTCATACCTTCCTTTCCGGAAACATCTGGTGCGGTGAGAGTAAGACGGCGCCGGCGGATCGACCTTGACCTCCATCAAAGTCGCGGTGCCGGATCGAGCAACTCGGCGAGCTTGGCCTGCTCTTCGGCGGTGAGTTTGCTGCCGGTCGGCTTTCCGGCTCTTCTGCGGGCAAAGACGATGAGCGAGATGCCACCCGCGAGGATCAGCAGCACGGGTGTGCCCCAGAGCAGCAGCGTGCGCACACTGAAGCGCGGCTTCAGCAGCACGAATTCGCCATAACGCGAGACGATATAGTTCAGCACCTGCTCGTCGCTGTCGCCATCGGTGATGCGCTCGCGCACCAGCAGGCGCAGATCCTTGGCGAGATCGGCATTGGAATCGTCGATCGACTGGTTCTGGCAGACCATGCAGCGCAGTTGCGCCGACAGTGTCCGCGCCCGGGCTTCGAGGGCGGGGTCGGAGAGCATCTCGTCCGGGTTGACGGCGAAGGCCGGGGCGGCCGCCAACATCAGGGTCAGAGCAAACAGGAGACGCTTGATCATTCCGCCGGCTCCATGACAGGCGCTGCCGGCTTGGCCGGTTTTGCCTTCGCCTTGCGGCTCGGGGCACCGACACGCAGGCGCCGGTCGCTGAGCGACACGAAGCCGCCGAAGGCCATGACGAGTGTCCCGCCCCAGATGCACAGGATGAACGGCTTCCACCAGATGCGCACGACGATGCCGCCGTCATGGGTGGCGTCGCCGAGCGACACATAGAGCTGGCTGAGGCCGAAGGTCAGGATGCCCGCTTCCGTCGTCGGCATCTGCCGGGCGGTATAAAGCCGCTTGGCCGACCAGACATCGGCAACCTCCGCGCCGCCGCGGCGGATCGAGAAATGGCCGCGGTCCTCGGTATAGTTCGGGCCGGTGGCCGGCTGCATGCCGTCGAAGACAATGCTGTAGCCGCCGGCCTCCGTCGCCTGGCCCGGCTTCATCTCGACCACATGTTCGCTCTCAAAGGTCGTGACCGCGACGATGCCGAGCACGGTGACGCCAAGGCCGGCATGGGCAAGGGCCGTGCCGAAGGCCGAGCGCGGCAGGCCCGACAGCCGGCGCCAGGCGATATCCGCTTTCACCTTGCCGATACCGGCGCGATACCAGAGGTCGGCCACCGCGCCCAGGATCAGGAACAGGCCGGCGGCAAGGCCGAGCACCGCCATCACCGGGCCGCCATGTTCGAGATAGAAAAAGACGAGGGCGGCGACGAGCGACAGGCCGGCCACGACATAGAGCCGCTGCAGGGCGCCGAGCAGATCGCCGCGCTTCCAGGCCAGCAGCGGCCCGAAGGGCACGACGATCAGAAGCGGCGCCATCAGCAGGCCGAAGGTCAGGTTGAAGAAGGGCGCGCCGACGGAGATCTTGTCGCCGGTCAGCGTCTCCAGGACCAGCGGATAGAGCGTGCCGGTCAGGACCGTGCCGCAGGCAACCGTCAGGATCAGGTTGTTGACGACCAGCGCCCCCTCCCGCGAGATCGGCGCAAACAGCCCGCCGGCCGACAAGAGCGGGGCGCGGAAGGCAAACAGCGACAGCGCCCCGCCGATGAAGATCAACAGGATGCAGAGGATGAAGACGCCGCGGCTCGGGTCGCTGGCAAAGGCATGCACCGAGGTCAGGACACCGGAACGCACCAGGAAGGTGCCCATCAGCGACAGCGAGAAGGTGAGGATGGCGAGCAGCACCGTCCAGATCTTCAAGGCCTCGCGCTTTTCCATGACGAGGGCCGAGTGCAGCAGTGCGGTGCCGGCCAGCCAGGGCATGAAGGAGGCATTCTCCACCGGATCCCAGAACCACCAGCCACCCCAGCCGAGTTCGTAATAGGCCCAGTAGGAGCCCATGGCGATGCCAAGCGTCAGGAAGGTCCAGGCGGCCAGCGTCCAGGGCCGTACCCAGCGCGCCCAGGCGGCGTCGATGCGGCCATCGAGAAGGGCCGCGACGGCGAACGAGAAGCAGACCGAAAAGCCGACATAACCGAGGTAGAGCAGCGGCGGATGGATGGCCAGCCCGATATCCTGCAGCACCGGGTTCAGGTCGCGGCCCTCGGCCGGCGCCGGATCGAGGCGGACGAAGGGATTGGAGGTCAAGAGGATGAAGAGGATGAAGGCGACCGAGATCCAGGCCTGGACCGAGAGCACATTGGCCTTCAGCGTATCGGGCAGATTGCGGCCGAAGAGCGCCACCAAGGCGCTGAACAGCGACAGGATCAGGAGCCAGAGCATCATCGATCCCTCGTGATTGCCCCAGACGCCCGAGTACTTGTAGATCAGCGGCACCAGCGAATGCGAGTTCTCCCAGACATTCTCGACGGAGAAGTCGGAGACGACATGGGCATAGGTGAGCACGCCGAAGGAGAAGGCGACGAGGGCAAAGAGCAGGACGGAGCCCAAGGGCGCGACATCCATCATCGCCTGATCGCCGCGCCTTGCACCGATGACGGGCACGAGCGACAGGACGATGGCGGTTGCCAGCGCCAGAACCAGCGCATAGTGGCCGATCTCGATGATCATGGCGTCGCCCTTGTCTCTTGCGCCTGGGCTTCCTGGCCCTTTGCGGCCTCGCCCTTGGTCGCCTCACCCTGCGGTGCGGCTCCCTTGCCCTCTTCCCAGAGGCCCTGCGCCTTCAGCTTGTCGGCCACCTCCTTCGGCATATAGGTCTCGTCATGCTTGGCCAGCACGGTATCGGCGGTAAAGACGTTGCTGCCGGTCTCGAATCTGCCCTCGGTCACCACGCCCTGCCCCTCGC
>Ga0102590_1003903_pt1 | contig 13760 bp, 12 predicted proteins | sample AraplaMF_Col_mMF_FD_76859 | JGI IMG/M metagenome (GOLD analysis project Ga0102590, IMG submission 76859) | Arabidopsis root microbial communities from the University of North Carolina, USA - plate scrape MF_Col_mMF | ecosystem: Host-associated > Plants > Roots > Endosphere | place: USA...
ATCTTCCGGCCGGTGGTCTGCGGTCGGCAGTCGATCTCGGCGAGGACGGCGACGTACGCGTGGTACTCGGGGTGGATCGCGATGCCCTGTGCCGTACCGGACGGCATGCTGCGTCCCCAGTCTCCGACCTCGGCGGCCTTGTCCAGAACGGCCCGCGCCCGGGCGTCCTTGAGGAAGGCGCGGCGTACTGCGTAGGGGTCCTTGCCCAGCCGTTTTGCCAGCTCGTCCACCACGAGCTCCTGCGCGCAGCGCACGTTGGGCGAGTAGATGTTGCGCATGGAACCGGTGTTGAACCCTTGGTCGGTCTCGCTGAGCAGCTGGGTGACGACACCGAAGTTGTAGGGGGTCTGCTGGGTGAGAGTGAAGATCGTCTCCGAGAAGGCGAGACCGCCGACGGGCAGCCGGGCGGCCTCGGAGGTGATGATCTCGCCCACGCCATGACCGAAGTCGGTGGACACGGATGTGTGGCGCTGATCGTAGGTGAGCACCTGACCGAGCGCGTAGGTGGCCCGGACCCGCGAGGTGGACATGGGGTGCGTGCGGCCCTGGCGGAAGTCGTCGGTACGGTGCCACATCAGCTTGACCGGTTTGCCCATGGCCCTGGAGATCTCGGCGGCCTCGGCGGCGGCGTCGTGGAACAGCTTGCGCCCGAAGGATCCACCACCCTCGGTGACATGGACCTTGACCGCGGTGGCCGGAAGACCGAGTTCCAGCGCGATCTGCTCCTGCGCGGTGATCGGCGACTTCAGGCTGGCCCAGATCTCGGCGGAGTCCTTGCGCACGTCGGCCACCGCGCAGTTGGTCTCCAGCGCGCTGTTGCTGGCGAAGTGGAAGGTGAAGCGGGCGTCGACGGACCTGGTGAGCAGATCGAGGGCGGGCAGCGGGAGTTCGGCCCTGCGCAGCTCGCCGCGCACGGTGTCGTCCGACTTGCCCTCCGCGGTGCCCGGCCCCCAGTCGACCTCGAGGGCGCGGACCGCGTCGATGCACTGCCCGAAGGTGCGGCCGCGCACGGCGACACCGGTGGAGACCGTGACGACGTCCGTGATGCCCGGCAGTGCCCGCACCTCCGCCAGGTTCGCCACGGAGCGGACCGTGCCGTTGACGGTCGGCGGGCGGCACACCATCGTGGGCAGCGCGCCCGGTACCTGGAGGTCCATCGCGAACCGCTTGCGTCCGGTGATCGCTTCGAGTGCGTCGAGGCGTCGCTGCGGGGTCCCGATGACCTTGAAGTCGGACGGTTCCTTGAGGGCGACCGAAACCTGACCCGTTGTCATCGATGCTGCCTTGGCGGCCAGTTCGCCGTAGCCGAGGCTTCTGCCGGTCAGCGCGGAGGTGATGACCCCGGCCTTCGCGGTCAGGGTGTCGACCGCCTCGCCCAGTTCGAGGGCCGCCGCCTTCAACAGCCGCCCGCGGGCGACGGCGGCCGCGACGCGGATCGGTGTGAAGGTGGAGATCGTGGTGTTCGACCCGCCCGTGAGCTGGTTGAACAGCAGCTCCGGCCGGGCGTCGGCGAGCGACACCCGGATCCGGTCCACGGGAAGGTCCAGTTCCTCCGCGATGAGCATGGCACTGGATGTGGTGATGCCCTGTCCGACCTCGGCCCGCGGCAGCGCGAAGGATGCCGTGCCGTCGGCGTCCATCCGGATCGTGATCAGGTTCGCTGTCGGCAGGGTGGCATGGGTGAGCATGTCGTTGAGGTCGTAGATCTCGGCCGGACCCGGCAGGGAGGGCACCGCCGCGGCCGCCTCCGTGGGAGCCAGGACGCCCTCACCCAGCTGGGCCGCCACGGTCAGGGTCGAGGCGGCCACCACATATCCCAGGAACCTTCGGCGTCCGATACCGTCCGGCTCGACGTCGGTCCCGCGCTGCTGCGGGCGGTGGTGAGATTCCATCGGCTGTGCTCCCGACCACGAAGTGGAGTGTGCCCGGACATGTCGCGAGGCGGGCACGGAGGCGCCCCTCGGCACGGGAGCCACCGTTCCGTTCACGGCGGCTCTCGACTGTGCACGGCCGACGTGCGCTCCGGAAGATCCCGGGAGCGCATCTCCACGTAAGCCTCACGTCACATCGCGGGGAAAGCGACGGGCGCAGGGGCAGGCCGGGGCCGTCCTCCCGGTGTGGTCCGCCCCGGAGACGGGACGCGGGCGTTCGGTACCGCCGGCTCGAGGGCCACGACGAGGACGGCTTCACCGGCCTGGACACCCAGGTCCCCTACTGTCACCTCGCCGCCATGCTCGGCGCGTTGGACAACCGCGGTGGCCGTGCGGCTTCGCCCGCTTCGAAATCACCGACCGGAACCCGCCGTCATCCGGTTCACCGAGCAGCAGGACCGACCGATGCCCTGGGACATCCCGTCCGGAAGAAGGTCCGGCGAGGACCGGGCTGCGGAGGACGGCGACGGCCGGCTCGAAGACGTTCGTGGATCAGCCCGTATCCGACACCCGCACTACCGGTCGGCGACCGCAGGGGCTCGGCCGGCAGTGCGAGTTCGCCCTCAGTGACGGGCGGCGCGGGCCCATTCGCCGAGAACGGGGACACAGGACTCGGCGAAGTACTCGTAGTCGGCGGGGGTGTTGTAGACATGCGCGGACACCCGCAGATAGCCGATGCCGTCGAAGCTGGTGAAGGCCGCCTCCACGCCCAGTTCCCCGGCCGCGCGGTCGCGCAGCGCGTCGGCTGCGATGCGGGTGGGACCCAGACCGTCCGGCAGCCGTACCAGCCGCATCCCGGGAACCGGCATGCCCACGTCGACGGCGTCACCGGACGTGCCGGTCAGATCGGCGATCGCGGCGCCGATCACGTAGGCGGCATAGTCGGCCAGCTCCTCCATGTAGCGGCGTGCGTTCTCCCAACCCCAGGTGCGTTCGACGAAGTCGAGGGCCGTAGGTGCGGAGAGGTAGGCGGTCGCGTCGAGCGTGCCCTGCTGGTCGAAGCGGTCGGGATACGGGTCGGCCGCCCCCCACGAGTCGATCAGGGGGTACAACTGGTCGCGCAGCGGGCCACGGGCGACCAGCGCAGCCGTGCCGCGCGGCGCGCAACCCCACTTGTGCAGATTGCCGACCCAGAAGTCGCAGGTCGCCTCGGAGAGGGGTGAGGCGAGCAGACCGGGGGCGTGCGCGCCGTCCACGAGCAGTGGGATGCCGCGGCTCCGGGCCGCCTCGCCGATCCGCTCCACCGGCATACGGCGTGCGGTGGCCGAGGTGATGTGGTCGACGACGACCAGGTCGGTGTCATCCCCCATCTCGGCGATCACGGCCGCGGCCGCCTGCTCCTCGTCCGCGTCCAGCGGCACCCGAGCGGTGCGGACCTGGCCGCCCCAACGGCGGGCGAGCCGCTCCGCGCCCATGGTGACGGCCCCGTAGCCGTGGTCGGTGACGACGATCTCGCCACCACGGCGGCGGCCAAGGGCGGCGAACACGACGCTGGCGCCGGCGCTCGCGTTCGGGACCAGCGCGAGGTCGTCGGCGTCGGCTCCGAGGTAAGCGGCGAGCTCGACCCGGGTGGCGGCGATCCGCTGCGGCAGTGTCGGGAACCACACCACGGGCGCGCGCTCCATCTCCGCGCGCAGCTCCTCCTGGCGCCGCTGGGCCACGAGGGGGACCGCGCCGAAGGAACCGTGGTTCAGGTGCTTCAGGCCGGGGTCCAGTGACCAGGCCTGGGCGGCGGGCGCTCCGTCGGCCAGCAGCAGGGGGTGAGGTGCGGTGATGACCTCGGACTCGCTCACGTGACTCCCTATCCACCGGGTCAGTCAGAGGACAGCACCCGGAGACATATGATGACTCCGCATGTTGACATGACAACTTCTCCGGATGCAAGGGATCACAAGGGCGGAGTCATCAGATGACTTTCGTCGATAGCGCAGGACGTCCGGCGGCCCACCGCACCGCGCCGACGGACTTGCGCGCCCATCGCCGCAGCCCGTCCGGGGATAACCGAGGGGGTCGGATGTCCGCAGTCGAGAAGGCTTTCCACGGTCTACGGCACATGATCGCCACGGGTCGTCTAGGGCCGGGTGAGCGCATCCCGCCGGAAGGCGAGCTGTGCGAGGAACTGGGTGTCTCACGTGGATCGCTGCGCGAGGCCGTACGGATGCTCGCCGCCCTGGGAGTGATCGAGCCGCGGCACGGCTCGGGCACCTATGTCTCCCGGCTCAGGCCCGAGGACGTCATCGGCAGTCTCTCGCTGACCCTCGAACTCCTCCCCCTCTCTGGTCTGCTGGAGGTGTACGAGATCCGGCGTGTGCTGGAGGCCCACGTCGCGGCCCAGGCCGCGGCGCGCTCGACGCCGGAGACCGTACGCACGCTCTTCTCGCTCATCGAGGAGATGGAGAACGCCGACGACCCCGCCCTGGCCTCCGAACTCGACCATCGCTTCCACGCGGAGATCGCGCGGGTCGGCGGCAACCCCACCCTGGCCTCCCTTTTGTCGGTTTTCCGTGCCCGCTCCCGCAAGTACCAGGTCTTCACGCTGCCCGAGGGCTCCGCACTGCGCGCCAAGAGCGACGAGGACCACCGTGCCCTGGCCGGCGCCATCGCCGACCGCGACCCCGTGGCGGCCGCCGGGGCCGCCCAGGCCCACGTGGCGCAGACGGAGCGGTGGCTGCGTACCTTCACCCCTCCCGTGGAGAACGACGAGGGCACGCCCGGCTGACGCCCGTGCCCCGGCGCCGGGCCGAAGGGCTCTCCGGAGGGTCCATCCGCCGCGCGACGTCCCACACCGTCGATCCGCCCGCTCCGCTGCGCGCGCCGGTCGGTGTCCGCCGGAAATTGGGACAACCGACCCTTCCCGGTCATGAGGCCGTCGGCGAACACGGCGGTCGCCCGGTGAGGATCGAGACGAGCTGGACGATCCGCCCCGGGGCCGGACGTCACATCCGATGTGACTTTTTTCCGATCATGAAGGAACAGCAGGCCACCCTGCGCGGTTTCATCCATCGAAGACGCGATGTCCCAGCGTCCGCCCGCTTTTGCGCACCTCTCGGAAAGGTCAACACGTTCATGTTCCACCACATCCTGGTCGCCATCGATCCGAGCCCCGCACGCCACACCGCGCTGCGTCTGGCCGGTGACATGGCCCGGCTGACCCAGGCCAAGGTCAGCGTTCTGCACATCGCCGCCTCCGCCGCCTCGCCCTCGCTCGGCGCCGTCGTCCCCCTGGAGGACGACTCCGAGGCCAAGGCCGTACTGGACGAGGCCGTCGCGGAACTGCGCGAGAAGGACATCGCGGCGGACGGCACCGTCACCCAGGCCCTGACCACCATGATCGCGCCGACCATCTCCGACACCGCCGAGGAAGTGGGTGCCGACCTCATCGTGGTCAGCCCCCACCACCGTGGGTCCGTCGAGGCGTTCTTCCACCCGCGGGTCAGCGACGCGGTCGCCCACGCCAGCCGTGTGGCCGTGCTCCTCGCCCCCGAAGAGCCCGAGGCGCAGGAGTAGTGATCCGCGAGCGCCCTGTGCCCCGGCACAGGGCGCCGCAAGCGGTCACACGGCGAGCGTGAGGGTACGCCCGCCCTCGGCGTCGGCCACCGCCACCGACGCCGGACACCGCGCGCGACCGGCGTGCGGCACCGCTGTGCCTCCGCTGGGCCCAGGCGGCCGCGCGCCGGACCGAGACGCGCCGCCGCCTGAGGCGGGCCCACCCTTGACGAGGCCGTGTCCGCCCCGGAGCCCACCGACGCCGCTCCAGGCACGGAGACAAACCGGACATCGGCCGTGATGCGTGCGCCGCCCCCAGCACCCCCGGAACCGGCCCACGGGCACCACGCATCGCCGACCGACACCGTCGAGTGGCACATCCAGCCCCTCCCGGCACGGCGGGAACGCCCTGCCGGGAGTGTGAGAACCCTGCTCAGCCTGTTCGGGGCCCCGCCTTCCCGGAATCCGGTCCATTGGATGTGCGCAGGCCGCCCACCGTCTTCAGCAACCGGTCGGCCGGTCCCCTCAGCTGGGGATGGGCCAGAACCGTGTTGCGCAGACCGCGCACCGGCCGGCGCCACAGCCGGTGGGCCGTCGCGACCGGGTGAGGTCTGCTCGCGAACCCTTCACCGACCCGCAGTTCCCGGGTCTTGAGCCAGTCCTTGTACTCCTTGTCGCCGCGTCCCATGTCCACCAGTGTCACGCCGTGCCGGGCCGCCGCCTCTGCCAGCCGCAGGTGCATCATCAACCCTGGCGAGTAGTAGCGGAGCTCGGGGTCGTACGCGGTGAACCAGGCTGCGAGCACCGTGCTCGATCGCGGCCCGAAGTGCGCCGCCACGGGCAGGTCACCGGCATACAGCACGGACAGCACCCCGGTGAAGTGCTCCTCGCGGACGCGGGAGAGATAGTCCACCAGATCCACGATCCAGGGGCGGGAGAACCGGTCCATCCGACCGGTCCTGCGGTACTGGGCGGACTTCCACTGCATGAGTGTGCGCAGCGCCGCCGGATCGCGCTCGTCGAAGATGAAGCGCACGTCCCCCTTGTCGCGCCCCAGACGACGTTCCTTCTTCAGCACCGTCTTGGCCAGCCCCGGGTACGCGCTGCGCAGCCACTGGGCGTAGTCGCCGTCACCCGGCTTCACATCGAGCACCGGTGAGGCGAACGTCCCCGTGACGTACGCGCCGAACGGCTTCTGCTCCTGGACGAGGTGGTCGAACTCGAAGATGGACAGCCCGCAGGCCCGCAGGAGGTCCCGGGTGTCCCAGGTGACTCCGGGCCGGTGCACAAGGGCCTGGCAGTCGGACAAGCCCAGACCGATGGCCCGGCCGACGCCGAAGGCGTTGCGCTCGTACGGCAGGAAGCCGACCGGCTCCCCGTTCTCACGCAGGACCGCCACGCGTGCCCCGGCACGGTACCTGCCTATCCCTATCGCGAACTCCGGGGCCAGGAACGGGTTGGCGTATTCGGGCGACGCGTCCATGGCCTGGTGCCAGGCGTCGCGCAGCGAGTCGGTCAGTTCGTCGAATCTGTGAACGGTGATGTCCACCTCACATCAACCGCCCTTCCACAGGCGCCGCGAGAAGCGTGCCGATGACGGCACGGAACGACAAGACGTGTTGGCGACTACTCATGGATCGCATGGCCGACCGCTCCCCCCTATGACGCGCTGTGCGCGTCCTCCCACCGCTGTGGGCATCCGATGACCCGCGCCGTGCACACACGCGGTCCCCGAACGGCGGTGACCGACACGCGTATCCGGCAATGCTCAAACGTCGCGAAACAGTACGCACGCTGTCAAGGGTGCCTGAGGTAACGAAAGAGTGCGGGTCGGACGCCGAGGTCGGGAAACCGGCGTCCCGTCACCCCTGCCGAGCTGGTCCGGCCGCCGTGACGTCGCAGTTCCCGCCCTCCGTCCCCTTTGGCCGGGCCGGACCCGATTGCCGTGTCCGAAAGGGGACTTGGAAGGGGGACCCGCACATGCCACTAGGCGTCGGGGGCTCCGCCCCGCCGTCAACGTCTCTGCCGGCGCCGCACGGGACGAGTCGAATGCGTCCGGCTCTCAGAGTCCGGGCTGCCGTACGGATGAGTAGAGCCACTGGTTCTTGGCCAGGGGCTGCTCCGGGACGTTGCCCAACCAGAGCACAACCCCATGACGGCGCTCCCAGTAGGTCCCGAACGCGGCATTGGCGAGCCGATCGGGAACGAACACCAGGGGCCAGAGCCCTGCCGGCGATCCCCACAGCAGCGCACCGATCACGCCCGACGCCGCGAGGAGGACCGGAAAACCCACATCGAGACTGCGCCGTAGCGACTCACACGGCGCGGGCAGGACCCTGTCGGGATCGGCCAGGGGCACCGCAGTCTCGAAGTCCCTCCTCTCACCGCCCAGCCACGCCACCCGGGTGCAGGCGAGCGCCCCGAACACCAAGGTGAGTACGGTGAGCACAACCACGGCCCACAACGCCACGTGAACATCGGGAACGCCACCGAGAACGAACGCAACGGGTGCGCTGACGCACGCGGCGCCCACCGCCTCGATGACGGCCGACACTTGATGGTGCACTTACCTGCGCACGACACTCCCCCTCCGCGCACCCGTCTCCCCCACGCTCGGGCGCCCGCGCACCACTATGCACGCAGTGCGCGGCCGTGCAAGGGGACTTGCTGACGACGACGGCCGACCCGGCGGAGCGCGATGGACAACACATGAGACAGTTCCACCGATGCTCACCGATCGTCACCAAGGAGAAGACTCCGTGAGAGTGTTGCCCACCGTCACCGGTCGTGACGAGTTCGATGCGTTGGTCGTGAGAACCGATTACCACGACGACGCGGCATGGCAGGACGTGGCGACGGCGCTGATGCAGTCCTGGGGCGACGGGCTGTACGAGGCACGGATCCACTTCGTCAACGATCCGGCGTGGGCGGACGCGACCGCCGACGATGTGCTGAACGTGGTCCGCGCCGACGAGAACCTGGCCGTCGTCTTCCTCGCCGACCGGATGTCCATGCAGGCCGGAACCCGCCCTCTGCTGGCAGTGACGACACTGACACGGGAGGACTGCGAGGACGACGAGGACTACGACGAACTGACCGAGTTCGGCCGCGAGTTCCGCACCGCCCCGGCGGGCGTCCACGACATCCACGCGAACCTGAGCATCGGCAACATGGGCTTCGAGGAGTACGCGGCGTGGGCCCACGATGATCCCGAGGGGATCTACCGCTCCTTCTGAAGGATCGCCGGCCGCAGACGGAGGGCGGGCACGCGCGCCTCGCCTCACGACCGCCATCGCCTTCGCGGTCGGCTTCCTCCAAGTCGCCCTCACCGGGAGGCGGACGTCACAGCACGGCCGACGAAGACGGGTCGGTCAGCGCCGGTTCGACCCAGGTGCGCCTCAGTCCCGACCGCTAATCGCCAGACGGATCCCCAGGCCGACCATCACCGCACCTGACGCCCCACCAATCCACGACAGACGGCGCGGCGACCTCGCCAGCCAGGTGCGCGCCGACCCAGCGAGCAACCCCCACGCCGTGTCGGAGATCAGCGCGAACGTCACACAGATGAGGCCGAGCAGCAGCAACTGCACCTGGACGTTCGCCACGTGTGGATCCACGAACTGCGGCAACACCGCACCGAAGATCAGCAGCCCTTTGGGATTGCTGATGCCTACGATGAATCCTTCGCGCAGGACACGACCAGGTCTTCCGGCTCCAGATGCTTCCTTCAGGTGCGACGCGAGCAACCTTCGCCGACGCCAAGCCTGAATGCCCAGGTAGACCAGATATAGGGCACCTACGAATTTCAGGATCGAAAAGATCAGAAGACAGTGCTCGATGACCTTTCCCAGCCCGAATACCACGAGCAGCACCTGAACGAGCAGCCCGGCCTCGTTCCCGATCGCGGTGGACACCGCGGCCCGCCGCCCGAGCGTCACGCCACGGCTGACGACGAACAACACGCTGGGTCCAGGCACGGCGATCAACACAGCCACTACTGCCACGAAGGCGGTCAGGCGATCTAATCCGATCACGGGACAATGGTACCGATTCCCGGCCGCGTGATCTGCGCTTTCCACCCTGATGTTTGAGGGGCTGTCCTTCTTGGCGAGATGTCGGTAGTTGATGAGGCTGGTCGCGATGGCTACGAAGGCACGGAAGTACTCCGGGGAACACGATCGAGGAGTCCCGCGTGGCTGCACGGCTTCCGGCGCCTACGGATCCGGTGGTGACCGAGGGCCGACATTCACGAAGCGTTCCTCAGACTCGCCTGCTGCCTGATCACCCGCCGACAACTCAGCTCGTCGTCCGACGCAACCGAACCTTGGGCATGTGCATCGAAACCCAAGGGGCAACGTCGCTGAACCTGTCCCTGGGAGTACTGGTATCGGCGAGATCTGGAACGCAATGATCCGGTCACCGACCATGAAGATATGGCACATGTACTCGTCACGGGCGGAACCGGGTTTCTGGGTTCCCACACGATCGCTCAGCTCCTGACCGCCGGGCACACCGTCACGACCACGGTGCGCTCCCTGGCACGGCGGTCCGACGTCGAGCGGATGCTCGCCGTGGCCGGAGCCCCGAGCGCGGACGGAATCGCCTATGTGGAGGCGGATCTGACCTCTGACCGCGGCTGGGACCGGGCCGTGGCGGGAGTCGACCATGTCCTGCATGTGGCCTCGCCGTTTCCCGGAGCGCGGCCGAAACACGAGGACGAGGTGATCGTCCCCGCCCGTGACGGAGCCTTGCGGGTTCTTCGCGCCGCCCGGGACGCGGGCGTCAGGCGCACGGTGTTGACCTCCTCCTTCGCTGCGGTGGGCTACGGCCATGGCCGGACCGGACGGACGTTCAGTGAGGACGACTGGACGGAGAACGACGGGCCGGGGGTGTCCGCGTACATCAAGTCCAAGGCGGTTGCCGAGCGGGCAGCCTGGGACTTCGTCGAGAGCGAGGGCGACGGCCTGGAGCTGACGGTCGTCAACCCTGTGGGCATTTTCGGGCCGGTCCTCGGACCGGACTACTCCGCGTCGATCCGTATCATCCACGCGATGCTGACCGGCCGGATGCGGGCCGCGCCACCGATCTGGACCAACACGGTAGACGTCCGAGACGCGGCCGACCTGCATCTACGCGCCATGACGGCGCCTCAGGCAGCGGGACAGCGGTACCTGGCGCTCGCGGGCGAGCCGATCTCCTTCCACCACATCGCCCAGGCATTGCGCGCACGGCTGGGCGATGCCGCCACCAGGGCACCCACCGGCTCCGCCCCAGCCTGGCTGCTGCGCCTACTGGCCACGATCAACCCGGCGCTGCGTGAGACGGTGCCGCAGCTGGGCGTGGTGCGCCGCGCCTCCAACGCGAAGGCCCGCAAGGAGCTGGGCTGGTCCCCGCGTTCCAACGAGGACGCCGTCGTGGCCACCGCGGAGAGCCTGGTCCGCCTGGGACTGCTGAACGGTTAGCGTCAAGAGCATGGCACGCGAGACGGCCGACACCCTTGGCGAGTTCCTGCGGACCCGACGCGGACAGATCAGCCCGCAACAGGTCGGGCTGCCCGCCGGCGAGCGGCGCCGGGTCCCCGGACTGCGGCGCGAAGAGGTCGCCCAGCTCGCCGGCATCAGCCCCGAGTACTACCTGCGTCTGGAACAGGGCCGCAACCTCAACCCCTCCGACCAGATCCTCACCGCCCTGGCCGGTGTCCTCCAGCTCGACGAAGACGCCGTCGCCTACCTGCATCGCCTCGCCCACCCGGCTCCGCCCACCCGCAGGCCGCGCAGCCGCGCCCGCACGAACCAGGGCGATCTACAACCACTGTTGGACAGCTGGCCGCAGACCCCCGCCTACGCCCAGGGGCCCAGCGGACGGGTCGTCGCCGCGAACCGGCTGGCTGTGCTTCTATGCCCCTTCTTCGCCGTCGGCCACAATCCGCTGCGGGCCGTCTTCCTCGAACCCGAGATGCGAAGCCTCTACCCGCAATGGGACGACATGACCGCGAAGGCCGTCTCCGGACTGCGCGCCATGATCGACGTCGACGAGGCCGACCCGGAGCTGCTGGAGACCATCGGCGAACTCACCGTCGGCAGCGAGCGGTTCAGTACCCTGTGGGCCCGCCGCGAGGTCCGCCGCCGTGACACCGGCCTCACCCGGCTGAACCACCCGCTCGTCGGCGAACTCGACCTGCACTACGAGAAGATGGTGCGCGCGCAGGCCCACCAGCTGATCGTCGTCTACTACGCCGACCAGGGCTCCATCAGCGCCGAGCGCCTGGCACTTCTCAGCAGCCTCTGATCAACGTGCGAGGACGGCGAACTCCTCGGCTCAACGGCCCGTGGCACAGAGGGGTAGGTCATTACGTCAGCCGTTGTAGGTCGGTCGGCCATGCTCCTGTCCGTTGGTCGGGATGTGCGACAGACTGGAGCAACAGACGAGGTCGAGTGGAGGGCGCATAGAACACATCGCTGAGTCGATGACGGTTTGCAGCCCGTCGGTGCTGGACGCGCTTGGTGCTGCTGGGTGGACAGCAGGTCGCAAGATCGCCATTACGGACTGGACGCGGCAGCTGACGGGTGCCGGGTTCGAACTCAATGACGTGGCGGTAGAGGTCTGGGCCGAGTTCGGCGAGCTGACGATCAGGAGCTCTTCGTCCCGTGTCCCCGGTTCGCGCTTGCACATGGACTCTGTTGACGCCTGCATCGACGCCGCCGAGGAAGCGGCCACGCTGGAGCGGCATTACGGAGAGAACTTCAGTCCTCTGGGCATGTGGTCGAGCCAGTTCCCTGCGTACATCTCAGCTAGTGGTCGCGTCATTGCCGTGGGGCCGCACTGGCTTTGGCCGTTGGGCACTACCTTCATGGAGGCGTTGGCCTACGTGGTGGACGGCGACGGCGGCGTCAATCGTGAGGAACGGGCAGAGTGGCTCGACAACTGTCGGTACGTCAGGTGATGCGCACGAACCTGACACTGCGGCAGCCGACGCTCCTGTTCAGCGTCTCGAAGTCCGCGTCCGACCGCATCATCGACCACCTGGGGCCGAGGCTCGCGGTGGAGCCTCGGAGGCGGTTTCGTCAGGACACTGTGCTGACCGTGGACGGCACTCTTGTGCCCACGCGTGACCAAACGGTCGCCACGCAGTCCAAGAACTATCGATACTCAACGAACCACCAGGTCGTCAGCGACGATGAAGACCTGGAAGATCCTCCGCGACTGTCGCCTCAAGGGCGACGGCGTCCATCACGCGATGCTCGGCATCGCCCGACTGCACAACCTCGCCCTCGCCAGGTGACGAAGGGGGAGGACGATCAACGAACACGTAGATCATTTATGGGACAGCGCTTACACAGGCCAGTTACATCCTTTTCGTGCCGCAGAGGAATTGATCTCGTGAGCGTGGCATCGGAGGTCGGCGCATTCGCCGGGGTTGCTGCAGTCCTGACGATCACTCCCGGGTTGGACACCACTCTTGTCCTCCGCGCGGCAGCAAGTCAGGGGACACGGAATGCCTACGCGACCGTTTTCGGTATCAGTGCAGGAGTGCTGTGCTGGGGATTGGCCTCGGCTATCGGGGCCGGCGCCATCCTTGCTGCGTCGCCGACCGCCTACAACTGGCTCTGCATCGCAGGTGCGGCCTATTTGATCTGGCTGGGAATCGGCATGCTCCGCCGTGCCCGCGGCCGAGGGCAACGGGAGCAATCCTCCGATACCACAGCCATCAGTCCGCCCTCAGTACAGGAAGTACCCCTTCGCTCCTGGTCACGGGGATTCTTCTCGAACGTGTTCAATCCACGCTTCGGACTGTTCTACATGGCCATGTTGCCGCAGTTCATCCCTGACGACACACCTCCCTTCCTGATGGGGCTGCTCTTGGCCTTGATCCACAATGCCATCGATCTGATCTGGTTCAGCCTGCTGATCGTCGGTGTCCGCCTTCTCGGGCACTGGCTCAACAAGCCGGGAGTCCAACGCGGCTTGGACTGCGTCGCTGGCCTGGTCGTCATAGCCTTCGGAGCCAAGCTGATCATCCCCGTCATCGTGTCGTAGGGGGAGCCATGGCTTCCGTCTGCTCAAGAAGCTTCACGCAAGAGCGCTTCGGATCATCCGCGAACGCGTCCGATGCGACGTCCACTACGTAGGATCAAGCGCCGCGACGAGCATGGCTTGCCCCACACTGCACACCACGAATGGCATGCCCATCGTCGAGACCTCGACCTTTCAAGCCTTGGGCTCAGCTTGACTTTAAACCGATGAAGATCATTTAGTGGCTGTGAGACTCTCCATTCCCTGATATCGATGTCGGTTGGTGCTGGTTGTTCTTGCTGGTGGGGGCGGTCTTCCTCTTCCCGACCG
>Ga0102590_1003906_pt1 | contig 13742 bp, 10 predicted proteins | sample AraplaMF_Col_mMF_FD_76859 | JGI IMG/M metagenome (GOLD analysis project Ga0102590, IMG submission 76859) | Arabidopsis root microbial communities from the University of North Carolina, USA - plate scrape MF_Col_mMF | ecosystem: Host-associated > Plants > Roots > Endosphere | place: USA...
GGAGCCCGAGATCGCCTTGAGCTGCAGCGCGATGTAGGGCACCGCGCCGATGGTGGCGATCAGCGTCGCGATCGCCGCGACGGTGAAACTCTTGCCATAACGGGCGCCGAGAAAGTCGGCGATCGAGGTGATCTTCTCGCTTTTGGCCAGCCGGATCATGCGGTTGAGCAGCGGGAAGCCGAACACGAAGACCAGCACCGGACCGGTATAGATGCCGAGGAATTCGAGGCCGCGCTCGGAGGACAGGCCGACCGAGCCGAAAAAGGTCCAGGAGGTGCAGTAGATGGCGAGGCTGAGCGCATAGATGAAAGGCCGTGCCCGGCCCAGGCCGATCGTAGCCGAACGCCGGTCGCCGACGCTGGCGATGGCGAAAAGCAGCGTCACATAGGCGATCGCGATGATGACGACGAACCAGCCTTGCACGGTCCGCACTTCCTCCTAGAGCATGATGCCGAAAAGTGGGAAGCGGTTTTCGGGCGACATCATGCTCTATTTCTTGACTTAAAGCCGGTATCTCATCCGGTTCCTACAACGCAATCACAGCTCCAACCGTGAGTCCATCGCGGCTTTCGGCGCATATGTACTTGACGACGCTGTGGAAACACAAACCGGTGCTTTGGCCTTTTTTCCGGTTTTGCAACCGGGGGTTTTTGTTATGGTGGGCTCGGGCCGGCGCCGAAGGACGTGGGTGAGGCGGTAGCGCGGCCCGTCACGGCAAGGAGGGTCGAGTGCTGAAAGAATTCCAGGAATTCATCTCCAAGGGCAATGTGATGGACTTGGCCGTCGGTGTCATCATCGGCGCCGCCTTCGGCAAGATCGTCGAGTCGTTGGTCAACGACATCATCATGCCGATCGTCGGCGCGATCTTCGGCGGGCTGGACTTCAACAATTACTTCTTCGGGCTGTCCTCGAACGTCCATTCGGCTGCGCTGGCCGATGCCAAGAAAGAGGGCGCGGTCTTTGCCTATGGCAGCTTCATCACCGTGGTGCTGAACTTCCTGATCCTTGCCTTCATCATCTTCCTGATGGTCAAGGCCGTGAACAATATGCGCAGGCGGCTGGAGCGCGAAAAGCCCGCCCGTGCGGCCGCCCCGCCGCCGGCCGACGTGCAGCTTCTGACCGAAATCCGCGACCTGCTCGCCAAGAGATAACGCAGAGCGGGCGCTCTGGACCAAAACCCCGGCCACCTGCGGCCGGGGTTTTCCGTTTGGCGATCTGGTAAGAGCGCTGACGAGACGAATACGGATTTTGCCCATGACCCTTATCGAGACCTTGCGCACCGAGGCCCGCGCCGCCCCTGAAAGCGGCATCGTCGCTGTCGTCAATCATGGCCGCCTGCGCGAAGGCCTGATCCCGCTCTGGGCCGGCGAGGGCGATCTGCCGACGCCGGCCTTCATCAGCGATGCCGCAGCCAAGGGGCTGGCCGACGGCGAGACCTTCTACACCTGGCAGAGGGGCATTCCCGCGCTGAGGCAGGCGCTCGCCCGCTACTACGCCAGGCACTTCGGCAAGACCTTCGCCGAGGAGGAGTTCATCGTCACGGGATCCGGCATGCACGCCATCCAGCTGGCCATCGACGCGATCGCCGGCAGCGGCGACGAGGTTATCTACCTTTCGCCCGCCTGGCCGAACTTCGCCGCGGCCGCAGGCGTGGCGGGCGCCGTGCCGGTGCCGGTCACTCTCGACCAGTCGGGCAATGGCTGGTCCTGCGACGTCGACAAGATCGCCTCCGCGATCACGCCCCGCACGAAGCTGTTGTTCATCAACACGCCGTCCAACCCGACCGGCTGGACCGCCGACAAGGAGACGCTCCAGGCGATCCTCGATCTCGCCCGCCAGAAGGGCCTGTGGATCATCGCCGACGAGATCTATTCGCTGTTCCACTACGGTCATGGCCGCGCGCCGTCCTTCCTTGACGTGGCCACGCCCGAGGACCGCATCCTGTTCGTCAACAGCTTTTCCAAGAACTGGGCGATGACCGGCTGGCGCGTCGGTTGGATCAAGACCCATCCTGCTTTGCAGCAGGTGTTCGAAAACCTGATCCAGTACTCGAACTCGGGCGTCGCCCAGTTCATGCAGCGCGGCGCGGTCGCCGCCCTCGACGAGGGCGACGACTTCATCGCCGAACAAGTGGAGCGTGCACGCGCCGCGCGCGACCTCGTCTGCGGCATACTCGGCGCGACCGGCAAGGCGCGTTTCACCGTGCCGCAGGGCGCTTTCTACCTGTTTTTCAGGGTCGACGGCATCACCGATTCCCGAAAAGCCGCCTTCGACATCGTCGACAACGCCAATGTCGGCCTGGCGCCTGGCACTGCCTTCGGCCCCGGCGGCGAAGCCTTCCTCAGACTATGCTTCCACCGCCGCCTCGATCAGCTCGAGGAAGCGGCGCATCGCCTGGCGAAATGGATGAAGACGCTGTAGCCGAGCCGTCGAAGAAGCCCGAATTGAAACTCGCTCCGGTGAGTCAGCCGGTGTGACTTTCGAGAACCGGAGCGCAGCGGACATTCAGGTCTGTGAGCACCGGAAGCGCAGAAAGTTGCAGCGGATGGCCGCCGGAGTAGAGTTTAAAACGGGCTTCACCCGCCTGACTTCGGCACCAGCAGCGGAATGATGCGATCGCTCTTGGCGACAGCGGGACGGCCGGAGCCGGCATAGGGAATGCCCAGCGCGTCCCAGGTCTCGGCCAGCGCGTCCTGCAGCTCCGCGATCAGCGCGTCCGAATGGAACGGCGTCGGCGTGATGCGCAGCCGCTCGGTGCCGCGCGGCACCGTCGGATAGTTGATCGGCTGGATGTAGATGCCGTGCACGCCAAGCAGGCGGTCGCTCGCCATCTTGCAAAGCTCGGGATCGCCGACCAGCACCGGCACGATATGGGTGGCCGATTCCATCACCGGCAGGCCGGCCGCGGCAAGCACCTGCTTGGTGCGCGTCGCCTGGCGCTGCTGCGCGTCGCGTTCGGCCTGCGAGCGCTTGAGGTGACGGATCGAGGTGGTGGCGGCCGCCGCGATCGCCGGCGGCAGCGCGGTGGTGAAGATGAAGCCCGGCGCATAGGAGCGCACGGCGTCGATCACCGCGCTGGTGCCGGTGATGTAGCCGCCGAGCGTCCCGAAGGCCTTTGCAAGCGTGCCCTCGATGATGTCGATGCGGTCGGCCAGGCCTTCGCGTTCGGTGATGCCGCCGCCGCGCGGTCCGTACATGCCGACGGCATGGACCTCGTCGATATAGGTCATGGCGTTGTAGCGTTCGGCGAGCTCGACGATCTGCTTGATCGGCGCGATGTCGCCATCCATCGAATAGACGCTTTCGAAGACGATCAGCTTGGCACGCTCGCGGCCGGCCGCCTGAAGCAGGCTTTCCAGATGCGCCACGTCGTTGTGGCGGAAGATCTTCTTTTCCGCGCCCGAGCGGCGCACGCCCTCGATCATCGAGGCATGATTGAGCTCGTCCGAGATGATCAGGCAGTTGGGCAGAAGCCGGGCGATGGTCGAGATCGAGGCCTCGTTGGAGACGAAGCCGGAGGTGAAGACCAGCGCTGCTTCCTTGTCATGCAGGTCGGCGAGTTCCTGTTCGAGCTCGACCAGCGGGTTGGAGGTACCGGAGATGTTGCGGGTGCCGCCGGCGCCCGAACCCATCCTGCCGGCCGCGTTCTGGAAGGCGGCGATGACATCTGCGTTCTGGCCCATGCCGAGATAGTCGTTGGAGCACCATACGGTGATTTCCTGGGCGCGGCCGTTGCAACGCCAGATGGCGCGCGGGAACTTGCCCACCATGCGCTCCAGGTCGGCGAAAACGCGGTAGCGACGCTCGGCGTGGAGCTGGTCGATCGCTTCTTCGAAGAACCGCTGGTAATTCATGTCGACTTCCCAATTTTGCCGCGGATCATAATCACAGCCCCATGCCACGTCCACCGGACCCAATCGGTCAAAATGCCACGCCCTTGCGCTGTTCCTAACGATGTCGGATCGTGGCCTGTTCCCGGCTGTCTGAAGCAGTTTTGTTTCAGTACGATGCCTCGGACGGGAGGAACTGTTACGGACTTAACATTCTAGGGAGGCTTATGCATATCGCCCAAAAGTGCACAGGGGTTTTGGGAGAACGACATACGCTTTAATGGGCTTGCGGCGGGGTTTCCAGCACGGTGGCTGTTGAGACAGTTTCCGATAAATCTTGATCAGCGAGGTAGAAGATGACGGTTTTGGTGACGGGCGGTGCCGGCTATATCGGCAGCCACATGGTCTGGGAGCTGCTGGACGCCGGCGAGAGCGTCGTGGTGCTCGACCGGCTTTCCACCGGCTTCGAATGGGCGGTGGCCCCGGAGGCAAAGCTGGTCGTCGGCGATGTCGCCGATCGTGACCTGGTCGGCCGGATCATCCGCGAAAACGAGGTCGACGCCATCATCCACTTCGCCGGCTCGATCGTGGTGCCGGAATCGGTCGCCGATCCGCTCAGCTATTACGAAAACAACACCAGCAAGACCCGCACCCTGATCGAAACCGCCGTGCGTGAGGGGGTGCCGCACTTCATCTTCTCCTCCACCGCCGCCGTCTATGGCGGCGCCGGGCTGGAGCCGGTGCGCGAGGACGGGCGGCTCGCGCCGGAATCGCCCTACGGCCTCTCCAAGCTGATGAGCGAATGGATGCTGCGCGATGCGGCTATCGCGCACGACATCCGCTACACGGCGCTGCGCTATTTCAACGTCGCCGGCGCCGATCCCAGGGGCCGCACCGGACAGTCGACGCCCGGCGCCACGCATCTGATCAAGGTCGCCTGCGAGACCGCGCTCGGCAAGCGCCCCTTCATGCAGGTCTTCGGCACCGACTATCCGACGCCGGACGGCACCTGCATGCGCGATTACATCCACGTCAGCGATCTCGCGGCGGCGCACCGGCTGGCGCTGCAGCGGCTGCGCGACGGGGGGAAGAGCCTCGTCGCCAATTGCGGCTACAGCCACGGCTATTCGGTGCTCGAAGTGATCGACAGCGTGCGCCGCGCCTTCGGCCACGATTTCGATGTGCGCATGGGCGAGCGAAGGCCGGGCGATGCCGCCGCCGTGGTCGCCAATTCGGAGCTTGCCCGCAAGGAGCTCGGCTGGACGCCGCAGCGCGACGATCTCGACCTGATCGTCAACGATGCGCTGGCCTGGGAACGCATCCTGACGACCAAGAACTCCGTTCGAAACTGATCTGTTGGGCCAAGGGCTCGTCCGGTGCGTTTGGACGCGGTATTGAGCTTCATGCAGCGGTGCGCGAAGGCGCGCCGCCGTGATGATGCTTGAGGGGACGGCATGAAGGTCTTGGTTCTCGGCGCCGGCGTGGTTGGCACGGCGGCCGCCTATTATCTGGCCAAAGACGGTCACGAGGTGACGGTGATCGAGCGCCATGAAGCGGCGGCGCGCGGCACCAGCCAGTCGAATGCCGGCCTGGTGTCGCCGGGCGACGCCACCGCCTGGGCCTCGCCCGCCGCGCTGAGAACCTTCCTGCGCGCGCTCTGGAACCACGACCTCGGTATCAAGGTCAGGCTGCGCCTCGATCCCTATTTCTATGCCTGGAGCCTGCGCTTCCTGCGCGAATGCACGGTCAAGCGATTGCGCGCCAACACCGACATCAAACTGAGGCTCGCGCTGCATTCCCGCGAATGCATCAATCAACTGTCGGAGGCGACCGGCATCCATTACGACGAGCGCAGGAAGGGCATTCTCTACTTCTTCCGCACGCAGAAGAGCCTCGACACCGGCACCGACAATTATCGCTATCTCGGCGAGCACGGCCTGCCGATCGAGATCGTCGGCCGCGAGCGTCTGGTCCAGCTGGAGCCGGGCCTTGCCGGCGTGAAGGAAAAGATCGCCGGCGGCATCTATTCCCCGATCGACCAGACCGGCGATTCCAAGCAGTTCACCGACAGGCTCGCCGCCCATGCCGCCGAGAAGCTCGGCGTCAAATTCCTGTTTGGCACGACGATCCAGGGTCTCGACATCGAGGGCGACCGGGTGCGTGCGGTCATGACCTCGGCCGGTCCGCTCACCGGCGATGCCGTCGTCATCTCCATGGGGCCGGAAAGCGGCTTGCTCGGCCGCCGCTACGGCATCGACCTGCCGGTCTACCCGGTGAAGGGCTATACCGCGACGATTCCCTTGGAGGACGAGAGCAAGGGGCCGACCATGGGCGGAGCCGACGAGGACCGGCTGATCGGCTATTCCAGGCTGGGCAATCGCCTGCGCATGTCCTCGACCGCCGAATTCACCGGCTTCGACCGCAGCTTCAAGCCCGGCGATTTCAGGACCATCCTGGAAACCGGCAAGGACCTTTTCCCCGGCGCCTTCGACGAGAAGAAGGCCGTGCTGTGGGCAGGCTTGCGGCCCATGATGCCGAACTCGGTGCCGGTCATCGGCCAGGCGAAATACCGCAACCTCTATCTCGACACCGGCCACGGCCATGTCGGCTGGACCATGGCCTGCGGCTCGGGGCAATTCCTGGCCGACGTCGTCGCTGGCCGCAAGCCGAAGATCGATCCGCGGGGACTGCTTTACGGGACGGCGCGCTGAGGGGTCTTTAATTGCCAACGTCGGCGCTGCACCTCATCCGCCTGCCGGCACCTTCTCCCCGTTGAACGGGGAGAAGAGAGCTGGCCGCAATGCCGGCACCCATTCTGCAACGCTGGCGATTGGCGAAACCGCCGAGGAAAGCGTCTTTCTCCTCGTCACTATACGGGGAGAAATGCCCGGTAGGGCAATGAGGGGCGGCGTTGACCTGTCAAGTAGAGCGGCGCCAAGCCCGAGCATATTCGCCCCAGGACTGATCGGTCGGCGGTTCTGTGCGCTCACCCTTGCTCATCACGGCGACACCATCTGAGACCAATAATGCGGCGCCGATGCTGGTCCCGGTCGAGGTCTCCGACGCAACGACCGGCCTTTCCGTCGCTGCCGCCAGCATGCAGTTGAAAAGCGGGTTCTGCGCAAACGGTCCCTCGACGGTCGTCGGCCCGTCGCCGCCGATGAGATCGAGACAGGTCGAGGTCATTAACGCCAGATAGAAGGAGATGACGGCGAAGCGCTGGCCGGGGCTTAGATCGTCAGCATTACGCCATTGCGCGGAGCGGTGCGGGAACGGTCCCGAACCCTGCTGCGTGGAAGGCAGCAGGAGAGCTTTCCGCGCCAGCACGGCGGCAACCTCGTCTTCGCTCCATTCCAGTGGCTGGCCTTCGGTCAGCAGCGAGAATTCGCGCCCGCCCATGAAGCGCGCCGAAGGCACCGGATCGCCGAGCGCATTGACATTGACCAGTGTGTCGCGCGCCGGGTCGAGCTCAACCTTGCTGCCACCCACCGCCATCGACACCACCCATGTGCCGGTCGAGACGACGGAAAAGGGCGGTGCGTCGGACAACAGATGCGGCAGCAGCGAGGCGTTGGAATCGTGCAGGCCGCAGAACACGGGCGTCTGCGGGTCGAGCCCGGTCCGTTGCGCAATCGCCGGCAGGATCGGGCCAAGCCTGTCCTTCGCCGGACGCACCGGCGCCATCAGATGCCGCCAGCCCATCTTGTCGACCAGTGACGAGTACCCGGATGTCCAGGGATTCCACAGATCGGTGTGGCAGCCGAGCGACGTGGCTTCATTGGCGGCGACGCCGGTCAGCCGCAGAGCCCAATATTGCGGATACATCAGCATCGCGGCGGCCCTGGCGAAGTCCGCCGGGAACCGCTTCTGCAGCCAGAAAAACTGCGCGCCGAGATTGAGGCCGATGGGCAGCCGCGGCGTGCCGGTTTCGGCAAAGGGTGGACGCACCGCGTCGTAGTCGGCTGCAAGCTGGTCGGGACCTTCGAATTCGTAATCGAGCACCGGCAGCACCAGTTCGCCCGAGTGATCGGCCAGCACGCCCGTCGCGCCATGCGTGGTGATCGAGATCGCATCGATCCGCCGTTCGCCGTTGAGATCGGTCAGACTGTTGAGGATAAAAGTCCACAGCGCCTCGACATCATGGTGCGGGTAGCGCGCCAGCCGCACCGGCGTGTTGGCGATACGGCGCAGGGCGATCTCGCTCAGTGTCGCGAGATCGACCAGCGCCACCTTGGCGTTGGTCTTGCCGATATCGATGACGGCGACGATCATGCCATATGGAACATTGTTTCCAGCGGCACCGCCACCGGCTCGTTGTCGGGCCTGGTCTCCATGATGTCGGCCATATGCACCCACCAGCGCTGCATCACAGGATGCTTCGGCAAATCGGCCATGCCGTGATCATCACGCCGCCACAGCACCCCGAACAGGATGCCGGTCTCCTCGTCGAGATGGATCGAATAATCGGAGACGCCGGCCTGCTTCAAAAGCGCGACCAGCTCAGGCCAGATCTGGTCATGACGGCGCCTATACTCGGCCTTCGTGCCGGGATTGAGCTTCATCTTGAAGGCATATTTTTCCATCAGGCGAAGCGTCCTTCGCGCAGCCGCCGCCAAACGATCGGCAGCGCGATGACGATGATCAGCAACAGGCCGATGAAGATAGACATGACGATGCCGGGAACGTTGAGCAAGCCGAGGCCGAACGTCACCAGTCCCATGATGAAGGCGGCGAGCACGACGCCCAAAATGCTGCCGGCGCCGCCGAGGATCGAGACGCCGCCCAGCACCACCATGGTGATGGCCTCGAGCTCATAGCCTTGTGCGATCGATGGCCGCGTCGAGCCGAGCCGCGAGGTGATCAGCACCGAGGCAATGCCCGACATCAGCCCGGTGAGGCAAAACAGGATGAACTTGATGCGGGCAACGCGCACGCCGGAGAACTGGCAGGCGACCGGATTGTTGCCGATGGCGAAGACCCGCCGGCCGAAGCTCGTGCGGTGCAGCACGAACCAGTAGATCAGCGCCGCGACGAGGAACAGCGCCAGCTCGAACGAGAAGACCCACCAAACGTAGCCCTGGCCGAAGAACGCAAAACTTTCCGGATAGCCTTTGTAGGCCTGGTCGCCCAGGATGATGAAGGCGATGCCGCGGAACAGGCTCATCGTGCCGATGGTGACGACGATCGAGGGCAGGCCGAGGCGGGTGACCAGCAGCCCGTTGAAGGCGCCGCAGCCGAGGCCGACGACGACGCCGATTGCGACCAGAACTGGTGTGCCGGCGCCGGCCTGGACGGCCATGCCCATCATGGTCGAGGCTAAAGCCACGATCGCGGCGACCGAAAGGTCGATCTCGCCGGAGATGATCAAGAGCGCCATCGCAAGCGCGATCAGGCCCTTTTCGGTGAAGTTGAAGGTCAGGTCCGACAGCGACCATGGATCGAGGAAATAGGGCGAGGCAAAACTGTTGATCGCAAAAATGGCGACCGCGATCACGATCAGCAGCGCTTCCCAGGAAAAGATCGCCGAGGACAGCGGTTTGTCGAGACGGTCGGGGATATGGCGCGGGGCAGGGGTATCGGTCATGCCGCTTCCGCCTTTCTCAGGATGATGCGGCCCTGCCGGCGTTCGCCGCGCGCGTTGAGCACCACGGCCAGGATGATGGCGCTGCCCGAGATCGCCATCTGCCAGAAGGGCGAGATGTTGATGACCGGCAGCGCGTTGGAGATGATGCCGAGGAACAGCGCCCCTAGCACCGCGCCGCCGACCGAGCCGATGCCGCCGGCGATCGAGATGCCGCCGATGACGCAGGCGGCGATGATGTTGAGCTCATAGCCGTTGGCGACCTCGACCGAGGCGATCACGTAGCGCGAGATCCACAGATAGCCGGCGAGCCCGCCGATCATACCGGAAATGCAGAAGACGATGAATTTGGTGCGGCCGACATCGATGCCGGCATAGACCGAGGCGGTCGGATTGACGCCGATGGCATGGATCGAGCGGCCGATCGCGGTCCGCGTCATCACCAGGAAGAACAGCGCGATCACGACGATGGCGATCCAGGACAGCACCGGCAGGCCGAGGAAGGCGGCGCGCTGGAAATTGATGAAATCGGGGCTCATCTGGTCGGCATTGACCCAAGCGCCGCCGGAGACGACGAAGGTGGCGCCGCGATAGATGGTGAGCGTGCCCAGCGTCACCACGATCGACGGGATGTTCAGCCGCCACACCAAAAAGCCGTTGATGGCGCCGAGCACCAGGCCGACGGCGAGAGCGATGACGATCAGCACGGGGATCGGGATCGCCGGATGGGCGGCGTTGAGCATCGCCACCACCATGCCGGTGAAGCAGAGGTTGGACGCCATCGACAGGTCGATCGAACGCGTCAGGATCACCACCATCTGTCCCAGCGCCAGGATCATCAAGATCGATGTGTCGTTGAACACCTGGCGCAGATTGGCTGGGTCGGCGAAACCGGGAAAACGCGTCGAGATCAGGCCGATCAGAACGACGATGCCGGCAAGCAGCCAGATCTCGCGATATTTGAGGAAGCTCTTCATGCCGCGATCCCCGCTGCCGTCCGAACAAGCGTTTCGGCGTCCAGCCCCTTGTTGTCGTAGGTCGCCGCGATGCGCCCTTCGCGCATGACGACGACGCGGTCGGACATGCCGAGGATTTCCGGAAGTTCCGACGAGACCATGATCACCGAAAGGCCTTGCGCGACCAGCTCGGCGATGAAGCCGTGCACGGCGGCCTTGGAGCCGATGTCGATGCCCTTGGTCGGCTCGTCGAGGATGATCACCTTCGGCGTCGTGGCCAGCCATTTGGCGATGACTACCTTCTGCTGGTTGCCGCCGGAAAGCGTGCCGACATCCTGGCTGAGCGATGAGGCGCGCAGATCGAGCCGCTCGGTGTAGGAGCGGGCGAGCGAGAACTCTTCCGCGAGCCTCAGCATGCCCGATTTGGAGGTGCGCCCGAGCGATGGCAGCGACACGTTCTGGAAGATCGGCAGGCCGATCACCACGCCCTGCTTGCCGCGCTCTTCCGGCACGTAGACGATGCCGGCCTCGATCGAATCCGCCGCAGATCGCGGCGCGATCGTCTGGCCGTCGAGTGAAATCGCGCCCCGGCTGGTGCGGGTGATGCCGGCGATCGCCTGCATCACCTCGCTGCGCCCGGCGCCGACAAGGCCGTAAAAGCCGAGGATCTCGCCCTTGCGCAATTCGAAGCCGATGTCGTCGAACTCGGTCGGATGCGACAGGCCGGAAACCGATAGCACCGGCACGCCGATCTTCGGCTTGCGCTGCGGGAAGATGTGGTCGACGTTGCGGCCCACCATCATGCGCACGATCTCGTTCTGGCCGGTGTCTTTCAACAGGCCTTCGCCGACCATCTCGCCGTCGCGGAAGACGGTGTAGCGGTCGGCGATACGGTAGATCTCGTCGAACTTGTGGCTGATGAAGAGCACCGCCTTGCCTTCGCTCTTCAGGAACTCGATCAAGAGGAAAAGCTCCTCGATCTCCTTCATCGAAAGTGCTGCGGTCGGCTCGTCCATGATGACGATGCGCGCGTCGATCGACATGGCGCGGGCAACGGCCACGAGATGCTTGTTGGCGATGCCGAGGTCCTTCAATCGCGCATCGGCGTCGATATGGCCGGCGCGCATCGTCTCCAGCACCTCGCGCGCATTTTTTCGCATGGTGCGCCAGTCGATGGTGCCGAAGCGGGTGCGCGGCGCGTGGCCGAGAAAGATGTTTTCGGCGACCGAAAGATCGTCGAACAGCACCGTTTCCTGATGGATGGCGGTGATGCCGTGGCCGAAGGCGGCATGCGCGCTGGGCAGCGTCGTAGCCTGGCCGTCGATGCCGATCTCGCCTGAATCGGGCTGGTAGATGCCGGTCATGATCTTGACCAGCGTCGACTTGCCGGCGCCGTTCTCGCCGATCAACGCAGTGACCTGTCCCGGATAGAGCGACAGGCTGACATTGTGCAGCGCGCGGACGCCCGGAAAACTCTTGGAAATGCCCGACAGCGTCAGGCGGGGAGAGGCGCTCGCAGCCGGGCCCGAGGGAAGGGACGGCTGCGTCTTCACTTTGCGCTGGGCTGTCGTGTCCATATCCGTATCAGGCCCTGAGAGCTCCGTTTGAAGATGCGGCGGGACAATTGTCCCGCCGCATGAGCTTGAAGTCGACCAGGATCAGTAGATCTTGGAGAACTTCTCGATGTTGGTCTTGTCGAACTGGAAGGGCGGCGCCATCGCGGCCGAGTTGGTGTCGTCGAGCGTCACCTTGCCGACGCGTCCGATCGACAGCGTAGCACCGGGCTTCGCCTCTTCCTTCTTCACCGCCAGGTCGTGGGCGAGGTAGATCGCCGAGTAGCCGAGGTCGATCGGGTTCCACAGCGCGACAGCCTGACTGGCGCCGTTGTCGATGAACTTCTTGAACTCCGACGGCAGCGCGAGGCCGGTGACATTGACCTTGCCGATCAGGTTCTCGTCGGTGACGACCTGCGCGGCGGCGACGACGCCCACGGTGGTCGGCGCGATGATCGCCTTGAGGTTCGGGTAGGACTTCAAGAGGCCCTTGGCTTCGTCGGTGCTCTTGGCCGAGTCGTCATCGCCATAGACGGTGGCGACCAGCTTGATCTTCGGGAACTTCTCCGGCAGCACCTTCTTGGCCGCTTCGATCCAGGCGTTCTGGTTGGTCGCCGTCGAGGAGGCCGAGAGGATCGCGACGTCGCCGCCTTCCGGCAGGTAGTCGGCGGCGAGCTTGATGATGGTCTCGCCGATCAGGCCGGTGTCGGACGGGTTGAGGTGGAGCTGGCGGCCTTCCTTGGCGACGCCCGAGTCCCACGAAATCACGGTGATGCCGCGTTCCATCGCCTTCTTCAGCACCGGCACCAGCGCGTCGGCGTCATTGGCCGAAACGGCGATGGCGTTGACCTTCTGCGCGATCAGCGAGTTGATCACCTCGATCTGCGCTTCGGCGGTCGCCTTGGTCGGGCCGGTATAGATGACGTCGACATCGCCCAGTTCCTTGGCCGCTTCCTCGGCGCCCTTGTTGGCGGCGTCGAAGAAGCCGTTGCCGAGCGACTTCACCACCAGCGCGATCTTGACGTTCTCGGCATAGGCGGCATTCACGAACATGGCGGCGGAAAAGGCCGCCGTAACCAGCAGTTTCTTCAAAAAGCTCATCGAATATCCTCCCTTGAGTGTTGCATTCCATCGCCGCTGCGGGCGTGAGTCTTCCTCAGGCCTGCAGTGAAGATTCTTCCTTGTCACTTGACTGTTTGCGGGCGACGATCAGCGCCACGCCCGCTGTTTCGAGCATCTTGGCCTCGCGGTCCTCGATGCCGTCGTCGGTGATCACGGTCGCGATGCGCGACAGCCCGCACAGAATCAGGCTGGAGCGCATGCGGAATTTCGAGGAATCGACCAGCACCACCAGTTCGTCGGCCTGGTCGATCAGCTTCTGCTCGGCCTGGATCAGCAGCGGATCGCCTTCCATCAGCCCGAGCGGCCCCAACCCTTGCGCGCCCATGAACATGCGGCGCGCATAGAAGTTGCGCGTCACGTCATTGTCGAAGGGCGACAGGATGATGTTCTGCTCGCGGTAGATCGTGCCGCCTGACAGCATGACAGTGTTCTTCGAGTGCTTGAGCAGATGCTCGGCGATCGGGAAGGAATTGGTGAAGATCGGCATTCGGCGTCCGGTCAGGAAATGCACCATCTGGAAAGTTGTGGTGCCGCCATTGATGATGATCGGCTCGCCGTCCGTGCAAAGGTTGACCGCTTCCCGGGCGATTGCCCGCTTCTGCGCGGCGTTCAGCGTCTCGTTGACGGAGAAGGGCCGGCCGGCAAGGCCGATGAACTGCGGTGGCGAGATCGCCTCGGCGCCGCCGCGCACCCGGCGCAG
>Ga0102590_1003915_pt1 | contig 13718 bp, 4 predicted proteins | sample AraplaMF_Col_mMF_FD_76859 | JGI IMG/M metagenome (GOLD analysis project Ga0102590, IMG submission 76859) | Arabidopsis root microbial communities from the University of North Carolina, USA - plate scrape MF_Col_mMF | ecosystem: Host-associated > Plants > Roots > Endosphere | place: USA...
TCACGCCTGGTGCACGCTATGCGGTACAGGTACAGGCTATTGAGGTGGATGGAAAGGATATGTTCATCAACGATGGCTACAGCGAGGCAGTAGCCTTTACATATGGTGAAAAATGCCAGGTGCCGCTGGATGTGGTAGCCTCCGTGGCAGGGGCGAACAGCCTGAAGCTTAGCTGGACCGGTACGCCATCCCAGCAGGCTTTTTCCGTGCGCTACCGCGAAGCTGGTGATAATCCCTCTCAATGGTATGAAGAGGATGCCTACGTGCCGCAGTTGACCATAACCGGCTTAAAGCCTGGTAAAAAATATGAATACCAGGTGAACGGGCAATGTGTATGGGGCTATGGTGATTATACATCGCTGCAATCTTTCACTATGCCGGATGCTGAAATGCAGAAAGGCGACTTTGTTTGCGGCAGCGGGTCTGGCGCCACGGCTATTACTAACCGCGAAAATATTGCCCAGCTGCAGGTCGGAGACACGATCATAGCCGGTGATTTTAAAGTGGTGATCAGCAAGGTAAGCGGCGGACAAGGCACTTTCAGTGGTACCGGAGAAGTGCTGGTGCCTTTCCTGAACTATTTGTCCTTAACCGTTACTTTCAACAATATCAGGGTGAACACCGGTCGTCAGATGTATGAAGGCATGATGCAGATCCTGCAGGACGATCCGGGCCGTGTATCTGCTACGCTGCAAAAAACGCTGACAGACCTGCTGGATAAAATTGACAACACTTTACAAAATGGGGACCTGGCCAGCCTGCAGCAACTGGATGCCGCTGGTTTGATGCAACAGATAGATAAAATGAAGGATTGGAGCGAGCTATCGCCCGAAACCAAAGAAGATCTGGGTAAGCTGCAAAGCCAGCTGCAACAGGTGCAGCAACTGCAGCAGGATAATGGCATGACGCCGGATGAGAAAGCAACGCTGGCGCAAAAAGTAGGGAAGGATATTAAGGATACGGTGAGCAAGATGAAGGAAGATCTGAAGACAATGAGCGCCATCCTGAAAGAGCTGTTGGGCATATTCAGAAAAGCGGTGAACGGTTTGAAAGAGGATTATAATGAGGCCCGTATGCAACAGCTGCAAAAGGATTATGAACAGAAAAAAACAGTAGCGGATCAGCTGATCGCTGACAATAACAAGGCCCTGGGTATTTCCAGAGATAGTACCAATCCGGTTGAGACGGTGGCAGACATCGAAGAGCTGGAAGGAGATCAGGGCATCAGCATACCGGAGGAAATTAAGGCCTACAGGGATGCAGCGGATAGTTTACAACAGGGCCGGATCGTGCAGATACTGGCTGCCAATAAGGATGCACAGCAGGATGAGGAGATCGTGAAACAGCTGCAGGTGAACCAGCAGCAGTTCCAGGCATTCCTGAAACAACAGCAACAGGCGAAGAAAGAAGAAACAGACACGATAAAGCAGGTAAAAGGGTCCATCCTGGATTGGATCAGGTCTATAATTGAAAAAATGTGATAGCATGCGTAAAAGAATATTACTATCGATAATTGCATGGTGCTGTCATTTTACCTTGTCTTATGCAGGTACAGCGCCCGCATATGACGACTACCGTGAAAAGATCGTGCAGGAAGGCGTGGCAGCGCTGAACCATCTTATCAGGGAGAACCGCCTGCATACGCAAAATGGCGAGTCATATAAGAATAAGTATGTGCTGGTGCTGGAAGGGAATGCCAAATACATAGAGCAACAGAACGTGGTGGTAGGAAAGCTGAGGTATAATCCGCTGCTGGATGACACACAGGAGGCATCTATCAATCAGCGCTTGCAGCTCATTAATGCAAAGAAGGATTTTGGCGTTTATGTGCTGGTATTCAACAGCTGGGTAATAGACCTGAAAAAAGAGATCCCGGCTAATGCGTCCCTTAAGGATGTAATGGCCCTGAAACCTTATACCAATGAGGATATAAAAACAAAGGTATGGAAAGACGTGGAGCGTTTGGGCCAGGAGATCATGCTGAAATCAGAAATGGCTTCGTTCTCTGCCCAGATCGGTATCGTGTATGGCCGTGAAATCTGCTACCTGGGTAAAGGCATACATAAGGTATATGCCACTACCGAGGCCTATGCCAGCGGATTGGGAGAAGGAGTGCTGGCCAGCATCAATAATTCGCTGAAGGGTAAGCTGCCACCGATATCCAAAACTTTTGATTACCTGAACACCTTTCCCCAGGAGCTGTACAATGCTTATCTGAAACGGAAGGACATTAAGGTTAATATAAAATTACAATATAAGTTCGCTCCCAAGCCAGGTAGCTACTTTGACAATTTCCAGAAAAAGCTGGGGGCTAATAAGAAGGACGGGGCTACTGACCCTGCGCCCAATGCTCCTAATGAACTGGTATTTGACTATACCAGTACCTTAAGCCCGGAAGAAAAGGCCGAGCTGTACTCCAAGCTTGGATTCATTTCGAGGGAAAGCAAGCTGTATAAAACAAAGCTTTATCTCACGGATTACCAAAATCCGCCCCAGATACTCACCACCGTAAAGGAATACATAGACAATCCTGACAGCAAGGATATTATCCTGTGGGTGCACATTAATGAGAAACGGGAGATGGAGCTGATGACTGCCTATGGTAAAGATGTGCCGAACCAGGGCGATGCCAATTCGTTTGTAAGATTCCTGGCGAGTATACTTCCCGATGTGCCACCGCTGGAATTCAATCCGTTCACCGCTATGCTGGATGGCCTGGCTACCATGATCAACGCCCTGGAAATACCGGAAAGGTTCTATAATCCGAAGCATCGGGATATCACAACCGGAAAGCTGGACTACAATCCCCTGTTCTACAGGGTGTACCAGGTTTCAAGTGTGATCTCGCTAAACCCGGTGATGCTGGCCAGCTTGCAGAAAGTGGGCGAGTTTACGCCGCCGCAGCTGGAGTTTGCGGCGGTATGCGGTTTCTGGAATGGTTTGGTGCGGATGGTTAGCTCATTGCCCACATTTGTCAGCTGGGGCACAAAAATGATCCTGGATGAAAATAATGCACGGCAGGATTTTATGGATGCCATGTCGTCCATGTATAATAAATGTGCGCAGGATCACTTTGAAATAATGATCCATTTACCCGGCTTCCAGGAAGTGGGCGCGGCAAAATGTGCCTGGGACCTGATCAGCAATCATTTCAAGGATGGCAATGACTGCGTGAAAGCGGCAAAAGCAGGGAGCGCCATATTCGATGTATTGAGCCTGGTTATCGCTATAGGTGATGTTGCAAAGTTTGGAAAGATCGCTGAGATCGTGAATCTCCTGGATCCCATCTACCTCCTCATGAAGGGAACCGGTGTGTTCATCAGGTCTGTGGTGCTGCCGGCCGGTAAGATCGCTTATATATGTGGCAAAGGAGCCATCTCGTTCGTATTGAAAGGAACCAGGTATTCGATAGAGTTGATGGAAAAAGTGGGAGAGAGTTACCGGATCATCAGTGAAATAGACTGGAGCAGGGTGATCAGCTGGGCGGAAGTAGTTGACCAATACGGAAATAAGTATAGGGTAGGCCTTTTAATGAGCGCGGATGAGCTGACGAATGCGGGGCTGAAGATCAAGAAGGTGCTTGCGGATGCCAAAGGGAAGGAGTTCACTGATGATCTGGGACGTAAATTGGCAGTAGTAGGTAAGGAGGGAGATGAAGGTTCCAATATGCTGGCGGTAGTGGACGATGGAGCGAAAGTTATAGATGAGCTGGAAGAATATCTGCTGCAGCAAAAGATGATACAGGAATCTTTGCAGATGTTAAGGCAATCCGATCTGCTCTCTAAAGTGCCTGATCTTAAGGAATACATGGCAGCTGCTATTCACAGGTATACCAAGAGCTCCATGGCGATGAACGCCAAACTGCATACGGGTAAAGCCTTATCCGAGTATGAACAGAAATGGCTGCAAGCTATAAAAGATGGCCTGGCCGAACTTAGAAAGACCAAATTATACAAGGCGCGTGTGTACCGCGGACAGAGCCTGCCCGAGGATGTTCTTCTTGAAAAATATTTAAGACCTTTTCAACGTGCAAAAGCAACGGGTGGACCGGCACTGGTGGAAGAAAAGGCCTTGTTAAGTACTTCAAAGAGTGAAGAGATTGCTGACGAGTTTGTCAAAAACAGTGCAAACTGGAAGAATAATGATGTGCCTACGGCTCGTCCTGCCAAATTTGTAATTGATTCAAAACGAGGTGTGGATATCGACGATATTTCTGATTATGGTCAATATCTTGGTCCTAAAAATCATCCCGAGAGGGTAGTGCAACAGGAAGTATTGGTGGAAAATGGTACTTTTAAAATAAATGATGTGAAGATCATTGATAATGGGTCCTATAAGCAATATGTTATTTACCTGGAAGAGATGTAAAATATGAAACAGATCAGCTATAATGAACTGCCGGAAATATTTACGGATGAGATCATGAACATCCTGATGGAGATGGAAAGGCTTCAGACACAGGAATGGCATGAATTGTATGATAGAATGTCCTTCGATGAAAAGAATCAATACTATGAACTGAAGAAGCAAAGGAAGAAGGCCGTGCAGCATGTAGAGGGGGACGGTACGGCCCCGGAAAATGAGGACAATAAATTCAGAGAATTCTGGATACGCTATGTCAATGTTGACCGGCACTATGCTGATATCACGCTGGAGGAGGAGCTGGAGTTGGTAAAAGATGAAACTTTCTATACGCCGGAAAAGCTCAGCGAGCTGTTTGATCAAAAGATAGTTAACAGGGTATTATTCCGCCGCAGGCACCTCGGGATGAACGAACGATTCACATTCTTTTGGGCTACAAAGTCCCCTTTTTCACAATGGCATACCTCGCATTTTTCAGCAAGCACCTTTATGGCAGCGTCAACCAAAGAGGCGGCAGAGAAGCTGCTGGCAGGCGCGTTTCCTGTTGGAGAACAGCAATATTCTTCTGCCGAGCAGTTTATGATGTATCATAAGGCCATGTTATTCCTGGATAGGGACACCGCTCGTCAGATCATGGATAACGATAATGTTCGTGAGATAAAAGCCTTAGGCAGGCAAGTGAAAAATTTTGATGAAGAAGTTTGGAGGTACCACAGAAGCAAGATTGTATACGAGGGGAACAAGGCGAAATTTGCTCAAAATGAAGATCTGAAAGCCGCTTTGCTGGCCACCAGCATGACGACACTCGTAGAAGCTGCTCCTAACGATTCCCTTTGGGGAATAGGGCTCGCAGAGAATGACAGTCGTGCACAACGGAGGGAAACCTGGCTCGGGAAAAATCTTTTGGGAGAAATACTAACACAGATACGAATAGAATTGATGGGCGACTATTAAAGCAGAATAGTTCTAAATAAAAGCTATACCTACGAATAATCCTATGCACCGATCCCTATACCGCCTCCTTTTGCTGGCGCTCCTATGTTTACCTATCCTTGACGTCTCCGCCCAGGTAACGGAAACGCCTTTGGAGCAGCACATCCGTGCAGTATATAAACTGCTGCAGGAGAGAAGGGCCAACCGCAACCTGCAGGGACAGGACCTGTATGATCAGCTGAAAGATACTTCGGGCTTTAAACTGCCGGTAGGCATTGGCGGTGAGAACAGCGGCCAGCCGCCGGTGATCATCGATAGTATCCGTTTTTTACCCGATCATGCAGAAGTAACGGCTTACCTGGTAGTACAGCTGCCGGGTACGGAACGCGAACTGATGTTTGCCGCCAGCAGCATTCCTATCAGCCGTAAAGGCGGACTGGTAGGCACGGCGCGCCTGGAGCTGGTAAATGATCTGTCCCTGAACCTTTTTGGGGACAGCACTTCCGTGATCATTAAAAGCGGGAAAACCTTCGCAGAATTTGACTGTAACGGTTTCAAACGCCTGGGCCTGGGAGCCGATATTGCTTTAAGTCCCAAGCTGGTAAAGGAGAACCCAGACGGTACGCAAAACCTGCTGGAAAGGGTACGCGGGCATTTTGAAGCACAGGGCAGCGATCTGAATGATATTATAGCCGCTGTGAGCATAGACCCCTTCCAGGTGAGAGGGGTGAAGGGCGTTACGTTCAGTGTACAGGATGCCGTTATAGACCTGAGCGATCTGCATAACAGCGCCGGTATGGTGTTCCCCACAGAGTATGGTCAGATGTACGGCCAGGAAGACCTGGCCCTGTGGCGTGGATTTTATATCAAGAGTTTCACGGTAACACTACCACCTGAAATAAAGGATCGTACGGAAAAAGGCCGCCGCAAATCATTTGCGGTACGCAATGCGCTGATTGATGAAAAAGGTTTCAGCGGCGCCATCACCGCACCTTCCCTGATACCCCTGGAAGCCGGCGATATGAGCGGCTGGGCTTTTTCTATTGACGAGCTGACTTTAGGCTTTGTAGCCAACCAGCTGAAATCCGGTTCCCTGGCCGGGCGCATTAATGTGCCTATTACGGGAGATACCACTGCCTTTGCTTATTCAGCCATCTTCCATCCGGGACAGGAATATGTGTTTACCGTAAAGCCGGGCAAAGAAGTAAACTTTAACATCTTCCAGGCAGCGCATGTCCAGCTGGCATCTTCTTCTTTCCTGGAAGTAGCCGTAAGGGACAGCAAGTTCGTGGTAGCGGCCAATCTTACCGGTAAATTATCTATAGACGGCGGCTTTAAGGGAGAAGATCAAAAGAGCGATAAATCAAGCAAACTAGCCATACCAGAGCTGGAGTTTGAACAGCTGGTACTGTCTACAGAAGCCCCTTATATTCACTCCGGCACTTTTGCGCTCACCGGCGGCGGCCTGCCCAAGCTGGGCGGTTACGGCCTCTCCATAGATCATATCCGTTTTGTAAAAGATGGTGATGACAGGGGCATCGGCTTTGATGTGCAGCTGAACCTCATGGGTGAGAACAATGCTTTTGCCGCCAGCGCAGGTTTGGCAGTATTGGGCAAGATCACCCAGGATGATAATGGCCGTCATCACTACCGTTACAGCCGTACAAAAATAACCAGCATCACCATTGATGTAGATCAGGGGCCCTTTGCATTGCATGGCAGCCTGATCTTCTTCAACGGTCATGAAATATATGGCGATGGTTTCCGCGGCGATATAGAAGCCAAGCTGAAGGTAAGCCGCGGCAGCGGCGGTTTTCGCATAGCAGCTACCGCCTTGTTCGGTAACGTGGGCGGTAACCGTTATTGGTATGCGGATGTACTGGTGGAGTTCCCCGGAGCAATACCAATTTTCCCGCCGGTAGTAGCGAAAGGCTTCGGCGGCGGTCTGTATTACGGCGTTAAACAGATCGGCGCAACAGAAAGCGCAGCAGGTTATGAGCTGGGCACTACGCCTACCGGGGTGGTATATAAGCCGGATATCAATGCAGGTTTGGGCATTAAAGCCTCTATCAGCTTTGCGCTGGCCAATGAAAAGGTGATGAATGGCAATATCGGTTTTGAAATGGCTTTTAACCGCAGCGGCGGTTTGGCGCGCATCACCTTCCGCGGACAATGTAACGTGATCACAGCGCCAATGCCCGGTGTGCTGGAGAAAATAAAAGCGCAGTATCCCGCGCTGATCAAGAACAGTGCGGCGGCTGATAAAGTGCCCGGACTGGGTGGCGGCGATGCAGACGCCAGCGGGCAGATCTCTGTGAACGTGCTCATAGATGCCGATTTTGAGAACAGCACATTGTACTCTAACATCAAAGCCTATATTAATGTAATTGGCGGTGCGCTGAAAGGCGGCGGTCCCAACGGACTGGCCGGAGAGGGTGTAATGTATGCAGGGCCTGACGGCTGGTACCTGCATATCGGTACGCCGGATAATCCTATCAGCATTAATATATTGGGACTGGCAAAAGCGCATTCTTATTTCATGGTAGGTAAGGATCTGCCGGGCAGTCCGCCGCCACCGCCGCAGGTGTCCGAAATACTGGGCGGAATGGACCTGGACTATATGCGCGATATGAATGCGCTGGGCAAAGGTTCTGGCTTTGCATTTGGCGCCGGACTGGATTTTGACACCGGCGACATGACCTTCCTCATGTTCTACGCGCGCCTCTCTGCAGGTCTGGGTTTTGATATCATGTTAAAGAATTATGGTACCCAGATCCGCTGCGAAGGCAGCAATGGTCCGGTGGGTGTGAACGGCTGGTATGCCAATGGCCAGGTATATGCTTACTTCCAGGGTAAAGTAGGTATTAAAGTAAAACTGCCCTTCAGAGGTAAAGTGAAGATCAATATCCTGGAACTGGGCGCAGCGGTAGTATTACAGGCTAAATTACCCAACCCCACCTGGATGCGTGGTGTAGTGGGCGGCTACTTCAGCGTATTAGGCGGCATGGTGAAAGGTAACTGCCGTTTTGAAGTGACCCTGGGTAAAGAGTGTAAGCTGGTAGATCAGAACGTTTTTGCGGAAGCAGGCGTACAGGTAATTGCAGATGCTACGCCAGGCTCCGGTGAAGGGGATGTAGACATCTTCAATACACCACAGGTAGTGTTCAATATGCCCGTAGGCAAGATCTTTACGATAACAGATGACGCGAATAAGGTATACACTTTCCGCGCTAAGCTGGAATACTTTAAGGTAACAGAAAAAGGACAGAACGTGCCCGGCAACATGGAATGGAACGACGATAATACGGTGGTGGCCATGATGACGCCGGATGTGCTTACACCCAATACTACTTTCCACCTGGCTGCCAGGATCTCTTTTGAACAGAATGAAAACGGTGGCTGGACGCCCTATATGGTGGACGGTAAGCCTTATGCAGAAGAAGTGGATCATGAATTTACCACAGGCAAGGGACCGGATGTAATACCGGATTCCAGGGTGTCTTATACTTATCCCATCCGTAAACAATTGAATTACTACCAGCAGGAAAGCCGGCAGGGCTATATCTGGCTCACGCAGGGTATGCCGTACATGTTTACGCCTGCAGAAGGCTACAAACAGGTAGCCCGTATTACGCCGGAGGGTGGCACACCGGTTAATTTTGATTTTACCTACAACAGCGGCCGTATCCAGTTCAATATGCCACAGGGGCTGTTGAATGATAAGCCCTACGCGCTGCAGCTGGTGAACGTGCCGTTGTCTGATGACAACAGTATTGACCGCAACGTGCAAACGCAGCAAACCAGCGTATCCAGCGGAGACGCAGGTGATATCAGCGTACAAACGAAGGAGGCGGCCGGCAGCATCAGTACCGTAGTGGAAAAAGTATTCTACACGGTTGCTTTCCGCAATAGCCGCTATAATACCTTCAATGAGAAGATAGACAAGCTGGGACTGAACTATGCCTTTAGCTGGCCATTGGCCAACGGCATCAGCGAGCTGGGATATGTGATCACCAATACAGAGCTGTTTGATGCGCAGGAAGTAGATGCGCAAGGCAATAGCCAGGTATTGCAGTTTGAGGCCCTGCTGGATGATAACAGCTGGTATCAGCAAAATATTTATCCTTATGTATACAAAGGATACCCTGTGTCTCCCTATATACAGATAGACTGGCGTAATGTCAGCACCATGGGGGTACCGCCCGCAAAAGCCATTTACATACGGCAGCAGCCTAAAGGGCTGACCCTGGAGGCAAACGGTGTGAGCCAGTTTGCAGGCAGGAGCACCTTTGTTTACAACCTGCCGTATTACATGGCCTGGGATTTTATGAACGTTCAAAATAAAGTGGTGAACAGCATATTGCCGCCTTTACAGCTGCGTTTGACCGATGAGCAGAAGGCCATTATTACCAGGCCTTTCACCCCCATTACAACAGGGGCTTACCGGTTCAATATCAAGTATGTACTGCCAGGTTCCAATGTGGTGACATCCGTTAAAACAATTACAATAGAAAATACGCCGGGCATGTAGCCTGTGATAAAGCACGGTATTATACCTATGAATAACAGGAAAAAGATTCGGTTTGCACTATACAGCTGGTTAATTACCGGCACATTGGTGCTATTGCATACCAGCCTGCATGCACAGCAGCGGGAATCTGCGAAGGTGATGGTCATAGCGCGGCCGCTGAAGGATTCCATTTTGCTGCGTTGGGCGCCTACTACTCCTTTACTATGGAAGATGGCCAACCAGTATGGTTATACAATACGGCGATACACCATTTTACGCAAGGGACAGCTGCTGGCAGTGCCGGAAGAAACGCTGATCACGAAGCAGCCTGTAAAGCCTTTGCCGGTGATGGCCTGGGAACCGTTGACAAAAAAATACGAACAGTTCGGGACCATAGAAGCGCAGGCTTTATACGGTGAAGGATTTGAAGTAAGTGCAGAGAAGGGCCCGCATAAAGGAAAGGACATTATGTCTATCTATCACCAGTCGCAGGAGCTGGAGTCCCGGCACAGCTTTGCACTGCTGGCGGCAGATCAGTCTTTTGAAGTGGCCCGTGCCGCAGGTTTGGGGTATGTAGATAAACAGGTGCAGCCGGATGAGAAGTACCTGTACCGCGTATATATTGCTGCCGCCATGCCCGGTGTAAAAGCTGATACCGGTTTTATATTTACCGGTTATGCCGATCATCAGCCGGTACCGGCGCCGCACGGCCTGGAGGCAATGGCCATGAAAGGGTCTGTAGTACTGAGCTGGGATAAAACTATGTACGAGCATATTTTTACTTCCTATGTAATAGAACGCTCGGATAATGCAGGCATCAATTTTCACTCTATTACAGAAGATCCGATCATTAATACCAGCTCCGGGGCCGATACCGCTAAGCAGCAGCGCTTTTTCCGCATAGATTCTGCACAGGCAGATAAGCCCCTGGTTTATCGTATTAGGGGTGTTACACCTTTTGGGGAACTAAGCCCTCCTTCAGATACGGTACAGGTAACGGTGGTGGAAATACTGGAGGCCAGGCCTTCTATTGTCAGCGCTGGTGTGCTGGACAGTAAAGTACATATACAATGGGCCATGCCGCCCGGCGCTGCCAGGGTATCAGGTTTCCAGGTAGAGCGCGCGGCTGCAGTGAATAAGCCTTATCAGTCTATCAGTAAACGTCTGTTGCCTGCTACGGATACCGCTTTTACAGATGCAACACCCCGGCCTTCCAACTATTATCGTATAAAAGCCCTCACCAAAGATGGGCAGGTAGCTTACTCGCTGCCATATTTTGTACAGCTGGAAGACAGTCTGCCGCCTGCGCCACCCGCAGGAGTAAAGGGGATAGTGAACGATAGCGGCATTGCACACATCACATGGCAGCCTAACACGGAAGAGGATATCTACGCCTATCGCGTCTTCCGCGCCAATGATTCAACTGCAGAATTTATACAGGTTACCAAAGCGCCGTTGCTGGGAACTGCCTTTACAGATACGATCGAGATCAAAACGCTTACCCGGGAGGTATACTATAAAGTGGTCGCGCTGGACGGCCATTACAACCCTTCTGCTTTTTCACAAACGTTGACTTTAAAACGGCCGGATGTGGTACCGCCGGTGCCCCCCTCATTTACAGACCAGCAGGCAGACGCAGCAGGGATCTACCTGCAATGGCAGCCCAGCAGCAGTAAGGATGTGGCCCGGCATGAGCTGTTGCGCAGCGCAGATACCAGCTGGCAGCTACTGCTCAGCGTGGCGGCAACAGATACCCTGCACGCCTATACGGATACCAGTGCAATTCCCGGTGTAGCTTATCACTATACGGTAGTAGCCATAGATAGCAGCCGGCTGCGGGCTTCCTCCCAGCCGCTTACTGCCAGCCGCATTAACATGGGGGCGCCCTCCGGCAGGAAGTTGTTGAGAGCAGCTGTTGACCGCGAAAATAAAAGCATTGTGCTGCGCTGGCAGCCCACTACAGATATGGCAAAATGCTGGTTGTATAAAGCCGCAGCGGGTGAGCCTTTCCGGCTGTATAAAACATTGGAGGCCGGTACAAAGGAGTTTGTGGATACGGAGCTGTTCATTAATACGGCGTACCAGTACAAAATGAAAGTATTTAATGGAAGCGGTGGGGACAGCTTTTTTACTGAAGCAATTATTGTAAACTATTAAAATAGCCGCTATGTACCATCTTGTGGCAAAAAAAGGGATTTGGATCCTGTTTGTGTTATTGCTGTGCGCATGGGGAGCATCCGCCCAAACTACTTTTTACAGAATTTATTACCGCGCGGTGTTCAGCATACCGGGTACCGGCTGCTCGTCTACTAATTTTACCTTAACGGCGTCGATAAGCGGGGCCGGAGGATCTATTACAAAAACCAGCAATCTTTCAGGCCCGCCTCCAGCTTCTCCTTTTGTGATAGTGGATAACGTTTACGTGCCCTGGCGGCCTTCTTCATTTAGTGTTAACCCCTGGAGCTTTTCGAATTACTCCTATGTTTACCAGGGAGTGATCGGGGACGCTGCCGCTTATGCTGCCACCTATACCAGTCCCTCGCCCGGGCCCAATTGCCAGCCTTACCTGCGCCAGCTGTTTCCCTGGTACTATCAGTATGAATGTGTGATCACCAATACCAATCCACAGGTTAGTTATTGCGGAGATGAAACGGTTACGCTGACGGTACCGCAATATCCCACAACCGGCACCTGGGAAATATCCAGTGATGGTGTGAACTACAGGCCTTTCAAAACTACCGGCGGCAATGTGAGCTTTAACTACTATGATGTGTTGAACAGTGGTGTGAGCAATCCTGACGGACCACTCAATTTCCGCGCGACTATAGATTACGGGAATAATGCCATTATGCATCCTGCGGTAGTTACCGGCATTGTGTTTGCCAAGCCGGTTCCGAGCCCTGGCAGCATGGTGGCCGCTCCGCCTCCCTGTGCCGGCGATAATGGAACGATTACTTTGTCTAATTTCAGTTATGCGGATGGTTCTTCCTATAGTGGTGCTATTCCCCTGGTAGCCAAATTCCAGGACGTGAATACCGGTGATGTATATACGTCTCTTCCATTTAGCACCGCTTCTTACAGTATGGCGCTGCCGACCGGTACTTACCAGGTAAAGATCACCTCGCCCAGCTCTTCCTGTGTAAAGGATATGGGTAATGCACCTGCTATTGGCGCAGCGCCGCCGGCATTGGTCTTGTCGGAACCCAGCCCTTCCTGTAACGGTGGAACACCTGCATTTAGTTTATCTGCCAGCGGGGGTACTGCACCTTATACCTTCAGTATTGATGGTGTAAGCAACCCGGACGGAGATAATGTATTTACCGGGCTGGCGCCTGCTACCTCCTATACATTAAGGGTAGCCGATTCCCATCAGTGTAAAACCTCTCTGACAAGAACGACACAGGCAGCGGTGAGCGCAAGCTTATCATCCAAAAGCGATCCTACTGCACCCAATGCTGCGGATGGCAGCATTACTGTTACGGCAGGCGGCGGGGCAGGAGCGCCTTTTACATATAGCCTGGATAATACCAACTGGCAAAGCGGGAACGTATTTAGCAGTTTAACAAAAGGCAGCTATAGTATTTGGGTAAAAGATAAATATGGTTGTACTAACGCCACTGCTTTGCCTGTTACCCTGCAGGATCCGCAGCCGGTAGTTGTAACGCCTGCAGTCACGCAGATCTCCTGTTATGGAGCCGCGGATGGGAGTGTAACTGTAAACGCCAGCGGCGGTACGCCTCCCTTTACCTATTCGATAGACGGGGTTAATTTTTTAAGCATTAAAACCTTTGATAACCTGGCGGCAGGTGGCCATACTGCATGGGCTAAAGATAGCAAGGGCAGTACGTCCAGTGCGAATTTCACTGTTACGATGCCGGCGAATCTGAATATCAGTGTCAGCAGCCAGCAGGAC
>Ga0102590_1003920_pt1 | contig 13691 bp, 13 predicted proteins | sample AraplaMF_Col_mMF_FD_76859 | JGI IMG/M metagenome (GOLD analysis project Ga0102590, IMG submission 76859) | Arabidopsis root microbial communities from the University of North Carolina, USA - plate scrape MF_Col_mMF | ecosystem: Host-associated > Plants > Roots > Endosphere | place: USA...
CCCGGATCATCCAGGAAGCCATGGCCCTGCTGCGGCATTCCGACTGGAATATCGCACAAATCGCGTACGGACTGGGTTTTGAGTACCCTGCCTACTTCAATATCTTCTTTAAGAAGCATACCGGGCTCACCCCCATGGAAGCCCGGAATACTGCCCTTGTTTGAATTTTATAATCTTCTGTTTGGATTGTATAAACGGGGAAGGACATCGCCGCTCTAACTTTGCAGTCATTAATTCAAAGGATTATGACCGCCATGATTGAAACTTACACTAGTAGAAAGGAGAGGTTCCGTCCCATTGCTACACTGCTCTCTCTTGCATTGCTGCCGCTGTCGGGCTTCGCAACAGACATTTACGTGCCTTCGCTGCCCGTTATGGCAGCCGATCTGCATATAAGCAGCTTACAGATCCAGTTCACCATTACCCTGTTCCTGGTCAGCTACGGCATCAGTCAGCTATTTATAGGCAGTATACTCGATAGCTTCGGCCGTTACAGGATAGGCATCGCCGCACTGCTCATCTTTGCGCTGGCCAGCCTGGCTATTGCCACTACTCATTCCATCACCGTAATGTATTTGATGCGTGTGATCCAGGGTATAACCGTAGGAGCTGTAATGGCTGGTAAACGTGTTTATTTCGTAGATGTTTTTTCAGGCGACAAGCTCAAGCATTATCTCAGTCTCTTTTCCATCATCTGGTCTACCGGCCCCATCGTAGCGCCTTTTGTAGGCGGCTGGCTGCAAACCTTATTCGGCTGGCAGGCCAATTTCTACGCCCTGGCGGGTGTGGCCCTGGCATTTGCCCTGCTCGAGATCATCTTCAATGAAGAAACCCTGCGGCAGCGCGCTTCTTTCCAGCTCAAACATGTGGTGAGCGTATACGGCAACATGCTGACAACACGCTCCTTTGTGCTGGGCATCAGTCTGCTGGGCCTGGCATATTCCATGGTAATGGTGTACAACATGACAGGCGCCTTTATTGTAGAGCATCATCTTGGCTTCAGCGTGGTGACCGCTGGTTATTGTGCCCTGATCTTAGGTTTTGCCTGGATGGTAGGCGGCTTTATCAGTAAGGCGATGATCAAAAAGTCCTTCTTCGCTAAGCTGGCCATCAACACCGGCCTGCAGCTGTTCATTGCATTGCTGATGCTGGCTTCCGGGCACGCCACCAACAATCTGTATATCCTGGTGATATTTGCCTTCCTCATCCATGTGGGTGCAGGCTTTACCTTCAATAATTACATGACCTTCTGTATGATGCAGTTCCCGAAGAATGCGGGCGTGGCCAGTGGTCTTACCGGAGGTTTCACATTCGCCATCGTGTCTGCACTGAGCTATCTCATGGTGAAGGTGCTTCCTGCAAAGGATGGTATCAACCTCGGGTTAAGTTATCTTGTATTGATCATCTTGTCCATCATTACGGTGTATTTCGCTTTCAGAGAAGAAGCCGTGAGAAGAAGAGAGATGGCTTTATCTTAAATAGAAACAGGGCGATGTTTATACAACATCGCCCTGTTCTTTTTTATACACCTAATTTTAATTCGGCTGTAAGCCCCGCATCCTCCAGGAAACCGGCATCATGCGAGATAACCACCAGTGTGCCCCTGTATGCTGCAAAGATCTTCCCCAGCATTTGAATATTAGCCAGGTCAAGATTATTCGTAGGCTCATCCAGGTAGATGATATCCGGCGCTTTATGCTGCAGCACCATGCAGCAAAGCGTCAGCCTTAAGGTTTCCCCGCCGCTGAGCACTGCACAAGGCTTGTCCCAGCTGTCAGGACTAAACAGGAAATTGGCCAGTAAAGTATGTACGGCTGCAGGTTCCAGCTTCGTCTCATTAAACGACAGGGCCTGTTCCAGCACGGTCTTGTTGCGGTCTATCAGTGTATAGTCCTGGTCAAGCAGGAGGGAAGTATATCGCCCGGACTGCCCACTGCCTATTGCACACTGCACACTTCCTTCCTCCGGTTCCAGTTCCTGCCTGAGCAGTTTTAACAGCGTGGTTTTACCGCTGCCATTACCGCCTGTAATGGACAGCCGCTGGCCACTGCGGATGGTGAATGTTAGCGGCTGAGGCCATAGCCGGTTATCGTCGTTTCCGTACCTGTAATTGAGCTCCGTGGCCTGTATCAGTACTTTACCTGCGGGCAGTTCCGGCAAGCCGAAATACCCCTTCATAATGCGCTGCATCTGTACCATGGCGGCAGACTCCTGCAGATTAGCGCGTAGCTCGCTCACCTTATCATTGTGTACGTGTTTGAGTTTAGCCGTGCTGTACTCTGCATTCTTTCTTCGCTCGTTCAGCCAGCCTTTCGGTGCGCCGGAAGTACGGGCATTTCTGCGGGCTTGTGCATCTGCGTGCTGCTTGCGTTCCAGCGCCTGCTGTTGTTTCTGTCTTGCCTCTTTGAGCTCCTTTTCGTGGTGCGCCAGTTTGTGCTCGGCAGCGGCGTTTGCGGTGGCCTTTTGTTCGGCGTAGAGATCATAATTGCCGCCGTAGGCTTTGATCCCTTCCGCCGTCAGCTCCCAGATAGGATCGCATAAACGCAGCAGCTGGCGGTCGTGACTTATCAGCAGTACCGTACTGCTGCTGTTCTCCATCCAGCCATAGATCTGCGCTCTCGCGGCTGCATCCAGGTGATTGGTAGGCTCGTCCAGCAATACAATATCCGGCTGAAAGATGTCGATACCGCAAAGGAACAGCCGTGTTTTCATGCCGCCGCTTAAAGCTTGCAGTGGCTGTTGCAGGGTAATGCCTGATAAGCCCCATTTCGCGAAAGCTTCCTCGCAACGGGCGTTGATATCCCAGTTGTGTTCCAGCAGGTCGTAATAATGCTGGCTGAGATCGCCCTGTTCAATAGCTGCCAGGGCTTTTATCAGCGGCGCCACGCCCAGGGCTTCCGCTACGCTGAGATGATTAAAGTGGCCATAATGCTGGGGAATATAATACAGGCTGCCACTTACCGTTAAATGGCCGCCGCTGGCTTGTTCCTGTCCGGCGATGATCTTCAGCAGCGTGGTCTTCCCTGCGCCATTGTTGCCAACAATAGCGGCCTTCTCACCCCGCTGTAAGGTGAAATTAATATTACTGAAAAGCGGTTCCCGGTTGGGTATCTGGTATTTGATCTGATCTGCGTTGATAAGCATATAATGATGTCTGACAATAGTGAAGAATAGCCTTCCTGTGGCCGGAAGGGATGCATGCAATGGTCCTTTGGCAGAATGTAAGTTTCATGTCAGTAATTTTAAGTGAATAAATATGCAGACGGCTGCGATCAGTAAAATGAGTGATGAAATTGATGTATAGGATCATTGCCGGTACCGGCGTATGACCTGATCAGCGGATGCTGTTGTGTATGTGGGTTATAATTTCATGATGGCGCAAAGATAGGGAAATTTCCTGTGATCTGCATCACAAAAAACTGGTGATCTATATCAATGGAAGATCCGTGTCCATCCAGGAACTTCGCCTTTTCAAATATTCATTCATGCGATATTTACTGCTCCTTTCGCCATTTATATTTTTCATCGCCTGCTCCGGTGTCCATTCCACATCTCATGGGGAACAGCACCGGCGCATCATCCAACGCTACTACGAAGAGGTCTGGAACCGGGGCAGGCTGGAAGTACTGGACGAGCTGCTGGACCCGCAATACATCAATCACACGCCCAGTGTACCCAATCCTCCTCCCGGTCCGGATGGTTTAAAACCAATTGTAGCCGCCATCCGGAAAGGCTTTCCTGATCTGCATTATGAAATAAAAGAGATCATCGTGAACGACAGTATGGCCGTAGCAAGAGTGATCATGACCGGCACGCAAAAAGATAGTTTATTTGATCTGCCACCTACGGGGAAGAAGATAACCGTGAACCAGATCAATATCGAGAAGATCCGCAATGGAAGGGTAGTAGAACACTGGCGGGTAACAGATGAACTGACGATGATGAAGCAATTGGGTGTTGTACCCTAGCGCCGGGGTTATTTGAATCCCTGCAACGCCTTATAGTGCTCAATTACTCCTGCAAGCTTGATGTCTGAAAAACTAAACATATGCAGGTCAAATTTTTCCACCGTCCCGTCTTTTTTGAAAATGAGCAGATAACTATTGTCACCCTTGGAACGTCCTTCGTATTTATTCATAATATAGGTTTCAGTGATATCTGTCCAGTAAAATGTATGATTACGAATACCGATCGCATCGCTGTTAATGCGGATCTTATAAATATATTCCCTGTTGAGGAATGTAAGTCTGCTCACGAACCAGATCAAGAACGTTATAAACAAAAAGCCGCCAAGGAAGATCGGAAACAAATCGTTGTATTCCAGCACCATTTTTAACAGCCATATCCACGTGAAAATTGCCGGGAGTAAAACAACGATGATGGAAGCCCGACGAAAACGGGAAGGCCTGATGATCTTTTCTTTACCCAATCGCATGTTTTTCAGATTCCTGGAAATGGACTCAGTTGAATAAACAACCGGATAGCTCTTGTTCAATTTGTCCAGCCAATTCATTTTGAGCTCTTCACTGTTGAGAAAGTCTCTAAGCGTCATAGGGATATTCGAAATATTACATAAAAATACAAAAAAGCCCCCGGATACTTTCATCCGGGGGCGCGTTGATTTGTCATTAAACCGGTCCTATCTATGATACCTATATCCTCCGTGGTGATGATGGTGATGATACCCTCCCCTGTAATACCCCGGCCCGCCGCGTTCTACCATGCAGCTCGCTAACATCGATAACAATACGGCTACGACTACCAGATACTTGAAATTTTTCATGCTCGCTAGGTTTTTAATTACGTGATGAAATATCGGAAGTTAAGCGCCTGCAGGTTGTTTAGCTTCTGGTTCTGGTATACTAAATGATAAAACTATGCCAGACTCATGTTGTAACTGTTATTTATTGTTAACGCCTATGTACATAGGCAAATACCCCCAAAAAATTGATCTAAATCATCAAATTGGCCACCCTGATTGTTCATTGAAATCTTTCCCGTATTTTCAATAAAAAAGCAAAGATCATGGCCTTACAAACCGGGTTATTCAAGTTCACCGGCCAACTGGATAACGTCATCGGCTACCGCAGGAATGGCAAATACTTCCTGCGTAGCGCGCCGGACAAAGTAAGACAGACAGCCGCCACCAAACGTGCTGCCCGCAGCTTTGGCATTGCCAGCGCTAAAGGGAAGCTGCTGCGCCGTGCCTTGCGCCCTTATCTTAACATGCGCCCTGACGGTACCCTCATCAACCGCCTGAATAAGCTGTTCATCCAGGCCGGAAGGACAACTTTCCCGAACCTGCAGGGCTTCCACTTTAACAAGTATACAGGCCTGGAAAAGCTCTTTACACTGCCGCCGGTATTCACTACAAATGGCACCTTACACATCCCTGCACAGGAACTATTGCCGCAAGGAAAGGCTACCCATATAGAACTGCGCCTCATCGCCACCCGTATAGACTTCACAGCACATCGTGTGCTCAGCACCGATGTCTCCACTGCCATCATCGAACTCGATCCCGATGAATTTTTTAACGGCATGGCATTAAACGTCCCCGCTGATGGCGAAGGCACACTCATTGTAGCCCTGCAATACCGCAGCTACACCATCTGCAACGGCCACCTATCTTTCTCCAATGACCGTCGCTACATGGCCGCGGATATCATTCATGTCAATATACCCGCAGAAAAGGGGCCGACGAAAGCAGGGCTTACCAAAGTGCTTACAAAACATAAACGCTTCGCTCCAATTTCCTCCGTCATTGCAAGCGCCACCGGAACCAGGGTCTTCACTCCCGTCATTGCGAGGAGCGGCAGCGCCCAGCGCGTGGGGCGACGAAGCAATCTCCCCAGGGCCTCCAGCCAACGTGAATGAACATACCCTTAAAAGCCTTTTAAACCCCTTTCCCTGTCCCGAGCCTTCCGCTCCAGGAAACTTATGCCCCGTACCCTCAAAACCGCCCAATTTCACCCTTAAAAAGCCCTCTCCCCCCACAACCTCCCTTCAAACACTCCCACCTTCACACCCTTCTCAAACCCTCCAGCTCTAAAATACCCGCTCACACCTCCCTGGCTTCCCCTTTTCCATCCCTCCGGCTCACTTCCTCATGAACTCCCGATCAAGTCCACCTCACCTCCACAAAGCCTTGATTTTCACTTGCTTTCTACTAGCCCCCTACCATACGCTTACCTAAGGGTTTAGCTTAGTCTCCTTCTCGTCTTAGCTTAGTCCTTGCCTTGACAGTCCCTGGTCAGCTCCCTGTCCCTCTTTCACCTCACCCATCCCCACCTTATTTGAATTTCGCAAATAACAGATTGATATCTTCAAACAACGAAACCCCATCCCGTCCGAACTTTGCCTTATCAAAAACATCAGCAAATGGAAAACACCAATAAGATAGCATTAGTAACCGGCGGCAGCCGCGGATTAGGCCGGGATATGGCCCTCCGCCTGGCAGAAAAAGGTATCAACGTGATCCTTAGCTACCAATCCCGCAAAGAAGACGCAGAAGAAGTAGTAGCTAAGATCCAACAAGCCGGACAAAAAGCAGCCGCCCTGCAACTCAGCGTAGGCGATATTAAAAGCTTTGACGCTTTTCTGGAACAGCTCAAACAGGTACTGCAGCAAACATTCCAGGCAGACCGTTTCGACTTCCTCATCAACAACGCTGGTATGGGTGGCCACGCACTGATCTCCGAAACCAGCGAAGCCCTGTTCGACGAACTGATGAACGTGCATTTCAAAGGGGTTTATTTCCTCACCCAGAAATCCCTGCCGCTCCTGAATGATGGAGGTGGCGTTATCAATATCTCCTCCGGACTGGCACGGGTATCCTTCCCCGGTGCTGCCGCCTATGGCTCTCTCAAAGGCGCAGTGGAAGTCTTTACCCGCTACCTGGCGGCAGAATTGGGTGCAAGAAAAATAAAAGCGAATGTGGTTGCCCCCGGCGCCATTGCAACAGATTTTAACGGAGGCCGTGTAAGAGACAATGAGGAATTGAATAAACAGGTGGCCGCCTTCACCGCACTGGGCCGTGTAGGCGTGGCTGAAGATATAGGTGGGGTAGTGGCCTTCCTCTGTACCGAGGATGCCCGCTGGATCAATGGCCAGCGTATAGAAGTATCCGGTGGTATGAGGCTGTAAGGCGATGAAAAAAGCAGGCATTGACCAATGCCTGCTTTTTCCTTACATTTGAATATCGCAAATGATGAAGCCCACTTCCATAGACGACTTTTATAAAAAGCTTTCGAACAGGATGCCGGAAGGCATCAGCCGCGAGATCGGCCACTTCAACGTGTTCGAAACAGAGAAGCTCTTCGACAAAGTGACCGGCAACCGGATCATGCCCTACAACCGGAGGGCCTTTTACAAGGTAAGCCTCATCAAAGGAAAGAACCGGGCGGAATATGCAGATAAAGTGATCGAAATACAGGAGAACGCCCTGCTTTTTGCCACCCCCAGGATCCCTTATCACTACGTACCGCAGGATGGTAACCAGAAAGGCATGTTCTGCATCTTTACAGCGGATTTCCTTTCCAGCAACAAATCCGGTATCTCCCTGGATGAATTACCCATCTTCCGCCCCGGAGAGTTTCCCATATTTGAGCTCTCTGCCGAACAGGTGGCCGAGCTGGAATACATCTTCCGGAAAATGTTCAGAGAGCTCGCCACCGATTATATCTACAAATATGACCTGCTCCGGAACCTGGTGATGGAACTGATCCACTACGGACAAAAGCTGCAGCCCATGTCCGCACTCCGCACCACCCAGAACGCTGCGGACAGGATCTCCTCTCTTTTCATCGAACTGCTGGAACGGCAGTTCCCGATAGAATCTACGCAACAAAGGCTGTCGCTTCGTACGGCTAAGGATTATGCGGACAGATTAGCTGTGCACGTGAACCACCTTAATAAAGTGCTGAAAGAAGGCACTGGCCAGACAACTACAGAGATCATCAGCAAACGCATTATACAGGAAGCTAAGATTCTGCTAAAGCAAACAGACTGGAATGTGTCAGAAATATCCTGGGCATTAGGATATGATGACCTCGCGCACTTTTCGAACTTCTTTAAAAAACATACATCCCTGACCCCACTGGGGTTCCGCTCATAAATGAATATGTCAAAACCTATGAAAACCAAACTCCTGACGAAAATCAAACTGTTGAGCGCTTTTGAAAAAGCGGTGATCGTCCTAAGCCTGATCGTATTTCTATTATCCCTGACGCAGCCTGCCTTTTATGTTGCCAGAAAAGATAATGACGCATGGGCAAACACACCTTTCTTATTGTTCTTCGGCTGGATAGGGTTTCTGGGTGGAGGATGGGAAAGTATATTCTGGCTTGCCAACCCCGCTTACTTCCTTGCCATCTATCTTCATGTAAAAGGAAGTAAGCGCGCTGTTTATTTCGCATCGGCCGCTTTTATAATAGCCGCATGCTTTTCCCTGCTTACTGATATTATATCCAGTGAAAGTGGTGCAAGAGCAAGGATAACATCCTTTGAACCGGGATATGAGCTTTGGGTAGTAAGCCTTGCATTACTGGCGGTGGGAATAACTGTCACCCGCATACGACTATTCCTCCTCCGCCCATCTCTTCCTTCTCGCTAGCTCCGCTTCCGAAGGTGTTGTTTCACCACCCACTGTGCCCGTTACCAGTGCTCCGGCAGGTTCATATTCCGCCATGATCACTCCTGTACCGGAAACCTTTGTGCTCAGTAATTTCCAGCTACCCGCCTGGGAGCCGCCGTTAAACAGGCGTTTACCTTCACCTACAGTTACCGGGTACGTCCATACGTACAACTTGTCTACCAGCTCATTGGCCAGCAGGGTTTGTATCAGTCCGCCGCTGCCCCAAACCACCAGGTCCGGTCCATCCTGTTTTTTAAGCTCACGGATACCAGCCACCACATCACCGCTGATCAGTGTAGAGTTTACCCAGTCCAGCTGCCGTTGCTGTTCGGATACAACAAATTTCTCACTATTATTAAATTTCTCTGCAATGGGATGACCCACCTGGTAAGGCCAGTAAGCGGCAAAGATCTCATAGGTGCGCCGGCCCAGCAGCAGGTCAGAGGGAGCTGACATGATCTCACCTATTACTTCATTCGTTTGCTCATCTCCGTAATGGGCACTCCAGCCTCCCCATTTAAAACCTTTCGTAGGATCTTCCGTAGGTCCTCCAGGCGCTTGTAATACCCCGTCTAGTGTAACAAAGCTAATAACGATGATCTTTCTCATGATGTTTTTGTTTTGTGTGATACAAAGATACCGGTATAGTATTCACCGCATGCTGGCTGAATGTGACTTTGTAAGGGGTGTTTGGGCAATAACAACATGGGTAGGATACATATCGTATTGTGATATATGTGGATTAAATATAATTTTACGCCCGAGCAGAACGAACCTTTACCTAATTGTCACTTTAACCATTATTAAAACCATATCCGCCTACGCAGTACGTTCATCATCCTCAACAATAATCATTCGAAAAACGCTAAATCACGTCATCTCATGCAGAAAATTAAACTTTTACTGGTATTGGCCCTTGTCGTGCTATGGGGCGGTAATACCTTCGCTCAATTACCATGTTACAATATCGTGGGCTATTATCCGTCCTGGGTAGCAGGTAACAGCAGCTATTATATCAATAGCCCTTCAAAGATCGACTACAGCAAGTATACCCATATTTGCTATGCTTTTAACATCCCTGGTAACGATGGTAACATGGGCGGCGTTCCTAACGGTTCCGCGCTTACAGATCTCGTGAACAGGGGCCATGCTGCCAATGTTAAAGTATTGCTGTCGATTGGAGGCTGGTTAGACTCTTCTCCCTCCGGTACACCTTTCGAGGCTATTTCCACCAATCCCACAGCTATCAACAATTTTGTGAATGCCTGTGCCAACTTCGTTACACAGTATAACCTGGATGGTATCGACCTGGATTGGGAATATCCTACGCAAAAAAGCAGGTGGAACGCGATTGCTGTCCCTTTAGGCAATCGTTTGCACAGCATGGGCAAACTGTTTACTGCTGCAGTATCTGAAAGCGCCAGCAACAATGGTAATAACTATGACAACGTTACCATGTTAGACCTGGTAAACATCATGTGCTACGGCGGCGACGCCCTGGCCAGCAGCGCAATGGCATATTGGACTTCCCGCGGTGTTCCGCAGGAGAAAAGAATGCTGGGTGTTCCCTTCTACAGCGGCGATAACAACACCGCTGAGCATATCCGCAAAGCGAACATGGCTAAAACTACCGGCGGTGGTATCATGATATGGGACATCGCTTCTGAATACGGCGATATCAACGCTATCTACAACACCCTTGGATCTATTTGTAAAGGCGGCACACCGGTTCCGCAGAACCTGGCTTCCGGCAAAACCGTTACCGCTTCTTCTGTTGAGCCTAACGCGCCTGTCAGCGTAGTAGCCTCCAACATCACAGATGGTAACTACAGCACCCGCTGGTCTTCCGCTTTCGCCGATCCGCAGTGGGTATCTGTTGACCTGGGCGCTAACTATGATATCAACCGCGTAAAGATCACCTGGGAAGCTGCTTATGCTACCGCTTACCAGGTACAGGTATCTAAAGACGGTACTAACTGGGATACCGTGAAAATAGTATCCGGTAATGCCACCACCGTGAACGATCACACGGGTCTTAGTGCCAACGGCCGTTACGTAAGGATCTATGCTACCGCAAGGGCTACCCAGTACGGCTACTCTGTCTTCGAAGTAGAAGTATACGGCAATGCTCCTGTTGCACAAACACCTTATGGCGGCACAAGATGGGCCATCCCCGGCAAGATCGAAGCAGAGAACTATGATAACGGCGGCGAAGGCGTTGCTTTCCACGATCTGACTGCTACCAACATGGGCGGACAGTTCCGCACCACCGAAGCGGTTGATCTGGAAACCTGCACGGAAGGCGGTTACAACCTGGGTTATGTACAGGCAGGAGAGTGGGTAGAATACAGCGTGAACGTAGCCCAGGCTGGCAGCTATACCCTGCAGGCCCGCGTAGCTACCACCGGTACTGGTTCCTTCCACGTTGAGCTGGATGGTCAGAATATCTCTGGTCCGATTGCCGTGCCCAACACCGGCGGCTGGCAAACATGGACTAACGTTAGCGTAACTACACCTGCGCTCACTACTGGAAATAAAATACTGCGCATTGTGATAGACGCTGCTGAGTTCAACCTGAACTGGCTCACCTTTGGACAGTCAACCGGCAATAAAGCAATCGGTGGCATCGCCAGCGCTTCTTCTGTAGAGGAAGCCGGTTTCGAAGCAGCCAAAGCTTTTGACGGTAACAGCACTACCACCCGCTGGTCATCTGCTTATACCAACAATGAGTGGATCTCCGTAGATCTGGGTTCCGCACAGAGCGTATCCAGGGTAGTACTGAAATGGGAAGTGGCCTACGGTACCGCTTACCGCATCGAAACCTCGCTGGATAACCAGAACTGGAGCCTTGCACAAACCGTTACAGCCGGAGACGGCGGTACGGACGACCTGAGCTTCCCGGCCGTTAGCGCCCGCTACGTAAGAATGCAGGGTGTGACAAGAGCCACTGAGTACGGTTATTCCATATGGGAATTTGAAGTGTATACTTCAAGCGCTGCTGCTGCAAGACAAAGCATCGCTGGTCTTACAACGCCTGCAACCCACGAAACCCAATTCAGCATCGGTGTTGCTCCCAACCCGGCCAGCAATGTACTGAACGTACAGTTCAAAGGCCTGGCTGCTCCGGCTGTGTTAAGAGTGTTCAATATCTCCGGTCAGGAAGTATACCAGACAAGGGTAAGCAGGAATGCCAATCAATCACAGATCGATGTTTCCAGCTGGCCTAAGGGAATGTATATCATTTCCGTAGGTGATGCCCGGAAGAAAGTGGTGGTTGAATAAAGATAGATAAGGATGATGAACGGGCCGCCTTAGCAGAGATGCTGAGGCGGCTTTCTTTTTAAAAAAAAATATTTTCTTCCACCAAAACAATATCATGATCTCTACTGTTATAGATATACTGTAATTGAATTTATTAACTCAAATAACCATAAATACCGGACATTTTTATAGCCCTTATTACTAAACACCACAGGGGCTGCATGTGAACAATCGTCACCCATACTATTTATACGGGAGAGTTATTTCTATCTGCAATTGAGCCTGCATTCCCCATACTCCCGTGTAGGACTATCCTTTTTTACTTCCATTTTCCTGTTATCAACATGGCGGTCACCGAAAAGCCATTAAGAGAGTAGGTGTAAACTAAAAAACTCTATTTTATGTCCTCAACAAAAACCAGTCAGGGTACAAAGCAACCGGGCTTTAAATCCAGCGACACCAGTATTGAAATCCTGGTAATTATTGACACAGACAAGCTCCAGCTGAATTACTCAGGGGGAGGTAGTAAAGACTATAATAAGCCTACCCCGATTGACCACTCTTATGAGTTTATGTACTGTGCTGGCGCACCCAGCAGCCAGGCAGGTACAGGCGACCTGACCTTCCAGGCAAAACCCGGCGATTTCGTTTCTTTCTTTGGTACATCGTTTTACGGCAATGCAGATGCTGCAGTGATCGTATATGGTATCCAACCCATAGATGGCCAACCGAATGTGTTTAATAATTTCGATGTTGAGCAGATAGTAAGGCAGGGTGCAGCGCAACCGGACCCGAATGCGCCTTCACGTAATGGTATGCCTGCTATACATGGGCCGATTACCTTCAGTACGCTCGCATCAAGGGTGAAACAGGCAGGAACCGAAAAATTCTGGATCCAGTTTGCTGTGTATACACTGGCAGACGGGGAAACACAACAGCTCTTTGGCTATTTTGCCTGGGACCCGACGATCATCGTAAAATAAGCCCACAGGCAACTATAGGTATTTTAATTAAAAATTTCAGGCTGACCAACAACAGGCATACACCGCATATGCGGGGGGACATTTGCCTGTGTTGGTCAGCCCCTTACTTCCCCGTTTAAAGCATTTTTATGGAACTCCAATCACAATGTAAGATCTACCCCATCAATATCCTGTCGATTATTGACGCTGACTACATCTTAAGCAATTATCCGCCTGATCAGGAAACGATGCCGGATCTGAGTCTTCCCGAACATCCCAGGCTGATAAATAGCCAGGCTGCACGTATGCTCTGCAAAGACGCCCGTGGCCCGGTAAGCGGTGAGGGAACAACCACTTTGGCATTTAAGGCCAGGAAGGGCGATTATATCTTTTTCCGGGGCATGTCCAACACAGCAAATTCAGATGACGCTATTATCATTTATAACGTTCAGGAAGAAGACCATCATCACATATTCGGAGTTTTTTCCGCGGATGAAACATCATTAGAGCACGCGGCAGAGCCCAGCCCTGAAACCTTCAACGGGATGCCCGCAATACATAAGCCTGCTAATTTTCAGTCTGTTTGCGCAAAAATAAGGAAGCACGGAACATCGACCCTGCTGATACAATTTGGATTGTACAGCCTGGAGGATGGAGAAAGGCAAAACCTGTACGGGTATTTCGAGTGGAAAGCGAAGATAACAGTAGAAGCTGTCTAAATAAATTAGCCGCCCCCGGTGGAGGCAGTCCATCACTGCCTCCGGCCGGGCGACGGCCGCATCAAAATTCCACTTCGGTTCTATACGCACTTCCTTTATCGTCCCGCATACGGG
>Ga0102590_1003922_pt1 | contig 13688 bp, 9 predicted proteins | sample AraplaMF_Col_mMF_FD_76859 | JGI IMG/M metagenome (GOLD analysis project Ga0102590, IMG submission 76859) | Arabidopsis root microbial communities from the University of North Carolina, USA - plate scrape MF_Col_mMF | ecosystem: Host-associated > Plants > Roots > Endosphere | place: USA...
CGACAAGTCGGCGATCGACGTCGAAGCGCGTCAGAAGTCCTGAGCACGGGCAGCAGCACGTGCTCGACCTCGGCATTGAGAAGCTGGCGCTGATCGGCGTCGTGGCGCTGATCGTCATCGGCCCGGAGAAGCTGCCGCGCGTGGCCCGCACCGTCGGTACGCTGCTGGGCAAGGCGCAGCGCTACGTGAACGACGTCAAGGCCGAAGTCAACCGCTCGATGGAGCTCGACGAGCTCCGCAAGATGAAGACCACCGTCGAGGATGCGGCTCGCGACGTCGAGCACAGCATCCACACGGGCGCGAGCGAGTTCGAAAAGCAGTTCAGCGGTTCGGGCGAAACCCTCTCGGCGCTGGCCGAACCCGAGCCGTCACCGCCGCCCGAGTACAAGCACCCCCGCAAGAACTGGCGCCTGAAGCAGGGCGCCACGCCGCAGTGGTACAAGGCGCGCAACGGCGTGCGCACCAAGGCGCTCTCGGGCGCCGCGCGCGTCGCGCGCTTCCGCCCGCACAAGATCAACTAACGGCCGGGCTCCCATTTCCGCGCTCTTCGAGCGTCGGCCGGCGACACGCTATCTTCTTCTTTCCCCAATGGCCGATTCCGACAGCAAGAGCAAAGACAAAGAAGACGAACTCGCGGGCACCGAACAGCCATTCGTCGCGCACCTGGTCGAGCTTCGCGACCGACTGCTCTATTGCGTCTACGGCCTCGTGGTCGCGGGCATCCTGCTGGCCATCTGGCCCGGCCCCGGCGGGCTGATCGACCTGATCGCGATGCCGATCAAGGCGCACATGCCGCACGATGCGAAGCTGATCGCCATCGGCGTCTTCTCGCCATTCTTCGTGCCGCTCAAGGTGCTGATGATGGCGGCCGTGCTGCTGGCGCTTCCCTGGCTCATGTACCAGGCCTGGATGTTCATCGCGCCGGGCCTCTACAGCCATGAAAAGCGCTTTGCGCTGCCGCTGATCTTCTTCGGCAGCCTGCTCGCCTATGCCGGCATCGCCTTCGTGCAGCTGTTCGTGCTGGACAAGATGTTCAGCTTCATCCAGCGATTCGCGCCGGCGGCGGTGCAGGCTACGCCCGACATCTCCTCGTACGTCGAGGCGATCCTGTCGCTCTACATCGCCTTCGGCGTGGCGTTCCAGGTGCCGATCGTGGTCATGCTGCTGGTGCGCTTCGAGATGGTGACCATCGAGAAGCTGCGCTCGTTCCGCGGCTACTTCATCGTGGTCGCGTTCGTCGTCGCCGCGGTGCTGACGCCGCCCGACGTGGTGTCGCAGCTGGCGCTGGCGGTGCCGATGTGCCTGCTTTACGAGGTGGGCATCATCGGCGCCAAGTATTTCGCGAGCACCGGCAGGAAGCCGGAAGACGAAGAGAGCAGCGGCACCGACTCGGCTTCGAGCAGCTGACCCGGGCGCCGATCGTTCAGCCAGCCCGGGCCTTGCACCCGGGCTTTTTCTTTTTTATTCCTGCTGATTCGGGGGCACCTGCCGCACCGGGCTCTTCGGCCGCAGGCCCGGCGTCACGTCCAGTTCCATCTTGTCGCTGCCGCGCTGCAGCGCGAAGCGCGAGGTGCTGCCCGGCTTCAGGCCGGCCACTGCCGTCAGCAGCGCCTGCACGTTGTCCGTCTTCTTCTCGCCCACCGAGGTGATCACGTCGCCCGGGCGGATGCCGGCCTTGGCGGCGGGGCCGTTCTGCAGCACGCCGGTGATGATCACGCCGGAGTCGGCCTTCACGCCGAAGGTCTCGGCCAGTTCGGGCGACAGGTCGCTCGGCTCCACGCCGATCCAGCCGCGGCGCACCTGGCCTTCCTTGACGATGCCTTCGAGCACGATCTTGGCCATCGACACCGGAATGGCGAAGCCGATGCCCATGCTGCCGCCCGAGCGGGAGTAGATCGCGGTGTTGATGCCCTGCAGGTTGCCGTTGACGTCGATCAGCGCGCCGCCCGAGTTGCCGGGGTTGATGGCCGCGTCGGTCTGGATGAAGTTCTCGAAGTTGTTGATGCCGAGCTGGTTGCGGCCCAGCGCCGAGACGATGCCGCTGGTCACGGTCTGGCCGACGCCGAAGGGGTTGCCGATGGCCAGCACCTGGTCGCCCACCTGCAGCGCGTCGGAGTCGCCCAGCACGATCACCGGCAGCTTGTCGAGCTCGATCTTCAGCACGGCCAGGTCGGTGTCGGGGTCGGTGCCGATCACCTTGCCGCGTGCGTGGCGGCTGTCGTTGAGCGTCACCTCGATTTCGTCGGCGCCTTCCACCACGTGGTTGTTGGTGAGGATGTAGCCGTCGGGGCTCACGATCACGCCGCTGCCCAGGCCCACCTGGGGCTGGTCGTCCTGGTCGCCGAAGAAGAAGCGGAACCACGGGTCGTTGCTGCGCGGATGGCGCTGCGCAGCCTTGCTCGTGTTGATGCTCACCACGGCCGGCGAGGCCTTCTTGGCCGGCACGCTCAGGCTGCCGGGCGCCGCCACGCCCGGGTTGTTGCCGGCCGGGGCTTCGACGATCGACACCACGCCGCCCAGCGAGGTCGCGCGCTTGTTGAGCCACTCGGGCTTGAGCGTCGCGACGACGAAGTAGGCCGCGAGCAGGACGGTCACGGCTTGGGCGAAGAGCAGCCAGGTGCGTTTCATGAAAGATTGGTGAAAAAGACGTTGGAAGCCGCAGTGCAACGCAGCAATGTTGTCAATTGTCCCTCAACCGCATGGACCAGAAACCGCTCGCCGGGGTCGAGATTAAGACTTACTGTGTACGTAAACCCGGGTTAACACCTAGCATTGCGGGTCGGACCCATCCGGTCCGGGCTTTCCCGGCCTCCCGCGCTGCCCACCCGGTGGAAGCGGCAGGCATTTCGCCCGCAGCGCGCCATTCTTCGTCTTCTCACCCGGCCTTGCGGCTGGCGCGCGGCCAAGACCTCCCTGCCAGCCATGACTTCAGAAGCAAACTTCCCGGACGGCGCGCAGCCGGCACCGGCGCGCACGCTCGGTTCGAGCGACTACAAGACCCTCGGCCTGTCCGCCCTCGGCGGCACCCTGGAGTTCTACGATTTCGTCATCTACGTGTTCTTCGCCACCGTGCTGGGAGCGCTGTTCTTCCCCACGGACATGCCCGACTGGTTGCGCCAGCTGCAGACCTTCGGCATCTTCGCCGCCGGCTACCTGGCGCGCCCGGTGGGCGGCATCGTCATCGCGCACTTCGGCGACATCTTCGGCCGCAAGCGCATGTTCACGCTGTCGATCTTCCTGATGGCGGCGCCCACGCTGGTGATCGGCCTGCTGCCGACCTACGCGAGCATCGGCGTGGCGGCGCCGCTGCTGCTGCTGGCGATGCGCGTGCTGCAGGGCGCGGCCATCGGCGGCGAGATGCCCGGCGCCTGGGTGTTCGTGGGCGAGCACGTGCCGGAAAAGCGCTACGGCCTGGGCATCGGCGTGCTGACGTCGGGCATCACCGGCGGCATCCTGCTGGGCTCGCTGATCGCGGTGGCCATCAACCGCCACTATTCGCCCGAGCAGGTGAGCGACTTCGCCTGGCGCATCCCGTTCATCCTGGGCGGCGTGTTCGGGCTGGTGTCGGTGTACCTGCGCCGCTTCCTGCACGAGACGCCGGTATTCAAGGAACTGGCCGGCCGCCGCAACTCCGCGCGCGAGCTGCCGCTGCGCACCGTGCTGCGCGAGCATCGGCTGGCCTGCGTCTACGTCGCGCTGCTGACCTGGGTGCTGTCGGCCGCCATCGTGGTCGTGGTGCTCTACACGCCCACCTACCTGCAGAAGGTGCATCACATTCCCGCCGCGATGGCGCTCGAGGCCAACGCGCTCGCCACGCTCACCCTGACGCTGGGCTGCGTGCTGGCCGGCTGGGCGAGTGATCGCATCGGCACCCGCACCGTGATGCTGATCGGCTGGGGCGGGCTGTTCGTCACCGCCTACCTGTTCTACAGCGGCCTGCCCGGCACCCCGGCCACGCTCTTCTGGCACTACGGGCTGGTGGGCCTGTTCGTGGGCACCATCGCCACCGTGCCGATCGCTGGCGTGCGCGCTTTCCCGGCGCCGGTGCGCTTCACCGGGCTCTCGTTTGCCTACAACATGTCGTACGCGGTGTTCGGCGGGCTCACGCCGGTGATCCTCACGCTCTGGCTGCAGCGCGACACGATGGCGCCGGCCCACTACGTGGCGGCGCTGGCCGCGCTGGGCTTCCTGCTGGCCCTGCTGCCCATGGCCGCGCGCGGCCATGCGATGCGCGACGGTGGCGTGGCCCCCGCGCGCGGCGCGACAATGGCGCGATGAGCTCCACCCGCCACGAACTGCTTCACGCATTCGACCTGCTGCTGGCCCCCGGGCGCTTCAAGGACTACGGACCCAACGGCCTGCAGGTCGAAGGGCGCACCGTGGTTCGCAAGATCGTCTCGGGCGTGACCGCCAGCCGCGCGCTGATCGAGGCCGCGATCAGCGCCGAAGCTGACGCCATCTTCGTCCACCACGGCCTGTTCTGGCGCGGCCAGGACGGCTGCGTCACCGGCTGGATGAAGCAGCGCCTGGGCCTGCTTCTGGGCGACGACGTCAACCTCTTTGCCTACCACCTGCCGCTCGATGCGCACCCCGAACTCGGCAACAACGCCCAGCTCGGCCTGAAGCTGGGGCTCGTGGCGCATGCCGGCTCGGCCGGGCGCTTCGGCGAGCAGGAGCTGGGCTTTCTCGGCGCGCAGGAAAGCGGCGAGAGCTTCGGCAGCGCCAAGGCGCTCGCCACGCACGTCGAGAGCGTGCTGAAGCGGCCGGTCACCCTTGTCGACACGGCGCATCGCCCCATCCGGAACGTGGCCTGGTGCACGGGCGGGGCGCAGGGCTACTTCGAGGCCGCCATCGCGGCCGGCGCCGATGCCTTCATCACCGGTGAAATATCCGAGCCGCAGGCCCACTACGCGCGGGAGATGGGCGTGGCCTTCCTGGCCTGCGGGCACCACGCCACCGAGCGCTACGGCGCACCGGCGGTGGCCGGGCATGTGGCGGCGCAGCTCGGGCTGAAGCACGAGTTCATCGACATCGACAACCCGGCATGAGCGCGGCGCGCAGCACGGAGGTGCCTTTCCAATGAGCGGCCCCATCGCCATCACGCTGGGCGACCCCGCCGGCATCGGCCCCGAGATCATCGTCAAGGCCTTCCGCGACGCACCCGAAGCGACGCGTGGCGCTTTCGTCGCCGGCGACGTGGGCACGCTGCGCAAGGCGTCGCAGGCGCTGGCAGCAGACGGCCAGCCGGGCTGGCCGGTGCTGGAGATCGAATCCGTCGCCGAGGCCGCGACCGTGCCGCCGGGCTGCATTCCGGTGCTGCAGGTGATCGCGCCGCCTTCGCACATCGAAACGGGCCGCATCAGCGCCGAAGCCGGGCGCGTGGCGGGCGAATGCGTGGTGTGGGCCGCACGGGCCGCGCTGCGCGGCGAGATCGGCGCCATCGTGACCGCGCCGCTGCACAAGGAGGCGCTGTCGGCCGCCGGCTTTCCGTACCCCGGCCATACTGAGCTGCTGCAGGCAGAGGCGGCCGCGCACCTGGGCCGTACCGTGGCCGACGTGCCGGTGCGCATGATGCTGGCCAACGACGAGCTGCGCACAGTGCTCGTCAGCATCCACATGTCGTTGCGCAAGGCCATCGAGGCGGTGCGCTTCGAGGGCGTGCTGGAGACGCTGCGCATCACGCATCGCGCGCTGAGCCATGCGCTGGGCCGCGCGCCGCGCATCGGCGTGGCGGGCCTCAATCCGCATGCGGGCGAGGGCGGGCTCTTCGGTTCGGAGGAGCGGGAGATCATCGCGCCGGCCGTCGAGGCTGCGCGCGCCGAGGGCATCGACGCCAGCGGGCCTCACGCGCCCGACACGGTCTTCATGCGCGCACGCGCCAGGAACGGCGTGCCGTCCAGCGGCGAATTCGACGTGGTGGTCGCGATGTACCACGACCAGGGACTGATCCCGGTCAAGTACCTGGGCGTGGAGAAGGGCGTGAACGTGACGCTGGGGCTGCCGCTGGTGCGCACCAGCCCCGATCACGGCACCGCGTTCGACATTGCCGGAACGGGGCGGGCCGATGCGTCCAGCCTCGTGGAGGCGCTGCGCATGGCCCGGGTGCTCGGGGGCGTCTGATCAGGAGCGTTTGAGGCTGTCGCGGATCTCGCGCAGCAGCACCACGTCTTCGGGCGTTTCGGGTGCTGCGGCGGGGGCCGGCTCCTCGGTGCGCTTCAGGCGGTTGATCTGCTTGACCATCATGAAGATGATGAAGGCGAGGATCACGAAGTTGACCGCGATGGTGATGAAGTTGCCGTACGCCAGCACAGGAACGCCTGCCTTCTTCAGGTCGGCCAGCGTGTTCGCGACGCCCGGCGGCACGGTGCCCAGCACCACATAGAGATTGGAGAAGTCGAGCTTGCCGAACACCACGCCCACCAGCGGCATGATGATGTCGGCCACGAGCGAGTCGACGATCTTGCCGAAGGCGGCGCCGATGATCACGCCGACCGCGAGGTCGATGACGTTGCCCTTGACGGCAAATTCCTTGAATTCACTGAGGATGCTCATGATTCAAAAGGCTGCTGGAGCTCTGCTGTTGAAGGAGAGCCGAGTATGCCCGCGATTGCTCACTTCTCCAGCGCACGCGGTGCCACATCGACATGCGCGGCCGGCAAACCTTCACGACTGCGCGCGGCAATCTGCCGGTAGCCGTCTTCCAGGTGGCGCACGAAACGCGGCGTGTCGAAGTAGCCGCGGCGCGCGTCCTTGGCCGCGGCGAGCCGGCCGCGCAGGTCGGCCAGTTCATCGGGGTGCGTGGCGTAGTGGACGGCCTTGTGCACGTATTCCTCGTGGCTCGCGGCCACCAGTTCCGGCAGCCCGATGGCGCGCAGCAGGCTGCCCGCCATGCGCGACACCATCGTCGTGCCCGTGAGCGCCAGCAGCGGCACGCCCGACCACAGCACGTCGTTCGCGGTCGCGCCGCTGCTGTAGGGGAAGGTGTCGATGAACAGGTCGGCCAGGCCGATGCGCGCGAGGTGCTGGTCGACCGGCATGCGCGGCGACACGATCAGCCGCTCGGTCGCGAGGCCCGCCTTCTCCCATTGCGCACGCAGGTTCTGCTCGAAGCCGTTCGGGCCCTGCGCCAGCCACAGCACCGAGTTCGGAATGCCCTGCACGATGCGCACCCAGGCCTCGAAGGTCTCGGGCTGGATCTTGAACGACTGCGAGAAGTTGCACAGCACGAAGGCGTCCTCGGGCAGGCCGTGCTCGGCGCGCGTGGGCCTGTGCGGATTGACTGGGCGCCTGGTGTCGATCACCTGGAAGGTCTCGGGCAGGCGCAGCAGTTTCTCGGAGTAGCAGTCTTCCGTGCCCGGCGGCGAGAGGAAGTTGTCGGACACCAGGTAGTCGTAGTTGGGCGTGCCGCTGGTGCCCATGTAGCCCAGCCACATGAGCTGCGCGGGCGCCGCGTGGTAGGCCATCACCTGCGGCTTGGCGCCGCGCGTGTCGCCTGAGAGGTCGACCAGGATGTCGATCTCGTCCTCGCGGATGCGCTCGGCCATCTGCTGGATCGACTGGCCCTGCAGGTCGACGAAATGCTCGGCCGACGCGGCGATGCGTGCCCGCGCCGGATGGCCGTCGTCCGGCCCGTAGGAGTAGACGAAGACTTCGAAGTCCTTGCGGTCGTGCTGGCCGTAGAGCTCGGCCGTCAGGTGCGCCACCGGATGGTTGCGGAAGTCGAACGAGTAGTAGCCCACGCGGATGCGCGGCGACGTGCGGCGCGCGCCCGCGTCGGCAAAGGGCCTGATGGCCGCGTTGCGGTCGGCCAGCAGGGCGGAGCGCTGCGTCCAGTTCATGAGGCGGCGCGCGTCGTCGTAGTTCGACATCAGGATGAAGGACGACACCGTCTGGTCGTTGCTCGGGTTGTCGAGCAGCGCCGCGATCCGCTCGCGCAGTTCGGGCACGCCGTTCCAGTCGGCGATGTGCGCCTTCTCGCCCAGCATCCACACCATGGCGGGCATGAAGTCGGGGTCGTCGCGCAGGCATTGCTCGAACTCCGCGATGGCCTCCTTCGACCGGCCAGCCATCACGTAGGTCACGCCCAGGTTGCAGCGCGCGAGCACCTGGCGCGGATGCACTTCGAGCGCCTTCTTCAGCACCTCGATGGCGGTGTCGAAGCGGCCGAGCCGGAAGTTCGCCGTGCCCAGGTTGTTCAGCAGCAACTCGTGTTCGGGCAGGCTCTCGAGCGCGAGCCTGTAGAGCTCGGCCGATTCCGCGAAGCGCATCGACACGCCCTCGAGCGCGCCGCACACGCCGTAGAGCGCGGCCACGCCCTCGGGGTCGGACAGCGCCTTGTGGCGCTCCTCGGCCGACCAGTTGCGCATTGCGCGCTGCATGGGTTCGATGGCTTCCTCGATGCGTCCGCAGGCCTGCAGCGCGCGGGAAAGCATGAAGGCGGCCTCGCAGTCCAGCGGATCGGCGGCGGCGTGCGCGTACGAGTCGAGCGCCGCGGCCCAGTCCTTCTGGTGCGCGCGGATCTTGCCGATGTTCTTGTGCGCGGCGCCGTAGTTGCCGTCCAGCGCCAGCGCCTGGCGGAACTGCACGATCGCCTCGTCGAAGCGGTCCTGCTCCATGTCGATGGCGCCGGCGTTGTTCCAGGCCGCGGGTGCCTGCGGCGCGAGCCGTGTGGCCTCGGCGGCGGCTTCGCGCGCCTGCCGGAACTTCTTCTGCTGGCGGTAGACCGCCGAGAGGTTCACGTAGGCCTCGGGGTAGTGGGGCTGCGTCTTGATCGCGCGGCGAAGGTCCTGCTGCGCTTCGTTCGGCAGGCCCATGTGCATGAAGATCGTCGCGCGGGTGTTGAAGTAGAAGTGGTGCGGCGAACGCGCGATCGCGCGGTTCACGTAGTTCAGCGCCAGCTTCGACCGGCCCTGCCGGTACAAAGCCTCGCCCGTCAGGTGCAGTGCGTCGGCATGTTCCGGAAAGCGCGACAGCAGGGCCTCGTAGACCTGGATGGCTTCCGCGAAACGCCCCACCCGGTGCAGCGCCAGTCCCTGCTCCAGGAGTTGCCCGGCGTCCGCGGCCGGCGTGGAGGGAGCGGGGGCGAGAGAAGATGAGTTCATGAAGCCGTGTGATGGACGGGTCAGAGGAGGGTGGAGGCCGCCTGCCTGGATGCCGGTTTCTGTACAAGTGAAAAAGGCCGGTCACCCAGTATAGGAGCCAGCCTTTCGTCGCATCCGCTGGCATTCCCGCGGCGCGCAGCCGCCACGGGAGTGCCGGACCGGACTACCAGGACCAGGATGCGCCGATGCCGCCGCCGACCTTGCCGTTGTTGCCGCTGCCGATGTTTACCTTGATCTGCGCGCCTTCGCCGATGCGGAAGCTGGCGGCAGCCGCGATGGCCGAGCGGCCGTCGTAGGAGCCCACGCCGACCCCGACGCCGAAGCTCTTGCCCGCTTCGAGCGCCGGCACCGAGGCTGCAGCCAGCGCGATCGCCGCGCCGGTGCTGCTGGTCTTGCGCATGTCCTGCACCTCGGAGCGGACCTGGTTCAACTGCGAGATGTTGGCCGCATCCGTCGGCAGGACGCCCGGAGCCACGTTCTGCACCCGGCCGTTGGCGACCACGCCGTTGCCCGCCGTGATGGTGCCGCCCGCTGTCACGTTGCCGGTGACGTTGACCGTGCCCGCATTCAGCGTCGTGACGTTGCCGGTCACGGCGTTGATCGTGGTGATGTTGCCGGTCTGCGTGTTCAGCACCGTGATGTTGCCGTTGGCGGCCGTGATCGTCTGGAAGTTGCCGGTGGTGGCGTTCACCGTGCTCGCGTTCACCGTCGTGGCGGAGACCGTGCCCGCGGTCAGTGCGTTGACCGTGGCGCTGGCGGCCGACAGGTTGGTGGTGCTGACGTTCGTGGCGCTCAGCGTGTTGATCGTGCCGCGGCTCGCCGTCAGGTTGGTGGTGCTGACGTTGGTGGCGCTCAGGGTGTTGATGGTGCCGGCGTTGGCCGTCAGGTTGGTCGTGCTGACGTTGGTGGCGCTCAACGTATTGATCGTGCCGTTGCTGGCCGTCAGGTTGGTCGTGCTGACGTTGGTCGAGCTCAACGTATTGATCGTGCCGTTGCTGGCCGTCAGGTTCGTGGTGCTGACGTTGGTCGCGCTCAGCGTGTTGATCGTGCCGGCGTTGGCCGTCAGGTTGGTGGTGCTGACGTTGGTCGCGCTCAACGTATTGATCGTGCCGCTGTTGGCCGTCAGGTCCGTGGTGCTGACGTTGGTCGCGCTCAACGTATTGATCGTGCCGCTGTTGGCCGTCAGGTCGGTGGTGCTGACGTTGGTTGCACTCAACGTATTGATCGTGCCGTTGTTGGCGGTCAGGTCAGTGGTGCTGACGTTGGTGGCGCTCAGCGTGTTGATCGTGCCGTTGTTGGCAGTCAGGTCCGTGGTGCTGACGTTGGTCGCACTCAGCGTGTTGATCGTGCCGTTGTTGGCAGTCAGGTCCGTGGTGCTGACGTTGGTGGCGCTCAGCGTGTTGATCGTGCCGTTGCTGGCAGTCAGGTCCGTCGTGCTGACGTTGGTGGCGCTCAACGTGTTGATCGTGCCGTTCGACGCCGTCAGGTTGGTGGTGCTGACGTTCGCCGAGCTCAGCGTGTTGATCGTGCCGTTGCTGGCCGTCAGGTTCGTCGTGCTCACGTTGGCCGAACTCAACGTGTTGATGGTGCCGTTCGATGCGGTCAGGTTGGTGGTGCTGACGTTCGTCGAGCTCACCGTGTTGATCGTGCCGTTCGAGGCCGTCACGTTGGTGGTGCTGACGTTGGTGGAGGTCAGCGTGGCGATGCTGCCGGTGTTCGACGTCAGGTTGGTGGCATCGATGTTGGTCGAGGTGATGCCGGTCGCCAGCACATTCGTCGAGGTGACGCCGGTCGCCAGGATGTTGGTCGAGGTCAGCGACTGGATCGTGCCGTTGCTCGATGACACGCTGCCGGTGGTCACGCTGCCGGCACTGACTGTGCTGGCCGTGATGCTGGCGGAGCTCAGCGTATTGATCGTGCCGCTGGTCGCCGAGACGTTCGTCGTGGTGACGTTGGCCGAGGACACGGTGCCGGCAGTGATGCTGCCTGCGGACACGGTGCCTGCGGTGAGCGTGCCCGTGCTGATGCTTGTGGAGGTCAGGTTGCCGACGGTGCCGCTGGTGGCAGAAAGGTTCGTCGTGGTGACGTTGGTCGAGGACACCGTGCCGGAGGTGATGCTGCCCGCAGACACGGTGCCTGCAGAGATGCTGCCTGCAGACACAGTGCCCGCTGTGAGGGTGGCCGTGCTGATGCTGGTGGAGGTCAGGCTGGTGGCCGTGGCCGAGGTTGCGCTCAGGCTGGTGGTGGTGACGCGCGTTGCGGTGATGCTGCCTGCCGCTACCGTGCCGGACGTGATGCTGCTCGAACTCAGGGTATTGATCGTGCCGTTGGTCGAGGTGATGGTGCCCGCGGTGAGGTCCGTTGCCGTCAGGTTGGGCGTGGAGATGCCATCGTCGGAAGTCAGTAGCCCGTTGTTGGGACCCCCGGTCACGTTGACATTGTTGCCACCGACGCGAACCTGGGCATGTGCCACCGGCAAAGTCAGGACATAGCCTGCGCTAAGAAGCACCGAAGCGAGAAGCTGGCTCACGCCCGGACGGCGAACAATGAAAGAGCGAACACTGGGACGCTGGGATGTAGTCATTTGGACTTTCTTCCTTGAAGAAATCAGTTGCCATTTCTGGTCTTCCACACGCCCTCGTCGCGTGGAAGCAGGGTTGGGTTTCATCGAGTTACCCAATGCAACCGATGCTAGGAATCGAGGTCTTCGCTGAACATCACCGGGATCCGTAGTTATGGATGTATGCATGTCGAGCGATGCGGCATCGACGAATGCATGCATGGCTCGCGAAGCCAACGTACATGCGGCTTCGCGCGCATCGCATGAATCGCTTGCCGATGTTTGGAGACGCGATCGCACACGCGTTCCGCGTGTCGCGGTGCTACGTAACACGCGCGGTAACTCGCACGTAACAACGGCCTGAAAACGGCCTTCCGAAGGGCCTTGCCGGCCCTCGTTTTTCAGCTCGTCGCGAGCAATTTCTTCAACGAAATCAAAGTACTACACGCGCCGAAGCGTCGCGTGCGCCGGCGTTCGTCCGAGTGGGCATCGTTCCTGCGGTATCTGAAACGAAAGACAACATTTCGATGCTGCCCACTGGGTAGCCACAGAGCCAGAGGAAGTCGCGTGATCAATTTTTTCTTGGGCATTGACGGCGCATGCGGCGCGGACGAAGTCCGGTGCGCGGGGGCAGGAGAGCGGACATGGAAATGAACTTCCCATACACCACCGCCTCCGCGAGGCCGGCGCCGACGGTCGCGCAGCTTTACGGCGGCGTGTTCCATGCCGCGCTGATCGTTGCGGACGTCGCCGCATCCGCCGATCGCATGCGGCGCATCCTCTGCGACCTCGCGCCGCATCGCCGCGTGGTGGTCGCCTCGGGCCGTGCCGAAGCCTTCAATCTGCTGGCGGCCTTGCCGTATGACCTCGTGCTGGTCGACATGGGGCTGCCGGGCGACGACGGCGTTGCTGTGCTCCACCACGTGCGCCAGACCTATCCGCGCATCGAGAGCGTCGGCATGTCGGCGGCCGATGACCAGCAGCAGGTGAACGCAGCCATCGCCGCCGGCGCCATCGGCTATCTCCTGACGGAATCCGACGATGCGGAACTCGCCTATCTGCTGCGTTCGATCGAGCGCGGCGGCTCGCCGATGGACTCGCGCATCGCGCGGCGCATCCTCGGATCGATCGCCGCTTCCGCGAAGGCGCGCACGATCGAGGCCATCCGCGTGCAGGGCCAGCCATCGCAGCGGCAGCAGCCACCGCAACGGCAGGAGGCTTCCGACTCCAGGCTGCCGCAGGACCTGCTGTCGCCGCGCGAGCTCAAGGTGCTGCGCCTGATCGCGCAGGGCTGGAGCAACAGGCAGATCGCCGAGGCGGTGTACCTGTCGGTCAATACCATCGAGTTCCACGCCAAGAGCATCTATCGCAAGCTCTCCGTCAAGTCGCGGACCCAGGCGGTCCACGAGGCGATGCAGCACGGCCTCCTGAACTGAAGTCCCCGCGGCGACAGGCTCCTGTCGCCCCAGGCGGGCGCCCGCATGCGCGGCGCGCCTCGCCGTCGTTCGCCGGCCACGCGCCTGGCGGCCATTGAATATCCCTTTGGCGCCCCGCTACAATCGCGGGTTGACTCCTGCTCCAGCGAAGAAGACAAGAGGATCCCCCCATGAGTGACATGAATTCCGGCTCGACCCGGATCGACACCAGCAAGCGGACTTGGCTGATTGCATCAGGCTGTGCCGGCGTGGCGGGCGGCGTGGCCACCGCCATCCCGTTCGTGAGCACTTTCCAGCCGTCCGAGAAGGCCAAGGCTGCGGGTGCCGCGGTCGAGGTCGATATCTCGGCACTCAAGGTCGGCGAGAAGATCACCGTCGAATGGCGGGGCAAGCCGGTCTGGATCCTCAAGCGCTCCCCCCAGCAGATCGCCGAACTCCCCAAGCTGGACGGCCAGCTCGCCGACCCCCTCTCCAAGCGTCACCCCGACGAATTCACCCCCAAGTACGCACAGAACGAGCACCGCTCCATCAAGCCCGACGTGCTCGTCGTGGTCGGCATCTGCACCCACCTGGGCTGCTCGCCGACCGACC
>Ga0102590_1003923_pt1 | contig 13684 bp, 7 predicted proteins | sample AraplaMF_Col_mMF_FD_76859 | JGI IMG/M metagenome (GOLD analysis project Ga0102590, IMG submission 76859) | Arabidopsis root microbial communities from the University of North Carolina, USA - plate scrape MF_Col_mMF | ecosystem: Host-associated > Plants > Roots > Endosphere | place: USA...
TCGACAAGCTGAGTGTGATCTATGATCACTTCCACGCGCTGAAGGATGTCAGTGTCGATATCGAAACCGGCGAGTCATTCGGCCTGGTCGGTGAATCCGGATCGGGAAAATCGACGCTGCTTCGTGCCGTTGCCGGCTTGGCACCGGTGGCAAGCGGCTCCATCAAAATTCAGGGCGAGCCGCTCGCCGGCTCGAAGCGATCAAAGGCCTTCTACAGACAGGTGCAGATGGTTTTCCAGGATCCTTATGGATCCCTGCACCCTCGCCAGACCATAGATCGCCTGCTGCTCGAGCCGCTGGCGATACACGGCATCGGCGATAGCGACACGCGGATTGCCCGCGCCCTCGATGAGGTCGGGCTTGGAAACGGTTTCCGCTTCCGTTACCCGCATCAGCTTTCCGGTGGCCAGCGCCAACGCGTTGCGATTGCCCGCGCACTGATCGTCGAACCGTCCATCCTCTTGCTTGATGAGCCGACCTCGGCTCTTGACGCTTCCGTACAAGCGGAGGTTCTGAACCTGCTCGAGCAGGTGCGGCGAGATCGCAGCCTTACCTTCGTCATGGTCAGTCATGATCTCGGCGTCGTCACCCACATGTGCGATCAACTGGCGGTGATGCGAAACGGGGCCGTCGTCGAGCGCTTAACCTCGGCCCAACTGGCGCAGGCAGCCGTAACCGAGGATTACACGCGAAATTTGATGGTCGCCAGCAAGGGTTTTGTCAAAGCTTGAAGGGCAATCCTTTCAACGAATTGATTTCGCTGGGACTCTCCGGGCCTCAGCCTTAACGATCGACTAAAACACGACCATTCAACTAGACTATTGACACTTGCCTTACTTCTGTCATGATCCGGTTAACGCCCGTTAATTTTCGTGATCATGGAGATCAGGCATGTTTTTTCTCGGCGGCATGACCATGGGATATCTGCATCCACCGGCCAAAACCGATAGAGAAGCTCCGGTCTCGACTTCCATTCCCGCAGAGAAAGACCGGCGGCTCCTCGAAACACCCGAAGCGCCGGCCAAGATCCGTCAGGGTAGCGGAGAGGATCGTTCCTTGCTCTGGGCGTGGAGAACTCTCGTCTGATCGCTGAAGGGACGGATTTTTTAACGTCCCCCTGGCAGGACAGAATTTTATCTCTACCTATCAGATAGAGAAAATAAGAAAACGCTCTAACGAAAAAAGAAGCGCGGAGAAACGGAGGTAGCACATGGCAGACTTGGGTATCTCGCACGTTCATGTGAATCAGTATGGTTCCGTCCAGACCAAGAAGCCTGGCACGACCCGTAGCAAGATCCAGCTTGCAGTTCACGCAACCCTTGTCACGGCGGCATTTGTTTTCGTCGCAGCCCTCGTCTTTGGCATCGTAAGTTAAGCCAAAGAGTACGTAGAGTTGCGGCAGACGAAGGATGCTGCCCCAGACCACGTTTGGCTGCCGGTATTTTCAAAGGCGCGTCGATTTGGACGCGCCTTTTCTATTTGGCTGAACCAGACCTTGGACCTCCAACGGAACCAATAGGGCGACCTCCCGTTATTTGATCAGCAAAGACAAAGGAGATCGCCATGCTTTATTATGCACTTGTATTTCTCGTTGTAGCGCTGATTGCCGGCGTACTGGGCTTTGGCGGCATTGCAGGTGCTTCGGCATCCATCGCTCAGGTGCTTTTCTTCATCTTCATAATCCTGTTCGTTGTCTCGCTGGTCATGCGCCTCATGCGGCGCGCCTGACGAAAAAACGCTGATGTGAAATCGCAAACCGGCGCTCGCCTGAGCGCCGGTTTCCTTTCGACCGCAGGTGATATCCGCACGCCGCCGGATTGCATCCTTTGAAACATCTTGACTTGAATTATCGCAATGGTGTCCAACTTTCTCGAAAATGGCTCCAAAAGGGTGGAGGGCGCAACGGAGCCGTCTTCGCGCGTAGCCTGCACACGTCGCGTTTAAACCGTTTCGCATCGTCGATTGATTGCCGTTTCGATCTTGCTGTCCGAGATCACGAAACCTCGGCGCTGTTCATGTGGTAGTCATATTTGGCAGTGCAAAAGGCTACGCAAATCATCATAACTTTGCTTGGATCCAGAACCGAACCCATGTCCATTTCCGCCACGTCTCCGAGCCCGTCCCGCGAGTCCGAAACGAAGCAGATCGATCACAATGACTCGATCCGCTCAACCTATCTTTCCATCGAGGATATCAGGGGAATAGGCGCCTCCGTCGCCGCCCACGGCGTCGACTCGCTGCCCGCTTTTGCACCGTTCGATTTCTTCGCGCGGCACAAGGAAAACGAGAAGGAAATCCTGCGGGTTTACCGCACGACGGCAACGGACGTGGAATCGGGTGAAACGATCACTCCCGCAGCTGAATGGCTGCTCGACAACCATTATATCGTCGAGGAAGCGATCCAGGAAATCCGTCGTGATTTCCCGCGGCGCTTCTACCGAGAACTGCCGACGATCGACGTCGGCGGTGTACGGATCCCACGCACTCTGGCACTCGCATGGCTTTATGTCGCCCACACCCACAGCTCGATCTCGCAGGAAAGCCTGACGGCCCTGGTCGATGGCTTCCAGCAGAGCGAAACACTAAGGATCGGTGAACTCTGGGCATTGCCGTCGCTTGTTCGCTATGTGCTCGTGGAAAATCTGCGTCGCATTTCGATCCGCGTCGAGCGCAGCCGCCGGTTACGCCGGCGTGCCAACGAGGCTGCAGATGAGCTTGTGCGGCTGACGGACCCGGCAAAGGCGGCCGAGTATCTCAGGTCGCTCGAGTCTCTTGCCGAAGACAATACCTTCGCAACGCAATTCCTCTACCGCATGCGCGATGGGTCGCAGGCATCGAGCGTGGCGATCGCTTGGCTCGATGAGCGCCTTGAAGCCCTCGGTCGCGACACCGAAGAGACGACGATGGCGGAGCACAGCCGCTTGTCCTCCGGTAACGTCACGATGGGTAACATCATCCGCGGTCTGCGCGAGATCGACGACACGGAATGGTCGGTCTGGGTCGAACAAGTCAGCCATGTCGACAAGCTGCTGTGGGATCATTCCGACTACGGCGATCTCGATTCCGGTTCGCGCAACAAGTACCGCAAGCAGATTGAAAAGCTTGCGAAGCGCTCGCCCCTGTCGGAAATGGAGATCGCCCAGTTGGCGCTCGACATGACTGAGGAGGCGAAGACCTCCGGCGAGACGCAGCCGCACGAACCGAATGTCGGCGGCTTCCTGACGGGCGCTCAGAGGCCAAAGCTCGAAGCGCGCGCGAACTATAGCCCGACCGCAACGCAGCACTTCGTCCGAACCGTCCGCCGTTTCAACTGGCTTTCGATTGCCGCACCGGTCATCCTGCTCACCATCATTGCCATGGCAATCGTCGGCAAGTTCATGGCCAATGCCGGCATGGGGCCGCTTGAGATCGCGATCCTACTGGTCATGTTCTCCCTCCCTGCCTCGGAAGGAGCAACTGGTCTCTTCAATACGGTGCTGTCGTTCTTCGTGACACCGGCCCGGTTGGTCGGCTACGAGTTCAAGGAGGGCATTCCCGAGGAAGCCCGGACACTACTGGTCGTCCCCTGCCTCATCTCCAACCGCGACAGCGTCGATGAACTCGTCCGCAATCTCGAAGTTCACTACCTCGCCAACCCACGTGGTGAAATCTACTTCGCGCTTCTCAGCGACTGGCCGGACAGCCAGGTCGAGGAAACATCCGCCGATCTCGAGGTGCTGGACTATGCCCGCCGCGAAGTTGCGAACCTCTCTGCGCGCTATGCCTTCGATGGCAAGACGCGCTTCTACCTCCTGCATCGTCGTCGACTCTACAATCCAGCCGAAGGCGCCTGGATGGGATGGGAGCGCAAGCGCGGCAAGCTGCATGAATTGAATCTGCTGCTCCGCGGCGACCGCGATACCACCTATCTCCCGGGCGCAAATATCGTACCGGCAAACGTTCAGTACGTGATGACGCTCGATGCCGACACGCGCCTCATGCGCGATGCGGTCACCAAGCTCGCCGGTAAGCTCTATCATCCCATCAACCGTCCGGTGATCAATCCGGCCAGCGGTCGCGTCGAAAGCGGCTATGGCGTGCTGCAACCGCGCGTCACGCCGTCGCTGACGACAGGCAAGGATGCCTCGGTCTTCCAGCGAGTCTTCTCGATCAACCGTGGTCTCGACCCCTACGTCTTTACCGTCTCCGACGTCTATCAGGATCTGGCGGGTGAGGGCACCTTCACCGGCAAGGGCCTCTATCATGTCGATGCCTTCGAAGCATCGCTGAAGGGCCGTATCGATGAAAACTCGGTACTCAGCCACGACCTGCTAGAGGGTTCGATGGCCCGCTGCGCGCTCGTCACCGATCTGGAACTCGTCGAGGATTTCCCGACCCGCTATGAGGTCGAAACCTCGCGCCAGCATCGATGGGCGCGTGGCGACTGGCAGCTACTGCCATACATGTTCAATCCGAAGCACGGCGTCACCGGGCTCGGGCGCTGGAAGATGTTCGACAACCTCCGCCGATCGCTGACGCCAATCGCATGGTTCTTCGCCTCGGTGCTTGGCTGGTATTTCATGGCCCCGCTTGGCGCGCTCGTGTGGCAGATCCTATTGATTTTCTGCCTGTTCGTCGCCCCGACGCTCTCCCTCATCAACGGCATCATCCCGCGGACCAGCGATATCGTCGCCCGCGCCCATCTCTACACCGTCTGGTCCGATATCCGTGCCGCCAACGCGCAGGTCGCTCTTCGGATTATCTTCATCGCCGATTCCGCATGCATGATGGCCGATGCTATCGGCCGCTCGCTCTATCGCCTCTTTGTCAGCCACAAGCTGATGCTGCAATGGCGAACGGCTGCCAGCGTCCAGGCCGGCAAGCAGGGAACGATCCTCTCTTATTATAGGGCGATGTGGCATGCGCCGGTGCTGGCCTTGTTTGCACTGGCTTTTGCGGCGCTCTCCGGCGACAAGGCCTATCTCGTCGGCGTTCCCTTCGCGCTTCTCTGGATCCTCTCACCGCTGGTCGCCTACTATGTCAGCCAGTCGGCAGAGACGGAAGACCGGCTTGAAGTCGCCGATTCCGTTTCCAGCGAGCTTCGCAAGATCGCCCGCCGCACGTGGCGCTATTTCGAGACGTTCACCACCGCCGAACAGAACTATCTGCCACCGGACAACATTCAGGAGACGCCGCACGTAATCGTCGCGACGCGCACCTCCCCGACCAATATCGGCGTCTATCTGCTGTCCGTCGTGTCTGGCCGGCATTTCGGATGGTTCTCCTTCGAGGAAACCATCGATCGGCTGGAACAGACGATCGCGACAATCGACAAGATGGAGAAATTCCGCGGGCACCTCTTTAACTGGTACCACACGGATAGTCTTGAAACGCTCGGGCCGCGCTATGTTTCGGCGGTCGACAGCGGTAACCTCGCCGGCCACCTGATCGCGATCTCATCGGCCTGCCGCAACTGGGCGGAAGCGCCCTCCGCCCATATGCAAGGCAATCTCGATGGTGTCGGCGACACCGCAGGCATCCTCGCGGAGGTGCTGTCGGAACTGCCGGACGACCGCAAGACGGTCCGCCCGCTGCGTCGTCGTCTGGAAGAGCGTATCATCGGCTTCCAGAACGCGCTGGCAGCGGTCAAGCGCGAGCACGAGTTCGCATCGATCCGCATCATCAACCTCGCCGTTCTCGCGCGCGACATTCAAAAGCTTGCTGCCAACCTCGATCATGAGGTGAAGTCCGCCTTGAGCGTCGAGGTCACGCGCTGGGCCGAGTCTCTTGTCAAGGTTTGCGAAGCCCACATCTCGGACAGCACCTTCGATCTGTCCAACATCGATGCGCTGCGTCCGCGCCTGATTGCCTTGCGCGACAAGGCCCGCGACCTCGCCTTCTCGATGGACTTCGGCTTCCTGTTCCGGCCCGAAAGGCGCCTGCTCTCGATCGGCTACCGCGTGGAAAGCGGCGAGCTCGATCAGGCCTGCTACGACCTGCTGGCCTCGGAATGCCGCCTCACCAGCCTGTTCGGCATCGCCAAGGGCGATCTGCCGACGGAACATTGGTACCGTCTCGGCCGCCAGGTCGTTCCAGTCGGCTCGCGTGGTGCGCTTGTCTCGTGGTCCGGCTCGATGTTCGAGTACCTGATGCCGCCGCTCGTCATGCAGGAACGCGGTGGAGGTATCCTCAACCAGACCAACAACCTGGTCGTGGTCGAGCAGATGAACCATGCCCGCAAGCTGGGGATTCCGTGGGGTATTTCGGAAGCGGCGTTCAATGCGCGCGACCATAACCTCAACTACCAGTACACGAACTTCGGCGTACCGTCGCTCGGCCTGAAGCGGGGCCTCGGCCACAATGCGGTTATCGCGCCCTACGCTTCCATCCTTGCCAGCCAGTATAATCCCGACGCGGCGCTTGAAAATCTCCAGCGCCTGCGCAAACTCGGCGCACTCGGCAAGTTCGGTTTCCACGACGCCGTCGACTTTACGCCGACCCGCCTGCCTGAAGGCAAGACTTGCGCGGTCGTCTATAACTACTATGCTCACCACCATGGCATGTCGATCGCGGCCGTCGCGAACGTCGCCTTCAATGGCCACTTGCGCGAACTCTTCCACTCGGATCCGGTGATCGAGGCTGCTGAACTCCTTCTGCAAGAGAAGGCACCGCGGGATATTCCGGTCATGAGCGGTAAACACGAATCCGATACGCCAGCCAGCATTCAGGACGATCTGTTGCGTCCTGAACTGCGCAAGATCTATGATCCGGCCTCGCGCGATCGCGAGCTGGTTTTCCTCTCGAACGGCCACTACTCGCTGATGCTGACCGCAACGGGCGCCGGCTATTCACGGTGGAACGGCCAATCGGTTGCCCGCTGGAAAGCCGATCCGACCGAGGATCGCTGGGGCACCTTCATCTTCCTCCGCGATACGGCGACCAACGAATGGTGGTCGGCAACCACGGAGCCGAAGAGTGTCGAGGGCGAGCAGGTCAAGGTTCTCTTCGCCGACGAAAAGGCGGAGTTCACCAAGACGGTGGGCGACCTCACGAGCGAGGTCGAATGCATTGTCGCCACCGAGCATGACGCCGAAGCACGCCGACTGACGCTTATCAACTCGGGGACGGAGGATCGATTTATCGAGGTAACTTCCTATCTCGAGCCTGTCCTTGCGACAGACGACGTCGACAACGCCCATCCGGCATTCGCTCGCATGTTCGTCAAGACGGAGATCGGCAAGCGTGGGGACGTCATCCGCGTCGAGCGCAACAAGCGTGATCCGAACGAGCCGAACATGGCCGTTGCCCACCTCATCGTCGACAACTCCGGCTCTTCGCGCCACACCGAGTTCGAAACGGACCGCCGCAAGTTCCTCGGCCGTGGGCGCAGCCTCGCGAACGCTGCCGCCTTCGATCCCGGCTCAACCCTTTCCGGCACTGACGGCTTCACCCTCGATCCGGTTGTCTCACTTCGCCGCACCGTGCGTGTACCGCCCGGCAAGAAAGTCAGCGTCATCTTCTGGACTATCGCTGCGCCGAGCCGCAACGAGGCGGATCAGGCCGTTGACCGGTATCGCCACGCGGACGCTTTCAACCACGAGCTCGTCCAGGCCTGGACCCGCACGCAGATTCAGATGCGCCATGTCGGCGTGACGTCCCAGCAGGCGGCAGCCTTCCAGCATCTGGGTCGCCATCTGGTTTATCCGGATATGTATCTGCGCGCCGATGCGGCCGCAGTCGCCGCAGGCATGCAGTCGCAGTCATCACTTTGGCCGCTGGCGATCTCCGGCGATTTCCCGATCTTCACGTTACGCGTAAACGACGACATGGATCTCGACATCGTCAGGGAAGCGCTGCTTGCGCAGGAATACCTGCGCTCGCGAGGCGTCACCGCCGATCTGGTCATCATGAACGAGCGCGCGTCATCCTATGCGCAGGACATGCAGCACGCAGTCGATCAGATGGCGGAGAATGTTCGCCGCATGGGACAGGCCGATGGCTTGCGCCAGCACATTTTCACGGTCCGCAAGGATCTGATGGAAGAATCAACGTACCATGCACTGATCTCGGCCTCGCGCGTCACGCTCCATGCCAAGAACGGCAAGATTATCGATCAGATCAATCGTGCCGTCGCGCTGTTTTCCCCAAGCAAAGAAGAGCAGCAGGAGCTGGAGCGTGCCGACCGCGCGAAGTCACCGGTCAAGCGGATCGCCCCGACGCCAGCCTCACGACCATCCAAGGTCGTGGTCGAGGAAGAAGGCGATCTCAATTACTGGAACGGTATCGGCGGCTTCGCCGGCGATGGGCGCGAATATGTCGTCCGCCTTCCCGGAGGTCACGCGACGCCGCACCCGTGGATCAATGTCATCTCGAATGAAAAATTCGGCTTCCATGTGTCGGCAGAAGGAGCGGGGTTCACCTGGAGCACAAACTCCCGCGACTATCAGCTGACGTCGTGGTCGAATGACGCAGTCATCAACCGCCCTGGTGAAGCGATCTACGTCGTCGATCGGGACAGTGGCGCGGTACTGACTCCGTTCGCAAACCTCTCGACGCGGCAAGATATCCGCTTCGAAGCACGACATTGTCTGGGCTATTCGGTATTCTCCAGCGTACAGAACGAAATCGCGCTTGAGGTGACGCAGACCGTTGACCGCGAAAAGCCGGTCAAGCTGCAGCGAATCCGGTTACGCAATGCCGGCTCCAAGCCAAGGAAGCTGCGGATCTACGGGTACGTCGAGTGGGTTCTGGGCAACAATGCGCAGAAGTCTGCACCGTTCATCCTCTCGGAGCACGACGAGGAGACTGGCGCACTGTTTGCAAGCAACAACTACAGCATCGATTATTCCGGTCGGGTCGCTTTCTTTGTTGCCGGTGAGAAGCCGTCCAGCTTTACGGCCAGCCGCCGCGAATTTATCGGCAAGACAGGTACCATTCAGGCGCCGCACGCCCTGAATTCGGGAGCCGGCCTTTCCGGCGCGACGGAGCTCGACGGCGACCCGGCAGCGGTTCTCGCGATCGATATCGAGATCGGACCGGACGAGGAGCGCGATGTCTGCTTCTTCCTCGGTGATACCAAGACGAAGGCCGAGGCGCGGGCGTTAATCAATGATATCCGCAAGGTTGCCTTCGAGGACGTTGTCCAGGCAAACCGTGCGTTCTGGCAGAGTTTCACCGGGAAGCTGCAGATTTCCACGCCCGATCAGAGCATGAACAACCTGATCAATACCTGGCTGCCGTACCAGAGCCTGGGCTGCCGCATCATGGCGCGTACGGCCTTCTACCAGGCAAGCGGTGCCTTCGGCTTCCGCGATCAGTTGCAGGATACGTTGGCATTCGTCATCCATGAGCCGTCGATTGCCCGCAAGCAAATCCTGAATGCCGCCTCGCGCCAGTTCCGCGAGGGCGACGTTCAGCATTGGTGGTTGCCGGGCACCGGCGCTGGCGTCCGGACGATGATTTCGGACGACGTGGTTTGGCTCGCCTATGCGATCCATCACTATTGCAGCGTTACGGGAGACAAGAGCGTCCTCGACGAACAACTCGCCTTCCTGGAAGGGCCGGCACTCCTCGAGGGGCAGCACGACTCCTTCTATCTGCCCGAAGTCTCCGAAGATAAGGCGAGCGTCTACGAACACGCTGCCATCGCGCTGGATCTCGCGATCGCCCGAACAGGCAAGAACGGCCTGCCGCTCTTCCTCGGAGGCGATTGGAACGACGGCATGAATCGTGTCGGCATTGGCGGACAGGGAACGAGCGTCTGGCTCGGCTGGTTCCTGGCGGGCGCGCTGCGTTCGTTCTCGGCATATGCGGAGGACCGTGGCGACAAGGCACGCGTTGAGCGGTGGACCCAGCACCTGGCCGCGCTCAAGGCAGCGCTCGAAACCGTCGCCTGGGATGGCGCCCACTACCGGCGCGGCACGTTCGATGATGGCAGCTTGCTTGGCTCCAAGGAAAGCCTCGAATGCCAGATCGATTCGATCGCCCAGTCCTGGAGCGTGCTGTCCGGGGAGGGGGATCCGGCGCATTCGGCGAAGGCGATGAACTCCGTGCTGGATAAGCTGGTCGATCCAGAGGCACGGATCATTCGGCTCTTCACACCGCCCTTTGCGAACTCGGCTAAGGATCCTGGCTACATCAAGGCCTACCCGCCAGGCGTTCGAGAAAATGGTGGCCAATACACCCATGCCGCGACTTGGGTTGTCTTGGCGCTGGCTGAACTTGGCCGCGGCGACGATGCCCTGCGTTGCTTTGAATTGCTGAATCCAATCAGTCATGCCCGCGACCCGGTTTCGGCGGAACGCTATCGCGTCGAACCCTATATCATCGCAGCTGACGTCTACGGTGAGGGCGCGCTGAGCGGTCGCGGTGGTTGGACTTGGTATACAGGCTCCGCAGGCTGGCTCTATCGCGCGGTCATCGAGGGCATCCTCGGCATCAGGGTGAGGGATGGCCGCTTGTACGTGCGTCCAGCGCTGGCGAGTGCCTGGGACGGCTTCTCCGCCGAGATTGAGCACGCAGGTGCTAAATACCTCATTTCGGTCTCAAAATCGTCCCATCCGAGAGGTTACGATGTGACCATCAACGGACGCGAAGTCACCGATCCCGACGAGGGATATCCGGTCGGATAACAGCATTTTTCCTAGCTAATCATCCGGCGTTTCGTTGCGGCCAAAAGGGAAACCTTTTGGCCGCAACTGCGTTTGCAAATCGGAAAAGCAGGAGAAGTCCATGGCAATAGCGCTCGAGGGGACGATTGGCGCCAAGCAACGTTCTGTGACGGTAGCGACGCCGAAACGTGATACGAGATTGGACGTTCTACGCGGACTGGCGCTCATCACGATTTTCATCAATCATGTTCCCGGTCAGATTTTCGAGAATCTTACAACCAAGAATTTCGGCTTCTCAGATGCGGCCGAAGCCTTCGTTCTGATCTCGGGCATTGCGGTCGGCTTGGCCTATGGTACGCGCTTTGAGCCGAGCGCATGGCTGCTGACGACGGCCAAGGCCACGAAGCGGGCGTTTACGCTTTATCTGGCTCACATGATAACGACGTTCATGACGCTCGCCCTGTTCCTTACCGGCGCTTGGATCTTCCACCGACCTGGCCTGCTGTGCGAGATCAACATCCTCGCCGTCTTGACCAATCTGAAGGCTGGCATTCCCTCGCTGGTGCTGTTGGGACACCAGATTGGCTACAACAACATCCTGCCGATGTACGGGGCCTTGATGCTGATGGTGCCGGTCATCCTTCTGCTTAACGCGGCAAGCCCTCTTCTCGCGCTGGCCGTCTCCGGCACGGTTTGGCTGTTTGCGGGCGTATATGAGATTGCGCCTCATAACATGCTGATTGAGGGCTATTGGTTCCTCAATCCACTGTCCTGGCAATTCCTCTTCACGATCGGCATCGTTGGCATGATGCATGTGCGCCGTGGAGGCAAACTGCCTCAGCACCCGATCCTCTTTGCCGCTGCAGCGGCTTACGTCGTATTGTCCTTTGCCTGGGTGGTCGGCCAACTCTGGAGCTTCGGAATTGCGTTGGCAGCGCTCGGCCTGCCGCCGGTACTGACAGGTTTCGACAAAACATTTCTGTCTCTGCCGAGGCTGCTGCACGTTCTGGCGCTGACGTATCTCGTCATCAATATTCCGGCAATCTCGCTCCTGCTGCGCCGGTCAGCGGACCATCCGCTGACCGTTCTCGGCCGCCACTCGCTGAACATCTTTGTCGCCGGTACCATCCTGGCGATGGTCGGTCAGGTGGTGCTCTACATCAACAACCACGACCGGATCATCGGGCCAGTCCTTGTGGTTATCGGCATCGCCATCCAGTTCGCCTACGCCTACCATCTTGAACGCAAGCGCAAGCTCGAGGCAGGCGACCGAAACAGGTTGCCCAGCCGAGGGATGGTGCCGGTTCCTGTACGCGTTGATCGATCGCGGGATCGGCGCTAGACGCCAGCGGCATCAGTCTGCTGCGATTGTCCGCCCATCGTCACCCCTTCGTATCTGATCGCAAAAACCTTGACTCCTGTGGAAAACCTTTTAAGAGCAACGGCGGAAAAGGAATATCCATGGTTCGCGACGAACACGCCATTGCTGCATGCAATGACCGGGCACAAGGTGCCGGGATGGATATTGCCGTTCCGGTTTCTTCCAAAACCAAGGCCAAAACGACGACGAAAACCGTCTGACGTCTCTGGCCTGCCGCTCTCTCCCCGGCTCGGCTGGGGACACGGAAGCCGCGATATTTTCGCGCTTTCCCCCTCACCGGATAAGAGGAGAGAAGAGAAAGAGAGCTTGAGAAATGGGTTTTAAAGTTGCAGTTGCGGGAGCGACCGGAAATGTTGGCCGGGAAATGCTCAATATCCTCTCCGAGCGCGGTTTTCCCGCCGATGAAGTCGTCGCGCTTGCATCCGCGCGCTCGCAGGGTACCGAGGTTTCTTACGGCGATAAGACGCTGAAGGTCGCAAACCTCGAGAATTACGATTTCTCCGACACCGATATCTGCCTGATGTCGGCTGGCGGCGAGGTCTCCAAGAAGTGGTCGCCCAAGATCGGTGCCCAGGGCTGCGTCGTCATCGACAACTCGTCGGCGTGGCGCTACGACGCGGACGTGCCGCTGATCGTTCCTGAAGTGAACCCGGACGCCGTTACCCAGTTCAGCAAGCGCAACATCATCGCCAACCCGAACTGCTCGACTGCGCAGCTCGTGGTGGCGCTCAAGCCGCTTCACGACTTCGCCAAGATCAAGCGTGTCGTCGTTTCGACCTATCAGTCCGTTTCCGGCGCCGGCAAGGATGGCATGGACGAGCTGTTCAACCAGACGCGAGCCGTCTTCGTCGCGGATCCGATCGAGAACAAGAAGTTCACGAAGCGCATAGCCTTCAATGTCATTCCGCACATCGACAGCTTCATGGAAGACGGCTACACGAAGGAAGAGTGGAAGGTTCTCGCCGAGACCAAGAAGATGCTCGACCCGAAGATCAAGGTGACCTGCACGGCAGTTCGCGTTCCGGTCTTCATTGGCCATTCTGAATCGGTCAACATCGAGTTCGAAAGCGAGATCACGGCCGACCAGGCACGCGACATCCTGCGGGAAGCTCCCGGCTGCCTCGTCATCGACAAGCACGAGAACGGCGGTTACATCACGCCCTATGAGTCTGCCGGTGAAGATGCGACCTACATCTCGCGCATCCGCGAGGACGCGACGGTCGAGAACGGCCTGAACATGTGGGTGGTTTCCGACAACCTTCGGAAGGGTGCTGCTCTCAACGCGATCCAGATCGCCGAGCTGCTTATTAATCGCGGACTTGTGAAGCCGCGCAAGCAGGCAGCCTGAACCAATTGTTAACTATGGTTTGTTAAGCCCGGCTTAATAAGGTAAGGGCTTTTCTTGGCGCGGGTTCGCCGTTTACGGCTTCCCGCGCTTGCCAAATCAAAGACGGTGACAATATTGCCGAAAGCGGGCCGATGGCCCGGTTTGAAGGCCAGTCAGATCGGGATATCTCCATGCGCATGACGAAATTTTTGCTGGCAGCTGCTGCCGCCTGCATTCTCCACGCAGTTCCTGCAGCAGCCAAGGCAGCCCAGTGCGGTAACAACGGCGCCGGTTTCGAGGCCTGGGTTGGCGAATTCAAGCAAGAGGCGGCCGCAAACGGTGTCAGCCCCTCCGTTCTCGATCGTGCCTTTGCAAACGTCTCCTACA
>Ga0102590_1003924_pt1 | contig 13681 bp, 10 predicted proteins | sample AraplaMF_Col_mMF_FD_76859 | JGI IMG/M metagenome (GOLD analysis project Ga0102590, IMG submission 76859) | Arabidopsis root microbial communities from the University of North Carolina, USA - plate scrape MF_Col_mMF | ecosystem: Host-associated > Plants > Roots > Endosphere | place: USA...
ATGATCGTAGGCGCGCAGCAAGGCGTCGATCGCCAGCGTCACGCGCGGCGACTGCAGCAGGCTGCGGTCGAAGCCGGGGCGGCCGGCCATGACCAGATGCAGCCGCGAGAGCTTGTCGCGCGTGATGACTTGCGTAAATGAGGCCTGCCCCTGCATCAACTCAGCAAGACCGGGAGCCGTCGGATCGACGGATACCGCGGCGATTGTCGGCGAGGACGCGGCCAGATCCACCACGACGACGCGCGCCGCGCGCGCGAGATGCCGCGCCAGCGTCAGCGTCGACAGCGTGATGGCATCGCCCGGCGCGGTGCCGAGCACGGTAACCTTCTTCGCACCCGCTCCTGCCGCAATCAGGCTTTCCGCCAGCTGCCCGATTTCGGCGAATTCGCTGACATCGGCATCGGCCGTTATCTCCGGCTGGAGCGGCGCCGATTCGATCTCCACCGCCTCGATGACCGGCTCTTGGCGAGCGACCGTCGGCGCGAGGGTGGCAGCGGCGCGCGGCGCGGTCTGGCGCAGCAGTTCGCTGGTGACCCCGAGACCGGACGAGAGCAGCAGCGTCGCCAGCGTCGCGATCAACACGATCGGCAGCTTCTTCGGATAGGCCGGCGTGTTGGAAACAATGCCACGCGAAATGATCCGCCCTTCAGTCGGAGCGGTATCGATGGTCTCGCGGGTGTTGGCCTCGCGGTACTTGGCGAGATAGGTCTCGAGCAAATCGCGCTGCGCCTTGGCCTCGCGCTCGAGCGCCCGCAGCTGGACGTCCTGGCCATTGGTCGAAGTCGCCTGCTTCTTCAGCTGCTCGAGGCTCGCGGTCAGGCCGTCGACTCGCCCGCCGGCGATCCGCGCGTCGTTTTCGAGCGAGCGCGAGATCTTGGCCGCCTCGTCGCGGATCTGACCATCGAGGTCGCTGAGCTGCGCCTTCAGTTCCTTGATGCGCGGATGATTGCCGAGCAGCGTGGAGGACTGTTCGGCGAGCTGAGCGCGCAGCGTCACCCGCTGCTCCGACAGCCGCCGCATCAGCTCGGAATTCACGACCTCGGACGCCTCGATCGGCTTGCCGGTCTGGAGCATCTCGCGGATCAGCCGGGCCTTGGACTCGGCGTCGGCCTTCAGCGCGCGCGCATTGTTGAGCTGGGTGTTGACCTCGCCCATCTGCTGATTCGAGAGCGTGGTGTTGTTGGTGCCGACGAACAGCGATGATTTCGAGCGGAAGTCCTCGACCTTGGCTTCGGCTTCGGAGACCTTCTTGCGCAGATTTTCGATTTCGCCGGCAAGCCACTGGCTGGCGTTGCGGGCCTGGTCCTGGCGCGCGGCCTGCTGGAGCACGAGATAGCCGTCGGCGATCGAATTGGCGACGCGCGAGGCGAGCTCGGGGTCCTGCGACTGGAATTCGACCACGATCACACGCGACTTGTCGACGGCGTAAGCCTGAAGCCGATCGTAGTAGGCGTCGAGCACGCGTTCTTCCGGGGTCATCGAGAACGGATCACGGCCGATGCCGACCAGCGCCACAAGCGACTTCAGCGGCGAGATGCCTTGCAGCACCGGATCGAATTCGGGGCGCTCTGCGAGCTTGTTCTTCTTGATGATCTCGCGCGCGAGGTCGCGCGACAGCACCAGCTGGACCTGGCTGGTGACCGCCTCGGGGTCGAGCGCCTGCCGCTCCTCGGTGCTGCGGTCACTGCTCGGCCGCAGGAAGACGTTCTCTCGACCGTCGATCAGGATACGTGCCTCGGATTTGTAGCGTGGCGTGATAAGATTGACGACAGCAACGGACACGACGAGGGCCAGCACCGTCGGCACGATGATCCAGCCGCGCTTGCGGGCGAGCGCCCCGCCGAGCGCGTGCAGATCGATGTCTCCGGATTCGGCTGGCGCCTTTGTGGCAAGCGGCGCGGGCTTGGCTTCAACGCGGGGCTTGGCCTTCGAAACGGCCCGCTCGATGACGGCTTTGTCCTTGCCGGCACGCCAGAACGCTAAACGCATCGAACACTCCCGCAGGGCAACGCCACTCGTCCACCTCAATGCGGCCGACTACACTCCATTAAGGTTGCCGCTGGGTTAATCATGCCGTCGGGCGGGCAACACCGGCCTGTTCGTCACGCTTTGTTAACCATGAGGGTCCTTAATCCGTCTCGATATTTCGAGAACGTTGTTCGGCACTCGCCGTCCAGCGCTGGTGATCATGCCTCCCTCTCCCGACCAGCCGCTTCGCATTCTGCACGCCGTGCGCGCTCCGGTGGGCGGGATCATCCGCCATATCCTCGACCTCGCCAATGGCCAGGTCGATCGCGGCCATCATGTCGGGATTCTCGCCGACAGCATCACCGGCGGCGAGCGGGCCGAAAAAGCCTTCGCCAAAATTGCGCCGCGGCTGACGCTTGGCGTGCATCGGCTCGCGATCCGCCGTGAACCCTCGCCGGACGATTTTCTCGTTTGGCTTCGCATGCGGCGCTTGATCGGCCAGCTCAAGCCCGACGTCATGCACGGCCACGGCGCCAAGGCCGGCGCCTTCGTCCGCATGCGGCGACGCTCCGACGACACCATCCGCATCTACACCCCGCACGGCGGCTCGTTGCACTACCCCCTCAACACCTTGAAGGGTGAGTTTTATTCGCGCCTCGAGCGCACGCTGATGGATTCGACGGATCTGTTCCTGTTCGAGAGCGCCTTCGCCCGCGACACCTATCAGCGCATCGTCGGCACGCCCAAAAGCGTAGTGCGTTGCGTCTTCAACGGCGTGACGCCCGAGGAGTTCGAGTCGGTCTTCATCGCCGATGACGCCACCGACCTCGCCTATGTCGGCGAGTTCAGGCACATCAAGGGCGCCGATCTCCTGATCGATGCGGTCGCGCGGCTGCATCAGAACGGCAAGAAGGTCACTCTGACGCTCGGCGGCGATGGCGAGGAAACGGCCGCGCTGAAGGCGCAGGTCGAGAGGCTCGGGCTGGTGGACGCGATCCGCTTCATCGGCCACGTCAAGGCCCGCTATGGCTTCTCCAAAGGCCGGCTGCTGGTCGTGCCCTCGCGCGGGGACTCCATGCCTTATGTCGTGATCGAGGCAGGGGCGGCCGGCATTCCCATGATTGCGGCACGCGTTGGCGGCATCCCCGAGATCTTCGGGCCGGAGAGCCCGGGCCTGTTTGCGGCCAGCAATGTCGAGGCCATGGCCGAGGCGATCGCCGCCGCGCTCGCGGATGCGCAGGCGACGGCGCAACGCGCGTGCGCCTTGCGCGAACGCATCTCGGCGCATTTTTCCCAGCAGGCGATGGTCGACGGCGTCCTCGCGGGTTACCGCGACGCGTTTGCAAATCATTAACCACCCTTAAGCCGGCTTTAGAGAATCTTCCGATTTGTCCGATAATCGACGTGCCAGGGGATGCATGCCTGGGGCGCAAGGCCACGCCCACGGGTATTTGGAATGGACGTAGGCGCCCGTGGAACCGCTCAACGCACGATCGATGCTCGATGCCGCGGCCAGCGCGGCGGCCAAGCCGGCTGACCAATCTTTTGTCGAGCGCCGCCGCCGCCTGACGCCCGCGGCACTCGAAGTCGTCAACCAGAAGGTCGCCCGCGCCTATTCGCCGATCGTCATCGCCGGCATCGCGCGCGCCGTCGATTTTGTCCTGCTGAGCGTGGTCGGCATTGCGGTGTATCTCAGTTACGTGATGCCGCTGGCCGGCTTCAGCTGGGTTTATCCCGCAGAGATCGTCGCCGTCGCGATCGCCGCCCTGGTCTGCTTCCAGGCCGCGGACATCTATCAGGTGCAGCTGTTCCGTGGACAGCTCCGGCAAATGACGCGGATGATCTCGTCCTGGTCGTTCGTGTTTCTGATGTTCATCGGCATCTCCTTCTTCGCCAAGTTCAGCAGCGAAATCTCGCGGCTGTGGCTGGCCGCTTTCTACTTCCTCGGCCTCGCTGCGCTGGTCACGGAGCGCCTCGCGCTTCGTTCGCTGGTGCGCAGCTGGGCGCGCCAGGGCCGGCTCGATCGCCGTACCATCATCGTCGGCTCCGACCACAATGGCGAGCAGCTGGTCGGTGCGCTGAAGTCGCAGGAGGATTCCGACATCCACGTGCTCGGCGTGTTCGACGACCGCAACGACAGCCGCGCGCTCGACACCTGCGCCGGCGCACGCAAGCTCGGCAAGGTCGACGACATCGTCGAGTTCGCCCGGCGCACCCGGGTCGATCTGGTATTGTTCGCGCTGCCGATCTCGGCGGAAACACGCATCCTGGAGATGCTGAAGAAGCTCTGGGTGCTGCCGGTCGATATCCGTCTGTCCGCCCACACCAACAAGCTGCGCTTCCGGCCCCGCTCCTACTCCTACCTTGGCAAGGTGCCGACGCTCGACGTATTCGAGGCACCGATCACCGACTGGGATTTGGTGATGAAATGGCTGTTCGACCGCATCGTCGGCGGCCTCGCGCTGCTCGCCGCATTGCCGGTCATGGCGCTGGTTGCGGTGGCGGTGAAGCTCGACAGCCCCGGCCCGGTACTGTTCCGGCAGAAGCGCTTCGGTTTCAACAATGAGCGCATCGACGTCTACAAGTTCCGCTCGATGTATCATCACCAGGCGGACCCAACGGCCTCGAAAGTCGTAACCAAGAACGATCCGCGCGTTACCCGCGTCGGCCGCTTCATCCGCAAGACCAGCCTCGACGAGCTGCCGCAACTCTTCAACGTGGTAGTGTTGGGCAATCTCTCGCTGGTCGGGCCGCGTCCGCACGCGGTCCAAGGCAAGCTCCAGAGCCGCCTGTTCGACGAAGCCGTCGACGGCTATTTCGCCCGCCACCGCGTCAAGCCCGGAATTACCGGCTGGGCCCAGATCAACGGCTGGCGCGGTGAGATCGATAACGAAGAGAAGATCCAGAAGCGCGTCGAGTTCGACCTCTATTACATCGAGAACTGGTCGGTGCTGTTCGACCTCGTCATTCTCTTGAAGACGCCGCTCTCGTTGCTGACCAAGAGCGAGAACGCGTATTGAGTTGAGTTTCTCCGTCATGCCCCGCGAAGGCGGGGCATCCAGTACTCTGCAGCGCCACCGCCTTCTCCAATGCGCGCCACGGAGTACTGGATCGCCCGGTCAAGCCGGGAGCGTGCCGTGTGGCGTACGAGTAGCGTGAGCGTGTAATGGCCTATGCGGCGACAGCCGGTGGAATAAAAATAACCGCTCCGGCTGCGCCCGGCGTGCTCGCGCTCCAGCGCGCGCTGATGTGGCTGGTCGGGGCTTCAGGCGCGATCGTCTTCATCGAGCCGAGCCCTTACGAGATTGCGACGCTGCTCGCCACGGTGGCCTTCTTCGCCACCGGCCTGCGCTTGCGGCTGGTGCTGATGCCGCTGGTGCTTGCCCTGGTCCTGCTCAATGTCGGCTACACCATCAGCGCGATCCCGCTGCTTGACCGGTCCGAGGTCGCAAGCTGGATCGCGACCTCCTGGTACATGGCGGTGACCGTGGTGTTCTTCGCCATGGTCACCGCCGAGGATACGGCGGCGCGGCTCGACATGCTCCGCCGCGGCCTCGTGGCCGGTGCGATGGTGGCCTCGCTCTCGGCCATCGCCGGCTACTTCCACCTGGTTCCCGGCGGCGACGACCTCCTCACGCTCTACGGACGCGCGCGCGGCACGTTCAAGGACCCGAACGTGCTCGGCGCCTTCCTGATCCTGCCGGCGCTGTTTGCGCTCCAAAGCGTCGTCTCGGACAATCTGCCCAAAGCCTTCCGTAACGTTATCGCCTTCGGCGTCATGTCGCTGGCGATCCTGCTCGCTTTCTCCCGCGCCGCCTGGGGCGGGCTAATCCTGACCGCCGCCTTCATGCTGGCGCTGATGGTCTTGACCAGCCGCACCAATGCGCAGCGTTCGCGCATCATCATCATGGCCATCGTCGCCCTAGTGCTGGGCCTCGCGCTGATCGCGGTCCTGCTGTCATTCGACTCCATTGCAGAGATGTTCAAGCAACGCGCGAGCTTCGACCAGAGCTATGACGAAGGCCGCTTCGGCCGGTTCGGCCGGCACATTCTGGGTGCGGAGATGGCGCTCGACCTGCCGTTCGGCATTGGCCCATTACAGTTTCACCGCTTCTTTCCCGAAGACACCCACAATTCCTATCTGAATGCCTTCATGTCCGGCGGCTGGCTCTCCGGCGTCTGCTACCCCGCGCTGGTCTTCACCACCGTGATCACGGGCTTTCGGCACATCTTCGTCCGCGTGCCCTGGCAGCGCGCTTATCTGGCGGTGTTCTCGGCCTTCGTCGGCACCGTCGGCGAAAGCTTCGTGATCGACACCGACCACTGGCGGCACTTCTGGATGATGCTGGGCGCGATGTGGGGCATGATCGCGGCCGCGCAGGCCTACAAGATCACGGCTTCGGACGACGCTTCTTCAGCTTGAGATCGGGGCGCTTCTCCGGCGGCGTGTCGAGCAGGCTCTTCAGTGCCGCGGTCGCCGCGACCACACCCTTGTAACCTTCATTGGCGAAACGCAGCAGCAGCCGCAGCTCCTCCTCGGAATAGGCACTGAACACCTTCTCCATCGCCTGCTGCATCGGCACGTAGAGCTGGCCGATCTTCATGGCAGTCTCCGGCACGACGGCGATGTAGACCTTGCGGCGATCGGCCTCGTCCCGCTCCCGCCGCACCAGCCCCGCCTTCTCGAGCCGGTCGACCACGCCGGTGATGGCCCCGGTCGTGAGGCCCGTCACCTCAGCGAGCCGGCCCGCGGTCACGCGCCCTTCCAAATACAGGATGTCCATGCATTCGAGATCGGAATTGGCAATTCCGGCCACATTCGCAACGGTTTGCCCATAGAGCACGCCCTGCGCGGACGAGCGCCGCATCGCCTCTTCCAATTCCCCCAGCAACGCCGCGCGCGCTTTCGTCCTTGACAAGGCCGACCTCTTATCTTAGTCGATATATATCTTAGTCACTAAGAGAATTAGCGACCGTAATTTCTCTAGCACCACGGAAACGCCGGGAGCAAGCCAATGCCTCATCGTCACCGCAAAGCCCTGATCATCGGCGCCGGCATCGCCGGGCCGGTTGCCGCGATCCTGCTGCGACGCGCAGGCATCGAATCGGCGATCTACGAAGCCTGGCCCTACTCGAAAGGGATCGGCGGCGGGCTCCAGATCGCGCCGAACGGCATGCATGTCATGGACGAGATCGGGCTCGCGAACGAGTTGATCAGCCGCGGCTCGATCGCGGAGTCCTTCGATTTCTACTCGCAAGGCGGCGAGAAGCTCGGCTCGATCAACCGCGACATGGAACGGCGGTTTGGCCAGCCGGTCGTCAATATCTGCCGCGCGACGCTGAACGAGATGCTGATCGACAAGGCCTGGTGCGCCTGTGTCTCGCTCTATTTCGACAAGCGCCTGATCAAGATCGAGGATCGCGGCGACCAGCCTGTGATCGCCTATTTCGCCGACGGCACCACCGCCGAGGGCGACTTCCTGATCGGCGCCGACGGCGTGCATTCGGTCACGCGGCGCCAGGTGGTGCCGGATGGCCCAAAACCCTTCAACACCGGCCTGATCGGTTTTGGCGGCTTCGTGCCGCACGCCGTGCTCGACGGAAGGGCGGTCGGCCGCCACGTCGAGACCACGTTCGGGCAGAGTGGCTTCTTCGGCTACGGCTATTGCAGTCCAGATCCAAAGGACGGCGTGATGTGGTGGAGCACGCAGCCCGCGCATGGCATGGACGCCGCGATGTTCCGCGCCCTTGATGAGCGCACGCTGAAGCAGCATCTGCGCGGTTTCCATCACGGCTGGCATGATCCGATCCCTGCCATCATCGAGGCAGCCGAGAACATCGTGGTCACCGACACGCTCGACGTCGCGACCTTGCCGACCTGGTCGCGCAAGCGCTCGCTGCTGATCGGCGATGCCGCGCATGCGACCAGCCCCCACGCCGGCCAGGGCGCTTCGCTGGCGCTGGAGGATGCAATGCGGCTCGCCCGACTGATGCAGGAGGGCCAGGAGCTGACCGCCACGTTCCAGGCCTTCGAGGCCGAGCGGCGACCACGGGCGGAAAAGATCGTCGCCATCGCCCGTCGTAACGGCAACAACAAGCGCGAATTCAGCACCACCGGCGCGTGGATGCGCAATCAGATGATCAAGCTGCTGTTGCCGCTGGGATCGAAGGGCATGGATTTCATGTACGCCTATGACGCGCGGGCGGCGTAGCCGGCGACCTCGGTGTCATCGCCGGGCTTGACCGGGCGATCCAGTACTCCGTGACGCCTGAGATCAACCGAGAAGCCGCGGAGTATTGGATGCCCCGCCTTCGCGGGGCATGACTGCGTCTGCGAGGCTGCCGCTCGTCTCCACCTCAAACCTCAACCCGGCATGATCGACCAACCGGCTGATCAACTTGTGCTGCATCGCTGCGCCGGGCGTCCACAGACCGGCTGGAACATCAGGCGCGTCACGCAACAGACAGATCGCGCATTCGGAAATCATCTTCGCGGTTGACGCATATCCGGGATCGAGATCGCCCTTCACCGCCGTGCGAACCTGACGGCCATCGGGCGCGATCGCGAAATAGAGCAGGTCATAGTGACCAGCGTCGCGCTCTTGCTTCGACGGTCCCTCGCCTGGCTTGAGCGCTTCGGGGCCGGTCTTTTCGCTGTTGGCGGCCATCACGCGTTTAGCGTTGGCCAGCCCTTCGTCGCCCGGTCCCGTCAGCACCATCTCGTCATAGACAAAGTCCCTGCCGTAAGGGAATCCCATCAGCATGTTGGAGCGATGGACGTTGCGCGTATTCAACGTCGCCATCGCGAACGGGGCGGACCAGGATTGCAGGTCCTCCTCGAAAACCGGCTTGTTGCCGCGCGGCTGCTTGGGCCCTTGAAATCCAGGCGTGAGGGCGAAGGGGTCCTTGAGGATCGACACCAGGCTGAGATCCTGCGCAACCGCTTCGAACGTGACCCTCGCGCTCGCCGACGTGCCGCCGGAGAACTTCCAGCTGAGGTCGCGCACGCGCCCTTTCACGCGCGACGCCGGTGCGCCGAACACGCGCCTTGCTTCCTCCTGCACGAAGAACGCGCCGAGCTCGAACGGCATGGAATCGAAGCCGCAGGAGAACATGATGCGCGCGCCGCTCGCCCTGGCGGCGGCCTCATGCCTGTCGATCATCTGTTTCAGCCAGATCGGCTCGCCGCAGAGATCCATGTAGTCGGTACCAGCCGCAACGCAGGCGGCAAGCAGATCGGAGCCGTAAAGCTGGTATGGACCGACCGTGGTGACGATCAGCTTCGCCTGTTCGACCATCGCTTGCAACGAGGCAGGATCGGCTGCGTCCGCCACGATGAGCGGCGTATCCGCAGGCGCGCCGATCGCATCGCGAACCGAGGCGAGCTTGTCGCTGCTGCGCCCCGCCATCGCCCATGTCGGCGCCCCGTCACCCACATAGCTCTCAGCGAGATATTCGGCCACGAGCTGGCCGGTGTACCCGGTCGCACCATAGACGACGATGTCGAACTTTGCGGACACGGATTACGCTTCCCCGGGATCGTAGACCTTACGCTTCCACCTCGAATGTCAGGCCTGCATTATCCCGCAGCCGCTTGATCAGCTTATGCTGCATCGCCGCGCCCGGGGTCCAGAAGCCGCCGGCAACGTCCGTTGCATCACGCAGCATGCAGATCGCGCACTCCGAGATCATCTTCGAGGTCGAGCCGTAGCCGGGGTCGCGGTCGCCGGTGACGCCGGCGCGAACCGCGCGGCCGTCGGGCGCGATCGCGACATAGAGCAGATTGAACAGCCCGTTCTCGCGCTCTTCCTTCGAGGGTCCCTCGCCCGGCTTCGGCGCGCTCGGACCGGTCTTTTCGGCATTGGCCGCCATCACGCGCTTGGCGTTGGCCTCGCCCTTCTCGCCGGGTCCGGTCAAAACCATCTCGTCGTAGATGAACTCCTGGCCGTAGGGAAAGCCCATCAGCATGTTGGAGCGGTGCACGTTGCGGGTGTTGATCAGTGCCATCATGAAGGGCGCCGCCCAGGATTGCAGGTCATCCTCGACGAGCGGCTTGTTACCCTTCGGCTGCTTCGGGCCGGCAAAGCCCGGCGTCAGCGCGAACGGATCGTTCAGGATGGCAACGAGGCTCATGTCCTTGGCAACAGCGTCAAAGGTGGCCTTTGCACTCGCCGCGGTGCCGCCTGACAGCGTGCCGCGCATGTCGCGCACGCGACCTTTCACGCGCGCGGCAGGCGCGCCGAACACGCGCTTGGCCTCTTCCTGCACGAAGAACGTACCGAGCTCGAACGGCACAGAGTCAAAGCCGCAGGAGAACACGATGCGTGCGCCGCTTTGCTTCGCGGCAGCCTCGTATTTGTCGATCATCTGCCGCATCCAGATCGGCTCGCCGCAGAGATCGAAATAATCCGTGCCTGTGGCGACGCAGGCGGCGAGCAGCTCTTCGCCATAGAGCTGATACGGACCGACCGTCGTGATCACCGACTTCGTGTGTTCCACCATCGCCTTCAGCGAAGCCGGATCGGAGGCATCGGCGACAATCAGCGGTGTAGCGGCAGGCGCGCCGATGGCGTCGCGCACGGATTTCAGCTTATCGAGGCTGCGGCCCGCCATCGCCCATTTCAGCGAGGTATCGCCCTTGTAATGCGCCGCCAGATATTCGGCGACGAGCTGCCCGGTGAAACCGGTCGCGCCATAGACAATGATGTCGAACTTCGCAGAGCTCATGGTCGGCCTTTACTTCTTTGCGTAACTCACGCCCATGCCGGCACGGACGTCGCTTTGAATTCCATAGGGCGGGATCGGATAGCGCAGGCCGTTCTTGGCCAGCGCCTTCATGCCCTCAATCGCCTTGGCGAGATGCGCAGGCTTCAAGGCCATCAGCATCTCCTCGTCCGGCACGCCGCCATAGCGCCGTTCGGCATAGCATGGCAAGGACAGGCTGGGCTCGCCTGATTTGAGCGCCCGCCCCCAGGAATCCGCACAGGCGGTCTCGCCGACCACGCCCCATTCGAACTTCCTGTAGCCGGTATATTGCAGCCCGTTGATCAGGATGATCATCTGGCCGGGCGTCGCGTAGACGAGACAAATGTCGGGCGGATTGAGCCGGCCACTTGCGAGCGGACTGACCGCGAGCGCCTGATACCGACCGAACGGCACCACGTCCAAAGCTTCCTGGCGCTTGCGCGCATCCTCTGCCGTGCCGTGCCAGACGCCGACATAGTTTTCTCCCGCGAGCCATTTCTCGTCCTGTGGCGCCAGGCCAATCACCGCGCGGCACTGGCTGCCGACAAGATCCTCTCCAGTAATGCCGACGGTCCATCCGAGCCGCGAGGCCATGCTGACGATCTGATCGGTGGTATGGATCGCGTTCGGCCGCCGGATTTTCGGGATCGCCTCCATGTCCGCAACGTGCGCGAACAGCTTCATGCCTATTACCGTCGTCTTCAGCCGCAACAGGCTGTTGAGATCGGCGACGAGGCCGCTAAGCTCGATCGTATCAGCGGCTTCCTGCTGCATGGCATCCTCCCGACGCGGACGTTTTGCTTCTGAGCCCCGTTCTAGTCCTTGGCCGGCCCGGGAAGCAACTCGCTGGTTCTGCCCATGAGGCGGTAGGCCACAAGGCCGATCCATTCGCGCATGGCCACGTCGGTGCGGTCAAAACCGTCCCGGGCGGTGTTTGTGAAAGAGAGCAGATCATCGCGACCGCCCATCCGCCAGTCGACGGGATAGGCCTCGACGTCGAATCCGGCCTTGCGAAAAATGCCCATCGAACGCGGCATGTGATAGGCCGAGGTGATCAGCAGCCAGCGCTCGCCCGGCTTCGGCGCGACCAGGCGCTTGGTGAAGATCGCATTCTCGTAGGTGTTGCGCGAGTCCCGTTCGACGATCAGACGCTCCTTCGGGATGCCGATGCTTTCCAGGATCGGGACCGAATAATCGGCCTCCCTGGGGCCGGTCGAAATCAGGTTCGCAGAACCCCCCGTGAAAACGATCCGCGCATTCGGATATCGGCGCGCAAGCTCGGCCGGCGCGAACAGGCGATCAGCCGCGTGTGGGACCACCGGCGCGTGATGCGCCGCCGACAGATCGGTATCGACGGAGCCGCCCAGCACGATGATGCCGTCGGGCGCACCGCGCGACGGATTCCACGGGGGAAAGCGCGACTCCAGCGGAAAGAGCAAGAGATTGCCCAGCGGCGAAAAGGCGGCGAGTGCGAGCATGACCAGCGTGATCGCGGCCAGTTTCCGGCCGAGCCCGGCAAAGCGCGTCGCCATCAGCACGATCGCGATGATCCCGAGCTCGACCAGAAGATTGATCGGCAACACGGCCGCCCCGAGCGTCTTGGAAAGAACGAAGAACAGGAGAAACCTCGCTTGAATGATCGTGCTGGTGACACGCGGGCTTGACCCGCCCGCCTGTCTTCAGAAATCTTCTTGGAAGAGGATCGATCGCGGGGTCAAGCCCGGCAACAGCGAGATCTCGTGAAACCGATTGGACGCGGCAAATGACCCAGCACCACTTGCATTCAAGTCCCGAAACCTGCCATTGGGGCTTCTTTGAAGCCGCGCTCAAACCCGTCCTCACCATCGCCAGCGGCGACGAGGTGACCGTCGATACCATCAGCGGCGGCCCGGACATTTTGCCCGACCGCAGCAAGTTTCACATTCCGCCGGAGATGTTCGAGGTTCATGCCAAGAACGAACGCATGCTCCCCGGCCATATCCTGAACGGCCCGATCGCGGTCGAAGGCGCCGAGCCCGGCGATGTCCTCGCAGTCGAGATCCTCGACGTCCGGCTGCGCCAGGACTGGGGCTGGAATCTGATCAAGCCGTTGTCGGGCACCCTGCCCGACGACTTCCACGAGACGCGCATTCTCAATATCCCGCTGGACCAGACCCGGATGGTCGGCCGGATGCCCTGGGGCCTCGACCTGCCCCTCAAACCGTTCTTCGGGGTGATGGGCGTGTCGCCGCCGCCCGCCTGGGGCCGCATTTCCTCGCTCGTGCCACGCGCCATGGGCGGCAATCTCGACAACAAGGAGCTCGGCGCCGGCGCCACGTTGTATCTGCCGGTGTTCGTCCCCGGCGCGATGTTCTCCTGCGGCGACGGCCATGGCGTTCAGGGCGACGGTGAGGTCTGCGTCACCGCGATCGAGACGGCGTTGCAGGGCCGCTTCCGCCTGACGCTGCGCAAGGATTTGCGGTTCGATTATCCGCGAGCGGAAACGCCGACCCACTACATGACGATGGCGATGGACCCGGACCTCGACCAATGCGCGGTGCGGGCGCTGCGCGACATGATCGTTCTGCTCGGCGAGATCAGGGGTCTGTCGCGTGAGGACGCCTACACGCTGTGCAGTCTCGCGGCCGATTTGCGGGTCACCCAGACCGTCAATGGGTCCAAGGGCATCCATTGCATGATCGAGAAAGCGATCGTGCACGGCTGAACCCCGCCCGCACCTCCTGACCTGCCGAAGCCTCACAGCCGCCCGGGATTCCGCGCGGCACGCGCGAGCGCGGGCTTTTCCCCAGCGATTCCAAAGCGCTGAACCACCGTCCCAGCCCGGATTTGACTTCCACCCCCGAACCTAAATAGAGTCTTAATCGTTACTTTTATGTACCCGAGTAAGAGGCTAGCGTTCGGGCCATGGCCACCGAAAAAGCCGAGACTGACCGCATTCCCGTAACCTTGGCGCTCTCGACCATCACCT
>Ga0102590_1003926_pt1 | contig 13665 bp, 11 predicted proteins | sample AraplaMF_Col_mMF_FD_76859 | JGI IMG/M metagenome (GOLD analysis project Ga0102590, IMG submission 76859) | Arabidopsis root microbial communities from the University of North Carolina, USA - plate scrape MF_Col_mMF | ecosystem: Host-associated > Plants > Roots > Endosphere | place: USA...
GCCGGAATATCTGCATCCCGTGCTGGAGCCGATCCTGAAGGAGACCTTCGGCGTCATCATCTACCAGGAACAGGTGATGCAGATCGCGCAGGTGATGTCGGGCTATTCGCTCGGCGACGCCGACCTGCTGCGCCGCGCCATGGGCAAGAAGATCCGCGCCGAGATGGACAAGCAGCGCGACATCTTCGTCGCCGGCGCGGTGAAGAACGGCGTGCCGAAGGGGCAGGCCGAGACCATCTTCGAGCTGCTCGCCAAGTTCGCCGATTACGGCTTCAACAAGAGCCATGCGGCAGCCTACGCGCTGGTGTCCTACCACACCGCCTACATGAAGGCGCATTACCCGGTGGAGTTCATCGCGGCGTCGATGACGCTCGATCTCAACAACACCGACAAGCTCTCCGAATTCCGCTCCGAGGCGCAGCGCCTCGGCATCAAGGTCGAGCCGCCGAACATCAACCGCTCCGGCGCGACCTTCGAGGTCGGCGAGAAGACGATCTACTACGCACTCGCAGCGCTCAAGGGCGTCGGCATCCAGGCGATCGAGCAGATCATCGAGGAGCGCACCAAGCGGGGATTGTTCACCTCGCTCGCCGACTTCGCCGCGCGGGTCAATCCGCGCGCGATCAACAAGCGCATCATCGAAAGTCTCGCCGCCGCCGGCGCCTTCGACACGCTGGAGCCGAACCGCGCCCGGGTCTTCGCCGGCGCGGACTCGATCCTGGCCGCCTGCCAGCGCGCGCATCAGGCCGAGACCATCGGCCAGAACGACATGTTCGGGATGTCGGCGGATGCGCCGACCATCATGCTGCCGCAGATCGAGCCCTGGCTGCCGGCCGAGAAGCTCCGCCGCGAATACGACGCCGTCGGCTTCTTCCTGTCGGGCCATCCGCTCGACGATTACGCCACCGTGCTGAAGCGGCTGCGGGTGCAGAGCTGGGCGGAATTCTCGCGCGCAGTGAAGACCGGCGCCACCGCCGGCAAGGTCGCGGCCACCGTGGTCTCGCGCATGGAGCGGCGCACCAAGACCGGCAACAAGATGGGCATCATGGGGCTCTCCGATCCCACGGGCCATTTCGAGGCGGTGCTGTTCTCCGAAGGCCTCGCGCAATATCGCGACGTGCTGGAGCCGGGCGCCGCCGTGCTGCTGCAACTGGGCGCCGAACTGCAGGGCGAGGATGTCCGCGCCCGCGTGCTGCATGCCGAGCCGCTCGACGACGCCGCCGCCAAGACGCAGAAGGGCCTGCGCATCTTCGTGCGCGATACCAAGCCGCTGGATTCGATCGCCAAGCGTCTGGCCGGCCCCGACATGGCGGCTGCAAACGGCGCTGCGCCGAAGGTCGGCAGTCCGGGCATTGCGCCGCGCGGAAATGGCGACGGCGAGGTCTCGCTGGTGATGATGCTCGACCTCGAGACCGAGGTCGAGATGAAGCTGCCCGGCCGCTTCAAGGTCTCGCCGCAGATCGCCGGCGCGATCAAAGCGGTCGCGGGCGTGGTGGACGTGCAGCAGATCTGATGATGCCTGCACCGTCGCAAACCAAAGCTTAACTATCAGGCTCACGCATGGTTTCGAAGTTTGCCGGGCACAGCTATCAGTTGTTTCCCGGCGCGAAACCAAGGAAGAACAACCATGTGTGACAAATGCTCTGAAAATCCGGATCAATCGCTCGCTCCGTCCCGCCGCTCGATGATGCTTTTCGCCGCCTCCGCGCTCGGGGCCGCAGCGCTTGGCGGGGCCGCGTCGGCCAAGGAGGCGAAGGCGCCGCCGAAACCCCAGAACGTGCTGTCGCCCGATGCGGCGCTGAAGCGGCTGATGGAGGGCAATTCGCGCTACGTGTCGGGCGTGTCGCGCCGCCACGATTTCAAGCATGAGCGCGAGGCTCTGGTCGGCGGTCAAAATCCCTACGCAGCCGTTCTGAGCTGCGCCGATTCACGGATCGCGCCCGAATACGCCTTCGACAGCGGACGCGGCGATCTGTTCGTGTGCCGCGTCGCCGGAAATTTTGCCGGCGACGAGACCGTTGCGAGCATGGAGTACACCGTCGCCGTGCTCGGCACGCCGCTGATCCTGGTGCTCGGCCACGACAATTGCGGCGCCGTCGACGCCACGATCAAGTCGCTGAAGGACGACAAGCCGCCGCCCGGACACATCCCCACGCTGATCTCCGCGATCGCGCCGGCGGTGAAGACCGCGGCCCAGCAGAGCGGCAACGCGCTCGACAACGCCATCCGCCAGAACGTCATCGACAACGTCGCCAAGCTGAAATCGGCCGCCCCGATCCTCAATGCAGCGGTCGAGCAGGGCAAGCTCAAGGTGGTCGGCGGTATCTATCGGCTGAGCACGGGCGCCGTCGAGTTGCTTGCCCAGGGCTAAGAGCCCGGCGTTTGGAGCACCTGGCGTCGTGTGCAGCAGCACCGACGCCCGGTCTGCGCGATCGCCGCGATGGTTGTCGGACGTTGTTGCAACCTGTCGCTGATTCCAGCTAGCATGCATCCCGGGGAATGGACTGGGGTGTGCGATGTTGCGACGGGGCGCGTTGTTGTTGGCCGTCGGTGCGATGCTGGTGGGCTGTGTCAGCGATCAGGTCGGGACCGACTTTGCCTCTGTATCAAAGAAAGTCGGACCTCCGCGCGCCGGACATTCGCGCGTCGTCCTGCTCCAGGACAAGCGGAACGGTCTCAGCATGGCCATCTGCGCCTGCGAGGTGAAGCTCGACGGTGCGCCGCTCGGCAAGGTGGTGGCTGGGAAATATGCCTATGCCGATCGGCCGGCAGGTCGCCACGAATTGCTGGTGACGGAGCTGATGTTTCCGGGCGACACCAAGCGCGAGATCGTGATGGAAGCCGGCCGGACGCATTTCTATCTCATCAAGAGCAGCCCCAGGCACGATGCCACGACGGGCGGCGCGGTCCTCGGCGGCTTGATCGGGCTTGCAGCGGTTTCCGTCGCGACGGCGGGCGAGGCCAATCCCGGTCCGGCCGAACTCGTTGCGCTGGACGAGGCGACGGCGCGAACGAAGCTCGCCGAGCTGCAAGCGGTGGAGTGAGGGGCGATGCGCAGGGACCTGAAGGAGCCTTGCGCCGTTTCGACGCTGACTTGAGGTCGCCGTGAGGCTGCTGCGGAGCTGACGCGAGCAGCGGCGCGGCCACGCCACCGCCTCAATCCGAGCTTTTCGTTCAAGCGCCGTTCAGCTGGCCGCGCGCCTGATGCGTGGTGGCACCGCAACAAGAATAACGGGCAAGCAAGCCATGCGTGGGACGTTCAGAGTCTTCATTTGCCTTCTCCTGCCGATCATGGCCCTTGCCGCCGGCGCGCCGGACGCGGCCCGCGCGCAGCAGCCGGAAAAGCGCATCGCGCTCGTGGTCGGCAACGGCGCCTATGCCAAGTCGCCGCTGGCAACCCCCGCGAACGATGCCGGCCTGATCGCGCAGACGCTGCAGGCGGCCGGCTTCGACGTCGTCGGAGCGCGCGATCTCGACGGCGACACGCTGCGCAAGAGTCTTCGCGACTTCATCCAGAAAGCCCAGGCCTCGGGGCCGGGAACCGTCGCGATGATCTATCTTGCCGGCTATGGCGTGCAGCTTGCCGGCGAGAACTATTTCATCCCGGTCGATTCCAACATCGCCCGCGATACCGACATTCCGACCGAGGCCCTGCGCATCAGCGATTATGTGCGTCAGCTCGCTGCGATTCCGCTCAAGGCCAACATCGTTGTGCTGGACGCGGCCCGCGCGCAGCCGTTCATCGAGGGCGGGATCGCGGGCGGTCTGGCGCTGGTCGAGCCCGACGCGAACATGCTGATCGCGTTCAACGCGGCGCCCGGCACCGTCGCGCCGGAGGAGCCGGGGCCGTACGGCATCTATGCGCAGTCGCTGGCCGAGATGATCCGCACCGGCGGCCTGCCGCTGGCGGAGGTGTTCGACCGTGTCCGCCTGCGCGTCAACGAAGCCAGCAAGGGCGCGCAGGTGCCCTGGAACGAGCAGAAGATCTCGGCGCCGTTCTCGTTCTTCGAGCGCGGGCCCGACGCGCCGCCGCCGGAGACCGCACCCGACCAGGTCGCTGCGATCCGCAGCAAGCCGATCCGCGATCTCGGCGTGCAGGACGCCTATGCCGCCGCGCTCGCGCGCGACACGCTGCCGGCCTATGAGGAATTCCTCGCGGCCTATCCGGGCGATCCGCTCGCAAAGCGCGTGATGGCGATCGTCGCGGCGCGCCGCGAAGCCATCACCTGGAGGCGGACCTATCGCGCCGATACGCCGGACGCTTATTGGTCGTATCTGCGCCGCTATCCGCGCGGGCCGCATGCGGGCGATGCCCGGCGCAGGCTCGCGATCCTGACTGCGCCGCTCGAGCCGCCGCCGACTTTCACGATGCTGGACTACGACGTGCCGCCACCTCCGCCGGAGGAGGTGGTCTATTTCGACCGTCCGGTGCTGTATTTCAGCGATCCCGATTTCGGCTTCGCGCCGCCACCGCCGCCGCCGGTCTATTATCTGCCGCCGCCGCCGCCGGATTTCGTCGTGCTGGCGCCGCCGCTGCCGGTGGTCGGCCTGTTCGTGCTGCCGCAGCCGGTGTTCGTGCCGATACCGGTGTTCGTCCGGCCCCCGGTCTATGTGGCGCCGCCGCCCAACAACATCATCTACCAGAACATCCATAATACGACGGTGATCAACACGGTGATCAATCGCCCGCCGGCACCTGCGCCGGCCGCGGGGCCGGGACCTGGTCCGGCCAATCTGGCGCCGGCGGTTGCCGGCCGTGCCAATCCGGCAGGTCCGGCCGTGCCGCAGGCGGTCGCGCAGCGGGCCGCGCTGATCCAGCAGGGCAAGGCACCGATGCCGCCGAGCGCGACGATCCAGCCGACGGCGAGGCCGGGTATCCCGGCACCAGCTCCGGCCAATGTCGCTCCCACCACAACAGCGCAGCCTCCGGCTGGGGCCAAGCTGCCGCAGGCCAATACCTTGCCGGCGCCGGGGACTCCGGGCGCTCCGCCGACGGGGGCGGGGGGTGCGCCCGGCGCTGCCGCGCCGAACGCCGCACCAAGTCCGACCGCGACGGCGCCGGCCGGCAATGCTGCGGCGACGCCGCACCCACCAGCACCCGCCAAGCTGCCGCAGGCGAACACATTGCCGATCCCCGGGACCCCTGGCGGACCGCCGCCGCCGGCTGGTGCAGGGCGCGCGCCCGGCGCTGCCTCACCCCCCGGCAAACCCGTTGCGACCACCACCTCGCCCGCCGGCAACATCCCGCCCGCGCAGCCGAACGCGGCGACCGCGCCGCCGCCCAACCAGCCGCCGTCCGCGACTGACCGGCGTGGCAGGCCGGCCGGTCCCCAGCCGGGCGCATTGTCGCCTCCGAGCACGGCCACCGGCCGGCCGGGGGCCCCGAACGCGGTCAGGCCGGCGGCGCCTCCACCGCCACCGCCGGTGGCAGCGCGGGAGCCGTCCAGGGTTCCGGATCATCGGCCCGGCCCGCCGCCGGCGGCTGCCAAGCCCGCCGCGCCGCCAGCGCATCCGCAGGCTCTGGCGCGACCCACGCCGCCGCCACCGCCACGGGTCGCACCGCCTCCGCCGCCCCGGGCGGCGCCTCCGCCCGCGGCCGTGGCACGGCCGGCCCCACCGCCGCCCGTGGCCCGGCCCGCACCGCCCCCAATGGCGCGGCCGGCGCCACCGCCGCCTCCGGTTGCGCGGCCCGCGCCGCCGCCACCGCCTGTTGCGCGGCCGGCGCCGCCGCCGATGGCTGCCGCGCCGCCGCGTGCGCCGCCGCCTCCGCCGCGGCCCGCCGGACCTCCCCCGAAGCCTTGCCCGCCCGGCCAGCCGAAGTGCTAGCCGGTCGAGGAGGGCGCCGGGAATCGGCGCCAGCGTAGCGACCGCAGCTTTCGGGCGCGCGCGAGCGCCGCCTTATTTCCTTGCTTCTGGCCGAAATGGCGCTATATAGCGCGCCATCTCACACGGAAACATGGCTCACAAGGCCGTCCGGTGGCAGCCGGGGCGAGAACGCTCCGTTTTGCTCACACGTTTCCGGAGGAACCAACCGGAGAATTGGAACGATGGCACTACCCGATTTCACTATGCGTCAGCTGCTCGAAGCTGGCGTGCACTTTGGTCACCAGTCGCACCGCTGGAATCCGAAAATGGCTCCGTTCATTTTCGGCACACGTAACAACATCCACATCGTCGATCTCGCCCAGACCGTGCCGATGCTGCACCAGGCCCTTCAGGCCGTCAGCGACACGGTGGCCAAGGGCGGCCGCATCCTGTTCGTCGGCACCAAGCGCCAGGCGCAGGACGGCGTCGCCGACGCGGCCAAGCGCTGCGCGCAGTATTTCGTCAATTCGCGCTGGCTCGGCGGCACGCTGACCAACTGGAAGACGATCTCGGCCTCGATCAAGCGCCTGCGTCACCTCGACGACGTGCTGGCGGGCGGCGATGCCAGCTCCTACACCAAGAAGGAGCGCCTGACGCTTCAGCGCGAGCGCGACAAGCTCGACCGCTCGCTCGGCGGCATCAAGGACATGGGCGGCCTGCCCGACCTGATCTTCGTGATCGACACCAACAAGGAAGACATCGCGATCCAGGAGGCCCAGCGCCTCAACATTCCGGTCGCCGCGATCGTCGACACCAATTCGGACCCGAAGGGCATCACCTATGTGGTGCCGGGCAATGACGATGCCGGCCGCGCCATCTCGCTGTATTGCGATCTCATCGCGCGTGCGGCGATCGACGGCATCTCGCGGGCCCAGGGCGATTCGGGCGTCGACGTCGGTGCCTCGGCCCAGCCGGTCGTCGAGGAACTGCCGGCGGCGTCGACGAGCGGCTTCCAGGGCCTTGCAGGTCCGCGCGGCACCGCCGACGACCTCAAGAAGCTCCCGGGCGTGTCGGGTGCGATCGAGAAGAAGTTCAACGACCTCGGCATCTTCCACTACTGGCAGCTCGCCGAGCTCGACCACGACACCGCGCACACGATCGGCGAAGAAGTCGGTCTGCCGAGCCGCGCGGATGCCTGGGTGGCCAAGGCCAAGGCGCTGACCGCAGAAGCGGAATAGTCGAGAGAGCGATGGGCTGGCCGGATGAGATCCGGCCACCATTTCAGTTGACGCGAATTCCTGAGATGGACCGCGGCGGGGCGCTTCGATGCCACGCCGCGGCGAACCGGCAGGCACAAAGGATTTTCAACGATGGCAACGATCACAGCTGCGATGGTCAAGGACCTGCGCGAGTCGACCGGCGCGGGCATGATGGACTGCAAGGCCGCGCTGACCGAAAACGACGGCAACATGGAAGCGGCGCAGGATTGGCTGCGCAAGAAGGGCCTGTCCAAGGCCGCCAAGAAGTCGGGCCGCGTCGCCGCAGAAGGTCTGATCGGCGCGCTCACCAAGGGCACCAAGGGTGTCGTGGTCGAGGTCAATTCCGAGACCGACTTCGTCGCGCGCAACGGTCAGTTCCAGGGCCTGGTCAAGATGATCGCCCAGGTCGCATTCGACGTCGGCGCCGACGTCGAGAAGATCAAGGCCGCCAAGGTCGGTGACGTCACGGTCGAAGCCGCGATCAACGACGCGATCGCCACCATCGGCGAGAACATGACGCTGCGCCGCGCCGCTGCGCTCGAGGTGAGCCAGGGCGTCGTGGCGCATTACGTCCACGGTGCCGTCGTCGATGGCGCCGGCAAGATGGGCGTGATCGTGGCGCTGGAATCGCCGGGCAAGGCCGACGAGCTCGCTGCGCTCGGCCGCCAGATCGCGATGCATGTCGCCGCCGCCAACCCGCTCGCGCTCGATCCGTCCGGCCTCGATCCGGCGGTCGTCAAGCGCGAGAAGGACGTGCTTGCCGACAAATATCGCCAGCAGGGCAAGCCCGAGAACGTGATCGAGAAGATCGTCGAGTCCGGCCTGAAGACCTATTACAAGGAAGTCTGCCTGCTCGAGCAGGCCTTCATCCACGACACCGGCAAGTCGGTGGCGCAGGCGGTGAAGGAAGCCGAGGGCAAGGTCGGCGGCGCCGTGAAGATCGCGGGCTTTGTGCGCTATGCTCTCGGTGAGGGAATCGAGAAGCAGGAAAGCGACTTCGCCGCCGAGGTCGCCGCGGCCAGCGGCAAGAAGTAAGCGCCGGAACGTTCCTTCCGGCGTGCCGCCGGAAGCGGCGCCCGGACAAGGAAGGTGCTCATGACTGATCCGGTCTATCGTCGCGTCGTGATCAAGCTGTCCGGCGAATATCTCGCGGGACAGCAAGGCTTTGGCATCGACCAGCCGACCGTCGACCGGGTTGCGGATGATCTGATCGCCGCCCGCAAGCTCGGCACCGAGGTTGCGGTTGTGATCGGCGGCGGCAATATCGTGCGCGGCGTCGAGGTCTCCGCCCGCGGCGTATCGCGCCCGACCGGCGATACCATGGGCATGCTCGCCACCATGATGAACTGCCTCGCGCTGGAAGCGGCGATCGAGCGCAAGGGCACGCCGGCGCGCACGCTGTCGGCCTTCGTCATGCCCGAGATTTCCGAGCTGTTCACCCGCACTGCGGCGCACAAATATCTCGCCGAAGGACGCATCGTGCTGCTCGGCGGCGGAACCGGCAATCCGTACTTCACCACCGATACGACCGCGGTGCTGCGCGCCGCCGAGATCGGCGCCCAGGCGGTGCTGAAGGCGACCAATGTCGACGGCGTCTACTCGGCCGATCCGAAGAAGGATCCCGCCGCCACGCGGTTTGACCGGCTGACCCATTCGCAGGCGATCGAGGGCGGCTACAAGGTGATGGATGCGACCGCCTTCGCGCTTGCCCGCGAGACGTCGCTGCCTATCATCGTATTCTCGATCGCGGAGCCGGGGTCGATCGGCGCGATTTTGCGCGGCGTCGGCCACGGAACCATCGTCGCCGGCTGACGGCTCATCTGGTGCGCCCTTCGGGAAGGGCGGCGGGCGGTCGCCGGGATTTTGAAGGAGAAACGTGATGCCCACGGGTAATTTCGACCTCAACGAAGTGAAGCGCCGCATGCAGGGCGCCATCGCCTCGCTCAAGCACGAGCTCGGCGGCCTGCGGACGGGGCGCGCCTCCGCCTCGATGCTCGATCCGGTGCAGGTCGACGCCTACGGCAGTCACATGCCGCTCAACCAGCTCGCCACAGTCAGCGTGCCGGAGCCGCGCCTGATCTCGGTGCAGGTCTGGGACAAGTCGATGGTCAAGGCGGTGGAGAAGGCGATCGTCGATTCCAATCTCGGCCTGTCGCCTGCGACCGAAGGCCAGGTGCTGCGCCTGCGCATCCCCGAGCTCAACGAGGAGCGGCGCAAGGAACTGGTCAAGGTCGCGCACAAATACGCGGAAGCCGCCAAGGTCGCCGCGCGTCACGTCCGCCGCGACGGTCTCGACGTCCTCAAGAAGCTCGAGAAGAATCACGAGATGTCGGAGGACGACCAGAAGCGTCACGCCGACGAGGTGCAGAAGGCGACCGACGGAACCATCGCCGAGATCGACCAGTTGCTGGCCGCCAAGGAAAAAGAAATCCTCACCGTTTAAGGCATCGCCTTCATGTCCAACGCCGCCGCGCCCGCAACGGAAGGACCCGATCGGTCCGAGGCGCCCGCGCATGTCGCCATCATCATGGATGGCAACGGGCGTTGGGCGGCCGCGCGCGGTCTGCCGCGTGCCGAGGGGCATCGCCGCGGCGTCGAGGCCCTGCGCCGCGTGGTGCGCGCCTCGCACGAGCTCGGCATCCGCTATCTCACCATCTTCTCCTTTTCGTCGGAGAACTGGTCGCGTCCGGCGAGCGAGATCGGCGATCTCTTCGGTCTGCTCCGCCGTTTCATCCGCAACGACCTGGCGAGCCTGCATCGCGACGGCGTCAAGGTCCGCATCATCGGAGAGCGCGAGGGGCTCGAGGGCGACATCTGCGCGCTGCTCAACGAGGCCGAGGAACTGACCCGCGACAACACGCGCCTCACGCTCGTCGTCGCCTTCAACTACGGCTCGCGGCAGGAAATCGCGAAAGCGGCGCAGAAGCTCGCCCGCGAGGTCGCGGAGGGCAAGCGCGATCCTGCCACGATCGACGCCGAGACCCTCGGCGCGCATCTCGATGCGCCCGACATTCCCGATCCCGATCTCATCATCCGCACCAGCGGCGAGCAGCGCCTGTCCAATTTCCTGATGTGGCAGGCCGCCTATAGCGAGCTCGTGTTCGTGCCGATCCACTGGCCCGATTTCGACAAGGCGGCGCTGGAAAGCGCGATCGCCGAATTCGCCAGGCGCGAGCGCCGTTTCGGCGGTCTGGTCGCGAAAACCGCCTCGTGAGCGAACACGATTCCGCACCGGCCGGCGCAAAGCCGGCCCCGAGCAATCTCGTGATGCGAGTCCTCGCAGCGTTGGTGCTGGCGCCGCTGACCATTGCGATCGCTTATGTCGGCGGCTGGCTGTGGGTGTTGCTCGTCACCCTTGTCTCGATCGGCCTGCTTGCGGAATGGCTGACGGTGGTGGGCGCGGGATCGGCCGCGCTGACCGGGGCAGGGACGGTGGTCATCGCGATGATGGGGGCCGCCGTCGCTTTTGGCGGGCTCAAGACCTCCGTCGTCGTCGGCCTCATCGGCGGCGCGATCGTGACGCTGATGGCGCGCGGCAAGTTCATTTGGGCCGCGACCGGATTCGCGTATGCGGCGGCGGCGCTGCTCGCCTCGATCCTGCTGCGGAAGGATCTCGTCAACGGCTTCTCCGCGCTGATGTTCGTGCTGCTGGTGGTGTGGGCGACCGATATCGGCGGCTATTTCGCCGGCCGCAGCATCGGCGGACCGAAGCTCTGGCCGCGCGTGAGCCCGAAGAAGACCTGGGCAGGCGCTGTCGGCGGCTTTGTCGCAAGCCTTCTGGTTGCGGTCGGCTTTGCGGCTTGCGGGCTCGGAAAGATGGCGCCATTGCTGCTCGTCAGCGCCATCCTCTCGGTGGTGTCGGCGTTGGGCGATCTGTTCGAATCCGCGGTGAAGCGGCGCTTCGGCGTCAAGGATTCCAGTCACTTAATTCCCGGCCATGGTGGGCTTATGGACCGCCTGGACGGTTTTGTCGCTGCCATCCTGGCGGCTTGGATTATTGGCTTTCTCCGCCATGGTGTGCATAGCGCCGGAAGCGGTCTTATGGTTTGGTGAGGATATGAGCGCGGTCCCATTGCGTAATAACAAGGCTGCGGCGTCCACCGTCCGCAGCGTCACGGTTCTCGGCGCCACCGGCTCGATCGGCGACAGCACGATGGATCTGCTGCGGGCCTCGCCCGAGCGCTACCGGGTCGAGGCGCTGACGGCGAACAGCAACGTCGCGGCGCTGGCGAAGCTCGCGAAGGAATTTTCCGCGCGTTACGTCGCGGTCGCCGACACCTCCAAGCTCGCCGAGCTCAAGTCCGCGCTGGCGGGCACCAGCACCGAATGCGGTGCCGGCGAAAGCGCGGTGATCGAAGCCGGCGCGCGTCCTGCCGATTGGGTGATGGCGGCCGTGAGCGGCGCGGCCGGATTGAAGCCGGCGCTGGCGGCGGTCGATCGCGGCGCGCATGTCGCGCTCGCCAACAAGGAATGCCTGGTTTGCGCCGGTGATTTCTTCATGCAGCGTGCGGCCAAGGCCGGCGCCTGCATCCTGCCGGCCGATTCCGAGCACAATGCGCTGTTCCAGGCGCTCGCTTCGGGCAATCGCGATGAGCTCGTCCGCGTCATCATCACGGCGTCGGGCGGCCCGTTCCGCACCTGGAAGCCCGCCGATATCGAGCAAGCCACGCTCGAACAGGCCCTGAAGCATCCGAACTGGAGCATGGGCCAGAAGATCACGATCGATTCGGCCTCGATGATGAACAAGGGGCTCGAGGTGATCGAGGCGTCCTATCTGTTCGCGCTCACGCCCGACGAGATCGACGTCCTCGTCCATCCGCAGTCGATCATCCACGGCATGGTCGAGTTCTCCGACCGGTCGGTGATGGCCCAGCTCGGCGCGCCCGACATGCGAACCCCGATCGCGCACTGCCTCGGCTGGCCCGATCGCATCAAGGGGCCGGCGGCCAAGCTGGACCTCGCCAAGATCGGCCAGCTGACCTTCGAGGCGCCGGATTTCGAGCGCTTCCCCGGGCTGCGCCTGGCTTTCGATTCGCTCCGGACCGGGAAGGGGGCGACCACCGTCTACAACGCGGCCAATGAGGTTGCGGTCGCCGCATTCATCGCCGGCAAGATCCGGTTCGGCGCGATCGCCCGGCTGGTGGAGGCGACACTCGACGACTGGATCCGCAGCGGGAACCAGGCCCCCATGACGTCAGCCGATGATGCAATCTCTGTTGACCATGTTGCTCGAAATAAAGCTGCCGCCCTATTGCCTCAAATTGCCTTAAAGGCATCCTAGATGGTTCGCGGCCAGGGCCTTGCGGCGCTGGATGAGGGAAATCGATGATCGACTTTTTCGTCCATAGTTTCAATACGTTGAGCCATGGGCTCCTCGGCTACGCGGTTCCCTTCCTGTTCGTCCTGACGATCGTCGTGTTCTTCCATGAGCTCGGCCACTTTCTGGTCGCGCGCTGGGCGGGCGTTCGTGTGTTAACTTTCTCGCTCGGTTTCGGACCTGAGCTGGTCGGTTTCAATGACCGCCACGGCACGCGCTGGAAGATCTCGGCGATCCCGCTCGGCGGCTACGTCAAGTTCTTCGGCGACGAGAGCGAGGCTTCGACTCCGTCGGCCCAGACGCTCGCGGCCATGACGGCCGAGGAGCGCGCCGGCAGCTTCCACCACAAGAAAGTCGGCCCCCGCGCCGCCATCGTCGCCGCCGGGCCGATCGCCAATTTCATCCTGGGCGCGCTGATCTTCGCCGGCATGGCGCTGTACTACGGCAAGCCCAGCACGATCGCGCGGGTTGACGGCGTCGTCGCCGATGGCGCCGCGGCCGCGGCCGGCTTCAAGATCGGGGACGTCGTCGTCCAGATCGACGGCAAGCCGATCGAGAGCTTTGCCGACATGCAGCGAATCGTTGCGATGAATGCTGGTTCGGCGCTTGCCTTCCAGGTGAAGCGGGACGGTAGCATCGTATCGCTGACGGCAACCCCGGCGCTGCTCGAGCGCAAGGATCCGTTCGGCAACAGCCACCGTCTGGGTGTGCTCGGCGTCGAGCACAAATCCCAGGCCGGCGAGGCCTCGACCGCACCGGTGGGCGTCGGCGAGGCGCTCAAGATCGGGGTCGAGCAGGTCTGGTTCATCATCACCAGCACCTTCAAGTTCCTGGGCTCGCTGTTCGCCGGAAACGGCAATCCCAACGAGGTCAGCGGCGTCCTGGGAATCGCGAAGATGTCGGGGCAGGCGGCCAGCGCCGGGTTCCAGTTCGTGATCAATTTGTGCGCGGTGCTGTCGGTGTCGATCGGTCTGTTGAACCTGTTCCCGATCCCGCTGCTCGATGGCGGCCACCTCATGTTCTACGCGGCCGAAGTGGTCCGCGGCCGACCCTTGTCCGAGCGGACCCAGGAGATGGGGTTCCGAATCGGGCTGGGCCTGGTGCTGATGTTGATGGTGTTTGCGACCTACAACGACATCCTGCGGATGGCGGCATCCTGATGGAGGCTTTTTTGTGGCGTTGCTGTTGAGCAACGTCTTGGAATGAAATTGAAATCACGACGCTTTCGGCCGTTTGCGGCGTCGGCGAAATTGGCTACAAGCGGCCTCGACTTGGGGAATCTCC
>Ga0102590_1001472_pt2 | contig 13660 bp, 14 predicted proteins | sample AraplaMF_Col_mMF_FD_76859 | JGI IMG/M metagenome (GOLD analysis project Ga0102590, IMG submission 76859) | Arabidopsis root microbial communities from the University of North Carolina, USA - plate scrape MF_Col_mMF | ecosystem: Host-associated > Plants > Roots > Endosphere | place: USA...
GTCGTGGTCTTCCGGTCGCCGGATCCCGACAGAGCCGCAGCGACTTGGCAGCCAGCTCGCGAAGCCCCCACTGCTTCCGAGCGCTTGCGATAGCGATCGTTACCCGAAGGGCCGAGACACCCGAAGGGTGGCTCGGTGAGGAGCGAAGCGACGAGTAGAGCGCGGGCCGAAGGCATCGCCCATACGCCGTCAGCTTGCGAACCCGCACGCTTGGTCATTGCGATGCTCCCGAATCGATCGAGGCACGAACACGCCAACTGACCGAGAGAACCATGTGCCCGTCCTGCCGTCATGGTCTCCCGGTCGCGGAAAGAGCCGCCGCGAATTCGCAGCCAACTCGCGTAGCCCCCGCTGCTTCCGAGCGCTTGCGATAGCGATCGTTACCCGAAGGGCCGAGACACCCGAAGGGTGGCTCGGTGAGGAGCGAAGCGACGAGTAGAGCGCGGGCCGAAGGCATCGCCCATACGCCATCAGCACGTACCACTTGCTCGTTGAAGCACGCCAAAGCTTGCGAGCCCGCACACTTGGTCATTGCGATACTCCCGAATCCGATCGCGGGACGAACACGCCAATTGGCCGGGGGACCATAGGCGAAACATCGGGCGCCGAAATTGCGGTCGTCACACCGCTTGACGGCATGAGCGCCAGCAACCGATCGCGCGATTTCGAGAGATCGGACCGTGTGACGAACAGCGTCGCAGCTGCTGATGACTGTCCGCTGGACGTCCACCTCGGCGGCAGTTCGATGGCGAGCAGATTTGCAAGTTTTGCGACGTATGCTCGCGTCTCGTCTGGCAAAGAGCCGCCCGCGAGATGCTCTTCATAGCGAGCTGGTCCCGCATTGTACGCGGCAAACACGCCAGGCGAGCCATACCGATCGAGCAGTTCCCGCAAATAAGCTGCACCGGCCAGAATGTTGTCGTGTGGGTCGTACGGGTCGTTCCCGAGATTGTAGCGTTCGCGAAGTTCGGCCCAGGTCGCCGGCATGATCTGCATGAGGCCCATTGCTCCTTTTGGCGATCTGGCGTGCACATCACCAGCGCTTTCGGCGTTAATGACCGAGCCGATCCAGTTCACCGGAATTGCAAAACGTTTCGAGGCTTCGTGCACGAAAGCTGCAAACGGATTGCTTACCCGATCAACCGCTTGAACCAGCACCGACCCGCTCTCCGCTAGAGCAGCACCGTCCGACGCAACGAAAACAATCAGCAGCAACGCGACAGCCCAAACACGCGCGCCCGACCGAGCCAGGCATGCCGTCGTGCTCGCGCCCGTCCAGGGTAAAGCCGCTTCGCGCCAGCCACGCGGCCGCCCAGGACTGCCGCGACGCGCATCGGCCTTGCAAACGTTGGCCGGGACGGAGGAATGGTCCCGCGATCGATCGAACAGAGAAATGGCGGGGTAAGAACATGAAACACGCACGATCACTCCTCCCACGTCCACACCGGCAGCGCACGGCCGATCACCGCCGACGTAGGCAAGAACCCAAAATACCGGCCATCAAGAGAGTCGTCGGACTGCCAGTTCATCAGAAACAGCTCGCCGTCGCCGACGATGCGGCAGCCCTGCCATTTCGGCAGCGGCCGGCCGCGTCGATCGCGATCCCGCGCCTCACCCATGGCAATGTCATCGACCGAAATCGTGAAGCCGGTCCTGCAAACTCTTTGCCCCGGAAGGGCAAGCACGCGCTTCAGCATGGGGACGCCAATGGGCAAATAGCCGTTAAGGTCGAGGAAGGCCGCGAGCGGCTCCGGCGGCTGCACGGCGACCAATTCAGTGACTTGGAATTGATCCGCCGGTCGGACGCTGTAGAGTCCGATCGGAACGCTCGCGGAAGCGTTCCAGACGTAAAGCGGAAGCGGCTCCAGGACGATCGTCGCTATGAGCGCAGCAGCGACACCAATTGTCGCGGCCAGCATCATGAGGCGGTCCGTCATCGCATGACCCTCTGCCGGTGAAGCCAGGCCTGATGGCGCGCTTTCGTATACGGGCGCGGGTTTTCGTTGACAGACAGACGGTTGTGAACGTGATGCCAATGATCAGGCGCGACATCAGCTGGATCGATGCCGAGCGCCTCAACGGCATCGATCATTTGCAGCACTCGCTCGACCTTCGGCCAGCCGGACAGACGCAGCAAAATCTCTCCGCCGGGTGTCACATAAGGGACGGTCGAGCAGCGCTGTCCCGGAGCGACCGCGCGCAAGATGTCGATCCGCGAAATGATCGTGCCAAAGTCGTTGGAGGTCCACCGGACGAAAGCAAAGATGCTGCCTGGCGCGAATGACAGGACACGCCGGTGGCGATCCAGCTTCCGTTCCTCGACGATACGACCAAACCGAATGCGGTTTTCGATGCGCTTCTCGAGCCACAACACTTCCACTTCCGTGAGATCACTCATGCCACGGCTCCCCGACGCTGGAGCTGGCAGCCGAGAGCTTGCGGCTCAGTGGAGAGTGTGTATCGCCTGCAAAGGCAGGCTGGCCTATCGGACTGCCGTTGCCGAGCACCGCCAATGCGGCTTTCGGCCTGCTCCGTTAGAAGAAATCCGAAGGATTTCTGGTTAGTAAAGTTAGAGCGGCCGGAAAGAGCGGAGAAACAAGCTCTTAAGCGCGATTCCGGTCCCCGATAGCACGAGGATCGGGTCCCCGATAGCACGAGGGTTGCGGTCCCCGATAGCACGAGCTGATTCACAGGTTGTCCTCCGAATTTGGAATGAGACCGCGCCGACGCAGGCGTGCCGTTAAGGGAGAAACAGGCGTTGGCGTGAAGTTCAGCCGCTCGGCACCGTTCGGATCGCGCGTGAGCGCGAGCTGATAGCCGGGCAATGTCTGTCGCTGGACGATCTGGCGGACGTCGTAAGCAAAGTGCTTGAGCGGCGAGATGATGCCGGACTTGGCATGGAGATGCACAAGGTCGAAGCTCCAGCCGCTCTCCTGCCGACCGCCGTGCTTGCGCACAAGGCGGTAAAGCCAGCGCTCAAGCCCGCCCGTCAGATCGAAATAGGCGCGATCGATCGTCAGCACGAGCGCGTCGTCGATGACGCCGGCATAGAACCAATCAGGCAGGATCAGTTCGAGTCCAAACGCGCGACCATTTGCATCGGCCGTCTCCTTCCACTCGTTGATCCACGAGAAGCGATGCCGTCGCCGTTCTGCCGGCTGGCGGATCGACGTCAGCACGGTCGTTGACTGAAGCCGGTCGAGACCCGCCTTCAACCGGTCATAATCGCGCGCGCTGGTGCCGCGGCCGACAAACGTCAGAATCTCGTAAGGCGTTGCAGCCATCAAGCGCGACGTCTTCAAGCCGGCGTCGCGGGCTTCGACGATCTGGGACGCGGCCCAGATCAGAACGTCTGCATCCCAGATGGTCGCCATGCCGTGTTCCGGCACGGCTTCGACACGGATTGCAATCGCACCGGCACGGAAATCGATCGGCACGATCCGCTTGGTCTTGGCGAGCGAGAAGAACGGGTAAGCCATCAGATCCTGCGCATCGCGGGGTGCAAGATCGCCGGGTAGCGCCCGAAAGAGCTCAAGCTGCTCGCGCTCGGAATGGTGTCTGTGCCGCATGGTCACTGCTCTCACGCGGCAATCAGCGGCGTTCCTGGCCCGCATACGGGCGCAGCGCGGGATGCTTCTTGGCCGGCAGCACGGTCCCCTTCCCGGGGTCGGACGTTGACGTCTTGGCGCCCCGGTCGGCCCACGCTTTCAGGTCATCGACGGCGTAAACAACACGTCCGCCGATCTTCCGATACGTCGGTCCAGTACCGTACGTGCGGTGCTTCTCCAGCGTGCGACCGGACAGGCCAAGGTAGCGCGCGGCCTCAGGTGTACGCAGGAATCGCGGGGGAAGACCGGCCATCGGATCGGGCATTTGAGAACTCCAGGAGGACAGCGCACTACGCCTGGCTAGGCCGGCGTGTGCGCGGTCATCATGGAGGAGCAAGATCTCGGAGGGGGATGCCGAATTTGGAGGAGGCGATTTTCGGCACCCCTCGGGGGACTGCGCTACTCGTCCCTGCGCCCGGGCCGCAGGAGTTTGCGGTAACCACCGCGCACCAAAGCGAGGCCGCGTTGCACCAAGCGGATTGTTCGATTGCGCAGATCATGCGTCTTCCAGCCGCGATCGGGAATGCGTTTTTTGCCAACCAGCGCTTCGGCGATAACGCGATAACTGCCGCCGGCGCCATGGGTGTCGAGCGCGCGAATCGCGGCGCTCAGGCGTTCGCGCCGCTGTTTAGATAGTTGATGAAAAGCAGGACCTTGCGCGCGTCCATTCATCGCGCGCCACAGCCGCCGGGCTGCATACGCACGCGCGGCGAAATCGCCGTCAAACGGCAGTTCGGCTGCGTATGACGCGCCGAGCACCGGCGGCTCTTTGGACCAAACGCGGTGGTCCACGGCACCGATGCGCAGCACGGCATGCCACCCGTCGACAGCGCGGCGCACCTGGCCAGCTGTAAGGTCGAGCTGTGGCAGAGACGCCGACACGAGGTCGGCCGTCGCGGCTACCTTGACCGAAACGACCGCCGCTAGAACCTCAGGCGCCCAAAAGATCGTCTGCTCGTCGAACGACCTCTGCGGGTCATGGGCGAAAGCAGATACCCCATTTCCTCCTGAATTCGTCAGTCACTTCGCCGTCAGGACTATTGACAATCATCACCTCGTACTCGCGCCGATAGTCGGCGTTCCGGCGGAGACATTCCCAGGCAATGTCGGTGATTTCGGCGTCTTGTAGGCTCTTGTAGGATTCCGGCGACCGCCAGTCGAATTCAGGCATTGCTTCCGCCCCATTGCACACTGCTAACAACGATTGCGTCGCAATAGGTATAAACGAGACGGTTGTAGGAAGCCCCTAGTTTGGCACCACGTGGTGCTCGGGAGCGACCACCCGTCAGTCAAAGAAAATAGTTCTGGCTGCAAGTCGTCTGCCGGCGATTTTCTTCTATTTGGAGCCAGTGCCACGCAATAGGCGGCCCTGTTCAGTTACCCATTTGGCACGCGCAAGGTGGCTCTGATATGCGCTCCGTGCACGCGCCGGCTCTCGCTCGGGGTCCATATGCAAGACCACTCGAGCGACCTCGCGCCAGTCCGCCCCCTCACCTTCGGCCTGCAGAAGGCGAACGTACGTGACGACATGCTGTTCGTCATAGGCAGTCAGCGCCGGCTCGCTCGGCGCGACATCCGCGATATCAGGATCTAATGGCGGTTCACTCATATCTATTGGTGGCATTCGATCGAAACCCAGGATCAAAGTATCTGAATAGATCGGTTATAGCCAGTGGTTTGATGGTCTACACGATGGCTGCTTTTGCGCATGAAAGCTCGTGCGCTTGTGGCCTGGAATGTCCGCCGAATCCGCGTCGCTCGCGGTATTCCGCAAGAGCAATTGGCATATGATGCTGAGATTGATCGTTCATATATGAGCGGCTTGGAGCGACAAACCGAGAATCCAACCATTGATCTGCTCGAGCGACTCGCCGAGACGCTAGGTGTTCGGCTCTCAGAATTCTTTCTTGAACCGCCCAAGGGAGCCGCCACGCCAAAGCCATTAGCCAAGGGCCGGAAACGGATTCGTCCCAGCCCTAAGAGAAAGTAATCGCTGCACGGCCGTGTACTCAGCGGGTCATCGGGGGTGCCAGATGCATTCCAAGGGACACCCCGGCGCTGGCCCAAGCGGACAAGGTTCAGATTTCAGGTCTGCCAGTCTGGCCGAGATTGTCAAACGGCTAGGAAGCGGAAGTCATGGGCTGAAATGAGAGAGGCCGCTGGGTGCGGCCCTAGTTCATCTTGCGCCGGAGCTTTTGGATGACCTCCCTCAGCCCAGCGGCATACTCCTCGATGATGCGTCGCGCCTCATCTAGCCGTGAGGGCTTGGCTTCCTTATCCTCGGTCTGTTTGCCAGGTTCGGCCATGGTCCGATGGTCAGGTGTGGAGGCGTGCGCCTCTTGAGTTAGATCAAGGAAGGCACCTCAATTCCCAGCTCTCTCCGGATCATGTCCCTGTGCTCAACATGCGAAGCGCGAAGCAGGCGGTACGTGGCTAGAATGTCTAGGGCGAGGTCGGTCGATTGGTCCGCGTGTCCTAGCTCGTCAATGATTTCGATCTGGCGGGCAATATGCTTGTCACTCAGCGCAACGTGGCGCTCAGCCTGAGCTAGGTGTGCCCGGATAAGCCGAAGGTCCATCCGCATAGCATACGCCTAATCAGGTCACTCTAAAGAACAAAACACTCCGCTGGTTGGAAACAGCCCGGCGCCCTCGGTTGAAATGGGAAGGCCGAGGGCCCGCTCAGGATCAGGATCTGATCCGCTCTGTCGCGATGAGGGGACTTATGAGAGACAGAGCGCAGTTGCGGGGGTGGGCCAGGCAGCTGCGAAGTGGCTGGTAGGCTTTTAAGAAACCCCGCCCGATTTGGTCGGACGGGGCTCGATGGGGCGTTCTTACTCGCCGGTCTTGCGCGGCCGCGACCAGAGCAGGGTGTAGCCTTCGCCGCCTTCGTCGTCGAACAGGTTCGCGTAGATCGGAGCGTTGAAGGAGGGATCGTCGAGCTTGAGCGAGAGGTAGTCGCGGCCCTCCTCGGAACGCTTCGACCAGGCTGCGCCGATCTCCGCGCGACCCACGTAGATGCGGTGGCTGGGAGCGTTGTCGTTGGAGCGGTTGGTCTCGGAGACGATGCGGACGCCCTTGGCCTTCAGGCTCAGGGTCACGATCTCGCCCTGGAATTCGTTGCCGACCTTCTTGAAAGAACCGATGTTAGCCATATCACTTCTCCTATTGTGTTTCGAGCCCGCGACCACCGCGGCCTCGATGGCGATCTAGGGCCGAGGACGATCGGCGACGCACCCGCTTGGGCCGGAGCGCAGCGGAGGACGCCGTTGTGGCGACTTTCTTGTCTCGCGAGGAATGGGCGCAGCCCAGGGGAAGAAAGTCGCATCAACGGCGTTGCGGCTCAGACGATCGAGGCGAAGCCGGTCTTCGGCCAGATCAAGCCATCAACGAGGCCACGTGCGTCCGCGTGCTGAACCACAAATCTTACGGAGAAGCGTGGCTATCTCGGTTTGGCTGAACAAGAGGTCGGAACGATTCAGCGGGGAACGAGAAACAATCTCCTGCAAAAGGCGGCATTGTCTCCCAAGAACCGATCGAGGTTAAATCGGCTCCGCCGCGGATGCGTGGGCCAGGCCGGATAGCGGCAGCTTGATCGAGGAGTTCAGAGGAGGACGGCCTCTCCGCGCTCAGGTTTCGATCATCCCCCGGTCACCGCGCCGATCTACGCGTATCTGTTCGACGCTGAACGTGGGAAACGATCACCTTTCGAGGCTGGCGGCCGTAAGAACCGGTTAGGGCGAGTTCTCCACCACCCCGCCCGGCTCCAACGGGCGGGTCTCCGCCAAAACCATCAAGCGCGTCCATGACGTAACGCCAATGCAAACCGCGCCCAGGCAAGCGAAGACCTCACGCCAAGCCAGCGAAGGCACCCCGATCTGAGACAGGGCGAACACCAAGTGATAGCCGGCGGCGGCGGCGGGAACAGCGAATGCCGTCGCGATCGCGATGCGCAAGGCCAAGGACCGGGTAATGGCGACGGCGACCTGGCCGAGGACGACCGTCAACGCGCCGCCGGCCGTTCCGAGAAGCAGCCCGCCGATGAGGTCGGCACCGCTCTGTAACGCCGTCATCCCGATACTCAGCGCGACGAAAAACGGCAGGGCATACACAGCGAGCGCGAAAATCGCCCAGCAGAATAGGCCGATGCCGAGTGTGTTGAGAACAAGCCCAATAGCGAGCATGGTGGTGGCTCCATGTGCATAGAAGTAACAGTCGCGCCTTCCACCACCACCACGGCGCAACTTCCAATGTAGAGCCGAAACGAGGCGGAGTTGCGGCGCATGCAACTCCGCTTCATCGTTTAGAGGCCGGAAGACGGCGCTCACGCGCCGCCGAACCTCCAGACGGGAATGCCGAGGCGCTTCGCCTTGTCGGCAAGGTTGTCCTGGATTCCCGTGCCCGGGAAGTGCATGACGCCGATCGGCAGGAGTTCGAGCAAGGCATCGTTGCGCTTGAACGGTGCTGCCTTGGCATGTTTCGTCCAATCGGGCTTGAAGGCGATCTGGGGCACCTTGCGGATCGTCGCCCATTTGGATGCGATCAGTTCGGCACCCTTCGGGGAGCCGCCATGGAGCAGGACCATGTCGGGATGCTTGGCATGAACCTTGTCGAGACGATCCCAGATGAGGTGGTGGTCGTTGAAGTCGAGCCCTCCGGTGAGCGCAATCTTCGGCCCAGCGGGCAGCATGACCTCGGTCTCGGCGCGGCGCTTGGCCGCGATGAAGTCGCGGGAGTCGATCATCGCTGCAGTCAGGGTACGGTGATTCACCAGTGATCCCGATCGGGGACGCCATAATGAGCCGGTCTGGGTCTCGAAGCGCTCGATGGCCTGGTCACGGAATAACTCCAGGCAGTTGCGGCGCTCGATCAGCGTGATGCCTTCCGCTGTCACGCGCTCGAGTTCGACCGATCGAATTTCGGAGCCATCCTGCTCGCGCTGGCTCTTCTGCTGCGCCTGTTCGTTGTCGTCGAGTTGGCGTCCGACGCGGTCGATGGCTCGATGAAACAGGTTGACCGTCGACCAGAGCAAGTCGTCAAGGTCCGGCTCGAGCCGAGTATCACTCAACGTCGCGACCAGAGCATCGAAGATGTCAGCGACGGCGCCAGCGATGATCCTGCCCTCGGGAAGCGGCCGGGGATCGGGCTGGTCGTCGAAGGGGCGGTAACCGAAGAGTTGCAATTCGGTAAGAACGTGTTCGGTCGGAGATGCGTCGTGCGGCGGTTCGATGTCATCGTGGTCGGTCATGGAGGCGATCCTTTGCCGGATCGGCCGCGACCATCGCGGCCTTCGTGGCGATCACTCAGACGGCAGGCGGAACGGGCCAGAACCCGGAGCAGAGCGGAGGGCCGAAGCGCAGCGGAGGATGGCGGAGACCGGCTATTTTGCTTCGCGATGCAAAGCGCGCTCGCCAGATGGCTAATGTGTCTTCTCGTCGCCGGCGCGCGGCGGAAAATAGCCGGCCGCAGCCATTGCCGGCCCGAGCCGCTTGCGGTCCGATCGCCCTCTAGAAGGCCGTGGTCGCGTCCTGTCCCGGCAGTGGCCGCACCGCGACCGACCTGTCGACGCCAATCGAATTGCCGTGGCTATTCCGCGGTTGCCATCGACGAATGCAGGAAGCGGACGACGTCCTCTGGTACGAGCTGAAGCCGCAACGCTGTCCGGAGGGCCTCGAGGCCGAAGATGTGCAGATCTTCGTTGAAGTCGCCCACCCGTGGCGACAATGCGATCGCTTCAATGCCGGCGGCTTCTGCGCGCTGGGTGAGAATAGCCTGTACGGCATCTCCGGCGGCATCTGCGTCACGGGCGATATAGAGCCGACGCAGGCCAGATGGCAGCATCATCGCTGCGAGATGATTGGCCGAAAGTGCAGCCGCCATGGGCAGGGCCGGCAGTGCGCAACGCAGTGACAGCATGGTCTCGATTCCCTCGCCGGCAGCGAGCACATCATCGACCACGCCGAAGCGAACGGCGTTGCCGAGCAGGTCACCCATGGCGCGTCGTGGTGTGTCGATCGGAGCCTTGCCGAGCCGCACGCGATCAAAACCGTCTGGATCGAGCCAAGTGCGGTGTACGCCGGTGATCCGTCCATCGAGGTCGGTGACACAGGCTATCATCGCCGGCCAGGTTTCAGCCGACGAATGCTCGTCCGGTCGATAGTAGCAACGAGGATGGAAGCGCAAACTGCCACCATGGTTGATGCAAGTAATTCCGCGACGCTGCAAGTACGCTTCTGCTAGTGTCCCTTCGACCGGGCTGGATATCGCAAAGAGCCGACGAGCGGCTTCCTGCGATCCGGCCGGCGCGACTGAATGAATGGGTTTCCGAGCGAATTGCAGTTCTGAACGAGGCAGCTTTAGAAACCGCCTCGCCTCCTCGGCGACCTCTCGAAAGTCTTGCAAGGCCAGACTTTCGCGGATGATGTCGAGGAGATCACCATGTTCTCCGGTCGCGGCGTCGGTCCACTTGCCGGCGGGTCCCTTCGGCGATTCCTGAAGCCGTACGAACAACGAGCGGCCCGGCGTGTTGTGGACGTCGCCGACCAGCCAGTACCGCCCCGCTCGCCTGCCATTGGAGAGATAGTGTCGGCACACCGCCTCAGCCTCGCGCGAGAGGCGGCGTGCCAGTTCGGAAGCATCGCGGGACATCAGGCGGCCTCCCGCTCGCCGATGCGCGCTACCGGATACGTGTCGAGCACCCTGGACAGGACCTCCACGCCGCTCGCGTCCGTGGGCACGAACATGCGCAGCTTCCAGGAGATGATCTCCCCAAAGAGACCGTAAGCCCGCAGGCGATCGCGCATCGTGTCGTTGAAGCCAGACAGTTCGATGCGGTAGGCCCCCATCACCCGAACGCGGCGAAGCTGGAGTTCTTCCGCGAGTTCGAGGATGGTCCGTCCCTCCATCAGCGCGGCAAAGGCAGCGTCTGGCGTCAGCGGGGGCGCGTCCGTCGCAAGGACGCTTGCGACCCACGCGGCCGAAACCCTGCGGCCGATCACCCGTTCGCCTGTATCAGTCTGAAGCCGATAGACGCGGGTCGATTCGTTCGGCAGCCGCTTCCAGATGGGGAGCAGCAAGCCCGCCACAACGTGGACCGTGCTTTCCGTGAACTCGGGCACCTCCGCAAGTTCCGCCCGCCAGGCCGCGGCGAGGCGTTCTCGATCCGCTTCGCCCCAATGACTTTCGGCCATCATGTTCAAGGGGACCGTGTGCTGATCCATCGGCCGGATCAGGCGGACGCGCCGCTCGATCTCGCCATCATTGAGCATGACGCTCGCCGCCGGGACCTGCACGGCGGCTCGTCCGGAGCGCTCGTTGATCAGCGGGACACCATGATTAGAAAGACGAGCAAAAGCGTCATCCAAACTCACAGGATGATTGCGCTGACGCTGGGCAATCGTGAGCAGACAGGTCTCGGCACGAGTGCCGGGATGGACGTAGATCGTCCGCCGGTCGGTAACGACAAAGCTCTCAGCACGGAGCGTTTCCAGGCCGATGTCGTAGGTACCCGACGCGACCGCGCCCTCGATGCGAGCGGTCAAGAGCTGCTCGAAGGCGGTGAAGAGGACATTCTGTAGGTCGATGGTGAGCGCAAGCAACCTGTTGAGGAAGGTCGTAATCGGCGGCAGGTCATCCCTGAGCCCATTGGCGTCCGTCAGCTTCAGGCCGGTCGCATCCTCGAACCGTTCGAGTGAACAGCCATCGACTTTGCCTCGAACAAGCAGCGTATAGAGTTGACGCAACGCGTCACGCCCGTACTGGCTTTCGAGATTGTCCTCTGGCCGGAACAGCCCCTGCCCTCCGGTCTGGCGCTGGCCGCGTGTGATGGCCCCCAGTGTGTCGAGCCGGCGGGCAATGGTGCTGAGAAAGCGCTTCTCGGCCTTCACGTCGGTTGCAATCGGACGAAACAACGGTGGCTGCGCTTGATTGGTCCGGTTTGTGCGGCCGAGGCCCTGGATCGCGGCATCGGCCTTCCAGCCGGGCTCGAGCAGGTAGTGGACCCGCAAGCGGCGATTCCGGGCCGACAGTTCGGCATGGTAGCTCCTCCCCGTGCCCCCGGCGTCGGAGAACACGAGGATGCGCTTGACGTCGTCCATGAAAGCCGAGGTCTCGGCGAGGTTGGCTGAACCGGCGCGGTTTTCGACCACCAGCCGATCGCCCTTGCGAACGATGCGGCGCGAGCGGCCGGTAACCTCGGCGACCATGTCGATGCCGAAGCGCTGCACGACCTGATCCAGCGCGCCAGGCACCGGTGGCAGCGAGGCGAGCTTCTCGATCAAACGATCGCGTCGTGCGACGGCTTCCCGGCTCTCGACCGGCTGGCCGTCGCGATAGACAGGCCGGGAGCAGAGGTTACCTTCCGAGTCGGTGAAGGGTTCGTAGAGCTGGACTGGGAAGGAATGGGCGAGGTAGTCGAGGACATACTCGCGCGGCGTGATGTCGACCTGGACGTCGCCCCACTCTTCAGTCGGGATCTCGGCGAGCCGGCGCTCCATCAGCGCTTCGCCCGTCGACACGATCTGGATGACTGCCGCGTGTCCAGCCTCAAGATCGTGCTCGATCGATCGGACCAGCGACGGGGTCTTCATCGAAGTCAGGAGGTGGCCGAAGAAGCGCTGCTTCGCGCTTTCGAAAGCGGAGCGGGCCGCAGACTTGGCTTGCCCGTTCAGCGTTCCGGTTGCGCCGGTGATGTTGGCGGCCCGCATCGCCGCGTCCAGGTTATTATGGATGACGCTGAACGCACCGGCATAGGCGTCGTAGGTGCGAACCTGCTCCGGCGTCAGCTGGTGTTCGACCAGTTCGTACTCGACGCCCTCGTAAGAGAGCGAGCGCGCCGCATAGAGGCCGAGCGCCTTGAGGTCGCGCGCCAGCACCTCCATAGCCGCGACGCCGCCTTCCTCGATCGCTTCGACGAACTCGGCACGGGTGGCGAACGGAAAGTCGGCGCCGCCCCACAGGCCGAGGCGTTGGGCATAAGCGAGATTGTGGACCGTGGTTGCGCCCGTCGCCGATACATAAACGACGCGTGCATTCGGCAAAGCGTGCTGGAGCCTTAGGCCAGCGCGCCCCTGCTGGGAGGCCGCTTGGTCGCCGCGCTCCCCCTTGCCGCCGACCGCATTCTGCATGGCGTGGCTCTCGTCGAAGACGATCACTCCGTCGAAGTCCGAGCCCAACCATTCGACGATCTGCCTGACACGCGAAAGCTTTTCGCCGCACTCGTCGGTCCGTAGCGTGGCGTAGGTGGCAAAAAGGATGCCTTCCGAGAGCCGGATCGGGGTGCCTTGGCGAAACCGGGACAGTGGCGTAACAAGCAGCCGCTCCATGCCGAGCGCAGACCAGTCGCGCTGCGCGTCCTCGATCAGCTTGTCGGACTTGCTGACCCAGACCGCACGACGACGGCCCTTGAGCCAGTTGTCGAGCAGGATGCCGCCGACCTGCCGCCCCTTGCCCGCCCCGGTGCCATCGCCCAAGAACCAGCCGCGGCGAAAGCGGATGGCGTTTTCTGCGTCGTCGCGCGCGGCGGCCACAACATCAAAGGTCGCGTCGACCGTCCAGTTGCCTGCCAGGAATTCGGAATGCGCTTCGCCGGCATAGATGATGCTCTCGAGTTGGGCATCCGACAGAACTCCGTCCACCATGACGTCGGCCGGCAGGTGCGGACGATAGGATGGCTTCGGTGGCGCAACGGACGCCATCGCCGCAGACTGCACGAGCTTGGTCGGATGTGTGCACGATCCGGGAATGAGGATCGACTGCAATCCGTATTCCTCATAAAGCGCATCGGTCAGCCGGGCACCTTCCGGCGAGGACCATTCGACCGTCTCGTAGATCAGTTCTGCGCCTACTGGCGCGGCGTCTCTCGAAGTGGACGATATGCGTGGTGCGATGGCGCTGGCCGATCGCGACATCGTTGGCCGCCCAATACCAACGATCTCCGATGGCGCCGCGACGGGCAGCCTTGGAGGCACATGCAGGTTCACCCAGCCAAGCAAGGTAGCGACATCACCCGCCATGCCTGGCGAGGCGGGAAAAGCGGTCGGATCGGCAGCGGGC
>Ga0102590_1003930_pt1 | contig 13646 bp, 10 predicted proteins | sample AraplaMF_Col_mMF_FD_76859 | JGI IMG/M metagenome (GOLD analysis project Ga0102590, IMG submission 76859) | Arabidopsis root microbial communities from the University of North Carolina, USA - plate scrape MF_Col_mMF | ecosystem: Host-associated > Plants > Roots > Endosphere | place: USA...
TCGACAACCGCGTCGTCGTCACCGAGCCCGGCGTCACCAATCTCGCCATCAGCCAGGCGGTCGCCCATGCCGGCTTCTATTACGCGCCCGACCCGTCCTCGCAGATCGCCTGCTCGATCGGCGGCAATGTCGCGGAAAATTCCGGCGGCGTGCATTGCCTGAAATACGGCATGACCACCAACAACGTGCTCGGCTGCGAGATCGTGCTGATGAGCGGCGAGATCCTGCGCATCGGCGGAAAGTCTGCGGAGAACCCCGGCTACGATCTGATGGGCGTCATCACCGGCTCCGAAGGCCTGCTCGGCGTCATCACCGAGATCACGGTGCGCATCCTGCAAAAGCCGGAGACGGCGCGCGCGTTGATGGTCGGCTTTGCCGAGGTCGAGGCCGCCGGCGAATGCGTGGCGCGCATCATCGGCGCCGGCATCATCCCCGGCGGCATGGAGATGATGGACAAGCCGGCGATCCACGCCGCGGAGGCCTTCGTGCATGCCGGTTACCCGCTCGACGTCGAGGCGCTGCTCATCATCGAGCTCGACGGTCCCAAGATCGAGGTCGACGAGCTGATCACGCGCGTCGAGACGATCGCCAATGCCTGCGGCTCGACCACGTGCCAGATCTCGACCTCGGAGGCCGAGCGCAACCTGTTCTGGGCCGGCCGCAAGGCCGCGTTTCCTGCCGTCGGCCGCATCTCGCCGGACTATCTCTGCATGGACGGCACCATTCCGCGCGGCGCGCTGCCGAAGGCGCTGGCGCGGATCCGCGAGCTCTCGGAAAAGTACCAGCTCGGCTGCGCCAACGTGTTCCACGCCGGTGACGGCAACCTGCACCCCTTGATCCTCTATGATGCCAACAAGCCCGGCGAGATCGAGCGCGCCGAAGCCTTCGGCGCCGACATCCTGCGCGCCTGCGTCGAGTTCGGCGGCGTGCTCACCGGCGAGCACGGCGTCGGCATCGAGAAGCGCGACCTGATGCCCGAGATGTTTTCCGAGATCGACCTCAACCAGCAGCAGCGGCTTAAATGCGCCTTCGATTCGCAGGGCCTGCTCAATCCCGGAAAAGTGTTTCCGACCCTGCACCGCTGTGCCGAGCTCGGCCGCATGCATGTTCATGCGGGCAAGCTGGCGTTTCCGGACATTCCGCGGTTCTAGCGTAACTGGAAGTAAGTGGAGCCCGATTTCGACGGTCTACTTCCCCTCTCCCCTTGTGGGAGAGGGTGGCTCGCCGCAGAGCGGCGAGACGGGTGAGGGGGCTCTCTCCGCGCATGAACTCGCAGACTTAATTCGCTGAGAGAAACCCCTCATCCGGCGCTTCGCGCCACCTTCTCCCGCAAGGGGAGAAGGAAAAAGAGCGCTCACAGCAGCCCGTATTGCGCCCGCTCGCGCTTGGCAAGCAGCGGCAGCGCTTGCCCGGCGATGTAGGTCTTGAAATGCGCGCTGTCCTGATGCGCCTTGAAAGCCGCCTCGTCGCGGAACAATTCGTAGAACAGGAACTGGGCCGGATTGTCCTTCGCCCGCGAAATCAGGAAGAGCTTGACGCCATCCTCGCGCTGGGCCTCCGGCAGGAAGCGGCCGAGAATCCCTGCGACCTTGTCGGCCTCATCAGGCTTTGCCTCCCATTGCGCGACGACGAGCAGGCCGCCGCCGTCGACGGCGGCGCTGAGAGATTTTTGTGTGGCATAATGGTTCATGATGTCTGTCTCCATCGGCTGATCTCGATCGCGATCGGTGCAGACTTGTAGCGATAACTTGTCGGCTTTGGTTCGCCGGCGATCGAAGTGTCGGTGTCGTGAATGCTTCGATGGAGATCGAATTGCGGCTGGCCCCCCGTGGTGGATCCCGATCGCGCCGTGGTCGCCGGCGTCACGCGTCATTGATTTTGGATGCGAATTTCGCTACCGCCTTTGCCCGTGGATACGCTCAAGGTCAGAGACGCCAAAGACGTCGAAGAAGTCGTGCGCGCGGCGATTGCCAATGAGCAGCCGCTCGAGATCGTCGGTCATGGCTCCAAGCGCAGCATCGGTCATGCGATGGCAACCAATGCCGTGCTCGACGTCTCGGCGCTGAATGCCGTCACCTCCTACGAGCCCAACGAGCTCATCATCACCGTTCAGGCCGGTGCGCCGCTGGCCGACGTGCTGTCGCTGATCGACGCCAAGAACCAGCAATTCGCCTTCGAGCCTGTCGACACCGCGCCGCTGCTCGGCACCGCGCCATCGGGCACCATCGGCGGCATGATCGCGGCCGGGCTCGCCGGTCCGCGCCGCATCAGGGCGGGCGGGGCGCGTGATCATCTCCTGGGGGCGCACGCCGTCTCCGGCTTCGGCGACAGCTTCAAGACCGGCGGCAGGGTGGTGAAGAACGTCACCGGCTACGACCTCTGCAAGCTGCTGGCGGGATCCTGGGGCACGCTGTCGGTGATGACCGAGGTCACGCTCAAGGTAATGCCGAAGCCGGAAGCGGAGCGGACGCTGCTGCTCCGCGGCCTCGACGATGCCGTCGCCAACAAGGCCATGACCGCGGCGCTCGGCTCGCCCTTCGACGTCTCCGCCGCCGCGCATCTGCCAAAATCGGCGTTCCGCGCCGAAACCGACGGGCTTGGCGATCTCGCAGGGGAGGGCGAGGCGCTGACCGTGCTGCGGCTGGAGGGCATCACGGCCTCCGCCGCCCACCGCGCCGGATCGCTGCGCGAGTTGCTGGCGCCGTTTGGAACCGCGACGCTGATCGAGGACACAGCTTCCGCAGCGGTGTGGACCACGATCCGCGACGTGCTGCCGTTCGCCGCCGGCGGCGCGCTCGGCGCCTGGCCGGTGTGGCGGATCGTCTGCCCCCCTGCCTCGGGTGCAGTGCTCGGCACGCAATTGGCGCGCGAGACCGGCGGCGAGGTGATCTACGATTGGGGCGGCGGCCTGATCTGGGCGGCGCTGCCGCCGCAGGGCGACGCGCATGGCCCGGCGGTGCGCGCGCGTGCAAACGCGCTCGGTGGGCACGCGACGCTGATCCGGGCGCCCGACGACGTCAGGTGCAATGTCGATGTGTTCCATCCGCAGGCGCCCGGCATCGCCGCCCTGAGCGAGCGGGTCCGCGCCAGTTTCGATCCGAAGACCATCCTGAACCGGGGACGGCTCACGCGGAGCGCTGCTGAATGAAGACCGAATTCTCACTGGCGCAGCTCGCCGATCCTGACATCGCGGAAGCCGACAAGATCCTGCGTGCCTGCGTCCATTGCGGCTTCTGCACCGCAACCTGTCCGACCTATGTGCTGCTCGGCGACGAGCTCGATAGCCCGCGCGGCCGCATCTACCTGATCAAGGAGATGCTGGAGAAGGACCAGGCGCCAACGGCCGAAGTGGTCAAGCATATCGACCGCTGCCTGTCGTGCCTGGCCTGTATGACGACCTGCCCCTCGGGGGTGAACTACATGCACCTCGTCGACCAGGCCCGGGTCAGGATCGAGCAGCGCTATCAGCGGCCTCTGGCCGAGCGGCTGCTGCGCCGGGTGCTGGGCTTCGTCCTGCCGGACCCGCAGCGATTTCGCATCAGCATGGTGCTGGCACGGCTGGCCCGTCCGCTTGCCGTGTTCCTGCCGACGCCGCGCCCCTCGGCCACGCCCGGCCTGGTCCAACGCCTCAAGGCGATGCTGGCGCTGGCCCCGCACCGGCTGCCGTCACCGGGGCCGCTCCCGGGCAGCGTGTTCGCCGCGCTCGGCAAGAAGCGCGGCCGGGTCGCGCTGCTCCAGGGCTGCGCCCAGCAGGTGCTGGCGCCGCGCATCAACCAGGCCGCCATCAGCCTGCTCACCCGTCACGGCATCGAGGTCGTCCTGGTCAAGGACGAGCAGTGCTGCGGGGCGCTGACCCATCATCTCGGCGACGACCACGACGCCTTGGCCCGCGCCCGCGCAAATATCACCGCCTGGCAGAAGGAAGCCGCAGGCGAGGGGCTCGACGCCATCCTGGTGACGGCCTCGGGCTGCGGCACCGTGATCAAGGACTACGGCTATCTCCTGCGGGAAGACAAAGCGTTTGCGGCCGATGCGGCGAAGGTGTCTGCGCTCGCCAAGGACATCACCGAATATATTGCCGGCCTTGGACTCGAGCCGACCGCGCGCCAGGACAACATCGTCGTCGCCTATCACTCCGCATGTTCGTTGCAGCACGGGCAGAAAATCACAGCTCTGCCGAAAGAATTGCTTTCCAAGAATGGATTCGTGGTGAAAGATGTGCCGGAGAGCCATTTGTGTTGCGGTTCGGCGGGGACTTACAACATTCTCCAACCCGAGCTTGCGGGCCGGTTGCGCGATCGCAAGGTCGCCAACATCGCGAGCATCAAGCCGGACATGATTGCCGCGGGCAATATCGGCTGCATGGTGCAGATTGCCAGTGGCACGTCAGTTCCGGTCGTACACACGATTGAGCTTCTCGATTGGGCTACGGGCGGGTCGCGGCCGGCACTGAACGCGTCAGTTTGAGCTTTCAGAGCCTGAACTTTCCTCCCGAGGTGACGACTGAAGACGCCCGATCGACCATTGTTCGGCGGCAACAGGAGGACCACGATGGCGAAAGCGAAGAAGAAGAAAAGCAAGAAGGCCAAAAAGGCCAAGAAGGTTGTAGCGGCGAAGAAGACCGCCAAGAAGGCAACCAAGAAGTCCGCGAAGAAGTCTGCCAAGAAGACTGCCAAGAAGACTGCAAAGAAAGCTGCGAAGAAGAAGTCTGCCAGGAAGGCCGCCCCGAGGAAGGCCGCCAAGAAGGCTGCGGCGAAGTCGGCCAAGAAGGCCGCACCCAAGAAGGCCGCGAAGAAAGCGGCACCGAAGAAGGCGAAGGCAGCTCCTGCTCCGAAGCCGTCGGCACCGGTGGAAGCTCCGGCTCCCGAGCCTGCCTCCGAGACAAGCTGGGCGATGCCTTCGTCTTCTGCGGAACCCGCGCCGGCAGAGGGGCAGGGGTAAGCCCGGCCGCTCCCTGGCTCTTGAAGCGATCTGCAATCAGGAAGGCCGCGGCGCCGGGCGCTGCGGCCTTTTTGTATCGTCGCAAGCTGATTCTGCTTCAGCCTTCGGCCGTGCCTGTCTGATTCGTGGCCTGGGGTCACCCAGCCGAAGACCCGCGGACTTACACGGGTCTCCTGTGCACTTTGGAATGCAAAAAATGTGATCGGGAAGCCACACAGGCGGACAACCTTTTGTGAAATGGTCAAAACGCCTAAAAAGTCGGCAGATGCCCGCGCTTTTTGCTTCACGGTTCCTATCCGCCAATCCAGATTGTCGCAGTGATGTAATTTGCAATCAGGTCGAGCGCCCCGGGGGGCTTCCGGGATCCGACTGGGGTCTAAGAACTGGTGATGGGGATCGAAATGAAAAAAGTGGCTTTGTTGGCAACGGCGCTGGCAATCGTGACGACGGGCTCGGCTTTCGCGGCAGATTTGCGGGTGAAAGCGCTGAAGGCCCCGCCGCCGCCGGCCTTCGATCCCTGGGATATCGCCTTCGGCGGTGGGATCATGAGCGACTACATCTTCCGCGGTATCAGCCAGTCGAACCACAAGCCGTCGGTCACGGCCTATTTCGAGCCGCGCTACAACGTCAACAAGGACCTCCAGCTCTACATCGGTACGTCCGCCTCGAGCATCTCGTTCCCGAACCGCGCCGCGGCGGAAGTCGACATCTACGGCGGTATCCGCCCGACCTTCGGCATGTTCGCCTTCGACTTCGGTGTCTGGGGCTACCTCTATCCGGGCGGACAATGCTTCGGCTCGCAGGGCACCCTGCTGCAGGGCAATTGCGGCGGCGACATCGACTACTCGCAGGGCGCGATCGGCCTTCCCATCAACGGCAACTTCGCCAAGAAGAGCGCGAGCTTCTACGAAGGCTATGCCAAGCTGAACGTCACCCTCAACGATCAGTGGACGGTCGGCTTCAACGAGTACTATTCGCCGAACTTCCTGAACCTCGGCGCCTGGGGCAACTACGCCTCGATCACCGCCAAGTGGACCGCGCCGAGCACGACCTTCGGTGCCAGCGGCGTCGGCATGTATGTGTCGGGTGAGTTCGGCCGGCAGTGGCTCGGCACTTCCGACATCTTCTACGGCATCGCGGGCGATCCGGTGTACGCGAACGGCATCAAGGAGCCGAGCTACAACACTTGGAACGTCGGCGTCGGCTTCACCTACAAGGTGTTCACCCTCGATCTGCGCTACTACGACACCGACCTGAGCAAGGGCGACTGCAACGCCTTCACCAGCGACCACACCGCGAAGTTCGACGGCAGCTTCACCGCCATCAATCCGGGCGGCTTCGGCTCCAACTGGTGCAGCGCGGCCGGCGTCGCCAAGCTCTCGTTCGACCTGACGGCGATGACCAACCTGAAGTAAGGTTCTTCCCGATACGACTTAGCGAGGGCGGCAGGGCAACCTGCCGCCCTTTTGCTTTGAGGAAGCCACTCGCGTTGACGGCCGCTCCAGATGCCCGTCCTGGCCGCGCCGGTCCCGGCCGTCCACGTAGCCGCACCAAGAGCGTGGATGCCCGGGACCAGCCCGGGCATGACGATGTGATAGCCTGAAGCGCCTCAACCCGCCGTACTCGGCTCCTTCGCAGTCAGCGCGCCGCCGCCGAGGACGTGAATCGCACCGTCCTCCACCAATGCCACCTTGCGGGTATGGAAGGCGTCCAGGGTCGAGCGGTGGCCGATCGAGACGATGGTGGCCTGTGGCAGCTTCTCCCTCAGCAGCCGGTAGAGCCGGTCCTCGGACGGCTCGTCGAGCGAGGCGGTCGCCTCGTCGAGGAAGAGATAGTCGGGTACGTGCAGCAGTGCGCGGGCAAGCCCAAGGCGTTGCTGCTCGCCGAGCGACAATGTCCGGTTCCAATGAGCGTCCTCGTCGAGCCGCTCCGCCAGGCGCGGCATGCCGACCGCAATCAGGGCGTCGCGGATCTTCTCGGGCGGGATGGAGCCGTGCCCGGCCGGGTAGATGACGGCGTCGCCGAGCGGGCCGATCGGGAAATACGGCCGCTGCGGAAGCATCATCAGCTTCGCCTTCTCGGGAATGGCGATCGTGCCGGTGCCGAACGGCCAGATGCCGGCCATTGCCCGGAACAATGTCGATTTGCCGGAGCCCGACGCGCCGGTCACCAGCACCCGCTCCGACGGCTGGATCGTGAAGCCGTCGGCTGCGACCAGGGGCGTGCCGTTCGGCAGGTTGACGAGCAATTGCTCGAGCGTGATCGCCTCGCCCTTCGATGGCACGACGTCGATAGCCGGCTCGAGCGTCGCGCCGCGGGCGGCGGCGCTGACCGACATCTCGAAGCCGTCGAGGCGGGCGATCACGGCGCGCCACTCGGCGAGCGCGCGATAGGCCGTGACGAAGAACGACAGCGCATCCTGCACGCTGCCGAACGCCGAGCCGGTCTGCATCATGTCGCCGAGCTGGATGCGCTTGGCGAAGTAGGCGGGCGCCACCACCACATAGGGAAAGATCGTTGCAGCTTGTCCGTAGCTTGCCGTGAATGCGGTCAGGCGCTTGGTCCGGCCCATGATCTCGTACCAATTGCCGATGACGAAGCCGAAGCGCTGCAAGAGACGCCCCCGCTCGGCGTTCTCGCCTTTCAGGAGGGCGATCTGCTCGGAATTCTCCCGCACGCGGATCAGGTTGAAGCGGAAATCGGCCTCGAAGCGCTGCTGCTCGAAATTCAGATTGATCAGCGGGGCGCCGATCCAGTGGGTCAGCGCGGTACCGGCGATCGCATAGGCCACCGCGCACCAGACCAGAAAACCGGGGACGACGATATCGGTGCCGTAGATGTACAAGGGCGCCTTGTAGGACAGGCCCCAGAGGATGACGACGAACGAGGCCAGCGTCACGATCGAGGACAAAAGGCCGAGGCCGATGGTCAGCGTCTGCTCGACGAAGGTCTTGACGTCCTCGGTGACACGCTGGTCCGGATTGTCGGCGGCGTCGCCCTTGAGCTGCATGCGGTAATGCGTGGCGCCGTCGAGCCATTCGCCGAGATAATGTCGCGTCAGCCATTGCCGCCAGCGGATCTGGAGCCACTGGTTCAGGTAGAGCTTGTAGACGGCCAGTGCGACGAAGGTGAAGGCAAGGCCAAGGAAGATCCAGACCTCCTTGACGAATTCGGGCAGATCGTAGGCCTGCAGCGCGCTGTAGAACCGGTTCTGCCATTGATTGAGCAGCACGTTGATCGCGACCAGCACCAGCTCCATCGCGACGATGACGGCGAGCAGGCCGCGGCCGGCCCATTTGTCCTCCGACCGGAAATAGGGGGCGGCGATTCGCCAGACGATCGCGAGCGTGGCGCTGATATTCTTCACAGAGCGGAATCTCCTCGGGGATTGTGCACAAATGCCCGCAGCCAAGGACTTGAAACCATGGCGGAAAGCGGCGCGCTTAGACTAAAGTCGCAAGTTCTGCAATTTGCGTTGTCTTGTCGCACCCTGCAACCCTAGCATGGCGTTCAGCGGCGCGGGGTAGGGACGCTCCGGGATTTCGCGACCTTGTGAGCGGACGGGAACCGCTGCATCCGCAAGGAATTCGCATCCAGCTCGGGGTTATCGCCTCCAGCGTCAAGCAGGATCGGCTCTCCACGCGGGCCGCCTGCCGCAACATGCGTGGGGGAGGAAGACCATGTGGAATCAAATCTATGATCCGCTGCACAGCCCGGTGCTGTCGACGATTGCGGCGGCGGTGCCGGTCGTCACGCTGCTGGTCCTGATCGCGAGCGGCCGCGTTCAGGCCCATATCGCGGCCGTCATCGCCGTGATCGTGACCAACCTGATCACGATCTTCGTCTTCACCATGCCGGCGAACATGTCGATCCGCGCCTCGGTGCTAGGCATCGTCACCGGCTTCTTCCCCATCGGCTGGATCGTCCTCAACGTCATCTTCCTCTACCAGGTGACGGTGAGCACCGGCCGCTTCGAATTGCTCAAGCGCGCGGTCGGCGGCGTCACCGAGGACCGGCGGCTGCAATTGCTGCTGATCGCGTTCTCGTTCGGGGCGTTCTTCGAGGGCGCCTCCGGCTTCGGCACGCCGGTCGCCATCACCGGCGCCGTGCTGATCGGGCTCGGCTTCTCGCCGCTCGCAGCCTCCGGCCTGTCGCTGATCGCCAACACCGCGCCGGTCGCCTATGGCGCGCTGGGCACGCCGATCCAGGGCCTCGCCTCGGTCACCGGACTCGATCCCTACATCCTGGGCGCGATGGTCGGCCGGCAATTGCCGTTCTTCTCGCTGATCGTGCCGTTCTGGGTGGTGTGGGCTTTCGCGGGCTGGAAGGGCATGAAGGATGTCTGGCCGGCGATCCTCGTCACCGGCGTGTCGTTCGCAATCCCGCAATTCGTGATCTCGAACTACATCAATCCCTGGATCGTCGACATCGGCGCGTCGCTGATCTCGATGGGCGCGCTGATCCTGTTCCTGAAGGTCTGGCAGCCGAGGGAGCTCTGGCTGTCGCCGGCGCTGCGCGGCCGCGACGAATCGGCGGCCACCATGGCGGCCGCAAAGCCGCTCGACAGGACGCCGCTGACGCAGAGCGAGCTGTTCAGCGCGCTCTTGCCGTGGATCATCGTCTGCATCGTGATGCTGGTCTGGGGCAACGGCGCCTTCAAGGCCTGGGCGAATTCGATCTTCGTCTGGAACTATCCGGTCCCCGAGCTGCACCAGATGATCAACAAGATGCCGCCGGTCGCGCCGGGGCCGACCAAAGAGAGCGCGGTGTTCGGCTTCACCTATCTGTCGTTCACCGGCACGGGCATGCTGATCGCGGCGATCATTTCCGGCGTCCTGATGGGGGTCGGTCCCGGCCGGCTCCTGACCGAATACGGCCGGACCATCCGGCTGTGTGCGATCTCGCTGATCACGATCTCGGCGATGCTCGCGATCGGCACGCTGACGCGCCTGTCCGGCGTCGACGCGACGCTCGGCCTCGCCTTCGCGGCCACCGGCGTGCTCTATCCCTTCTTCGGCACGCTGCTCGGCTGGCTGGGCGTGGCGCTGACGGGATCGGACACCGCCTCCAACGTGCTGTTCGGAAACCTGCAGAAGATCACCTCCGAGCAACTCGGCCTGTCGCCGGTCCTGATGAGCGCGGCCAACTCGTCCGGCGGCGTGATGGGCAAGATGATCGACGCGCAGTCGATCGTGGTCGCCTCCACCGCCACCAATTGGTACGGCCACGAGGGCACGATCCTGCGCTTCGTGTTCTGGCATTCGATCGTGCTGGCCTGCCTCGTCGGCGTGCTCGTGACGTTGCAGGCCTATGTCTGGCCGTTCACGGCGATGGTCCTGAAGTAGCGGGCCACGTCCGGCTTTCGACGCAGATCCCCGCGAGGTTCGCCCTCGCGGGGATCTTTGCATCCGGGTTGCGCGAACCTTCTCAACGGCGCCGCCGTCTTATAGAAGGTGCGGAAAATCGGGTCGGACGAGAGGTCTCATGGTTTTGTTCAAGCGGTTGGTGTGTGCGGCGGTTGCAATGCTCGCGATGTCCACGCTCGCGCGTGCCGAGGACGGTTTTCCGTTCGGCACCGAGATGACGCTGGAAGCATTGCCGCAGGCAGGCTCCAAGCGGATTCCGAACATCGAGATCGGCGACCACGGCGAGGTCGTGCTGGAGCTCTGGTGCAAGGGCGGCAAGGGCCAGTTCTCGGTCGCCGGCAACACCGTGATCTTCGTTCCCGGACAGATCCAGGACCGTTCCTGTCCGCCGGCAAGAGCCCAGGCCGACGACGAGCTTGTCGCGGCGCTCTCCAGCGTCGAGACCTGGAAGCGTCAGGGCGATGTGCTGACCCTGATCGGCCCCAAGCCGCTGCGCTTTCGTACGACGGGAAATTAGGGCTCTCGTGTCCCGGACAAGGCGCCTCGCGCAAGCGATGCGCCGCAGAGCCGGGACCCAGACTCTCCGCGATCCAGTCTCTGGCCTCTGGCCCGGCTCGCAGCGCTTCGCGCTACGTCCGGGGCACGGCGTACGTCACTTCCACGCCGACTTGTCGGCGTCCCAGCGCTGGCCCTTGAGCTCCTTGGCGAGCGCCTCGATCGAACCGTTGTCGTCGGGCTGGTCGCCTTCCTCGTCGACCGAGGCGTCGTCCGAGAGGTTGAGCTTGGGGCCGCTGCTCTCGTCGGCGGTCGTCGTCGCGGGGCTGCCGATCCAGAGCATGAGCTTGTCGGTGGTGCCGGGCTTGTCCGGCGAGACGAGCCCCGTGACCTCGATCGTGTCGGTCAGCTCGAGCGCCGGAAAATCCTGGTTCGGGCGCTTGAAGACCAGCTTGAGCTTGCCCGTGGCGGAGCTGAAGCTTTGCGAGACCGGCTTTGCCGCGAGCGTTCGGCTCAAGACGTTCGAGACGGCGGTTGCCAGCTTGTTGCGGTTGATCTTGTCGCCCTCGCGCCAGTCGGCCGCGGCAAAGCGGATGGTGCGGTCCATCTCGGTCATGCCGGCGGTCCACCCTGCGGCAGTGACGCCTTGCATCGCCTTGAACTTCGCCAGCAGCGCGCCGGCGCGCTCGGGATCGACCGACATGTTGATGGTCTGCTCGCTCGCGCGCAGCGCATCGCAGCCGACATTGAGGCTCGCCAGCGTCACCTCGACGTCCTGGCCCTTCAGGCTCTTCAGGAAGTCGGTCGCCGCATCCAGCTTGACCTTGACCGCGATCGCCTCCGGCGAAACGTCGGTAAAATCCTTCGGCTGCGCCGTGATGCCATCGTCGGAGGTCTGGTTGTCCAGGAATTCCTTCTCGCTGAGATCGGAATTGTCGGGCGAGGTGACCTCGGTCACCGCCTGGCCGATGCTGATCTGGCCGCGAAACTCGAAGAAGTCTCCGCTCTGCTTGCGCAGCAGCTTGACGCTGACGGGCGCCTTCTCACTGATGCTCTGCGTGGTGCCGGTCAGCGTCTGGCCCGCGACCTGGAGATTGACGACGAAGCGGTCCTTGCGGTCGGAATTCTTCGCGATCGGGTAACAGACGTCGAGCACGGCCGCCGTGACCGTCTTGCCCTGGCGCGTCTCCTTCAGGATCACGTCGGCATTGCCGTCCATCAACCCGTCGATCGAGGTGAAATAGCGCGTCTCCACGCCGCCGGGCGCCGTGGCCTTGGGCGACAGCTTCATCTGGGCGGAGGCGACCTTCGGTGAAGCTGCCAGCAAAACCGCCAACAGGGCTGTCGAACAAACCAGAAGCGCGCGCATCGACGACATCCTCAAGCAATCAGAATCGGCGCCACCGTAGTGGGTTTTGGCCGTGGATTGAATCGGAAAGCGGTACCCATCGTTCCCAAAAAGAAGGCCGCCCGGAGGCGGCCTTCACAACATTGTCGTGCAAAGATGGACTTAGAAGCCGCCCATGCCGCCGCCGGCGGGCATGGCGGGCGGGGCTTCCTTCTTCGGCGTCTCGGCGACCATGGCCTCGGTGGTCACCAGCAGGCCGGCCACGGAGGAGGCGTCCTGCAGCGCGGTGCGCACCACCTTGGCCGGATCGATGATGCCCTTCTCGACCATGTCGACATAGTCCTCGTTCTGGGCGTCGAAGCCGAAGGTCTCGGACTTGTTCTCCAGGATCTTGCCAACCACGATCGAGCCTTCCACGCCGGCATTCTCGGCGATCTGACGGATCGGGGCTTCGAGCGCCTTCAGCACGATGTTGATGCCGGCCTGGACGTCGGCATTGGCGTTGGTGAGGCGTCCCACCGCCTTCCTGGCGCGGAGCAGCGCGACGCCGCCGCCGGGGACGATGCCTTCCTGCACCGCGGCGCGGGTGGCGTTGAGGGCGTCCTCGACGCGGTCCTTCTTCTCCTTGACCTCGATCTCGGTCGCCTCGATGTCGGGCTTCTTGCCGGCGCCGTTCACGATGGTGGTGTTCTCCTTGTCGATCACCACCTTCTTGGCGCGGCCCAGCATCTTGACCGTGACGTTCTCGAGCTTCATGCCGAGGTCTTCGGAGATGAGCTGGCCGCCGGTCAGGATCGCGATATCCTCGAGCATGGCCTTGCGGCGGTCGCCGAAGCCCGGCGCCTTGACGGCGGCAACCTTGAGGCCGCCGCGCAGACGGTTGACGACCAGGGTGGCCAGCGCCTCGCCCTCGACGTCCTCCGCGATGATGACGAGCGGCTTGCCCGACTGCACCACCGCTTCCAGCACCGGCAGCATGGCCTGCAGGCCCGAGAGCTTCTTCTCGTGCAGGAGGATGTAGGCGTCCTCGAGCTCGGCGGTCATCTTCTCGGGGTTGGTGACGAAGTAGGGGCTGAGATACCCGCGGTCGAACTTCATGCCCTCGACGATGTCGACTTCGGTGTCGAGCGACTTGTTCTCTTCGACGGTGATGACGCCCTCGTTGCCGACCTTCTGCATCGCCTGGGCGATCATCTTGCCGATGGCGGCATCGCCGTTGGCCGAGATGGTGCCGACCTGGGCGACCTCGGAGGACGCCGCGACCGGCTTGGCGCGCTTCTCGATGTCCTTGACGACGGCCAGCACCGCGCTGTCGATGCCGCGCTTGAGGTCCATCGGGTTCATGCCGGCGGCAACCGCCTTGGCGCCCTCGCGCACGATGGCCTGGGCCAGCACGGTCGCGGTGGTGGTGCCGTCGCCGGCGAGGTCGTTGGTCTTGGAGGCGACCTCACGCACCATCTGGGCGCCCATGTTCTCGAACTTGTCCTCGAGCTCGA
>Ga0102590_1003931_pt1 | contig 13644 bp, 10 predicted proteins | sample AraplaMF_Col_mMF_FD_76859 | JGI IMG/M metagenome (GOLD analysis project Ga0102590, IMG submission 76859) | Arabidopsis root microbial communities from the University of North Carolina, USA - plate scrape MF_Col_mMF | ecosystem: Host-associated > Plants > Roots > Endosphere | place: USA...
TGGTTTAATTCGGTTTACCTTTTATGCCTGAAAACAGAAAAGCCGCGTAAATCGTGCGATTTATGCGGCTTTGATACTATTGAATCTTTTTCCTGTGATCCCGCTGGGACTCGAACCCAGGACCCATACATTAAAAGTGTATTGCTCTACCAACTGAGCTACGGAATCATCGCTTTTATCTCTAAAGCGGTTGCAAAAGTAGTCATATTTCCATTCGAAACAAGTTTTTATCAAAAAAAATTATTCCCATTCCCCCAAACCAGCCACAGCCAAATACTCCACCCCCTCTCCTCTTCCCCCAAACTTATTCACGTGCAAAAGAAAATCACCCGCGCTTCTCTCCCATGGCCTATTTTTGCGCCAAATTAAACCATACACCCATACCCATGCAACAGTTTAACAACAAAGTTGCCGTTATCACCGGCGGCTCTTCCGGTATCGGAAAAGCCCTCACCCTCGCCCTCCTGCAGGCCGGCGCCAAAGTCGCCATCTGCGGCAGGAAACAGGAAACCCTTGACATCATAAAGCAAACAGCTAACAACGATAATCTGTTCACCTACGTTGCCGACGTCAGCCTGGAAACCGACTGCAAAGCCTTTATCCACGCTGTACGCGAGCAATTTGGAAAAATAGACATCCTCATCAATAACGCCGGGATCTCCATGCGCGCCTTATTCAAAGATGCAGAAGTGAACGTCCTGAAAACCCTCATGGACATCAACTTCTGGGGAACCGTCTACTGCACCAAATACGCCCTCCCCTCCATCCTGGAGACCAAAGGCACCATCGTAGGCATCTCCTCCATCGCGGGCTATCGCGGCCTCCCCGGACGAACCGGCTACTCCGCCTCTAAATTCGCCATGCAGGGATTCCTCGAAGCCCTCCGCACCGAAAACCTGCATACAGGCGTTAACGTGATGTGGATCTGCCCCGGCTTCACGGCCTCGAATATACGTAACACCGCCCTGGACCAAACCGGCCACTCCCAGAAAGAAACTCCCCTGGAAGAAAGCAAGCTGATGTCCGCCGAAGCGGTGGCCGATGCCACCCTGAAAGCTATCGCCAAACGTAAACGCACACTGGTGCTCACCGGACAGGGAAAGCTCACCGTTCTGCTCAGCAAACTGCTGCCAGGGGTACTGGATGGCTTAGTATACAATCACTTCAAAAAAGAACCGGGATCGCCGCTGAAGTGAGCTGCAAGCTGACAGCTCCAGGCTGCAAGCAGTTATCTCACAAGGCAGACAACTGAATAAACGGCTGCCACTTGAAGCTCGTAGCTTGCAGCTTTTTTCCTGCTTGCAGCTGATACCTTGTAGCTTTTTTTTCCCTTTCTTTGCACTTAAATTTCGTTTAGGCCCCACCTGGCATTATTTTGGGAGGTTCGCCCGGTCGGGAGAAAAGTTATCCGGATTCATTCTACATGTCCATCATTACACTTACATCAGATATTGGTTATCAGGACTACCTGGTTGGCGCCATCAAGGGCCAGCTGTGGCAGGATTGCCCTGGTTGCCATGTGGCGGACATTACCCATCAGATCCATCCCTTTAACCTCCCCCAGGCTACGTATATCTGTAAAAGCGCGTTCGCCTGGTTTCCCCAAGGCGCTTTTCATATAGTGCTGATCAATCTCTTTGACCGTAAAGCAGATCATGTACTGCTGGCTGCCTGGAATGGCCAGTATATCGCTTGCGCCGATAACGGCCTTATTACCATGATCACCGGCGGCCAATCCGTACAGGTAGTGAAGCTCCCCCTGGATAGCGCTAAGCCCAAGAACACCTTTACCATCATCCAGCGCTTCTCCCAGGCTTTCCAGGCCCTGCAAAAAGGCCAGTCCCTGGAACAGGTAGGCGCCCCCGCAGAGAATATAGTCGTGAAGAATAACCTGCAACCCCTCACCGGTGCAGACTATATCGAAGGACAGATCATCCATATCGATAATTTCGAGAATGTAGTGGTGAACATCACCCGCGAACAGTTTGAGGAACAACGCGCCCAGCGCAAGTTCAAGATCTACTTCCGCCGTGATGAGGTCATCAGCAACCTTTCAGAAACCTACGCCGACGTCCCCGAAGGCCAGAAACTCGCCCTGTTTAACGCCGCCGGATACCTGGAAATAGCCATCAACAAAGGCAATGCCGCCGGCCTCTTCGGCCTGCAAAGCTTCAGCCGCGACCAGCTCTCCCAGTCTTCCGGACACCAGCGACTCTCCTTTTACCAGACCGTAAGGATCATTTTCGAGTAGGCCCCAGAGACAATAAGTAAAAAAGATATTATATAAAAAGTTAAAACAGTTTCACTAAATAGCATAATTTGCTACTTTTTCTATTTTTGTCGGAATTTAAACCCACTGTATGAACTTTAAAAGGACGAATAACATTGTAGGCTGGGTCATTTGTGTAATTGCCTGCACTGTTTATATTATGACGATGGAAGCGACCGGCAGCTTATGGGACTGCGGTGAGTTCATCTCCAGCGCTTACAAAGTGCAGGTGCCCCACCCCCCGGGAGCCCCCCTGTTTGTATTGCTGGGAAGATTGTTCACCATGTTCCTGAAACCCTCTCAGGCAGCCCTGGGCGTCAACCTGATGTCCGCCCTGTCCAGCGGATTCACTATCCTGTTCCTTTTCTGGACGATCACCCACTTTGCCCGCCGCCTGATGGTGCAGCCGGGAGAGGTGATCAGCAGCGAGAAAATGATCGCTATCATGGGCGCCGGTGTAGTAGGTGCACTGGCCTACACCTTCTCCGATTCGTTCTGGTTCTCTGCAGTGGAAGGCGAAGTATACGCCATGTCATCCCTGTTCACCGCTATCGTATTCTGGGCCATGCTGAAATGGGAGCATGAAGCGGACGAGCCCTATGCCGACCGCTGGATCGTGTTCATCGCCTTTATGATGGGTCTCTCCATCGGCGTGCACCTCCTGAACCTGCTCACCATCCCCGCTATGGTAATGGTGTACTATTTCAAACGCTATAAAGTAACGCCCTGGGGTACCTTCTGGGCTTTCATCATAGGCTGCGGCATCACCGGCCTGGTACAGAAGTTCATCATCCAGGATACTATCAAAGCGTCCGGATATATGGACGTATTCTTCGTGAATACCCTGGGTATGCCCTTCTTCACCGGTTTCGCCTTCTACTTCATCGCCCTCGTGGCAGTGATGTGGTGGGGCTTCCGCAACCCGAAATTCGGTCTGTACGCACCGCTGATCCTCATCGCCTCCGTGATCATCATCCCGGCTTTTAATACAGCCGATGGCGGTGGGGTTATTTTCCTGAAACTGGTGCTGGCGGCTATCGTACTGCTGATCCCCTACTTCCTGAAACTGATCGGGGTAAAGCAAAATAGTGAGGCCACCTCACATTTCAGCCGTCTCACAATTTCCTGCATACTCTTCCTCTTACTGGGTTACTCTACTTACATTACTACAATGGTGCGCTCTACCGCCAACCCTTCTGTAGATATGTATAATGTGGACAATCCCATCTCCCTGGTAGGTTACCTGGGCCGCGAACAATATGGCGATTTCCCGCTGCTGTACGGCCAGGTGTTCACTGCCCGTCCCACAGAATACAAGGAAACCGGTAATATCTACGCCCGTGGTAAAGACAAATACGAGATCGCCGGCAAAAAAGTAGAACCGGTATACGCAGCTGAAGATAAAATGCTGTTCCCCCGCGTATGGGACGCCAGCAACGATCAGGGCCACGCGGATTACTACCGCAGCTACCTGAACCTGCAGCAGGGTGAGAAACCCTCCTTTGGAGATAACATCCGTTTCTTCCTCGGCTACCAGGTGAATTTCATGTATTTCCGCTACTTCCTCTGGAACTTCTCCGGAAAACAAAATGATACACAAGGTTATGGCAACGTGCGCGACGGTAACTGGATCACCGGTATCTCCTTCATCGATAACCTGATGTACGGAGACCAGTCCAATATGCCGGACAGCCTGAAAGACAACAAAGCGCATAACCGCCTGTTCCTCCTGCCGCTGATATTGGGCCTGATAGGCTTGTTCTATCATTATGGCCGTCACCGCAGGGACTTCCTGGTGGCAGCGCTGCTGTTCTTCTTTACCGGCTTCGCCATCGTGCTGTACCTTAACCAGGCAGGTAACCAGCCCCGTGAACGTGACTACGCTTATGTAGGCTCTTTCTATGCTTTCGCGATCTGGATCGGTCTGGGCGTGTTGTCTGTGTACGAGTTCTTTAAAAAGAAGATGAAGAACAACACGATCTCCGCTCCCCTCGCCGCCGCGATCTGTATACTGGCAGTACCCGTGCTCATGGGCGCCCAGGAGTGGGATGACCATGACCGTTCTACCAAAACGATTGCCCGCGACGTAGCAAAAGATTACCTGGAATCCTGCGAGAAGGGCGCCATCCTCTTTACCGTAGGTGATAACGATACTTACCCGCTGTGGTACGCACAGGAAGTAGAAGGCATCCGCCCGGATGTACGTGTGATCAACCTGAGCCTGTTGGGGGTTGACTGGTATATTGACCAGCAACGCCAGAAAGTGAACGAGAGCGATCCCGTGCCGATGTCCTGGAGCCCTGACAAATACCGTGGCGAAAACCGCAACTATATACGTTTCTACGACGCAGGTGTATTCCCGCAGGACAAATTTTATAACCTGAAGGAAGTAATGGCCTTCATGGGCTCTGATGATCCCCGCGCTAAACTGAGCACCACTGACGGCAGCCAGGAAAACTACCTGCCTTCTCAGAAACTGTTCATACCGGTGAACGTGGCAGCAGCGATCAAAAGCGGTATCGTAGATATCAAGGACAGCGCCAAGATCCTGCCGCAGCTACCTATCCAGATCAGCAAAAGCTACCTGCTGAAGAACGATCTGGCCGTATACGATATCATTGCTGCTAACGACTGGAAAAGACCGATCTACTTTACCAGTCCGACAGACCTGGGCCTGAACGACTACCTGCGTATGGATGGTCTGACCTACCGCCTGGTGCCGCTGCGTAAAGAACCGAATAATGATATGCTGGGCGCTGATTTCAATGTGAACTCCAAGTTCATGTACAACAACCTGATGACTAAATTCGCTTTCGGCGGCGCTGAAAGGAATGGCACCTACTTCGATGAGCCTAACAGGAAACTGCTGCAATACCTCAGGAATGCCTATACGCGCCTGGGTACTTCACTGGCACAGGATGGTGAGAAAGATTCTGCCCTGACCGTGCTGAATAAGGCGGATAAAGGCCTGCTGGAAAGCAATTTCCCGTATGCCATGACCTCGCCCAATAACATGCACAACTACAGTTCCATGCAGACCGCCTACGCCTACTACCTGGCCGGCGATAACAAAAAGGCGAATGAGATCGCATCCAAGATCACCCGCGATTGTCAGCAACAGCTGAACTACTACCGCTCATTACCTCCCGGCAAGCTGACCAGCGACCTGCAGCATGACGGCCAGATGGCAGAACAGTTCATCTCCCTGCTGCAACGCATGAGAAGTGATTTCAGCGATAGCACCAAACGCCAGGAACTGCCCGGCAACATCAATACCGTGTCAGATTCTCCGGCTGGTGGCGCTGACTCAGGAAAATAACAATACAGAAAATACGCTAATACTGAAGAAGGTGTCTCTATAGCGAGGCACCTTCTTTTTTCGTATATATTTTCCCGATAGCTGTTTTAGATAACTATTATTGAGAGAAAAATTGTAGTTTGTAATATCAACCCAAATGATGCGCTGCAGCGCATGTTGACCTGTACGTACGTTTAACCCAATTTTTAAAACCAAACTATCAAACCCTATGACAAAGAAAATCGGCCTTATCCCGGTTGCGTTACTCTTTTGCATGATAGCCTGCAAAAAGGAACAGCCCTCCCGGCAAACTGTAACAGACGTTCCCCAAAAAGACGCAGCGGCTATTTCCCCTAAATCGCTGAATATTGTACAGCAAGCTTTAGCCCGCTTACTGGCGGGGCCGGTTTTTGGCACTGACTGGTCGGGCACCGTGCAGGTGGTCATCGTCACCAATCAGGCTACCGGCAAACTGCCGCAGGTAAATGTGGGAGTCCCCAGCGATTATGCGCTGGTGGGAGGAGGAGCGGTAGTAAGCCCCACGCTTACAGAACCGGGCGCGCTGATAACGGCTTCTTACCCGGATAGTAACCTGACTGTCTGGCATGCCTCCTCAAAATCCTTTGTAGATACCTTTGTGCATACGCTCACCGCATATGCTATCGGTTTAAAGCTCATGGGGCTAACAAGCCAGCAGCTTAAAAGCAATATGTGGCTGTTTACCTCATCACCTTCTCCAAGCATTCCGCATCCTGCAGCGTCAGTAAGCGTTAGCAGCAATTATGCCCTGGTAGGTGGAGGGGCTAAGATCAACTATGGCGCAGGGAGAGGCAATTACCTGGTGGCATCGCGGCCATCCGGAAGTACCTGGTATGTAGAAGGTAAAGATCATGGGGTGAGCTCTCCGGCTACGATTACGGCATATGCCATTGGCCTGAAAACATTCATTAGTCCCTTTGGAACGCTGGAGGCAGGATTCGATTCTACCTTGGTCTATGCCTCATCCGGTTTTGGTGTTGCGCCTGTAACTACAGACAGCTCCTGGGTGGTGACCTGTCCGGGCGGACTGGCACAATATGCGGGTCCGGGCAGAATGCTGACCGCTTTGCTTCCCGGCATCAATTATGCGATCACAATATCAAAAGACCAGCAATATTTAGACGGCGGAAATACCCTGGCTTACATTGCTAAAATTCGCAGGACCTTCTAGGAAGGGAGGAAAAAGAGTCCATGGTCCATAGTCCATGGTCCATAGCAAATCCGGATACTGCAAGTTATCTTTTCAAATTTCGTAGGAAAACTTGAATAACGGAACACGCTATGGACCATGGACTATGGACCATGGACTCTTAAACTTACTTCAACTTACTCACTACCGTTCTCCAATACTGCGCGCTCTCTTTCACTTCCGGTACGCTGTTTTCCCAATGATACTCATACTCTGCAGAGAACAGGCCCCTGAACTTTTGTTTTTTCAGCTCTCTCATCACGCCTTCAATATTGCTCTGACCCCTGCCCCATACCACATCATGCGCTTTGGGTGATTTCTCGTTCATATCTTTTATGTGCAGGCTGTGAATATGTCCTTTGAGCTTCTGAACACATTCTACGGGGTCCAGACCGGAACGTACCCAGTGGCCGATATCCGCACAGGCGCCAAACAGCTTGCTCCTGCCTTCTACAGCTGCCAGCACGCTATCGGGATGCCAGTAGTGGCTGGGACGGGGGTGATCGTGGATCGCTACTTTGATCTGGTATTGATCGCATAATTTGGAGATCAGGTCCCAGTGCTCGTTCTTAGGTTCTGCCGTGATGATCTGGATGCCCATTGCTTTCGCAAAATCGAACACCTGTCTCCATTCGGCTTCGTCTTTAGGGGATACTACCCCGTATGCTACCAGCTTTTTGTGCTTCTTTTTCAAAAGTTCTTTCACCTTTTCCTGCGTGGCGGGGTCCATCCTGAAATCAGTAGTACCCTCGATCCCGCCGCCGATCCGCTGGCCGGGATAGCATTCCACGTACTGAAGGCCGCAGCTGTCCATTTTGTCCAGCGCTTCTGCCAGTGTGAAACGGTTAAAGGTGTACGCCTGTGCGCCCAGCCACCAGCCTAATTCATCCGCATTTGCCTGGGCTTTCGCAGACTCCCATCCTCCAGCCGCAACGCTGAGTGCTCCGGCCAGCAGGAAGGCTTTCATCAGTTTTTTCATCATCGATCTGTTTTTAGTTATAGTGTTGAAAATCAGTTTTGATCAGATGGGTAAAATAAGCGCTTTTAGGCAACAAAGCAAGTTTAACGGTTTAACGGTTTGAGGGTTTGAAAGTTTGAAGATTTCAGGACATGGCCGGTTACCTTCAAACTCTCAAACCGTTAAACCGTCAAACTACTAACTGATTTTTTTTGCGTAATTTTAAAAAAGGGTTTACCAACAGAAGATATGATAACCCGGAAACCAGACCAGATAATGACAGACAGATAAACTACAAGCTGATGAGAGGACTACAATTTTCCAGGTTTGTGCCTGGTGAGGATGAAAAATCGCCCTTTGAGAAGCTCCTGAACCTTTTTACCCAGTTGCTCACCTACACAAGCGGCGATGTTACGGAAGCCCTGCAATGGCTGACAGAACTGGATAAAGAATATAACCTGACCAATGAAGAGTATGGTATAGGAGATTTTATACAGGACCTGAAAGACAAAGGCTATATCCGTGAGAATGAAGAAAACGGCCAGATAAGCATCACGGCCAAAACGGAACAGGATATCCGTAAAAAAGCCCTGGAAGAGATCTTTGGGAAGCTGAAGCGATCTACGATGGGAGACCACAACATCCGCCAATCCGGCCAGGGCGACGAGCTGAACGCAGATACCCGCGCCTACCAGTTTGGCGACCCGCTGGAACAGATCGATGTGACCGCTTCCCTCCGCAACGCCCAGATTAACCACGGCATCGAATCCTTTAACATTAACCAGGACGACCTGGAGATCAAGGAAACCGACTTCAAAACGCAGACGTCTACCGCACTGATGATCGATATCTCCCACTCCATGATCCTTTATGGCGAGGACCGTATTACCCCCGCCAAAAAAGTGGCTATGGCCCTGAGTGAGCTGATCACCACCCGCTATCCCAAGGATACGCTGGATATCATCGTATTCGGGAACGACGCCTGGCAGATCGAGATCAAAGACCTGCCCTACCTGCAGGTGGGCCCCTTCCACACCAATACCGTGGCAGGACTGGAACTGGCGATGGACATCCTGCGCCGCCGCCGCAACCCGAACAAGCAGATCTTTATGATCACAGACGGTAAGCCTACCTGCCTGAAAAACGGGAAACAATACTACAAGAACAGCTTCGGCCTCGACCGCAAGATCCTGAACCGCACGCTGAACCTGGCTGCACAATGTAAAAAGCTGAAAATACCCATCACTACCTTCATGGTGGCCACCGATCCATGGCTGCAGAAATTTGTAACAGAATTCACGGAAACCAATAACGGAAAAGCCTTTTTCTCCGGCACAGACAAACTGGGACAGTTCCTGTTCTATGATTTTGAAAGCGGGAAGAAAAAATTATTATGAGCTGTCCGCCGGCCGGCGGAACCAATTGCCAATTAACTATCAAATAAAAGTATGAATACAAACATAAGAACGCTGGGAGAACTTAAGAAGAGCGGTTATAAACCTAAGTCAGTAAAGGAAGAGATCAGGATCAATCTTATTCGTAAACTGCAACAGAAAGAAAATACTTTCCCCGGCATCATCGGTTATGATGATACGGTGATACCCGATACGGAAAGAGCATTACTGTCACGCCACAATATACTGTTCCTGGGTCTGCGTGGACAAGCCAAAACCCGTATGGCCCGCCAGATGATAGACCTGCTGGATGAATACATCCCAATCGTGGAAGGATCTGAAGTGAATGACAGCCCATTCAACCCGCTGTCACGCTACGCGCGCGACCTGGTAGCTGAAATGGGCGACCTTACCCCCATCGACTGGCTGCCACGCGAAGCCCGCTATGGCGAAAAGCTGGCCACACCGGATGTATCCGTAGCCGATCTGATCGGGGATATCGACCCTATCAAAGCGGCCAACCTGAAACTGAGCTATGCGGACGAAAGAGTGATCCACTTCGGTATCATTCCCCGCTCTAACCGCGGCATCTTCGTGATCAACGAACTGCCCGACCTGCAGGCCCGTATACAGGTAGCCCTGTTCAATATTCTGCAGGAAGGCGATATACAGATCCGCGGATTTAAAGTGCGTATGCCACTGGATATCCTCTTCGTATTCACCGCTAACCCGGAAGATTATACGAACCGCGGCGCCATCGTTACACCGCTGAAAGACCGCATAGAAAGCCAGATCGTCACCCACTATCCCAAGAACGTGGAGAACTCCCTGCTGATCACCGAACAGGAGGCAGACATCCACCAGGAACAGAAAGGGAAAGTGCACCTGGCCGACCTGGTGAAACGCCTGATAGAACAGGTTGCATTCGAAGCCCGCAACAGCGAATATGTAGACAAGAAAAGCGGCGTATCTGCCCGTCTGACCATCGCGGCTTATGAGAATGCAGTGAGCGCAGGCGAACGCAGAGCCATCATCAATAAAGAGAAAGAGACACACGTACGTATTGCCGACCTCCAGGGCATCGTGCCCGCCATCACCGGTAAGATTGAGCTGGTATACGAAGGCGAACAGGAAGGCCCGCTGCAGGTAGCCTACAACCTGCTGGACAAAGCCATGCGCACGCTTTTCTCCCAGTACTTCCCTAATCCGGATACTTTCAAGAAACGCAAACAAGCTGCTGCTACACAGGAAAATCCTTACCGTGCCGTTATTCAATGGTTCGACAAGGGCAATACCGTGAATCTGCTGCAGGATATCAGCGATAAACAATACGAAGCTTCCCTCCAGAAAGTGGACGGATTGAAAGACCTGGTTAAATCCAAATTCCCACACACCAATAATAAGGAACAGCTGCTGCTGATGGAATTTGTACTGCATGGATTAGCCGCCTATTCCCTGATCAGCAAGAAGCTGGTAGAGAACGAAACCCGCTTCAGCGACCTGCTGGGCACCATGATGAATTTCAGCATGGGCAACGAGGAGCAGGAAGAGGATACATTTTAAGAGAGCTGCAAGCCTCAAGCCGCAAGCTGCAAGTAATGGCCCGTTGGGAAGAGTATTCTACCAAACGGTTGCTGCTTGCAGCTTGTAGCGTATGGCCTGCAGCTTTTTCTTGTCGCTTTTACAATTATTCTTTATATTGTCTCTGCATTCCACGATTTTAACACAACTCACATACTTTAACGTTATGAATCATTCCAGAAGAGATTTTATACGCTCAGCGTCTACCCTGATGGCTGCTGCTGCCATGCCTTCTGCATTGCATGGCCTGCCGCGTATTGTAGCTCCCAGCGACCGCCTCAATGTGGCCGCTATTGGTATCAACGGCATGGGCTGGGCCGATCTTACTGCCTTGCTCAAGCTTCCCGATGTAAATTGCGTGGCCCTTTGCGATGTTGACAAGAACGTGCTGGACAAGCGCGTGGCCGAACTTGCGCAGAAAGGTATCAAGGTAAAAGCCTATGGCGATTACCGTAAATTACTGGAGGATAAAAATATTGACGCCGTAGTGATCGGTACGCCGGACCACTGGCACTGCCTGCAGATGACAGACGCCTGCGCCGCTGGTAAGGATGTATATGTAGAAAAGCCCATCGGCAACTCCATTGCAGAATGCCGGGCCATGGTAGCCGCCCAGGAACGCCACCAGCGCGTGGTACAGGTAGGCCAATGGCAACGCAGCCAGCAACATTTCAAGGATGCTATCGACTTTGTATATTCCGGTAAGCTGGGCCAGATCCGCCTGGTAAAGGCCTGGGCTTATATGGGCTGGATGAAATCCATTCCCAAACAGCCGGATGGTACGCCTCCTCCCGGTGTAGATTATGACACCTGGCTGGGCCCTGCACAGAAAAGGCCTTTCAACCCGAACCGTTTTCATTTTAACTTCCGCTGGTACTGGGACTATGCAGGCGGCCTGATGACAGACTGGGGCGTACACCTGCTGGATTATGCCCTGCTGGGAATGAAAGCAGAAAATCCAAGGTCCATTATGGCGGCCGGTGGCAAATTTGCCTATCCCGACGATGCGGCCGAAACCCCGGATACCCTTACCACCGTATATGAATTTGACGGTTTCAATATCCAGTGGGAGCATGCCATCGGTATAGACGGCGGCCCTTATGGCCGTGATCATGGTATCGCCTTCATCGGCAACAACGGCACCCTGGTGCTGGACCGCGGCGGCTGGGAAGTGATCCCCGAAAAGGAAAAGAATCAGCCCAAGATGGAAGCTGTTCCCCGTCAGCAAAAGGTGGACAACGGGCTTGACCTGCATGCCAAGAATTTTGTAGAGGTGATCAAGTCACGCAAGTTCTCGGATCTTCATACGCCCGTTCAGGCAGGGGCTAATGTGGCTATCCATGCCCAGATGGGTAACATTGCATTTAAGACCGGTAAGAAAATTTATTGGGATAAGGAGAAAGGTGAGTTTAAGGACGGGGATGCTAATAAATTACTGGCGGCAACTTATCACAACGGCTATAAATTACCTAAATAAAGAAGGGGTAAACCCGGGGTTAAACCGCAAAAGGGTCTCCATCCCCGTCATTGCGAGAAGCAGCGTGGGAAATGAGGGCGTCGCGACGAAGCAATCTCTTCACACAATCTTCGCAAAGATCAACCGGGAGATTGTGTTAAGAGATTGCTTCGGCCCAGCTCTCCACAAAGCCCTTCGGGCCTCGCAATGACGATGGCTGAAGACCCAAACACTCAAACGCTTAAACCTTCAAACTTTTAATTCCATGCGTAGCATAATTTTTGTATTTGCAGCCTGTATATTCGTAACATGCACCAAGGCGCAAAACAACAACAACGGACAACAAATGAAACCGGAAGAAACTGAAGTATGGGAACCGGTACCGAAAGTAGTCACACCCGGTACATCTACCAACACCGCTCCAGGCGACGCTATCGTGCTCTTTGATGGCAGCAACCTGAACCAATGGGAAGCGGAGAAAGGCGGCGCACCGGGCTGGGAAGTAAAAGACGGGGCAGCTACGGTGGTGAAAGGCGCCGGCGGTATCAAAACCAAACAGACCTTCGAGGATTTTCAGCTGCATATTGAATGGCGCACACCCGCAGAAGTAATTGGCGAAAGCCAGGGACGCGGCAACAGCGGCATCTTTATGATGGGCCTGTATGAGCTGCAGGTATTGGATAATTATAACAACCGCACCTACTCCAACGGGCAGGCCGGCAGTTTTTATAAACAGCGGATACCACTGGTGAATGTTTGTAAGAAACCGGGAGAATGGCAAACCTATGATGTGATCTGGACGGCGCCGCGCTTTAATGCCGATGGCTCGCTGAAATCCCCTGCACGCGCTACTGTATTGCAGAATGGGGTGTTGGTACAGAACAATGTGGAACTGGATGGGCCTACCCAGTATATCGGGAAACCGGCTTATAAACAACATGGCCCCGGTCCCATTGCCCTGCAGGATCATGGTAACCCGGTTAGCTACCGTAATATCTGGATCAGGACCTTATAAGGGGTCCTCTTCCAGCATCATAGACAAATATACCGCGTTGCTGATAGGATTGTCGTAGTACGCCGCTATAGGCTGAAATCCCAACGCGGTATATAATTCTATCGCAGGCCGCATATGCGCCAGCGTGTCCAGCAACATGCGCTGATAGCCCAGCTCCTTCCCCGCTTCTATCGCTTTACCAGCCAGCGCTTTTCCTACACCATGCCCCTTATAGGCATCGCGCACGAATAAACGCTTCATCTCGCAGGTACTGTTATCAAAGCGTCGTACCGCTACACAACCCGCAGGCTGCCCGTCTACTTTGGCCATGAATAATGCACCTTCGGGTGCAGCGTAGTTATCGGGAAGTGCCAGCATCTCTTCTTCAAAACGCTGAAAGCTGAGGTCTAGACTTAACCAGTTGGCATATTCCCTGAAAAGTGATTTCACCTGTTCTATCTCCTCG
>Ga0102590_1003932_pt1 | contig 13636 bp, 9 predicted proteins | sample AraplaMF_Col_mMF_FD_76859 | JGI IMG/M metagenome (GOLD analysis project Ga0102590, IMG submission 76859) | Arabidopsis root microbial communities from the University of North Carolina, USA - plate scrape MF_Col_mMF | ecosystem: Host-associated > Plants > Roots > Endosphere | place: USA...
CTTTCCAGTGCTCATCACCTGCGACGGCTTCAAGCCGGTGCAGGAAGCGCGAGGCCACCGCGGGCGCGCCGCCAGCCTTGGCGGAGTGGGTGAGAATGACTTCGCCGCCGCCGAGCAGCTGCGCGAAGTCGTGCGCGGAGAGGCCGATGCGGCGCTCCGGCAGATCGAGACCAAGCTGGTGCCGCATCGGACGGCTGAGCCAGGGATCGATGCGCGGTGCCGGCGGCCAGACGCCCTCGATCAGTCCGCCGATGATGATGCGGTCGGCCTGCATCAAGCGCGATTCCAGCGGTCCGTAGATCTGCAGCCGCGCGCCCGGCTTGTCGCTCCGCCGCACAGCGCGGTCGCCGAACGCAGTCTGGAACAGTTCGGGATAGTCGGTCAGCTGTACCATCAGGCCGCTGGTCGTGCCGCCGCGCAGAAGATCGTCGAAGGCGCTGGCAAGCGCGAGACCTTCGCGCTCCTCGAAGGCCAGCGGGATACCCTGCTCGTCGCGTGACAGCTCGATCAGGATCTCGCGGTGCCGGTGCGCGAGCTCGGCGAAGTCATACGGTTTTGATGATGCCAGGCTCTCGACCGGTGCCAGTACCTTTTGCAGGATATCGATCAGCGCCTGGATGCGCTCGATATCCGGCGTCTTGAGACGTGCGCGCGGCTCGGCGTGATGAAGTGAAGAGACCTCCTTGCGCTCCAGCTTCGCAAGCTCCTCGCGGAAGCGGTTGAATTCCCGCAGCAGGCCGGCCGTGCCCGCGGGCGGCCGCGTCCCGCGCAGGAGCGCGAGCTCCAGCCCTTCGATGGCTGCCTTCCACGCGCCGGGAGCGCGGCCGAGCCGGCACAGCGGATGCTTCAGCATCGCCAGCAGCGTCGGCGGCTCCAGGCCCTTAGTCGCCGCCTCTGCCGCGAGGCGCGCGAAGACGCCGGCGGAGGTCTCGATCAGCACGTCGCCGCCGGAATCGTCGAAGGCGAGATCCCATCGGGTCAACGCAGCCATCACCCGCCGCGCCAGCGCGCGATCCGGCGTCACCAGCGCCGCCGATTTGTCCAGATGCCGCGCTTCGCGCATCGCTATGGCGATCGCGAGTGCTTCCATTTCAGGATTGGGGGCTTCCACCACGGCAAGATTTGCCATGCCGCCGGCGATCTTGGCGGCGACATCAGGCTGCTTGAGCCGGTCGTACCAGACCTCCGTCCTCGCGGAGGGCCGCATCGATTCCGACGCCAGCAGATCGCGGCCGCCGTCCGCGGGCGGCTGGAGGACCTCGACGTCGCCGCGCTTGATGCCAAAACGATCCAACAGCGCGTGTAGGGCATATTGCGGATGGTTCGATGCCGGATGCTCGACGAATTTTCCGAGGGAGTCTCGTACGCCGCCGATGGTCCGCCAGGCGTCGTCGTCGAGATCCGTGTCGAGGCCCGGCAGCACCACGGCGCCGTGCGGCAGCGAGGCGACCGCATGCAGGAATTTTGCGGTGGCCGGCATCGAGCCGGTCGACCCGGCCGCGATGACGGGACCGTGGGGATGCGTGGTCAGCCGGCGGGCCTCCGCCGCGATCAGGAGATCGCGCCGCGCCGCAGGCTCGATCCGGTTGATCTCGGCGAGGTGGCCGGGCCAGGCGATGCGCGCGATGCGCAGAAATTCGAGCGAATGCTGCCAGTAGCGGTCGAGCATATCAGGCACGAGGCCGTCGAGCGCGCTCCAGTCGACGCCGCGCGTGACCATGTCGTCGATCAGGCGCGCGAGGTCGCCGGCCAGCGCCAGCGTCGAGGCGGGGCCGCCGACCACCAGTGGCGACAGCACCGGGCCTTTGGCCCAGGCGGCGACCAGCTGCGCCAGCGTCAGCCGTCGCTCGAGCTCGCCGAGTCGCGGCGGAATGTCGAGCGGCGTTGCGCCGGAGAACTGTTCGGCCTCCTCAGTGAAAGCCAGCTCGTCCTCGTCGATGTCGCCGAGCGCGACGATGCGCGGCAGCACCACGGCATCGGCCTTCATCTCGTCGAGAAAGATCTCGCGGACGACGCGCATGGCGCGCCGTGTCGGCAGGTAAAGCGTGGCATCGGCCAGCCGCGCCGGCTCCCTGCGCGCCTCGAATCCGTCGACCAGCCTGCCATCGAGCAGGGCCGTGACGACCGTGCGCAGGAACGGAACTGAGAGGGGAACGCTGAAAACGCGCATGATTGCCTGATTCGGAGGATCAGGCGCCAATATAGGGAGGCGGTCTCAAATGGATATGGGTGGAGGGGAGATAGTCCCCGTTGTTCGCTGGGCCCGCTCTCGTGCCCCGGACGCGGCGCAGCACGGAGTGATTCGCCGCTGAGCCGGGGCCTAGGTCGCTTCGTTCGGCGCGTGAGGATAGTGTGGGTCCCGGCCCTGCGGAGCGTCCGGGACACGAGAGGGCGGCTTACGCCACGCTCTCCAGAAACGCCTCTTCCGCCGCATGCACCGCATCGGGCGTGCCGACATGCATCCAGACGCCGTCGAGGCGCAGGCCGAACAGCCGGTCCTGCTCGTTCGCGCGGTCGAACATCTTCGTCAGCGAGAATTCGCCCTGCGGCGCACCTTCGAAGATCGAAGGTGACAGGATCGCTGCGCCCGCATAGACGAACGGGACGACCTCTTTCTCCTTGCGCTTGCGCAAGGCGCCGTCGGGCAGCATGCCGTAATCGCCGCGGCCGCCATAGCCGATGCTGGTCGCGGTCGGCGCCATCAGCAGCAGGATGTCCATCCGCGCGGGGTCGAAGTTTTCCGCAAGCCGCGCCAGATTGGAGCGCACGCCGTCGATCCACAGCGTGTCGGAATTGACGTGGAAGAACGGCGTGTCGCCGAGCAGCGGCAATGCCTTGACCACGCCGCCGCCGGTGCCGAGCACCTGGTCGCGCTCATCGGAGATGGTGACGTGCGGATGCTGGCGGGATGCGACGTGATTGATGATCTGGTCCGGCAGGTAGTGCACGTTGACGACGGCCTCGGCTACGCCGGCCTCGCCGAGCTTGTCGAGCACATGGTCGAGCAGCGGCTGGCCGGCCACGGGCACCAGCGGCTTCGGCATCTTCTCCGTCAATGGACGCATACGCAGGCCGAACCCCGCGGCGAGCACCATGGCTTTGGTCGGTTTGACGGACATCGTTGGCCTTCTCGGATTCGTCTTTCTTGGGCGTCGTGGACTCAGGACGCTTGGACTCTAACTCTTGGACTCTAGCTCTTGGACTCTAGCTCTTGGATTTCGTGTTCGCAGCAATTTTTAGCACGGACCGCAATGAGCCGCACTGCGTCTTAACCGCCTTAACCACCCGCCGTGACGGTTGTACGACGGGGGTTGCCGTCACGCCCCGGCCGCTGTGGAGCGTGCTTTTTTCTTCTTGTCGCCGACCTTCAGAAAATTGACGCCGATCTGGTCGCCATTGACCCAGGCCAGTTCGCAGCGACGGTACGCGAGCCCCGTGGACGACAGCAGGAGAAAAAATTCCTTCAGATGCAGGCCTTCGACGGAGCCGTCGATCGTCAGCTTGGCGCCGGTCTCGGAGACGTCCTCCATGGTGCAGTCGCGCCGCCAGGTGCCGTCGATCCCCATCATCTGCGCCGGAATTCCACGTTCGAAGATAACCCGGCTGGTTCCGCGCTGGTCCGTCTTGACCGCCATCTGCCTTGCTCCAGCCCCGTATTTATCCGGCTGCGTTCGGGCGATGATACCGATGTGATGGCTAACAGCCGGTAAATCAGGTTCCGGACCGGGGCGGCGGGACGTTGGCGAGATACCAGTCGCGCAGATGGGCGAGCGCGGGATGCGCCAGCGAGCGCTGGAGATAGGTCCAGATCCGCGGCTGGTGGCGCAGATAATGCGGCTTGCCATCGCGGCGGTTGAGCCGGGCAAAGGTGCCGAGCAGGCGGGTGTTCCGCTGCGCCGACATGATGGCGTAGAGCTCGGCGAAGCCGGCCGGATCGAAGCTCGCATCATCGGCGCGGCGTGCCTTGATGTACCGCGACAGCAGCGTCAGCTCGATGTTTTCGGGCACGTCGATACGCGCGTCCTGGAGCAGCGAGACGACGTCGTAGGATTTCGGCCCGAGCACAGTGTCCTGGAAGTCGATCACGCCGACGCGTTCGATGCCGGTACGATCTGCAAGCCAGATCAGATTTGGCGAATGATAGTCGCGGATGATCCAGGTCTTCGGTGCGGCCAGAGGCTTCTTCAAGAGCTCGCGCCACATCACAAAGAATTCCGCGCGCGTCTCGTCGCTCAGCGGCGCGTTGCGATCGGGCAGATACCATTCCGGCATCAATCCGATCTCGATCAAAAGTGCTTCGATGTCGAAGGCGGGAATGTCGTAGGCCTGCCCGTTCAGCGGCAGCTTCTCCGGCAGTGTCTTGCCGTGCAGCAAAGCGAGCACATCCGTCGCGGCTTCATAGCGTTCTACGATCGGACGCGGCGGGTCGCCTTCGATCACACCCTCGCTGCCAAAATCCTCGCTGATCAGAAAGCCCTGGTCGAGATCGAAATGATGGATCTTGGGCGCCGAGATTCCTTGCGCGCGCAGGCCCTCGTCGATCGCGACAAAGGGTGTGATGTTCTCGGCGAGATGCACCGCGGCGCTGTAGGATTTTCCGTTGTAGAGCGCGGCGCCGTCCGGGCGCTGCGGAAAGTTCATGAGGATGACGACGCCGCCATCGCGCAGCAGTCGCGCATAGGAGCGCGTCGAAGCGTCGCCGGCCATGCGCTTGCGCGTTGCATCCATGTACCCTGATGCGTCCAGGAATTCACGAAGCGCCTTTAGCCGCGCAACGACGGCAGCGCTCTTGCCGTAACCGGTGATCTCGGCGGCGCGTGCGTTCGGGCCCAGCGCCGGCCGGTGCGTCAGCGTGATGTCGATGCGATCCCCGGGCATCGCCGACGGCGCGCGCTCCGGCCATTCGATCAGCACCAGCGTGGCATCGGGGAGCGGCGACAGCCCGATCTCCTCGAGCTCGCTCTCGTCCTCGATGCGATAGAGGTCGGCATGCATCACCGGAAATGGCGGCAGCTCGTAGCCCTGCACCAGGGTGAAGGTCGGGCTCGGCACTTCCAGTTCCTCGTCGCCGGCGAGGTAGCGGATCAGGCTGCGGGCGGCCGCAGTCTTGCCGGCGCCGAGATCGCCGGTGAGGGTGATGACATCGCCGGGACCGACCAGCAGCGCGAGGTCGGCCATCAGTTGCGCAGTCGCCGTCTCGTTGGGCAGCGCGACGGAGAATGTGGTGGACGCAGTCATTCGGCGGCGTCGCGATGCGCCGCCTGGTCGGTCGGGAAGTCGCAGATCACGACCGTGCCCCGGCCGACGATCGAATCCACCCGTACCTTGCCGCCATGCAGCTCGACGAAGGACCGCACCAGCGACAGGCCGAGCCCGGCGCCGCGGTGACGCGACCCCTGCGAGCGGCTTTCGAACCAGTTGAACACCTTGTCCTTCATATCGGCAGGTATTCCAGGCCCGGAATCTGTCACGGTGAAGACCACGCTATGCTCGGTGCGGCGCGCGCTGATGCCGACGGTGGAATCCTGTGGAGAAAACCCGACGGCGTTGGCGAGGAGGTTATAGAGCACCTGCACCACGCGCTTCTCATCGCCGATGAAGCTGCCGATATCGGGTGCGATCTCGACCTTGAGACGGATGCGGTCGGTGGCGAGCCGATCCTGGATGCCCTCTGCGGCCAGCTCGATGGTCTTGCTGACGTCGACCGGGCCGAGTTCCAGCTTCATGGCGCCGGCGTCGATGGTGGCGAGATCCAGGATGTTGTTGGTCAGCGCCAGCAGCGCGTTGGTCGATTTGGTGACGTAGTCGAGATATTCGGCCTGTTTCGGCGTCAGCGGCCCGGTGGAGGGATCGCTGAGGAAGTGCGCGAAGCCGATGATGGTGGTGAGCGGCGAGCGCAGCTCGTAGGAGACGTGGTGGACGAAATCCACCTTCATCTGGTCGGCGGCCTCCAGCGCCTCGTTGCGCTCACGCAGCGCGCGCTCGACATTCTCGGTGTCGGTGATGTCCTGGAACGTCAGCATGGTGGCGCCGTCATGCAGCGGGCGGATCATGCCGTCGAGCACGCTGCCGTCCTTGCGCTCCAGTTTCAGGGGAACGTCGGCGCGGCTCTCGATCGAGGTGACGGCCTCGCGGATCTGGCGCCAGACCGCGGGGTCGTCGAACAGCTGGTGGCACCAGCCTTCGACGGTCTGGATATGCGGCTCGTCGCGCATGGCGTCGGCGGACAGCTTCCACATCCGGACGAAGGCCGGGTTGAACAGCTGGGCCTTGCCGTTGCTGCCGAAAACCGCGACGCCCTCGGCGAGGCTGTCCAGCGTCTCGCGCTGGACGCGGATCATGCCGTCGAAGCGGCGGGCGAGTTCGAGGCTCTCGGTGACGTCGTCGAACAGATAGGTGACGCCGCCCTCCGGATTCGGCGTTGTGACGACGGAGAGCGCGCGGCCGTCGGGCAGGTACCAGGTGTCCTTGGCGGCCTCCACGGCACGATAGGCCTCGTGCAATTTCGCTTTCCAGGCGCGGAAATCCGGCTGCTCCGGCAGTTTTCGTGCGGCGCGGAGCTGGTCGAGCACGCTGGAATCGTCAGGATTGGCGTCGAGGAAGGTGCGGTCCAGGTCCCACAGCCGCCGGTAGGAATCGTTGTAGAAGGCGAGCCGGCGCTGGCCGTCGAACACGGCGACGCCCGAGGAGAGCTGGTCGAGCGTGCGGCGATGCGCCTCCGCCATCCGCACCAGGGCCGAGCTCAGCGCATTCGCCTCGCTGGCGTCGATCGCGACGCCGACACTGCCGCTGCCGACATTGACCGCGCGGACGTCGTAGATGCGCCGCTCGCCGCCGATCACGATCGGCAGCCGGGAGGTGAAGCTGGCGGCCTCTTTCAGGCCGCGGTCCATGGCGGTGCGGTCCGCACTGTCGAGGAGCTCGAGCTTGCGCTCCTGGGCGTCGCCGACGCTGCTCGCCTCGGTTGCGCGCACATAGGCCGGATTCGCGAAAGTAAGCGCGCCGTTCTCCGCCTTGCCCCAGATCGGCCATGGCGCGGCGGCGGCGAAGCCGCGCAGCATCTCGGTCTCGTCGGAGAGCGCCTTGTAGCGCAGATTGGTTTCGGCCAGTTCGCGGCGCAGGCCCGAAAGTTCGCGAATCCTGACAATGGCCTGGCCGCCGATGGCGCGGCCGATCGCCTCCAGCGTGTGACCATGCGCGGTCGTCAGCGTGATCTGGAATCCGTCGCCGCGATCGCGCAGCGCATCGACCGCATGGTCCATCTGGAGTGCCGGTTCCGGCGGCAGCCAGGTTCCGAACGCGAGCACGCGCTGCGGCGAGGAGTCGCGCGGCAGCACCATGGAGATGTCGCCGGAGATCTGCGCGCGGTCGTCGCCGGCCGGCCAGGAGATCAGGACCTGCGGCTCGGCGAACAGCAGCGCGCCGAAGCGGTCGGCCTGCAGCTGTAGTTCCCCGATCCGCGCGCGCAGCCGCGCCTCGTTCTTCGCCGTGCGCACACGCGTGCGCATCAGCAGGATGGCGGCAACGACCGAGAAGCCGAGCAGGGCCAGCGCGGTGGTCAGCACCGCGAGTTCCTGCCGGTTGAAGTCCAGCAATACCGAGAGTGTGTCGACGAGGTCGGCAGCCTCGGCCGGCGCAGCCGGCAGCAGCGCCGCGAGAGCGCTTCCGATCATGCCGTTGCGCACGAGTGATGTGCACGACAGCAGCGTCCGACGCATCGACACGATCACGCCTGACATAGTTGCCCCAAGACCGCACAAAATTGACGCGCGGCGACCCCCGTCGTGCGCGAATCAAACGACAATACCCTCACCGTGACTCCAGCGGTAAGAGTCCAGATCGTGAACGCAAAGGCGGCCCCAAAAAAATGCCGCGCGCGCGGTTCCGTCGCACGTCGCTCTTCCGGATGATTCGGCTGGGATTGTCGTGTGTTAGCGGTTACGCAGACGCCTGCCGCGATGCAGATGCGCTCCTTCCCCCGCTTGCGGGGGAGGGCTGGGGAGAGGGTGTCTCCGCAACGGGGCTCTCCTGGTATGGTGAGAACCCTCACCCGCCGCGCTCTGCGAGCGCGACGGCCTCTCCCGCAAGCGGGAGAGGCAAGAAAAGCTAGCGGCCGGTCGAGCCGAAGCCGCCAGCGCCGCGATCGGTGGCCGACAAGGTCGCCACGGGAACCAGCGCGGCCTGCACCACGGGCGCGATCACCATCTGCGCGACGCGCTCGCCGCGCTTGATCACGAAGGGGGCGGCGCCGTGGTTGATCAGGATGACCTTGATCTCGCCGCGATAGTCCGCGTCGATGGTTCCGGGCGAGTTCAGCACGGTGACGCCGTGCTTGGCGGCGAGACCGGAGCGCGGCCGCACCTGGGCCTCGTGCCCGGGCGGCAGCGCGATCGTCAGCCCCGTCGGCACCAGCGCATAGTGACCAGGCGCGAGCGTCATTGGTTCGCCGTCCGGCACCGCGGCCATCAAATCGAGGCCGGCGGCTTCGGCGGTCTGATAGGCCGGCAACGGCAGGCCCGCGGCATGGGCGAGCTGCTGCAGTTCGACCGTGATTGTCGTGCTCAAGATGCCGGCTCCGGTTCTTTATCGCCCAAGGATTTGTCGGTCACGCTCTTGGCGACATGCGCGACCAGTTCGATGGCGACCTGTTCCTTGGTCATCACCGGCCAGGAATCAACTGCAATCTCGCCGTCCTTCCGACTTATGAGGTGCACGGTGTTGCGGTCGCCACCCATCACGCCGGTCGCGGGCGAGACGTCATTGGCGACGATCCAGTCGCAGCCCTTGCGGGCCAGCTTGGACTTGGCGTTGTCGATGAGATGTTCGGTCTCGGCGGCAAAGCCGATCACCAGCGGCGGGCGGTTGTCGGTCAGCTTCGAGATCGTGGCGAGGATGTCGGGGTTCTCGACCAGCTGGAGCGGCGGCATGCCGGCCGAGGTCTTCTTCAGCTTCTGCTCGCCCTCGCTCGCGACGCGCCAGTCGGCAACGGCGGCGGCGAAGATCGCGATGTCGGCGGGAAGCGAAGCCTGCACCTGCTCCAGCATCTGCCGCGCGGATTCGACATGCTTGACCGTGACGCCGGCGGGATCGTCGAGATCGACCGGACCGCTCACCAGAATCACCTCCGCGCCTGCGGCTTGCGCTGCGGCGGCAATGGCAAAACCCTGCTTGCCGGAGGAGCGGTTGGCGATGTAGCGCACCGGGTCGATCGGCTCGTGGGTGGGCCCTGCGGTGATCAGCACGCGCTTGCCGGCGAGCGGCCGCGGCACCGGTGGCCGCAGCAGGCGCTCGGCGGCGGTGGCGATCTCGATCGCCTCGGACATGCGGCCGACGCCAGCCTCGCCCGCTTCGGCCATCTCGCCGGAATTCGGCCCGATCAGCACCACGCCGTCGCGCTGAAGCTGCGCGACGTTGCGGCGCGTCGCCGCGTTGTTCCACATCAGCGGATTCATCGCCGGCGCCAGCAGGATCTTGCGATTGGTCGCGAGCAGGATGGCGCTGGCGAGATCGTCGGCATGGCCATTGGCCATCTTCGCCATCAGGTCGGCCGTCGCTGGCGCCACCACGATCATGTCGCACTCGCGCGCCAGCCGGATATGGCCGGCGTCGAACTCGCTCTGGGGGTCGAACAGATCGGTATGGACGCGCTCGTGCGAGAGCGCGCTCACCGCGAGCGGCGTGACGAATTGCTGTGCGGCCTTGGTCAGCACGCAGCGGACCTCGATGCGGCGCTCCTTGAGCCGGCGGATCAGGTCCAGCGACTTATAGGCCGCGATCCCGCCGCCGATGATCAGGGTGACGCTGGCCTCCGGGACGGCGCCGATGCGCTGCGGCGTGGGGGCCGTGGATGGGGCCGGCGGCAGCGCGAATGGCGTCAGCGGCTCCTCGCGACCCTCGATCAGCTCCCCGAGGATGACCCGCACCTCCTCCTCGACCGACCTGCGGTTCCTGGCCGAGCGCAGGCGCAGATAGGTTTTAACGCTCTCGTCGAGCTTGCGGATGGTCAGGCTTGCCATGACGTCCCTCCAGCACGGATGATGGCGATGCTATCAATCGTATGATTGCAGTGCAATCACAGATTCCGCACGGCGATCAGGATGCCGATGAAGGTCGCGGCGATGATCCAGAGCGCGACGGTGCGCCAGCGGTTCTTGCGGCCCTCGCTGCGGCCCATTGCGGCGATGCTCTCCGGCGACAGCCGGATGCCGTCCCGGGTCATGGCTTCGAGCTGCTCGAGCACGGCGACCGAGCGCTGCGCGATGTCGGGCAGGCGCATCAGCACGCGGGCGAGATCGCCGCCGCCGGAAATCGCACCCTGCACCCGGCCGATCGGTCCGAGATTGCGCTCGATCCATTCGCGCACCACGGGATCTGCGACCTTCCAGATGTCGAGCCTGGGATCGAAGCCGCGCGCCACGCCCTCGACCACCACCATGGTCTTCTGTAGCAGGATCAGTTCGGGCCGCGTCGTCATGTCGAACAGGCCGGTGACCTCGAGCAGCAGCGTCAGCAGCCGCGCCATCGAGATCTCCTCGGCGGTGCGGTTGTGAATGGGCTCGCCGATGGCGCGGATGGCTTGCGCAAAGTTCTCGACGGAGTGATGCGCGGGCACGTAACCCGCCTCGAAATGCACCTCGGCGACGCGGCGATAGTCGCGCGTGATGAAGCCGAGCAGGATTTCGGCAAGGAAGCGACGCTCCTTCATGCCGAGCCGGCCCATGATGCCGAAATCGACCGCGACCAGGCGGCCGGCATCATCCAGGAACAGATTGCCCGGATGCATGTCGGCGTGGAAAAAGCCGTCGCGCAGCGCGTGGCGCAGAAAGCTCTGGATCACCTTGCGGCCGAGATCGGGCAGGTCGACCTGCGACTCCGCGAGGCGCTTGTGATCGTTCAGCGCGATGCCGTCGATCCACTCCATCGTCAGCACGTTGTGCGTGGTGCGGTCCCAGTCGACCTCAGGCACCCGGAAGTCGGGATCGTCCCGCGTGTTCTCGGCCATCTCCGATAGCGCGGCGGCCTCGAGCCGCAGATCCATCTCCATCGCGACCGAGCGCGACATGGTGTTGATGACTTCGATCAGGCGCAGCCGCCGCGCCTCGGACGAGTAAGCCTCGGCTTTGTGCGCGACGTAGAAGAAATCGGAGAGATCGCGGCGGAAGCGCGAGGCCACGTTCGGCCGCAACACCTTGACCGCAACCGACTTGCGGACTCCGTCACGCAACACCTCGCCGCGATGCACCTGCGCGATCGAGGCGGCCGCGACCGGTGGGCCGAGGCTCGCGAAGACATCGGTCAGCGGACGTTCCAGCGAGGTCGCGATAGCGGCCTCCGCTTCGGCCTGCGAAAACGGCGGCAAGCGATCCTGCAGGCTCTCCAGGTCGCGCGCCATGATGACGCCGACGACGTCGGGGCGCGTAGCGAGGAACTGCCCAAGCTTGAGATAGGCCGGGCCCATCCGCGTCAGCGCGCGCGACATCCGCGGCCCATCCTTAGGGCCGCGCCGCTCGACGATGCGCGCAAGCTTCAGCGCGAGCTGTCCGGGCGGCGGCACCAGGCTCGGATCGACCGAGCCGAACACGCCTTCGCGCGCAAACACGAACGCGGCGCGGATCAGGCGCGAAATGTGGGTGATTGCAGAGATCACAAACGCCAGCCCGAATGCAGTGCGACGATGCCGCCGGACAATGTCTGCCAGTTGACGCGCGAAAAGCCGGCGTCGCGGATCATGTCGGCGAAGGCGTTGGGCTTCGGGAACTTGCGGATCGATTCGACCAGATACTGGTAGGATTCGGCGTCGCCCGTGACCATGCGGCCGAGCGGCGGGATCACCTTGAACGAGAACAGGTCGTAAAGCTTGTCGAGGCCGGGCATCTCGACGGTTGAGAATTCCAGGCACAGGAAGCGGCTGCCGGGCTTGAGCACACGGTAGGCCTCGCTCAGCGCCAGATCGATCCGCGGCACGTTGCGAATGCCAAAAGCGATCGTATATGCATCGAAGCTGCGATCGGCGAAGGCGAGCGCTTCGGCATTGCCCTCGACGAAATCGACCTGGGTCTCGAGATGCCGCTTGGCGGCGCGCTCGCGGCCGACCTCGAGCATCCCGGAATTGATGTCGCAGACGGTGGCATGGAAGCCCGGCCCCGCCGCCTTGGCGGCCCGGAACGAGATGTCGCCGGTGCCGCCAGCAACGTCGAGCAGCGCGAACGGCCGGTCGGACCTCGGCGGGTCGAGCGCGTTGATCATGATGTCCTTCCAGACCCGGTGCAGGCCGCCGGACATCAAATCGTTCATCAAATCATAGCGCGACGCCACGCTGTGAAACACATCGTTCACCAGCGTCTGCTTGTCCCCCAGGGGAACGTCCCTGAAGCCAAAATGCGTGGTTTCGCCCGGCCGATCCATTACTCTACTCCACAGGGCGAACCATAGCGCGCCCGCCGCAATGGCGCTATCACACCGCCCTCATAAGGTGAATGCCTGACCATGCCTGAATTGCCCGAAGTCGAGACCGTCCGCCGCGGCCTTCAGCCGGTCATGGAGGGTGCGAAAATCCTCGTCGCGGAGGCCCGCAGGCCCGATTTGCGCTTTCCGTTCCAGCCGGATTTCGTCGCCCGGCTCCAGGGACAGATCGTCACGGGGCTAGGACGCCGTGCAAAATATCTCATGGCGGATCTCGCCTCCGGCGACGTGCTGCTGATGCATCTGGGCATGTCGGGCTCGTTCCGCGTCATCAAGCCGGACAACGACGCATCGCCTGGCGAATTTCACTATCCGAAGGGGAAAGACTCCACGCACGACCACGTGCTGTTTCGGATGTCCTCCGGTGCCGACATCGTCTTCAACGACCCGCGCCGCTTCGGTTACATGAAAGTGATCGCGCGCAACGCGCTCGAAGACGAGCCTCTGCTGCGCGACCTCGGCCCCGAGCCGCTCGGCAACGCGTTCGATGCGGCGATGCTGGCGCGGTCCTGTCAGGACAAGACCACCAGCCTGAAGGCCGCGCTGCTCGACCAGCGCGTCGTGGCAGGGCTCGGCAACATCTATGTCTGCGAGGCGCTGCACCGCTCGCATCTGTCGCCGCGCCGGATCGCGGCGACGCTCTCGACCAAAAAGGGCGAGCCGACGGATCATGCGAAGCGGTTGGTGAGTGCAATCCACACCGTGCTGAACGACGCCATCAAGGCCGGCGGATCGTCATTGCGCGACCATCGCCAGACCTCAGGCGAGCTCGGCTATTTCCAGCACTCCTTCAAGGTCTATGATCGCGAGGGCGAGGCCTGCAAGACGCCGGGGTGCGGGGGCACGGTGAAGCGATTCACGCAGAACGGCCGGTCGACCTTCTGGTGTCCGAAATGTCAGAAGTGAAGATCGCGCCTGCCGCCGACAGGCCGTGAGTCCCTGCAAGACGAAGGTCCCACCACGCCGTCATTGCGACGGGTGGATGGAGCACCGCAGCCCGCGAATAGCCGTTTTGCCTGACAAGTCAGATGTCTGCGCGCCGTCGCCGAGGTACCTCGGCGGGAGGTGGCTCTACTGTGCATGGGGTTGTTTTCGATGTTTTTGTTCGATGGCATGCCGGCCATCGCCAAAAACGCGAAGCGAAGCAATCCGGCCGGGCTGGTGGCCGGATTGC
>Ga0102590_1003934_pt1 | contig 13627 bp, 16 predicted proteins | sample AraplaMF_Col_mMF_FD_76859 | JGI IMG/M metagenome (GOLD analysis project Ga0102590, IMG submission 76859) | Arabidopsis root microbial communities from the University of North Carolina, USA - plate scrape MF_Col_mMF | ecosystem: Host-associated > Plants > Roots > Endosphere | place: USA...
CGGGGCGCAGTCAACCGCCCCAGTACGGCCTAGCGCCATACCGGACGCAGGAGACCACAGCACGGCTCGGCCGCGCTCTGCCTGCAAACCCGGTCCTTCAGGACCGGGTAGTTGACCGAACATGGAAGCCGCCACCGTGGACGCCGGAGGCGGCTTCCGTTCGTTCGGAAACCCGGGCCGGGCGGGTGACGGCCTTGCGGCCGGCCCCGCCGATCCGGACTCCCTCGGCTTCGCCGGGCGGTCGCACGCTCAACATGGCGAAGCGGGCCGCGTCCACTCACGTTCCTGTGGACGGGCCCGCCTCGACGGTCATCGCCGCTCAGTTCCAGCCGTACCGCTCCCGCAGCCGGTGCACCACGAGGTTGAACCGCATCCGGTCCAGTGCGCACGCCTCGCGTCGCATACCGTCCTCGTGCAGCCGCAGGACACGATCGACGTCCACCCACGAGTCGCGTCCCGAGCGGTCCCAGGGCCCGCTGCCTATCGGCACCCACTCCCGGTCGCCGTCGTGGCGCTTGCTGGAGAGTTGCACGGCGAGCAGGGTGCCCGTCGCCTCACGGGCGACCACGAGGACCGGACGGTCCTTGCCGCGCCCGTCGTTCTCCTCGAAGGGCACCCAGGTCCACACGATCTCACCGGGGTCGGGGTCGCCGTCGTGCGCGGGGGAGTACTCCGTACGCACACGCCCGACCTGGCGGGGGTCGGCCTCGGTGGTCGCGGTGGGCCCGTAGCGGCCGGGAACGTCTTCGTCGGCAAAGGCAGTCACGCCGCTCACGTTAGAGCGTCGCCGTGTGCGCCGACCGGGCGGGGTCGCGGCGTGAGACCCCGTCAGTTCACCGGCCCCGCGTCACGGCTGGGGCGGGTTGTCCCGGTCCTGCGGGGACCCCATCTGCTGCCGCAGCGCGTCCGGGCCCTTGTCGACCTGGCCGGCGGGCCTGTCCTGGGTGTTCTCGGCGGCGGTACGGCCGCTGTCGCCCGTGCGTTCCGGGTGCCCTGCCAGCATCCGCTTGAGCTTGTCCATCATGGACATGGCGCCCTCCTTGCGGTGTCTCCTCCCTCCAGCATCGGGGTCCCAGGTCAGAGGTGCATCCGGGACGCGTCGGAGGTGCCGCTTCGGGGCCCGGGCCGGTCAGAAACCGATGTCGTGCAGTCCCGCGATCGGGCCGGTGAGCGCCGCACGGGTCCGCCTGCTGAAACCGTCGACGAGGACTTCGTCCGCGTCGTTCTCCAGGGCCCGCATCGTGTGCTCGGCCACCTCGTCCGCCCCGATCTTGGGGGCGTCGACCGATGCGCTGAGGTCCGTGTCGACGAAACCGCAGTGGACGCCCACCACGAGCGTTCCCTGCTTGCGCAGCCCTTGGCGCAGCGCGTTGGTGAGCGACCACTGCGCGGCCTTGGACGCCGAGTAGCCAGGGGCCGTCTCCATCGCCCACCAGGAGGCCACGGAGAGCACGTTCACCAGCGCGCCGCCGCCGCCCGCCGCGAGGATCGGGGCGAAGGCGCGGGAGACCGACCAGGTGCCGAAGTAGTTGGTCTCCATCGTCCTGCGGGCCACGTCGAGGTCGCCGTCCAGAAGGCGCGTGGCACCGCTGCCCTGGCCTGCGTTGTTGATCAGGAGCGTGACGTCCTGGGCCACCTCCGCCGCGGCCGCGATGGTCCCCGGGTCCGTGACATCCATCAGCAGCGGGGTGAGCCGGGGGTCGGTCACGGTCTCGGGCCGCCGAACCGCCGCGTAGACCTTCGCGGCGCCCCGGTCGAGCAGCGCTCGGCCCAGTGCCGCGCCGATGCCCCGGTTGGCGCCCGTGATCAGGGCCGTCTGTCCTTCGATGCGCATGGGTCGCCCTCTTCGATCCGGGAGCGGGGCAGGACCCGCTCCAGCTGTATTGGTTTTTCCAAGCTAGCACGTGGATTGGTTTTCCCAAGTCATGTAGTTTGGGTGCATGGCCAGAGCGAAACGACCTGATGTCACGCCGGATCTGCCGGTCTGCTCGATCGAGCGCAGCCTGGCCCTTCTCGGGGACCGCTGGACCCTGCTCATCGTTCGTGAGGCCAGGCGGGGCGCGACCCGGTTCAGTGACTTCCGCGACGCCCTCGGTATCGCCACCGATCTGCTCACCCAGCGTCTGGCGTCACTGGTGGACGCCGGTGTCATGGAGCGCCGCACCTATCAGGAGCCGGGCCGGCGAGCACGCTTCGACTACCACCTCACGCGGGCGGGCCGCGACCTGACGCTGGTGCTCGGCGCGCTTCAGCAGTGGGGGGACCGGTATCGCCCGCCCGCCGGCGGGCCGAGCGCCGTGCGCCGCAGCCGTACGACCCGGCAACCCCTGGAGGTCGCGTTCGTGGACGGCAGCGGCTCGGCCGTCGACATCACGGACGTGGAGTTCGTGCTCAATGACGGCGGTTCCGGGACCGCGCCGACCCGGGCGCCCGAGGAGATGTCCGGCTGACGGGAGGCGCCGAGGCGGGAAGGCCGCTTGACGGTTCTAAGTAGACTGGTCATATTGGAATGGTCAGCACGCGAACCGAGGTGGCATCCCATGGCACGGGCCTCCAAGCGCGAGGAGATCGCGCAGGCAGCTCTCGAGCAGTTCCATTCACACGGCTTCCACGCCACCGGCATCAACGACATCACCGCTGCGGCCGGTGCGCCGAAGGGCTCCTTCTACAACCACTTCTCCAGCAAGGAGGAGAGCGCGCTGGAGGCGCTGAGCCGCTACGCCGACAGCCTGCGGTTCGACGTCCTCTTCACGCCGGGGCAGCCCGCCCTCGACCGACTGCGGGCCCACTTCGAGTTCCTGAGGCGGATGACGGTCGACAGCGGCTTCGCACGGGGCTGCCTCGTCGGCAACTTCGGGGCCGAGGTCGCCGACCACAACGAAACGATCAGATCCGCGGTCAGGCAGAGCTTCGACCAGTGGGCGGGACTGATCGGCCGGGTGCTGACCGAAGCCCGGGAGGCGGGCGAACTCGGTACGGGCCTCGACGCCGACGAGGCGGCGCGGTTCATTCTCAGCGCCTGGGAGGGCACGCTCATCGTCGCCCGAGCCGACAAGACCTCCGTCCCCTTCGACAGCTTCTTCCACATGGTCTTCGGCGTCGTCCTGCGCTGAGCGCGTCACGCCGGCGGGACAAGGCCCGCACCCCCTTCACTCTCCGGCCCACGAGGGCCGGCAACCCACCGAGGAGATCCACCATGTCCACGTATCGCGCCTTCGAGGCCACCGGTGTCCACCAACTGCGACTTGTCGAGCGGGAGTTGGTGGAGCCCGCGCCCGGGCACGTCCGACTGCGAGTGGAGGCCTGCGGCGTCTGTCACACCGACGTCCTGGCCGTGGAGGGACTGCGTGCCGACCCCGCACAGCCGCTCGTACCCGGTCACGAGGTCGTCGGCGTGATCGACGCGGTGGGTGCCGGCGTCACCGCCTGGCAGCCCGGAGACCGCGTGGGTGTCGGATTCCTCGGCGGCCAGTGCTGGGAGTGCGAACCGTGCCGGCGCGGCGACTTCGTCAACTGCCTCGGCCAGCAGCAGACCGGCACCACCGTCGACGGTGGCTACGCCGAGGTGGTCTACGCACGATCCAGCGGACTCGTCCGCATCCCCGACGGCCTGACCGCCGCCGAGGCGGCGCCGCTGCTGTGTGCCGGCCTGACCACGTTCATGGCGCTCCAGCAGGACTCCACACGGGCCGGTTCCCTCGTGGCCGTCCAGGGCATCGGCGGTCTCGGCCACCTGGCCCTCCAGTACGCCCGCAGCCTCGGCCACCGCGTGGTCGCCATCGCCCGGGGGAGCGAGAAGGAGAAGCAGGCGCGTGAGATGGGCGCGCACGAGTACATCAACAGCACGGACCAGGACCCCGCGGCGGCCCTGCGCGACCTCGGCGGTGCGGCGCTCATCGTCGCCACCGCAGCCAGCGGCGCCGCCATGAGCCCTCTGGTCGGCGGTCTGGCCCCGGGCGGAAAGCTCGTCGTGGTCGGCGCGGCCCCCGACCCGATCACGGTGTCCACGGCCGATCTCATCTTCGGCACGCGCACGCTCGCGGGCAGCCTCACCGGTTCGTCCATCCAGAACGAGGACAACCTCGCCTTCGTTCTCGCACACGGCATTCGGCCGGCCGTCGAGGTCCTGCCGTTCGAGCAGGCGATGGACGGCTACGAGCGGATGCTCTCGGGCAAGGCCCGGTTCCGCGTGGTCCTCGACGTCGCCGCCTGAGAGCGCGACACCGAATCCCGAGGCACGCGGTCGCCCGCGGCGAGGCGGTACGGACGGCCGGAACTCCCCGGCCGTCAGCGCCTGTACGGGTCGTCGCCGGGCAGCCAGGCGTCCGGGTCGTGGATGCCGAGGTCGCCGACGTGCCCGGTCAGGGCGTCGACGACGGCCAGGACCGAGGCCCGTTCCTCGTCGCCCCGCCATACCAGCGACCAGGTCCAATAGACCTTGGGCGCGACCAGCGGACGCCGGACCAGGTCGGGCGGTACGACGGTGGTCTGGCCCTTGGGAGAGTTGACCACGGGACGGCGGCAGCGGCGCACATGGTCGAAGAAGGCCGCGCCGGTGACGCCGCCGTCGGTGGTGCGGACCGCCCGGGCACCGGTGCCGTCGGACAACTGCTGGGCGAAGGCGTTCCAGGACGCCCAGGACGTGGCGTCCGCGTCGATGAGGACCGTGGCGTCCCGTGTGCGTACGTCGCTGTCGTCACCGCCGGGGGAGACGGCGTACAGCCGGTCCGCGCCGATGAGCCGCGCCTGGAGGCCCAGGCGCCCGAGCTCCCCGGCGGCGATCCAGCACACCGCGACGTCGAGACTGCCCGCGGCCACCCGGGCGGCCTGGGTGTGCGAGGGGGCCACCCAGGCATCCACATGCACCTGGGCGACCGCGGCGCTACGGGTACTCAGGTCCGAGGGCAGCCAGTTGACGTAACCCAGCCGTACGGGCTCCGACCCGGCGAGACGGCCCGCTCGGCGTCGGAGGTCGTCCGCCCGCTCCACCAGGGCTCGGGTGTGCGGGAGCAGGGCCGCGCCGGCCGGAGTCAGGGACACCGAACGGCGGTCCCGGTCGAACAGCCGCACACCGAGGTCTCGTTCGAGCGCCTTGATCTGCTGCGACAGTGAAGGACCGGCGATCAGCAGCCGCTCGGCGGCGCGACCGAAGTTCAGTTCCTCGGCGACCGCGAGGAAGTACCGCAGCTGGCGTAGTTCCACGTCCGCCATGCTACGTCGCTGGGAGGCTCCGCCTATCAGCAACAAGAGAGCCGGTCCTGGCATTTGCCCAGGTGGCAGGGGAAGGATGGAAGAACGGCGCTGCGTCGGCCCTCGATACCCGCGGGGAGCCCGCCCACCTGGAGAGGGATCATGCGCGAGTTCCTGGTCGAGATCACCACCGCGGTTGCCCGGGGCACCGGCCGGGCAGAGGCGGTCCGCGGTCGCGCAGCCGACGCCGTCCGGGCCGGGGAACCGGCCGCCGCCGACCCGGGCCGCACCGACTCCGCGTCCTGACCCGCAGGGCGCCGGCCCGCCCTCGGCGCCATCCGGTCGCTCCGGTACATCGAGGGCGACGGAGCGCGCCACGCGGGCCTCCGCCCGGACCGACCCTCGGAGGACAACTCCATGCGTGCGCGCACTCGGCGCCCTTCATCCGCCGGCACGACCACCACCCCACCGCACTCGCCCTGGGCCCACGTCGCCCGGGCCGCCGCCGCGCTCGCGGCCGGCATGGGGGTCGGCCGCTTCGTCTACACTCCGATCCTGCCGCTGATGCACGCGCAGGCCGGCCTGTCCGCCGACGCGGGCGCGCACCTGGCCACCGCCAACTACGTCGGATACCTCATCGGCGCCCTCGCGGGCATCCTGGCCCCCGCGCTGGTCCGTTCCCCCGCCGTTCTACGTGGCTCCCTGGTCGTACTGACCCTCACCCTCGCCGGGATGCCCGCCACCCACAGCACCGCGGCCTGGCTCGTGCTGCGACTGCTGGCCGGGATCGCCAGTGCCCTGATCTTCGTCATCGCGGCCAGTTCCCTCCTCAGCCACCTCAGGGAGCACCCCGCCCATCTGCCCGGCTGGGCCTTCGGCGGGGTAGGCGCCGGAATCGCGCTGTCGGGCCTACTGGTGCTCGTGCTGCGCAACGTCGCCGACTGGCAGGCCGCATGGTGGGCCTCGGCCGGGCTCGCCGCCGTCCTCGCCGCAATCTCCTGGAACCTGCGACCCGAGGAGGCGCCCGCACCCGGCGCGACCGTCACACAGACGGGGCCGAGGCGGCCCACACACCGCTGGTTCGGTGCGCTGTTCGTCAGCTACACCCTGGAGGGCATCGGTTACATCGTCGCCGGTACCTTCCTCGTCGCCGCGATCGGGCAGAACTCCCCGGGCTGGGCCGGCAGCGGCGCCTGGGTGCTCGTCGGTCTCGCGGCGGTGCCGTCCTCGGCACTGTGGGCCCGGCTCGGCCGCCGCTGGTCGCGTCCCGATCTGCTGCTCGCCGCCCTCGCCATCCAGGCGGTCGGGATCGCGCTGCCCGCCCTGTTCGGATCGGTGGCGGCCGCCCTGGTCTCCGCGGTGCTGTTCGGCGCCACCTTCATCGGTGTCAGCACCCTCGCGCTGGCCACCGGCGCCCATCTGCAGTACCCCCGTTCCGTCGCCCTGCTGACCACCGGATACTCCGTGGGCCAGATCGCCGGGCCGCTCGCGGTCGCCCCGCTGCTCCACCACGGCTACCGCCAGGCGCTGCTGCTGGCGGCCGTCGTGGTGCTCGCCGCCGCCCTCGCCGCGGGGCTCGTACGGATCGGATTCCCGCACCACATGGCGCTCGTACGGCACGGCACACCCGGGGACCGGACCGTTCCGGCCGCCGCGGCGGAGACCTCGACCGACCGGAGCTGAACCGACCGCGCTACTGTCGGGCTGACGGGGCGGCCGCTCAGCGATGTCATGCCACCCCCGGCCTGAGACGTGGAGTCACGCATGACCACTGCACGGGATCTGCTCATAGTCGCCCTGGACGCCACCCCCGGCCGTCCCGCCGAACAGGGTGAGCTGTCGCTTTCGCTCGCGGGAGCCGAGTTGCTCGACCTTCTCGACGCCCGGGCCGTTTCGCTGGACGGTGACCGCATCGTGCCGGCCGATCCGCCGGTGACGGACGACCGCCTGGTGAAGGACGCCGCGTCGTCCCTCGTGCGGCAGATGCCGCACGAGTCGGTCGAGGACTGGCTGTGGCGCCGGGGGCGGGGTCTGTCGTCGGTCTATCTGACCGTCTTCGAGGAGGAGGGGCGGTTCACGCGGCAGCACCGCCGCTGGCTGCCGTCCTGGACCGGAGTGGCGTCGCTGGTCGACTCGCCCGACCGGCGCCGGGCCACGGACCGGTGGACGTCGGAGGAGCCGGTGCTCGCCACGCTCGCCGCAACCGTCGGCATCCGGGACATGCCGACGGCGGAACTCCCCGACGAGGTCGGCGAGGCGGTGGCGACGGTGCTCGCGGCCGTCGACGACGCGGTGACGGAGCTGACGGCCGTACGGCAGCGGCGGGACATCGAGAAGGCGGCCTTCGACAACATCTGGCGGGGACCCGCCTGAGGCGCCGGGGCGCGAGCCTCAGAGTGCCTCGGCATCCAGGGGGCGACACAGGTTCGCCTTGACCTCGCGTGTGCCTTCGTCGGTGAGGACCTCGACCCTGTCCTCGATCAGGGCGCGCACGGTCTGCTCGGCCACGTCCTCAGGGGTGATCTTCGGGGCGTCCACCCAGGAGGCCAGGTCCGTCTCCACGAAGCCGGCATGCACCCCGACCACCTGGGTCCCCTGGTCGCGCAGGGCCTCCCGCAAGGCACTGGTCAGGGACCACTGCGCGGCCTTGGACGCCGCATAACCCGGCCAGCCGGGCCGGCCGACCCAGGACGCCACCGACAGCATGTTCACCAGGGCACCGCCGCCGTTCCGGGCGAGCACGGGGGCGAAGGCGCGGGCGACGGCCCAGGTGCCGAAGAGGTTGACCTCGATGGCCTCGTGGGCGCCGTCGAACGAGCCCTCGAGCAGCTTCGTCTCCCAGCCGCCGACACCGGCGTTGTTGATCACAATGGTGACGTCTCCCGCCGCCTCGGCGGCCGCGGCGACCTGCTCATGGTCGGTCACGTCGAGCCGCAACGGTGTGACATCGGTGTCGGTGACACTGTCCGGGTCCCGCACGGCCGCGTAGACCTTGGCCGCGCCGTGGTCGAGCAACGCACGGGTGAACGCCCTGCCTATACCGCGGTTGGCCCCCGTCACGAGGGCCACCGAGCCTTTGATGTCCATCGCTCCTCCTCCGCAGTCCCGCCCTGCGCGGCCATGAAGGGGCCAAGGCCCACCGACTCACCATCGCGCGCGACACGACCGCTCGCACCCGCGGGCCCTGCCGCGCGCCTCCACGCGATTCGTGGGGACATCGGCGGAACCGCGGACCCCTGGCCGTTCGGGTCGCCGAAGCCCACGTCCGCGACGTCGGCCGCCCCGTGGCTGCCGGTCTTGTGGGTGCCGGGGCGGTCACGTCGGCACCGTGACCGCTCCCATGGGGGCGAGGAGAGGCCCGGCCCGGTGATCCGAAAGTAGACGACCGGTCGTAGACTGACGCCATGGGACGAACCAGTGATGCCAAGGAGCGGATCCTCACGGCCGCTCAGTCGCTGATCGAGCAACGGGGCTACTCGGCGCTGGGAGTGGCCGAGATCTGCAAGGCGGCAGGAGTGCCGAAGGGTAGCTTCTACTACTTCTTCGACTCCAAGGAGGAGCTCGCCCTCGCGGTGCTCGACGAGCACTGGGCCGGGCAGTACGCCGGGTGGAACCGCATCCTGCGTGGCGATGCCCCGCCGCTCGAACGTCTGCGGCAGCTGTTCGAGGAGACCGAGGCCGAGCAGCGCGCCGGACAGCAGAGCTGCGGCACCGTATCGGGCTGCCTGTTCGGGAACCTGTCCCTGGAGATGAGCAACCAGACCGAGGCCATCCGCGAACGGCTGCAGCAGATCTTCGAGGCCCAGGTGGACATGGTCGAGGAGGTTGTCGCGCAGGCGCGCGAGGGTGGAGAGGTCACCGTCGCGGACAGCCGCGAGGCCGCCCGATCCGTGGTAGCCCAGCTCGAGGGGCAGGTACTGTTCGCCAAGCTCTACAACAACACGCAGCGCCTCGACGCCCTGTGGGCGAACTGCCTGGCCCTTCTCGGCGCCGCGGCACCCGGTGCGTCGCATCGCGCGGGAGCGTCACTCGTCTGAGGGGTGACGCTGTTGCCGTGACGCATGTCACCTGTCAAAATGGTGACGTGAAACTGGAGCATGCCTTTCCGTGCGGGAGCCCCGCCCTCGACTTCGCCGCGACGCTGCGCGCGCGCCGTTCGGTGCGGTTCGAGATGTTCGTGTCTCCGGACCGGCTGGACGCCTGGTTTGTCGAATCCGGGATCGTCGACGCCGTCACCCCGAGCCGTGAGTCCGACGTGGAGCGGGCCATCGAGGTCCGGGAGGCGATCTACACGCTGGTCGGCGCCCGGATCGCCGGGGAGGAGTTCGACCGGGGGGCGCTCGCCGTCGTGAACGCCGCCGCCCGTATGCAGCCCGCCACGCCCCAGCTGACCCCCACGGGGCGCTGGACGGACGCGACACCCGACGAGGCGCTCTCCGTGGTGGCGCGACATGCCGTCGAACTTCTGAGCGGGCCGGATGTGCCGCTGATGAAGGAGTGCGGCAATCCGCAGTGCACGCGGGTCTATATCGACCGTTCGCGTGGCATGCGCCGGCAGTGGTGCGGCATGGAGTCCTGCGGTAACAAGCTCAAGGCGCAGGCCTACCGCGCCCGCAAGAAGGAAGCCCAGGTGCCCGCCTCCCGCTGACCGGGCGAGCGGCCCCTGCGCGCTGCGACGGGACTCCGAGGGCGACCGACCCGACGCACTCGGCAGGGGATCTTGACCGTGGAGGCAACGGGCCGGCCGGCGCACCGTCCGCTCCGGCGGATCAGCGGCGCCGCAGGGAGTCGGCCTCCACGACCGCTTCGGCGAACGCCTTCGGGGCCTCCTGGGGCACGTTGTGGCCGATGCCCTTCAGGGTCCTGTGCGCATAGGGGCCGGAGAACTTGTCCCGGTACATCGACCCGTCACCGGCGGGCGTGAACGGGTCGACCTCCCCGTCGAGGGTGACGGTCGGAACACCGATGACGGGTCCCTGGGCGAGCCGCTGTTCGAGGGAGTCGTAGCGCGGGTCGCCCGCCGCGAGCCCCAGTCGCCAGCGGTAGTTGTGGATCACGATGGCGACGTAGTCGGGGTTGTCGAACGCTGTGGCGGTGCGCTCGAACGTGGCGTCGTCGAAGTTCCAGGTCGGCGAGTTGAACTTCCAGACGAGCCGGGCCAGTTCGTCCCGGTACTGCGGGTTCTCCAGTCCGAGGCGCCCCCGCTCCGTGGAGAAGTAGTACTGGTACCACCACGCCCACTCGGTCGCGGGGGGCGCCGGCTGCTTGTTGGCTTCACGGTTGGTTATCAGGTAGCCGGTCACGGAGACCAGCGCCTTGCAGCGCTCGGGCCACAGCGCCGCGATGATGTCCGCCGTCCGCGACCCCCAGTCGTAACCGGCGAGGACGGCCTTCTCGATCCGCAGTGCGTCCATCAGGGCGATGATGTCGAGGGCGACCACCGACTGCTGGGCGTTGCGGAAGGTCTTCTCGGACAGGAAACGTGTCGTTCCGTGGCCGCGCAGATAGGGCACGATCACCCGATATCCCCTGGCCGCCAGTAGCGGCGCGACATCGACATAGCTGTGGATGTCGTAGGGCCAGCCGTGCAGGAGGATGACCGCGGGGCCGTGGGCGGGGCCCGCCTCGGCATAGCCGATGCTGAGCTCACCCGCCTTGATCTGCCGCAGCGGGCCGAACGACGTGTGCCCCCGCCCGGCGTTCGGGCCACCGGACGTCCGCATCCCGCTCGGCGCGGCTGACGCGGCCCCGGCCGAGCTCGCGCCCCAGCCGATCAGCGACGTCCCGACCGCACCCACACCCGCGACCTTGCCGAAGCTCCGCCTGTTGATCATCCGAGACCTCTCTCCTGAGTCGTACGGCTGTGACGGCCGCTTGCGCATCGTCCGGCCGCGCCCGAATCGCGGGGGACCAGTGATCGCCATAGGCTCGTGGCAAGACCCTTGCATGGCGCTAGTCACCTGTCAAACCGGTGACGAATCTCCATCCTGAGGCATCCCGAGCGTGCGAACTCGTGCCCGTCTGCCTGGGTGAAAGGTTGTGTGGAAGTTCTGCATCACCCTCTTGACGGGTGATGATTGATGCGTGCAGTGTGGTGGCCGGCAACCAGCGGACGGCAGCCGGTCACGGTGGACTCGGCCCCGGCCGCGTTCATCGAGGAGGAGGGCGGGACACGAGTCACCGGGGTCCGCCCCGAGCGGTGGCCGGCCCCCGTCCGTCCGTCGCCGCACGAGGAGTCCGGAACGATGTCCCAAACCCTTAAGATCATGTCGGCGATCGTGGCAACGCTCGTGATCGCCGTCGGCTGCTTCACCCAGGTCTTCTGACGGTCTGCTGAACACCCGGGGGGAAAATCCGGTGGCCCGCTCGATCTGGAGAATCCATGAGTGACAAGATCACCCTGTCGACCTGGCCCACACCGCTGGAACCCCTGCCACGGCTGGCGGCGGCCATCGGGCTGGGCGAGAACGACCTGTGGATCAAGCGGGACGACCTCATCGGCCTCGGTGGCGGCGGAAACAAGGTCCGCAAACTGGAATGGACCGTCGGGGCCGCCCTCGCGGAAGGCGCGGACACCCTGGTCACCACCGGCGCCGCACAGAGCAACCACGCCCGGCTCACCGCGGCCGCCGCAGCGCGCCTGGGACTCGACGTCGTACTCGTCTTCCCCGGCACACCCGACGGCGCCGCCGGCGGCTCGGGCAACCTGGTGCTCGACGGCCTCTTCGGCGCGAGGATCCACTGGGCCGGGGACGGCACTCCGAGCGAACTCGCCGGCGCCGCCGAGGAGGTCTGCCGGGAACTGGCCCGGGAAGGCGCCCACCCGTACCTGATCCCGTTCGGGGGCTCCAGCCCTCTCGGAGCACGGGGATACGTCGAAGGCGGCGAGGAACTGCGGACCCAACTGCCCGACGTGGACCACGTCGTGGTCGCCCTGGGTTCCGGCGGCACCATGGCCGGACTGATCGGCGCCCTGGGTGCCGAGCGCGTCCTCGGTGTGCACTGCGGGGCGGTGGCCGAACCGGCCGCGACCGTGGCCGACCTCGCCGGTGCGCTCATGGGCCGCCCTGTCGTCCCCGGGACCCTCCGTGTCCGTACCGACCAGGTGGGCGCCGCATACGGCGTCCTGCACGAGCCGGTTCTGGAGGCGATGCGGACAGCCGCGGCCACCGAGGGCATCGTCCTCGACCCGGTCTACACCGGGCGGGCCATGGCCGGTCTGATCGCCGCCGTCCGGGACGGCGACATCCGCAGGGGACAACGCACCGTGTTCCTCCACACCGGCGGACTCCCCGGGCTGTTCGGACACGCCGAAGCCGTGCATCGTTCCGTCGCGGCACTGCGCTCGCACAGGTCCGGCTGAAGTCCGCCGGTCCGAACGCGCCTCGGGCGTACGGGAGATCTCCCGTACGCCCGAAGTCCCCGTGCTTCAGCGGCTCATCGCCCCGGCCCCCGAACGACTTGGGAAACCGGCGCGTCCGCCCTCATCCCTCGCCCTTCTCCACCGTGACCTTCTCCGGGCGCGGCGGTGTGGAACCGTTGAGCCCGACAGCGCCGTTCGACGCCGTGCCGTTCTGGTTCATCGAGGACAGCAGTTGGCGGGCGAGACCCAGACCGGTACCACCCATCGTCAGCGCCTTGGCGAAGACATCGGCCATTCCGTCGGCGCCGTTGAGCAGCACCATGTTGTCGACGTTGCCGAAGGCGGACGCGCCCGCCTGGACGATCTCCGGCCACTTCTCGGCCAGTTGCTGCGCGACCACGGCCTCCTGGTTCTCCGCGAGGGCCGCGGCGCGCGCCTTGATGGACTCGGCCTCGGCCAGACCCTGGGCCTTGGTCGCCTCGGCCTGCGCCAAGCCCTTGGCCTGGGCCGCGGCCGCCTCCGCCTCACCGGTGGCACGGGTCGCCGCCGCGGCGGCCGCACCCCGCGTCTTGGTCGCCTCGGCCTCGGCGCCCGCGGCCGTCTTGACCCGGGTCGCCTCGGCCGCGGCGGCCAGTTCGGTCTCCTTCGCCTTCGCCTGCGCCGAGGAGATCCGCACATCGCGCTCGGCCTCGGCCAGCGTGCGCTTCTCGTAGGCCTTGGCGTCCGCCGGCTTGCGGACATCCGCCTGGAGTTGCTGTTCGCGCCGGTGCGCCTCGAGTTCGGCGACCCGGGTCTCCTGCACGACGACCTCCTGCCGGGCCGCCGCGTCGGCGAGCGGACCGGCCTGACGCGCCGCGGCGGCCGCCTTGTCACGTTCCGCCTGGTAACCGGCCTGCAGGATCTCGCTGTCCCGTGTCGCCTCCGCCATCCGCGCGAACGACTGCTGCTCCGCCTCGGTCGCGAGACGGTTCGCCTCCGCCTGCGCGATACGTGCGTCCCGCTGCACCGCCGCCGCATGCGGCGCGGCCAGGTTGCGGATGTACCCCGTCGGATCCTCGATCTCGTGGATCTGCA
>Ga0102590_1003937_pt1 | contig 13613 bp, 5 predicted proteins | sample AraplaMF_Col_mMF_FD_76859 | JGI IMG/M metagenome (GOLD analysis project Ga0102590, IMG submission 76859) | Arabidopsis root microbial communities from the University of North Carolina, USA - plate scrape MF_Col_mMF | ecosystem: Host-associated > Plants > Roots > Endosphere | place: USA...
CCTTCCTCCAGGTCGGTGCCGGAGATAGGCGCAATGGAGCCGTCTGGCTGCATGTTCTTAAGAAAGCAGTATTGTGCTACGTTAATAATAGAGGCGCCGGGCAGCTCATAGGTGGCAGAAAGGCGTTCCAGTGTACCTTGTTGCTGCAGCATATGCTCCGGCAGGATCATTTTCCATAGCTGCAGGCGCTCAGCCTGGTTGGGCATGGGGAAGTGGATGATCGCCTGGAAGCGCCGTGCAAAGGCGGGGTCTATATTGCTCTTAAAATTGGTGGCGAGGATGACCAGGCCGTTGTAGTTCTCGATACGTTGCAGCAGGTAGGCAATCTCCTGGTTGGCGTATTTATCATGCGCATCGCGGATGTTGGTACGTTTACCGAAGAGGGCGTCTGCTTCATCGAAGAATAAGATCCAGTCTTTATGTTCTGCTTTGTCAAAAAGCTTGGAGAGGTTCTTTTCCGTTTCGCCAATGAATTTGGATACTACTTGTGAAAGGTCTACCCTGTATACATCAAGTTCCTGGCCATCGGGAGTGTCTGCCTTGCCCAGCAGGCAGGAGGTGAGCGTTTTACCGGTGCCCGGAGGGCCGTAGAACAGTACGCGGTAGCCCGGTTTCAGGCGTTTATTGGTTTTTAGCAGGGTGTTCTTATGCAACAGCCACTTTTTCAGTTCACGCACCTGTTCCAGGGTTTGGGCATTCAGCACCAGATCGCTCCACTCCAGCGGAGTGGTGATCCTATCTGCAGGGAAGTTGGTGCCGAAGCGTGGACGGGCATGCGTACCGGTGAGGAAGAGGTCTACATACTCCTGGGAGAGCACGATCTTTCCGCTCATGGCGGGTTCTCCTTCCGGCGGGCTCTCCAGCCATAGCACCTGGTAGCGGGCAAAAGTGTGTTCTTCCGCCAGCAGCTGTTTCATCTGCAGACGCTGCGCCAGGTCGTTACCCGCCAGGAGGAACAGCGCTGTTTCTCCGGTAGGCAAAAAGCCCCTGAATTGTGAGCCGCGTACGCCGCCTATCTGGGGAAAGTCGCCTGCTTTGGGAATATACTCTTGTATGATCTCGTCAAAGAAAACAGGATCAACATGTGGCGTCAACGCCAGCACCAGCAGCAGCTGTTCCGGCAGGCTTAATGCATGCTGTGTGATGAATGCCGTTAGCGGCGCGTCCGGATGGCTGACAACGGGCAGTGAAATGACATTAGTGTCTGCGGCCTCCTGGCCGCTTGTATTGAAATATTGCTGCAAGCGCTTTACCACTGCAGACTGCAGCCACTGGAGGTATTCTTTTAAAACTATTGCATTTTCTGAACTGGTAGACATACTTTTATTCTCTTCTTCAATTTTACGGTCTTAATGTAATGGATGGTCGATTTATTCTTCTGTTGTTACGGCAGGAGGATCTGTTACGTCATCCGTTTTTGTTTTGCTTTGTGCTTCCATGTCTTTCTGGAAGGTGTTCACGGCTTCTTTCCATTCCTTCAGCAAAGCTTTATATTCTTTCACTGTAATGGGATCTCCGATCTCGATCTCAGGAAAATCCGTTGCCTTTACATAATCAATATAATCTTGTCCGTGGCTGCCTTCATGGAAACGTAGTGAACTGTTCCCTTCTTTCTTGTCTTTTTCAATATGTCCTCTGCCGTAAGCTGAATCTGCTTCCGGATCAGATTTGGCGCCGTAAGTGGTTTGGATGGTGAGTTTCTTTTTGATCGTTACTGATACTACTTTTCCTTTTACTACCACTGGTGTGGCGGAGGCAGAGATATTACCATAAGTAACGGCTCCATCCGGCTTAACTCCCTTGGCGCCTTTCTTTGCTTTTTTGTCAGGTTTCACTACTACATTAAAATCACCGCTCTTGAAAGTGGCAACTTTGCTTTTTTTGTTTATCACAGCATCCTCCGGTACGGGAGTGCTGGTATCTCTTTGTACGCCGGGAGTGCTGTGTGTAGCAGATGCAGGTGCTTTTTCTGCTGCGGCAGGAGCAGCGCCCTGTTGTACCACGTGTGTCAGCTCATGGGCCAGCAGATGTTTGCCGCTGGAGGTGGCAGGGTCATATTTGCCGCTATTGAAATAGATGTCATTGCCGTGAGTGAAAGCTTGCGCGCCCAGGTCGCGGTTCATCTGTGCAGCCTCTTCGCCGGTGTGAATGCGTACGCCGTTAAAGTCTGCGCCAATGGCATGGCCCATTTCAGCAGCTACCTGTGGCGAGAGGGCATTGCCCCCGCCACGTTTTTGCAGTTGCTGTTCCAGCCTGGCATTGCTATCAGCCTGTTGCCCCCCGTTTGATTCGCGTTTGGTCATTACCGGTACCTCAGCGCCTCTCTCTTCACGTTTTTCCATCTCTTCTTTTTTCTGGATGGGTTTCTCTTCCTCTTTTTTAAGTGGGTCGTCTTTCTTCTGTACGGGCTTTTCTTCTTCCTTCTTCAAGGGGTCATCTTTCTTTTGAACAGGTTTTTCCTCTTCCTTCTTCAGAGGATCATCTTTCTTCTGTACAGGCTTCTCTTCCTCTTTCTTTAAAGAGTCGTCTTTCTTCTGTACAGGCTTTTCCTTTTCTTTTTCCGCCTCCGGCATTCCCTTTGTCTGTACGGAGCTTATTTCCTTGCGCTGAAGGGCGGTATTGTTGGATGTTTGGTTATTTACAACCTTATCGGCCACGGTATCGGCCTCCCGTTCAAACTTGTCGCCTGGCTGCCCTACGGCAAGTTTGGGCTGGAAGAAAGCATCTTCTTTCGCCTGTACCTTTTGCTGGCTGCGGGTAAAGAAGGGGGTTTCCTTTTTCTCCGGGGTTTCGGGGTTACGGTGCCTGCGGTAGCGGCGGCTATTTGTTTTCATAGCATTAGTTTTTAAGATATAGCAAATTTCAGGATGCGGGCATCAGCTGCAGCACTTCAGCTGCCAGCTGTTCATAGTCTTTTGCGCCATGTGCCAGCCTGTCGAAAGTAAAGATATCCATCGCCTGTTCCTGCGCTTTTGCGAGGGCAATATTGCTGCGGATACAGGTCTGCAATACTTTTCCGTTGTATAGTTCTTCGAGCTGCCGCCGGATCTGCCGGTGCATACTCTTATGATCATCGTATTTAGTGAGCACCAGGCCCAGGATCTCCAGTTTTTTGTTCAGCTGTTTGCGGATCAGCTCCAGGTGCTGCACAAAGCGTTGTACTGCTTTGTAAGGTAAGAATTCTGCCTGCAGAGGCATCAGCACATAATCACTGGCGGTAAGGGCGTTGACAGTAAGCATACCAACGGCAGGGGGGCAGTCTATCAGCACGAGGTCGTATGAACCCTGCAGTGGGGCCAGCACCTGTTTTAAGAGCTGCTCACGCCCATAGATGCTGACCAGCTCCAGTTCGGCGCCTGCCAATTCCAGGCTGGCGGGTATGAGGGGAAGGATATCGGTATGAACGATGGTATCGTCGATACTGATATCTTCACCCATGGATGCCTGTTTCAGTAGTTCATATATGCTTTGGGGTATGCTGTCGGATATGCCCAGGGACTGCGTAAGGTTGGCCTGGGGGTCCATATCTATCAGCAGCACCTTTTTACCGGCACGCTGCAGGGCAGCGGCCAGGTTAAGGGTGGTGGTGGTTTTGCCGGAACCTCCTTTTTGTATGGCAACAGATAGGATGAACATGGGGTGGGGATTAATGGTCAATCAGGTATACCAGGGATGATATCTTTATCGTATGCAAGTATCAGCCCATTTCGGTGTAACACTTCCCTAACGTTTACCAGGTTATTTTTGTCCACTTTCCAATATGGCTTTCCTGCGAAATCGGAGAGAGAGCCGTGTGCCGGGTCGGATAGTATCCATTCCTTAAGGCTTTTACCTTCTACCTGTGCATTCAGTTGTACATCTGCCAGCAGGTTTTCCTGGAAAACATCTCTTAGTATTCCTTTGCCGTCATTTATCAATCTGATATACGGGCTTCCTTGTATGATCAGCATTTCCTCTTCATCTGTCAGCTCATGACCTTCTTCAACGTGGATAAAGCTGTTCCCATAAGAATAAGGGCCCTTTTCAGCAGGCATTACGAATGAATAGCCATAGGTAACATTCAATAGCTTGGAAACCGGCAATACTGCTTCATTCAATACCTGGTCTTTTCCGGCTACATCCAGGTCAACCCCTATGAATGCAGTTATCCCCTTAACCTCACTAAAAACGATATCCATTAATACTTTCCAGTAAAAGGCAAAATCCCGGTCGTCTGATTCTATGGTGTAAAGACCTATTCCCTCAACACCCTTAAAAGCAGTATCTGTCACCTTTTTGTAACCTTTTTTAAAGTCCATGATCTTGCCGGAGTATCCTTTGCCTTCAATCCCAATGATAGCCGGGCTAAGTCCCAGCGTTTCGTCATAGGATAAAGCAATATCCATCCAGTTTTTTATCAACTCGTCTGTCTGATCTTCCTGAGCCTTAGCATGCAGTACCCACGAATATTTCATGCCGTTAGTTTATGTTTTTGAATTTAGAGTAATTATGTCCTGGTATCTTCTCTACTTTCGCGGTGCCGGGCGTAGTTGGAGGAAGTTTATTGAGAAACGCCTCGTTTCTGCTACGCAGGAATCTGGGATCGTCAGTATCCGAACGTATTTCAATTGCCAGGAAGCTGCCATTTGTGAACTCTATGAACACATCCGGTTGTCTTCCCTCCGGCGTTTCCGGCGCTGCCGGTTTCGGTAAACCAAAGATCAGATAATATGAGGTATCCAGGTAAACTTTTTTCACTGTTTTCTTTTTCGCATATTTTACTGCAGTGGCATACATGGTTTTTTCATGACCTGGCGTTTCTCTTTTTGACTTTTGCGCGTTACCACTCATCTTGCTCCGCCAGGTTGGATCTTCCGCTGCTATTTCGTCAAGCTCTGCCTGTGTCAGTTTATACTTTCCGGGATTGGCTTTGTATGCCGGAATAAATGTGTTGGTTACGAGGTTGAGCGTTTTTGAGGTATTATTATTTAGTATGACGATCCTGTCCGGGCTTATCGACTCAAGTTTCCATATGTCGCTATTGAACTTGATAAATGAACCTAAGGGCAGATCCGGTGGAAGCGTTACTTTGGCTACTTCTTCGGGTGTTAGTACTGTGTATTGGTATTTTTTGATGAATTCTTTTGTGGGTATGGGCAGTCCAGAGCGAGAATCATGAATATCGTCCCACTTTACAAACTGCCAGTTTACAGAGAGTATTTTGTATATTCTACTGCTACTTTTAACATACGTTCCCTCCTTTAAATCCTGAGGTACCTCTGCGGCTACTTTTGAACCAGGTACCGGCGGGTCCACCGATCTTTGTATGTAGCTGTATTCCCAATGATCTCCCACCCCAATCACCTTGATTGACTTGAAGATATCATTGTAGGTGCTTTGTATGCTACCGGCAACACTATCGGCTTCCTCCTTTTTCAGGTCTTTATCAGATCCTGCAACGCTCTTGTCTTTCGCTTTCAGTGCACTAATAGCTTTATCCAGCTTCTGTTGTTTCTCTTTATCCTTGCCTTTCAGGTCCTTCTCATCTCCCGGCTTCATGGAGGCCTTTACTTTGGCCGACTGCTTATTCGGTTTGCCTTTCACGCTGCCTGTAATGATCCACCACTCGGTACCCTGGGGCGCCACAGAAATAGTTTGCACTTTAAACCGCTTCTTAATGCTTTCGACAGCGCTGGTGATCTCATCCCTGGTCATAGGCTTGGTACGCTGTTCCAGTGATTTCACGGCCTTCATGGCCTCGGCAAAGTTCTTCATATCCTCCACCTTCTCATCACCTTTCGGCTTTTTATCACCGCCCTTGCCGCCGCCTTTACCGGTAGCAGGTTTCGGAGCTGCACCTTTGGGGGCATCACCTTTACCACCAGCCGCTGGGCCTTTGCCGCCACCTTTACCAGCAGCTCCCGGGCCGCCTGCGCCTGGTCCAGCGCCAGCAGCGCCGCCATCTACAAACTTGCCCTGTTTATCACCTTTACCGCCGCCGCCTTTCTGCGGAACATGGTCATCCACCAGGTCTGTCATAAACTTCTGCCCGTCAAACTGCGCTTCGCCGAATTTGATCTCAGGCACTTTGCCGGAGCCCAGCACATATTCCATATCGGCGCCTATGCCGAATTCGCCAGGCAGGGCATATTCCAGGGAGCCAATGGGCCAGGTCCATTTCTTGTCGGGCAATGGCGACCACCAGGGGCTGTCTACTTCCGCAAACAGATCGCCACTGAGCCCCAGGAATGGTTGTGCGGCAATCTCCATATGTCCCTTAAAGAAGAACTCTCCCGGGTCACGGTAACCAATAGTGGGCCTGGCATCTATGTACCCTTTTACGCCTGCATCGGCATTCACGCCAACGCCTACCTTAATATCGTGATCCAGTATTTCCAGTCCGACACCGCCTTCCGCACGCAGTCGCAGTCCTGCATACGCGGAAATGTTCAGTGAGCCGGAGAGGCTGATGCTCTTGGCGATATCTGAACGGGTGGAGTAAACACCGTCTACTTCAATGTTGTATATTTTAGCCGGGCCTACCTTGGCCAGCGCTATCAACGCCATGTTCGCAAACACGAATACGTTGCCTACTACAGGTATGCCGTATGCAGCCCTGGCTTCCAGCTTAAATAATTCCTTGCTGTAATCTTTTTGTTCAAAGAGGATAATCTCTTTGGGAGGGGCAATCTTGCCCACTACTGTTATCTCACCTTCGCCGTCCACGATCACACTCACGCTGCCGGCAAACCATTCTGTCATGTTGAAAGTAAGTGTACCCACACCTGCCAAAGCTCTCGGCCCTGCTTTCTGACCCGCCGCCGGTACGGCTGCCGGAGCTGCCGCCTCTTTCACATTACCTCCTGCAGCTTTTACCGTGTCTCTGGCAAGGCTGTCTGCCGTTGCCTTGTCTGTCATGATCAAGGTGAGCGATCCGCTTAACTTGTCGCCGTCATAGCCCACTGTTCCTTTCACATCCAGCATGCCTTCCGCAAAGCGGGCGGCTATGCTGCCTTTGAAATTCTTAAACTGCACATCAAAGGAACCTTCACCAAACATGACGTTGTCTTTCAACGTAAGATTGAGATTGCCTTTGGCCATGCCTTTGATATCCATGTCAACAGACACGTTAGCCACCGGCTTCATGTTGGTGACGCCAAAGTTCAGGGTAGCGTCGGCGAAGTTGCTCACCTTCACCTTTACGCCATTGAGCCAGAAGTTAAAGTTGCCGTTCTCAAATGTATTGGTGGGTTGTGGGGCGTTCTTTACGTCGATACCATTCAGCCATGATAAGGCCTTGCCGTCATTGCGCAACCACTGCGGAATGCTGTTCTTGTTAGCGCTGCGGCCTACCGTACCGAAACCACTTACCTTTCCATCCTTCATCTGCACGGCCAGCATTGGGTTGGCTGGTTGCAGTATGCTCAGCTTCATGGGAAGGTAGCCGGTGCCCTTGCTGAAATAGCTTCCGTCTTTCTCATACACCTTCATGGTGCCCGCGCCTGCAACATCTCCGGCGCTTACATTCACTTCCAGCCCTTTATCACCCGCTTCCTTTATCTTCTCTTTTTGTTTTGCTGAAGGCAGAAAGTTGCCGCTGGCTACATTTACCACTTCTCCCGATGCGGCCGGGGGGCCACCTTTGGCGGCGCCCGGTGCGGAAGGGCCACTCCTTTGGATAGTATCAGGAGCTGCTTTACTGGTATCAGGTTTCCGCTGAATGGAAGCTCCCTGCTGTACGGTATGTGTCAGCTCGTGCGCTAACAGGTGCTGACCGCTTTTATCTGAAGGGGCATATTTGCCTTCGTTGAAATAAATATCGTTACCATGGGTAAAGGCCTGCGCACCCAGCTCATTGCTGAGCGAAGCCGCCTCTTTGCCCGTGTGCACTCTTACGCCACTGAAATCTGCTCCTATTGAGGACTCCATGGCACTACGGGTTTCTGCAGGTAAGGGCTGTCCGCCACCCTTGCTGCTTTGCAGCCGTTGCTGCAAACCATCGCCCGCTGGTTCCGGTGAAGTGCCATTTTCTTTACGTTGTATCTGGTCCTCCTGCGGGGCCGCCATACTATCGAAGATGGGCTTGCGTTGTACCCGGTCTTCGCTTGGGTCGGCCATGCTATCGAAAATAGGCTTACGCTGCACTACCCCTTCATCGTCCTTTTCTTTACCTTCCGTTTCTTCTTTCATTTGAAGCGATTCCTGTGGGGCCGCCGCTTTAGCGGGTGCTGTGGGGATAGCAGTAATGGTTTGCGGAGTGGGTGAATGAAGGGGTTTAGCCTGCACTGTTTGTTCAGCCGCTGGCTCGCTCATTCGCTGTACCACCTTATCTGCCACTGAATCCGCTTCCTTTTCAAAATGATCGTCAGGCTTGCCGATAGTGAGCTTTCGCTGAACAAAGAAAGGGGCAGGCGTCTCTTTTTCCGGAGCGGCTTCATGGGACAAAGCATGTTCTTCCCCTTTGCTAAAGAAGGGTTGCTGGCTTTGCTGTCCATGTGCTGGTCTCGCGTTCGTGCTGCTTTTTGTATCTGTCGCCTTTGTCACTATCTGCTATTACTTTATTGTTTATGCTTAATTACTTAGGCCCACTCCGTCTTCAGCGCCCAGGGCATCCAGGGCAAGCGTACTACACTGATACCCCAGGGCAGGCGGTTCAGCAAGAGGTCGTAGGAAGCCTGTGTTACCCGCAATCTCCACTCATCACTTTGCCATTGCAGCTTACCTTCGCGCATCAGGAAATTGCCGCGCAAACCGTCTGCAGAGGTGCTGCCCAGTGCATTCCAGTTATTGATTACCGCTTCCAGCAGCTGGTTAGCTTCTGTTTTGTCAAGCTCCGTAAGCTCTACAAAACGGTCTACCGGGTCTTCAGGCAACAAGCCGCAAAGCAGCTTGGGAAATACCAGGTCGTATTCAGGTATATCGGTTTCGCCGCTGGCCAGGAAACCGAGCAGCTGTACTGCCTTATCCTGCGCCGCTGGTGATTTGAATGCACGCTTTTCCAATAATCCCAATGCGTTGAAGAAGATATTGAGATAGGGATGCAATAATACCAGTCCGGCATTATTGATGTAAGTATTGAGTGCAGCCGGCGGTGTACCGGGCTTTTTACGCTGCTCCGTTCTTTTGTCTGTGCCTGCAGGCTTTTTATCCACAGGTACTGCCTGTCCGGGATCTGCAGCAGTGCCCGGTTGGGCCGCTGATTGCTCTTCAGATGAAATTGCGGAAACGGGTTTGTGGGTATTTTCTGTTAGCTGTTCTGCAGCAGCAGATGCGGTTGAACGGTCTGCTGCCTGATCAATGCCAGCTGCTAATTTATCTTTTTGCTCATCTGTTGATGCTGGCGGTGTATCTGTTGTTTTTGCAGTAGTGGCAGACTGCTCTTCCGGGCGAGGCAATGTTTGTGCCCTCGCCTTGCCATCATCCGTTTGTACTGCAGCTTTGTTGTCAGTAAGCTCTTTTGCAGGCGTGCCAGCCGGCTTTACAGGAAGACTGATCCTGCCTGCAGATGCATACCTGTTATGCAAAGCAAGCAATGCTGGTTTTAGTATCACAGCAGCTTCGCCCGGTAGTGATGGCAGCTGTTGCAATGCATGTACATATGCAGGTAACTGCTCCGCACCAAAGCTTACCCCTATTATCTGTTCCAGCAATGCTGCAGGTTCAGGTACCTGCGATCCGGATAAGATCTGTTGTATGCTCCAGTCATCCAACTTCCGTTGAAAGTCTGTTTTATCTGGTAATGATGGCAGCGTAACACCGGCAAGGCTGGCAGCGCTGCGTAACTGTGTTAAGAACTCCGGTGTATCGCAACATTGCTCCCACACCTTTGCCATTTGCATTAGCGGTTGCTGTGCCGGGCCTGCATAAGCCTGGATCCATTGCTTTATGAACGGGCGACTGAATTGCAGCAGCATCCTGTTGATAGCTGCTGGCTGAGTCTCCAGCACTTGTCTGCATCTTTCCAGGGCAGGTGTAGCGGTGGCCAGTATCTCCAGCACACCGGCTTCCCATGCAGCAGTATCCTTTACGGGCGAGGTATCCGGCAAGAGGCCATGCTCAAGAAAATACAGCCAGCTGTCAAAATACCCCTGCGTCATAGGATGGCGTTCCATACCTGTTTCCAGGGATGGCTGATGCTGCAAGGCAGGGTAACGGCTGCGCAGATACGATACGATCCTTTCCGGCAGTTCCTTTTCCAGCTGTTGCGTGGTGCATTCACCCAGGTCTATCTCCAGGCGTTCTACACGTAGCAGGGTACCAGCATCTGTCCAGCTGTCCAGCAGTTCCTGTAAGGCATATACCAGGCTGTCTTTGCAAACGGCGCCCAGTTTATCCTGTAGGGACAGGGCGTTTTGCCTGGCGGGCAGTTCCAGCTCCAGCGACAGCTTTCCTATGGTATGATGCTGCGGCATATTAGCTCAGTAATGATTTATAGGCGTTGATAGCCGCGGTATTCTGTTCGTTGGTAACAGCCGCTGCATCCCACACTTCCTGCAGGCGTTTGAGCCCATCTGTCTGGCCCTTGATAAGGCTAGCAGCTTCGGGTAGCAGTGATTTGGCTTCTTCCGCTTGTGCATCAGGCGTGCTTACCAGTAAGCGATCCAGGTAAAAAACGGTGCTGTAGATCGCCATATCTGACACCTGTTGCAGGCGTTTTTCTCCCGCATTGCTTAAACCGGTCTGCAAAGATTTCAGCACATCTGCATAACGGTTATGCAGTTCTGGCTGCTTACCGCTGAAGCGCAGGAAGGCTTCTGTTTTGCCGAATTTCTCTGTTTTGGCAAGGGTCTTATCTTCATCGCCGATGGCGCTTACTGCCTTTCGGTATTGCTGCAGGCGGCGGTTGAAGGTTTTGGCAATATCAACGGTGGCGTCTGTGGTAGTATCGGCAGCAACACGTGTATTGTCACTATCGTCAGCCTTCTCTATGATAATGCTGAAAGAGACGGTAAGATCGCATTGCGGGAAAGTATAATCCAGCCTGTACTCGCCTACAGGCAGCTCATCATAAATGATCTCAATAGCCAGCTTGTTATCCAGCCAGAGAATGGTATAATTATCACTTACAAATTCCCATTCATTGCCCCCGGTGTTTTTATACAGGTTAAATTCTCCGCCGTATGGTGCTGTTTTCAGCTGTAGCTCGGTGATGTCGGTGTCTTTCTTCCAGGTGAACTTGTGGTTACCTTTCGAGTCTTCCAGTACCAGGCTCTTTTTGCTGGGGCAGAAAACAACCGGCTTGGCCACCTGCTGGAACAAGGGCCCCCTGCTGGCAGTAAGTTGCACCACGTATTCTACACCATCTGCATACTTCATATCGAACGTGATATCATCGGCCAGGTTGTTGGTAGTTTTTTCATCTTTCTTCTGACCTCTGAAATCGAACAGCTCCCATTTAAATACCGTCGCATTGCTGGAGAGATTGTGGAACTTAAAGCGTTTGCCTGCTTCCTGCGGTAATTCTACCGGATCGTCAACTATCTCAAAATCAGCTATGGGCTGCACCTGCTGCAATTCTATTTTCACGGTAGGCGTTTTAGAACAGCAGATATAGGGCAGGCAGAAATCTGCTACTACGATATAGTCTGATAAAGACTCTGCTTCCAGCAGGAGGGTAGCTTTAGCTTCTTCATTCAGCGATTTCAGGTTGCGCAGCATAGAAGCGAATACTTCATGTTTATCGCTGCTGGGATTTGCAACCGCACATACCAGTACCAGGGTACCGCCTTTGGGTACGCCGGCGTTGTGCTCCAGTCCGGGATGTTTGGCGGCGAATTTGTGGAAAAACAGATCTTCCAGTACTTCTGTCTTTCTCCGGCTGTATTCATTATAGAGATCGAACAGGATCTTCAGGTGCAGGGGACAGCAGCTGAATTCCGTGTCATCGGCAGCTTCTGCTGCAGCAAGGGCTGGCACGTTCGGTCTGCAGATGGCTCTGCATTTTTGACTCACCCATTGCGTCCAGGCATCAGGCTTTACACCCGCAAAGAAACGGCCCAGCGCTTCAAACATCTGACCAATCTTCATATCGGTAGAGGTGCCGTCGAATATTGCGTTTTCGTAATTCTCACCACATTCGGCAGTACAACGGATGTCGTTCACCACTTTTTCCAGCAACAGGCCCAGGTCAGAGAACCAGGCGCTTTCACCTTCTATCAGGGAAGTCGCTATATCATCTGTGCCCAGGAACACCAGCTTTATATCAAAGGGCAGGTGCAGGTCGCCACGTGATTTGGCGATCGCTTCCTGCGCTTGTTGTGCGGTCTTACCTATATAGCCTTGTGTACGGAAGAAATTGTAGGCATCCATATCACGCAGCAGCAGTTTTTTATCGGTAGCATCGTCTACACCAGGAATGCTGAACAGGCGTTGTTGCTGCACGGCTTCGTAGTTCCACACGCTTTTGATGCCCCCTGCCAGATCGCGGTCGCGGTAGTAGAAAGGGATAGCCTTGCGGCTCAATGCCGCTGACAGGAAAGCGCTGGGAGAAATGCTCACCGTGCCCGGCAGCTGTCCGTTTGCGTTGAACATCGTATTGCTCACCTGCCCGATATGGATCATGCGTTTCAACAAGAGCCGCAGTTTTTCCATAGTAGAGCGGTCCGCATCTGCAAAGGGAGGGCGGTACAGGCCCATACGGAATTCCTCTGGCTGCTCACCTGCGCAGGCGCCCAGTGAAAGATATTTTTCAAAACGCGTTTTCAGCGGTGTGAGGTACAGCGTGTTGAAACCGGTGTATGAAAATTCCTGGTAAGCACTGATCAGGTCTTTCAGGTAATCGTAATAGTAAGGCAGCTGCCATGTAAGATCACTGTTGTCGACATTGATACGCTGTCTTGCCTCCTTCAGTTTCTGCGCCATATCAGTCAGGGGATTGCCGGGCAGCGCTACTTCCAGGATCTCTGCATAATCATTATACACATCATTATAAATGGCGGCAATAGTGGCCTCTGCTGAGGCGCATCTTGCGTCAAAATTGTCTTTTACCTTTTTCCAGTCTGTAAAGCTGCTGAAGGAGATGGTAGCGCTTGTTTCCGGATCGCCGGTATAGCCGAAACGATGCACAAAGAGGTCTTCTCCTGACTGAGAGCTGGTATGCTGTACCCGCCATTGTTCGCTGGCTTTCTCCAGGTCTGCTTTCAAAGCCACCACCACCTCTACACTGATATCTTTACGCACGCTGTTGTTATCATAGCTGCTGAGACAGTCTGATTTTGTCGTATCCTCTGCCTTCAGGCGCAGCATCACGATGGCTTGCTGCTGGGTGATGAGGTTTTCCAGTTTGTCATTATCGGTGGAGGCTGTTGTGAGCACAGATACGGGAATGGTGCCGCCGCTGTAGGGAATATTGCTTACACCCTGTATGCCTTTGTACACAAGGCTGGTAAATCCATCCTTGGCCAGGAGGAAGCCATCAGAGCTCACTCCTGCACCGGGCGTTAATTCCAGTTGTTTTTCATTCGCGTTCCAGCTGGGCGCCAGTCCGTAGAAGATACCGGTGCCTATGAGAAATACCCGGGTATCCAGCTCTTCTGCTTCCAGGTAGCTGATCAGGTCATTCAGATCATCGCTCCTTAAAGGCTGCCCCTTCTTGAAAACAGGATAGTGGGTGGGTGAATTAAGTATCATTAGTA
>Ga0102590_1003938_pt1 | contig 13612 bp, 11 predicted proteins | sample AraplaMF_Col_mMF_FD_76859 | JGI IMG/M metagenome (GOLD analysis project Ga0102590, IMG submission 76859) | Arabidopsis root microbial communities from the University of North Carolina, USA - plate scrape MF_Col_mMF | ecosystem: Host-associated > Plants > Roots > Endosphere | place: USA...
GCGAGGTTGATCACCCGGCCGTCGCCCGCGGGGTGGAGTACCTGATTGCAACACAAGGCGAAAAAGGACTGTGGGATGAGCAGCGGTACACCGCCACAGGCTTCCCCCGCGTGTTCTATCTACGGTATCATGGTTACCCGAAGTTCTTTCCGCTGTGGGCGCTGGCGCGATATCGGAACTTGCGGAACACCAACAGCAGGGTGGTAGGGGTCGGAATGTGACTTTGGGGACGGGGGACTATCTTACCGCGGGCAATGCCATTGATCCGCGGCCGATCTTGATTGTGACTGGATTGGTTCAGGAGGCCCGCATCGCGGCCGGGCCAGGCATGGCCGTGATCTGCTCATCCAGCAGCCCGACCCAGTTGCGGGCGCTGCTGACCGTGGTCGATCCCGAAACTATACGCGGCGTGATCTCGTTCGGCGTGGCCGGCGGGCTCGACCCGAGCTTGCGCTCCGGCGACGTCGTGGTGGCGACCGAGGTGCTCGCGGGCGATGCCCGCTGGGCCGCAGGCCTGTCGCTCAGCGACGACCTCATCGACAAGCTGACCTCCGGCCGCCGCCGCGTCGTCCGGGGCAGCCTCGCCGGCGCCGAGGAAGTGGTCACCGGCTCGTCCTGCAAGGCGGCGCTGCATTCGGAGACCGGCGCCTCCGCCGTCGACATGGAAAGCCACATCGCCGCGGCCTACGCCGCCGAAGCCGGCCTGCCGTTCGCGGCCGTGCGCGTCATCAGCGACCCCGCCCATCGCGCGCTGCCGGCGCTCGCCCGCGCCGCCATCAAGCCGAATGGCCAGATCGACCTCGTCGCCGTCCTGCGCGGCATCGTCCGCAATCCGGCGACACTGCATGCGCTGGTCTCGACCGGCATCGACTTCAACCGCGCGCTGCGGAGCCTGCGCGGCTGCCGCGACTTCCTGATCGGGACGGAGCTGGTGGGTAGCGAGGCGCTGGTGTCCGAGGCGGCCTGAGCGGTTTCGGCGCGAGCTGAGAAAGAGAAGGCCCGGTCGCTGATGGCGTCCGGGCCTTTCTGTTTTCGATCGGTCGAGCTTGATGGAGCGGACCGCTATTCGGGTTCACCAGCACCGGCACGGCAATAGCGTGTCTCACTTCAGGAGTGCAGGCCAGCATCGTCACCGTAATTGGCGGCGAGAAGGAGAGGCCAAGGTCACGTTTCGCGTGGTGCGGGCATCCGCCACCGAAAATGAATGGCAAGCAGCCGGAGCAGTATGCCGCACCCAGCGGCGAACAGCTTTGCCCACGGCCCGTCCAACTGCAGGAGTGCCACGTCAACCAAACGGAACCATCGGCACGCAGAACAATTCAGCCGCCAGTAATCCATTTTGTTTTGAGAATGCAAAGGTGAGGAGGACAACATGCCGAACGGGTATTGGATCGGGCGCATCGATGTGATCAAACCCGAATACACCAAAGCCTACGGCCCCGCCCTCACGGCGGTGCTCCGCAAATACAACGCGAAATTCCGGGTCCGCGGCGGCACCTTTGAGGCGGTGGAGGGCAAGGCGCGCGAGCGCAACATCGTGATCGAGTTCAAGGACTACGAAACCGCGCTCGCCTGCTACCGCTCACCTGAATACACCAAGGCGAGGGAACTGCGCGCAGGCGCCGTGGACATCGATATCATCGTGATCGAAGGCTACGATGGCCCGCAGCCCACGGATTAAGCCCCGCTTTGGTGCGCGCACTACGCAGCCTGATATTTTGCCTCGTAGGTCGGTCGCATCGCCGAACGTCTCCTTCTGTGCCCGTAGCTGACCTCTGCCCACAGCGCTGCGATGTCCGCACCTAAGCGCTGACCCGACCGAGATCATGCTGCCTGCCGAGGGCAAAGTCTAACTTCCGCTTGCTATTCGGCCAGAATTTCTGTCGATGATCAGATCATATTGTTCACCGTATTAGTGGGGATGTTCCCGTTGCTGCAGGTCCTTGACCGCTCACCCCTATTTTGAAGCACAGGCAAGATTGGTCCTTCATCAAGACACAAGCAGAGTCTGCTGTGTCTTGAGCCACCAATCTCCGTTCCTCATAAGACGGTGCTCACCACCCTGGTGCACCAAGCTAAGCTCCGGCGCGGTGACAACACGCCAAACTATGTCGCGGCGGCCGTCGGTCCCGGCATCAATCCGAGTTGCAGCATCACCCCGAGAGTATCGAAAGATCCCCAATGCTCCGAGACAAGGCCCTCGGCGTTGAAGGCGAAGATGTCGACGCCGCTCGCTTCGAAGCGCTTGCCGGTGGCAGGTGCGCCCATGAACGGCCCTTGATGGGTGCCGCTGGTCTTCAGGTAGACGGCGAGCCGCTCGCCGTCGGAGATCATGAACTTGATCGAGAGGTGAAGGTCGGGGAAGGCTTCGATGAAGCCGCCCAGGACGCGCTTGAAACCGTCGTGGCCGTTGCTCATGCCGGCAGGCAAGCCGTACGTCTCGTGATCGATCCGGTCCGCGGAGAGATAGCGGTCGCACAGGTCGAGATGACGTTGATTGATCACCTCCTCGATCAGCTTACGGACGGTCGCCTGATTGCGTGCGGTGGTGGCGGATTGCATGGTCGTTCTCCTTGCCGGCTTGGGTTTTGAGTGGAAGGTCGCGCCTTCCGACCTCAAGACGGCCGCCACTCCCTTGATCGACACGCGGCGGAAAATAATTTGCGTCAGCCCGCAAGGCTCGCTCGCCTGCGTTCCAGCCAAAGCCGCTCCGCCGGAGGGGTCGGGAGCGCCAGGAGCGCGTCAAACGCGGCCCGCGCGTCCGCTGCCCGGCCGCTTCGGGCCAGGAGATCGGCGCGAACCGCATGATATGGGGGGAAAACTGCAAGCTGGTCGCCGTCGAGGGCGTCAACTTCACGAAGGGCGGCTTCCGGGCTCGCCACCTCGGCCAACGCCACCGCGCGATTCAGCCTGACAACGGGGTCGTCGCGCAGCCGCAAAAGCGCATCATAAAGACCGAGGACCGTGCGCCAGGGCGGCGGATCGAGCCGCGTGCGACGCCCACACCAGGCGCTGTGGATCGCCGCCTGTAGCGTGCGGGGTCCGGAGGGCCCAAGCTCGGCGGCGCGCTGCAAATAGCTGTCTGCCTCGTGTATGAGCGCACGGTTCCACTGCGTCGGGTCCTGTTCACTCAGCGGAGCCATCGCGCCGGTGTCGTCGAGGCGCGCGGGCCGCCGCGCTTCGGCGTAGCGAACCATAGCGGCCAGTGCCAGGGCTTCCTCCTCCTTCGGCAAGAGATCGACGAGCACCCGCGTCAGCTCCAGGATCTCGGCGGCGAAGCCCGCGGTCCGACCTGCGCCTGCCGCGTCCGCGTGAGCGCCGGCATACGCCACTTCCAAGGTGGACAGGACGGAATCGAGGCGTTCCGGCCAGGCATCCGGCCCGGGAATCTCGAACGGAATATGCGCATCGGCGATCTTGTTCTTCGCGCGCACAATGCGCTGCGCCATTGTCGCCACTGGCACGATGAAGGCCCTGGCAATCTCCTCCGTTTCGAGGCCGCACACCAGTCGCAAGGTCAGCGCCACACGGGCCTCTTTGCTGAGCGCAGGATGGCAACACACGAAGACGAGCCGTAACCGTTCATCGGGGATCAGGAAATCTTCCTCGTTCACAGGGTCCTCTGCCGCAGGGGCGGGCTCGGGAGGGTCGGGCTTGATCCGCCGGCGCGCTGCGCGGGCCCGCAGAATGTCGATCGCCACCCTGTCGGCCACACGATAAAGCCACGCCGCGGCGTCTTGCGGATGGCCGCGCTCGGGCCAAGCCCGCGCCGCTCGCAGACAGGCTTCGGCGAACGCCTCCTCAGCCAGATCGAGGTCGCGGTAGCGGGCCGCCAAGGCCGCGAGCACGCGCCCGCCGGCGGTCCGCACCGCGCTCTCGAGAGCTGTCCGGCTCAAGTCGGCCTCAACAGAGGGCGGATTTCGATCGCGCCATCGCCGGCCAAGGGCACCTTGCCTGCGATTTCGATCGCCTCGTCCAGATCGGCTGCCTCGATTAGATAGAACCCTCCGAGCTGCTCGCGCGTCTCGGCGAAGGGACCGTCGTGGACGCTGCGGGCGCCGTCTTTCGTTCGCACGGTCGTGGCGCTGGCCGTCGTCTTCAGGCCGGAGCCGCCAAGGCGCTTCGCACCCAACTCGCTCGAAAAGGCCATGTGGCGCGCCACAATCGCGCTCAACGCCGGGTTTCCGGGCTCCAGGCCCGCGGCGACCTCATCCTGGTAGATCAAAAGAGCGTATTGCATCGGGACCTCTTGGGGTTCGGACAGCGCAGCTGCGCCGCCAACAGAGCCAAGACGGATATTCTCCCGCAAATCGACATCGCGGCGAGGATCTTTTTTTTACAACCGCCAAAACTAGCTCTTTAGGCAGGTTTGCGGCATATTGAAATTGAAGCGAGAGCCACTGTACCGCGCTCGCAGGACGCCATGACGGCTCCTGTGCCCTTCAGCGACGTCGGGAGGTGTCCGCTTTTTCACCGCTGTTGGAGGTAGAGCGGACATCGGGCGGCCAACTCCTTAATGAGTACACGGCCTAGTCCGACCAACCAGATCGTCGCGGCGCCACGACGCAGGAGAGAACGTAGGCAGGATCGACGATCCAGAATACTGGTTGCTGGATCAGGAGATCACGCATCGTGCCGCCACCGATCGCCGCTATACATGCGACCAGCAGCGTCGCGGTAAGATCCACGCCGCCGCGGCGGGAAACAGCGGCGCTGCTGGCCGCGAACGTAGCCACGCCGGCATAGGCACCTCGTCCAGCCGATCAGGCCGGGCCTTGCAGGCCCGCGGGGGACGTCGATAAACGAGAGAACATGCTCATAGGAGGACACTCCCTTCGACGATCAAGCGCGTTCACGGCGGCGCACGGAAAATCGATGAACGACAACGCGAGGTCGTTCCGATCTTCCTTCTAGAGCGTCAGCAGCTTCTCCACGCACTTCGTCAGTGTTTCGGCTTCGAAATCAGGCGGACGCATCGCCGAGGAATAGGGCCGGTCAGTATTGAGATAGGCCGTCATCAGCCCTGCCGCCGCTGCGCCCTGAATATCCCAGGCATGTGCGGCAATCAGCGCCAATTCTTCCGGCTGAGCGTTGGCGACCTCGCACGCACGCAAATAGACTTCGGCCCGCGGCTTCGCGAGGCGTACTTCGTCCGTCGAGATGACGTGCGTGACGGACGAGGCGAAACCAGCCTTTTCCAGCAGCCTGCGGGTCGGGTCGGCTGACCCGTTGGTAAGCGCGATGACTGTGACTCCAGCTTTGGCTGCCCGCGCCAACGCCTCGCCGGCGCCGTCGCGCGGCGCCATATCGGTGCTGGCCGCATCGAGCAGCGCCTGCCGATCGGCCTTGGGCGGTTCGAGAGACTGCTCGGCGAGTACGGAGTCCAGCGCCGCACGCTGGACCTCGGCAAAGGGGCGGTAATCGCCGGTCGCGGCTATGGCAGCCGCGTCGCGGTCGGCGGCGGCGCTCCATCCTTCCAGTGCTGCGCCGGGCAAACCGAGTGCGATGACCTTGGACCGCAACGGCGCCTGTTGGAACACGGTGCCTATGATGTCGAAGGCGATCGCTTTGGGTCGGCTACGGTTTGAAACAGACATGAGAACTCCACAATTGCGGCACGGTTGTTCCGGTGAGCCAAATCGGCAACGATCGATTGAACGCGATAGCTTCCGTTTTGGTTCGAGCGGAACATGGACTAGTGCTGCCAAGCAGATAACGAAGTGGCTATGGTACGCGGTCACGGCGCGGCGTTGCCACGGAGCAAAACGCGACCCGCGGGTCGCGGTGGGCGTCCAGAGCGTGCTGCCTCGAAAAGGCCAGCCTGGCATAGTGCCACTTTCTTAGCCCGACGCCTCAAATGCCATTTCTTAAAACACGAAATAGCACCGCTCTGAATCGCGGCCGACTGACGGCGGCTGGTTACGAATACGGACCCGAGCCGCAAGTGCCGCCTTCCTTGGAATTACGGTGACAGTGCTGGATTGCCACCGCAATAGGTTCTGTCCGGCTCACCAGCACTCTCAAGGGCTCGGTTTGCGCGAATTCCTGACCTTTCATTTTTCAGAAACTCTCACCTCGATTCCAAAAGCGCAGGTCCGGCCAATTCCAATCTGAGCTTGCCTCGCCCCGTTTGTCGTAAGCGGATTGGAGCTGCCTTTTCTTCGAGCCGCCGTCTAAGGAGCAGCAAGCGGGTCTCCAGATTGTCCTTGAGATCAGGCAACCTCAATTCATCGGCAAGCCGGGCAATGCGATAGCTGCGTGTGCACAGAAATTCGAGGCCTGTGGGGAGTCTGCTGCCTGCGAGCGGCAAATGCAGGCTTGTGCGCAATCGGCGGCGCTGGCAAACGCGAAAAACTTCAAGCCGCCAACGGCAGGCGTGAAGCCTGATTTGACGAGGTTTGTCGATTTCAACACGCCGTTCGTTGCGGATGTCCGCAATCAGCATGGGTGCGTTGGGAGTGGCCATGTCCGCGTGAGCGATCGTCTCAAGGGAAGAGAGCTTGATTCCGTCAAAGGCTGGTTCGACATCAGTGGAGAGATCACGGGAGATGCAATCCTTCCCGCTCTCGAAAAGACAAACGACACCAACGATTTCTGCGGCACCAAGATTAGCGTGAACACCAAGGACAAGACTTACAACATCCATCTGCGCTTCTTGGCCGAGGCAAACACCACGATCGATATCCGCAGCATATTTGCACCCTTGGTAAGAAATAACGGCAGATTGAGAATCCTTGGGAGCGACCTCGCCGAATTGAACTTCGCAAACAACTCGTTGCCCTCGACAGGATTCGTAAGCGGCGAGGGCATGGTTCAGTCCGGGATGTACACGATTGCTGTAAGCTGGACCTTGAAACCAACATCATCGGCGATCGAAGCTGCGCCCACAACAACGCCCGCCGTCACACATAAACAGCTGGCTCCTGCGTCGGGATGTCTTTTGGACAAAGACAAGAAGAAGTGTCTCAATGACAAGGGTGTAGATGCCTTGTTGAAGACAAACTGAGGATCAAATCGGCGGAGGAAACGGATGCGCGCGCCACCGTGCCGCCCGCCCCGAAAGCCCCAGCATCGCACAGTGCCATTGTTTTGCCCGACGGGTCAAACGATATTCGTTAAAAACGAAATTGCGGCGATCTGAATTGCGGCCCGATTTGTGCCGGCGAGCAACCGCGCTTCTACTGTGCATGGGGTTGTTTTTCATTTTTTGCAGGAGAGGCCCAAGGCGGACGGGCAGGCTGCGTGCGCCGAGCAAAACAAAAGGCCCGATCGCCATCGGCGACCGGGCCTCGTTCGTTCGTGCCGACTGGCGCGCTTACGCGGCCGTCGAAGCCTTTCGCGCCGCCTTCGCCGCGGCCGCTTCGGCTTCGTCCTTGCGGATCTCGGAGAGCTTCTTCTGGACCTGCTCGGAGAAGATGTACTGCGCCGGGCGCTGCTTCGACATGTCGATCTCCGGCGCCATCGGACCCGTGGTCTTGATGCCGCGCAGCGACACCCACATCGCCTTCAGCGGGTTGTTGAGGGCGGCGGTCGCGGCCGTCGGCTCGTAGCCGCAATGCGCCATACAGTCGGCGCACTTCTCGTAGCGACCGGTGCCGTAGCTGTCCCAGTCGGTCGTCTCCATCAGCTCCTTGAAGGTTTTTGCGTAGCCTTCACCGAGCAGGTAGCACGGCTTCTGCCAGCCGAAGATGTTGCGCGCCGGCATGCCCCACGGCGTGCACTCGTATTCCTGGTTGCCGGCGAGGAAGTCGAGGAACAGGCCGGAGTGCATGAAATTCCACTTCTTGCCCTTGCCGAGCGCAAAGACGTCGCGGAACAGCTTCTTGGTCTTGGTGCGGTTGAGGAAGTGCTCCTGGTCCGGCGCGCGCTCATAGGCGTAGCCGGGCGACATCGAGACGCCGACGCCGAGCTCGACGGTGAGGTCGAGGAATTTCGCGATCTCCTCGGCCGGGTGGCCGTCGAAGATGGTGGCGTTGACGTTGACGGTGAAGCCGCGCGCCTTGGCTGCCTTGATCGCGGAGACGGCGCGGTCGAACACGCCCTTCTGCGACACCGCCTTGTCGTGATGGTCCTTGAGGCCGTCCAGATGTACGGAGAAGAACAGGTAGGGCGAGGGCTCGAACAGGTCGAGCTTCTTCTCCAGCAGCAGCGCGTTGGTGCAGAGCGAGACGAACTTCTTGCGCGCCACGAGGCCGCGCACGATTTCGCCGATCTCCTTGTGGATCAGCGGCTCGCCGCCGGGAATGGCGACCATCGGCGCGCCGCACTCGTCAGCCGCGTCCCAGCACTCCTGCGCCGTCATGCGGCGGTTGAGGATCGCATCCGGGTAATCGATCTTGCCGCAGCCGACGCAGGCGAGGTTGCAGCGAAACAGCGGCTCCAGCATCAGCACGAGCGGATAGCGTTTGCGGCCAAGCATTTTCTGCTTGAGCAGATAGGCGCCGATACGCATTTCCTTGAAGAAGGGGATAGCCATTACAAAGTTTCTTTCTGGGCTTGGAATTCGGGTGGGTCAGCTCGCAGCCAATTGGGCCGGAAGCCGGAATTCGATGTTTTCCTCGCGACCCGGGAGGACCGAGACCTTGACCGGTCCGATCCGCCGCATCGCTTCGATCACGTCATCCACGAGCACCTCGGGCGCCGAAGCGCCGGCCGTGACGCCGACGGTCCTGGCATCCTTCAACCATTCCGGATTGAGCTTGCTGCCGTCGGCAATCAGATAACTCGCGACGCCGGCCTCAGTGCCGATTTCGCGGAGCCGGTTCGAGTTCGAACTGTTGGCAGCGCCCACCACCAGGATCACGTCGACCAGCTTGCTCAAGTCCCTTACCGCAGATTGGCGGTTCTGTGTCGCATAGCAGATATCCCGGATATCGGGGCCTTGAATATCTGTAAAGCGGGCCTGAAGGGCCGCAATAATGTCCTTGGTGTCGTCCACCGACAGGGTGGTCTGGGTGATGTAGGCCACTGGCGTATCTGCCGGCAGGGTCAGGGCGTTAACCTCTTCGACGCTTTGGACCAGCAGCACGGGGGCGGGAACCTGGCCCATGGTGCCTTCGACCTCGGGGTGGCCGGCATGCCCGATCAGGATCAGGGTGCGGCCCCGGGCGATGTAGCGCTTCCCCTGATTGTGAACTTTCGTGACCAGGGGGCAGGTGGCATTGAGCACCGGAAGGTCCCGCGCGGCGGCCTCTTCCTCGACGCTGCGGGCGACGCCATGGGCGCTGAAAACGGTCACAGCCTTCGGCGGAACCTCGGACAGCTCCTCGACGAAGATCGCGCCTTTGTTCTTCAGGCTCTCGACCACGTATTTATTGTGCACGATCTCATGGCGCACGTAGACGGGCGGGCCGTACTTCTCCAGCGCCCGTTCCACGATCTCGATCGCACGCACCACGCCTGCGCAAAAGCCGCGCGGCTGCGCCAGATAAACTTCCATAGGACGCCCATCACGCAAGTTGCACCAATCCGCTTCTCAGGTTCCCCGCGGCACCCCGATACTGCCCAACGAGCTGCAATAACCGCACCATTGGTTTCGCACACACGGTAACCGCCCACCCTAACTGGGCCCCAGCGCATGGAGGCACAGCAATTTGTGTCAAAAAATCGGCAGAAAGGAAAGCTGGGATGAAACCCGGGTTCCGTTCCGGCCCAATTTGGTGGTGTTATAGTACAGACCTTGCCGTGGGCAAAATGGCGACATTTGTGCTCATCCCTTCGCCACTTTGCCGCCTCAACTTCCCGGCTATACCGACCGCCCGCAATGATTTTTCATGGCTTCCCGCCGTTTACCTCGAACCCGGCGAGTGCCACTCAAAACATCAATAGGTTTCGCCCGGGAACTCCGATAAACAGCGGGCGTTTCCGGCAAGCTGTTAACAGCAGAAAGAAAAGAAGTGCTGCAAAGCGTCGTCGTTGCCATCGTCAGGGCCTGCACCCGGTTTGCCCCCCTCGTCGTCGTTCTCGGTCTCCTGCTGTCGGTGGGGGCCGGCTATTACACATCGCAGCACTTCGCCATCAACACCGACATCAATTCGCTGATTGCCCAAAATCTGGACTGGCGACAGCGCGACCAGCAATTCGACCGTGCCTTCGACCGCGACGCGACGATTCTCGCGGTCGTCGAGGCAAGGACGCCCGAAATGGCGACCGCGGCGTCTGATGCGCTGTTCGCCAAGCTGAAGGACAACAAGACCGACTTCCAGTCGATGCAACAGCTCGGCACCGGCGAGTTCTTCGAGAAGAACGGTCTGCTTTTCCTGCCGACTGACGAGGTCGCCAAGACCACGAGCCAGTTCGAGTCCGCGGCGCCACTGATCGAGATCATGGCGGGCGACCCCTCGATCCGCGGCCTGACCGGCGCGCTGGAAACGGGACTTGCCGGCGTCAAGCGCGGCCAGGTCAAGCTCGACAACACGGCGCGGCCCTTCAACCAGATCGCCCAGACGGTGGAGACGGTGCTCAACAAGGGCAATGCGAGCTTCTCCTGGCGCGAGCTCGTCAGCGACGAGCCGCTGTCGGATTCCGACAAGCGCGCATTCATCGAGTTCAAGCCGATCCTCGACTACAACGCGCTGGAGCCCGGCAAGGGCGCCACCGATGCGATTCGCAAGGCTGCGGCCGATTTGGATTTCGCGACCAAATACCAGGCGCGGGTGCGGCTGACGGGACCGGTCCCGATTGCCAACGAGGAGTACGCTACCGTCCAGGAAGGCGCCGTCGTCAACGGCGTCGGCACTGTTCTCGTCGTGCTGCTGATCCTGTGGATGGCGCTGCATTCGTCGAAGATCATCTTCGCGGTATTCGTCAATCTCTTCGTCGGCCTTGCGCTGACGACCGCTGCCGGCCTGATGATGGTCGGCTCGTTCAACTTGCTGTCGATCGCGTTCGCCGTGCTGTTCGTGGGACTGGGCGTCGATTTCGGTATCCAGTACAGCGTCCGCTACCGCTCTGAGCGCTACAAGCACGATGATCTCTCCGGCGCGCTGGTGCTTGCAGCCAAGCGCTCCGCGGTGCCGCTGTCGCTGGCAGCGATGGCGACCGCGGCCGGCTTCCTCTGTTTCCTGCCGACCGATTACAAGGGCATCTCGGAGCTCGGCCAGATCGCCGGCGTCGGCATGCTGGTGGCGTTCCTCTCCAGCATCACGGTACTGCCCGCGATGCTGAAGCTATTGAACCCGCCCGGTGAGCAGGAGCCGGTCGGCTACGCCTTCCTGGCGCCGCTCGATCACTTCCTGGAGACCCACCGCGTTCTGGTTGTCGGTGGCACCTTGCTGCTGGCGGTCGCCGGCCTGCCGCTGCTCTACTTCCTGAAGTTCGACTTCAACCCGATGAACCTGCGCAACCCGAAGGCGGAATCGATCGCGACCTTCCTCGACCTGCGCAAGGATCCGAACACCGGCGCCAATGCCATCAACGTGATGACCACGTCGGAAGAGCAGGCGAGGCAGGTCGAGGCGAAGCTGGAGAAGGTGCCGGAGGTGCTGCGGGTGATGTCGCTCGACAGCTTCGTGCCTGAGGACCAGCAGCCGAAGCTGAAGCTGATCGCGCAGGGCGCCAAGGTGCTGAACCCCGCGCTCAATCCTGACCAGGTCGACGCCGCGCCCACGGACAAGGAAAACGTCGATTCGCTGAAGTCCTCGGTCGACAATCTGCGCAGGACCGCGGGTGACGACAAGGGCCCCGGCGCGGTCGCCTCGCGCCGGCTGGCGGATGCGCTTCAGAAGCTCGCCGATGGCGACGAGGCCACGCGCAACAAGGCGCAGGACGTGTTCGTCACGCCGCTGAAGATCGTGTTCGACCAGCTCAGGAACGCGATGCAGGCCGGGCCGGTCACTCTGAACTCACTGCCCCCCGAACTCGTCAGCGCCTGGAAGAGCAAGGACGGCATCATTCGCGTCGAGGCGCAGCCGAAGGGCGATCCCAACGACAACGACACGCTGCGCAAATTTGCGGCGGCCGTGCTCATTGCCGAGCCGACCGCGATCGGCGGACCGGTCTCGATCCTTAAATCCGGCGACACCGTGGTGAAGGCATTCATCCACGCCGGCATCTACGCGCTGCTGGTGATTGGCCTTCTGCTGTGGGTCACGCTGCGGCGGTTCGTCGACGTGCTGATGACGCTGGTGCCGCTGCTGGTTGCGGGCGCGGTGACGCTCGAGATCTGCGTGTTGATCGGCCTGCCGCTCAACTTCGCCAATATCGTCGCGTTCCCGCTGCTGCTCGGCGTCGGCGTCGCCTTCAAGATCTACTATGTCGTGGCGTGGCGCTCGGGCAGAACAAATCTGCTTCAGACCAGCCTGACGCGTGCGATCTTTTTCAGTGCGTTGACCACGGCGACGGCGTTCGGCAGCCTGTGGCTGTCGAGCCATCCCGGCACGTCCAGCATGGGCAAGCTGCTCGCGCTCTCGCTGGTGACGACGCTTGCCGCGGTGTTGCTGTTTCAGCCGGCCCTAATGGGCAAACCCCGCAATCTCAGGGAGTAGGCAGATGTCGCCGACCGGGTCGGCGGCGCTCTTCTGACCGGGCTTGGCCGCAGTGGCTGCCTTCGGGGCCGCGGGGGCAGGCGCCGCTGCGGCAACCGTCGTGCCTGCAGCTTTAGGAGCTGTACCGGGCTTGGGCGCGCCCTTGGCCATCGCGTTCGAGGGGCTCAAGGGAATCGGCGGACCGACCCGGGTCCAGGTCTCGCCGCCGCAGAGAAAGCCCATCACGCAGCCCTTGATTTCGAGCTGGTCGGCCCCGGCCGGCGTGATGGTAGCGCTGTAGAGCTGGCCATCTTTCGCATTGTAGACCTGCCCCTCCCACTGATCGATGCCGGGCTTCTTCTTCATGTCGATCAGGGTCGCCATGCCGAGCGTCGGCCTGTTCTTTTTTGATGCATCCGGATTGTATTCGTCGCGTCCGCCGGGTTGCTTTTCCCAGGAAACCGCGCCCCACATGCTGCCATTGCATTGGGCAACGCGGATGTTGGCGACGCCGTCGGCGACGCGCCAGTCGCCGGTGGGATCGGCGGCAAGCGCAGGTGTCAGGCAGGTGTAACCGCCTGCCAGTAATATTCCGGTGTAAAGGGCCAAACGCATGATAGTTCCTCGGCAGTGCAACATGGGCTAAAGCTGTGCTTGCGAAGATGGTCCGAAAAAGGGCAAAAGGCCGCACAGACCGTTTTCAGTTACTCACCGTTTTCAGTTGACGAGACGGTCCTCAATCGAAGTATGTAGCGGATGCAAAGCCAAAATCCAGACATGTCTCAGCTATTCGCGGACCGTCAGGCCCAGCGCAGCGCCCTGCATAACCGGTATCTGAACGAGCAGTTCGTTCGGGTTCTCAAGACCATCGGTTACGATGTCGGCTTCCAGAAGGGGCAGGGGCAGTACCTCTACGATCGCGACGGCGCGCGCTATCTCGACCTGTTGTCCGGCTTTGGCGTGTTTGCGATCGGGCGCAATCATCCCGTCATGCGCGAGGCGCTCAAGAGCGTGCTCGATGCCGATCTGCCCAATCTCGTCCAGTTCGACGTCTCGGTGCTCGCCGGCGTGCTCGCCGAACGGCTCCTGAAGTACGTCCCCTATCTCGACAAGGCGTTCTTCGCCAATTCCGGCGCCGAATGCGTCGA
>Ga0102590_1003940_pt1 | contig 13609 bp, 13 predicted proteins | sample AraplaMF_Col_mMF_FD_76859 | JGI IMG/M metagenome (GOLD analysis project Ga0102590, IMG submission 76859) | Arabidopsis root microbial communities from the University of North Carolina, USA - plate scrape MF_Col_mMF | ecosystem: Host-associated > Plants > Roots > Endosphere | place: USA...
TGGAATAACCAAAAAGGCTGGCTGCAGGAGCAATTTGATGAAGCAGATGTGCCGTTTATCCATGCGCTGCAGCAGCTTATGGATGAAGATGCAGGTCGTTCAAAGTAATAAATCAGCTTACATTGTACGGCGGATTCATTTTTTTGTTATCTTCGGCTACATTATATACTACGAACCCTGATGTTAGCTCCAAATAACTTCATCTCGGTTATCTTTTTTTTAGCCATCTTTTTATTGGGATGCCTTACTAGCGGCATAGATCTGTCGGGTTGTTTTTTGTCATTGCTTTTCTGAGAGTCACATGTATTAATCCCTAATCCCCCAAACAAAAATTACACGTATTATGCCCATTCCCTACAAAGCCCCCATCTACCAGGACCATAGTGGCAACGAAATTACGCCACGCGGTAAATTCTGGGCTGGTCTGGCCCTCGTTGTTTTTACATTAGGCAGTGCATTATTCATCGTTGGACATTGGCCCGACCGGATGCCTACGGCAACTGATCAGCAAGCACTTTATTCCTTTAGATGGTTTCGGGTAACATTGCTAAAGGCCGGGGTAGATGGGATGCATATTAACACCCTCTTACTGATCCTCGTGGCCTTTGGCGGATTCCTGGGCAATATGATCTACATCGCAGCCTCCTTTACTACCTATATAGGATCGGGCAAATTCAGGAAAAGCTGGACGCTGTGGTATTTTGTCAAGCCTTTTTCAGCTGCCGCACTGGCCATCACCCTCTACTTTGTTTTCCGGGGCGGCTTTTTGAACATGAGTGATGCCAGCTCCAATATAAACATCTACGGCCTGATGACACTTTCTGTGATGGCCGGGCTCTTTACAGATCGGACAACATTGAAGCTAAAAGAGCTCTTTGATGTGCTGTTGAAACCCAAAGAAGACCGCCCGGATGCACTGGAGAATAATCTTCCAAAAGTAGTGGCTGTAAAGGCAGACCCGCTGGAGGCAGGAAAAGCGGTATTGATCACACTTTCAGGAACACAACTGGACAAAGAGAAAGCCACCATCACTATTGAGGGGCAGCCCATCACCGCCACGCCGGACATCAAAGCGGATAGTATCAGCTTTACGTATACACTTCCTGACGAATTAAAAGATAAGGAATCCCTTACGCTCTCTATACAATTTGAAAAGGAAAAAGAACCCAAAACATTCCCGCTGGCGGTGAAAGCCGCCGGGACGAACGGAACTGATAACGGGGTGCAGCAGCCTGCCGCTGATACCCTGACAGAAGAGGATATCGTACCGGATGCGCCCGAGCATGTAAATGGTGAACAACCCCTCGTAAAAGAATAGTATATGAACAATTTTATCACCACAGATTTTCTGAACCTGCGCAATCAGCCGGCAATTGCCCAGGGTAATGTGATAGCCGTTATGCCGCCTGATACGGTGGTGGAAAGCCTGAATGGGGAAGAGGCGCCCGGCTGGCTAAAGGTAAAGGTCATGTTAGGTAAAACATTGACGCAGGGCTTTGCTTCGCGTAAATTCCTGCAATCTACCTCGCTGGAGCTTCCCGAAGACCAATCTGCTGCTGCTACCGCGATACCGCCCGTGCACTACCCGCCCGGCGACCGCAAGATCAGCCGCAGCCAGGTCAATGGCAGGGCATATCCGCTGAATGAACCGGGCCTGTTAAAGGTGGCATTGGACCAGATCCAGGGGGTAACGGAAAAGTGCGCTGCCATACATAACCTGGTGGAATACCTGGATGTAGAACATAGCGCCCGCTATGCGCCGGGAGGTGGCAGCACCTACTGCAATATATACGCCTACGACGTAGCTTATTGCCTGGGAGCGTTTCTGCCCAGGGTTTGGTGGACGGCAGGGGCCATTGTTCAGCTGCAGCAGGGACAAACCCTCGTGCCTAAGTATGATCAGAATATAACGGAATATACCGCCAACCTGATCTGCAACTGGTTTGATCAATATGGCGTATCCTTTGGATGGCAGCGTTTGTTTGACCTGACTGCCATGCAGAACGAGGTAAATAAAGGGAAGCTGGGTATCATCGTTGGACAGCGTATTAATATGAGTAACCCGGGGCATATTGTGGCGGTAGTGCCCGAAAATGATCAGCACGTGGCCAAACGAAATGGGACAACAGTTATTTCTCCGCTGCAATCACAAGCCGGTGCAAGGAATAAAAAATATTTCAGCGGCTTGAACTGGTGGGAGGATAGCAGCCGCTTTAAAAAGTTTGGTTGCTGGATATTTGGATGAGACAAGGCTTCAAATAACCATTACCGATATGGCTAAATATCTTTTTAATAACGGCAAGTTAAAAGACCTGACGATACCGGGCCAGTTTGATAGTACGAAGATATTTGTGTCTGCAGATGTAATTCCGGATGATGATGTGATCAGTGTCGCAGGACATGCTGTTATCGACTGTTTAAAGATCGAGATCGAAGACGTGATATTTTCAGATCATGTTCTTAACCATGCCAGAAAACTCTATGACCACGCCCTTGAGGTGGAAGTGAATGCCAGTAAGATAAAGACGGGCAATGGCGACGCGAATGGCTCGAAGATACCTTTAAACTGCAGGCTCCTGATAGAGGCCGGGGATAATCTGCTGGAAGAGTTTGAACTAAGCGACAAGAAAAGTCCTTCTGCCAACTCGGTATTTATTTTCCGCATCAAATTTCTGAAGGAACAATGAAAGTGGCCGGCATTGCATTTATTTCCCTCTTCTTTGCTGTAGGCTTACAGGCGCAGGATCCGCAGCTGAAGCAACTGGAGCTGACTACCAGTCCGGCGTATGTATTGCTGGGCGTTCAACCCACCAATATCCAGCGGCCTTCTACGCCCCGGGATTTTGCGGCCAGTCTGCAGACCGCCCAGGTGAATGGCAGCATTCAGCCTAATTTTGCCGTGGAGACCAACCCCTTCAACTGGAATAAAAAGGTTCCTCAGAATAAATACAGCTTTATTGCGAATGATTATTTTTCAGACAAGCTGTGGCCCGCGATCAGGAAGAACTTTGCTTTATCGCTGGCCACTTCTGCTACTGATACTGCAAAGTTTGGCAAGCTGCATAAGGGAACGGGGATCGGCTATGGGGTGCGGATCACCTTATTTCCGGGGACGGTGAATAAAAGAACACGGGATGATTTTAAGGTATGGGCCCGGGCAGAAATAAAGGAGTTTTTCGCCAATGTATTGCAAAGAACAATAGATGATGAAGGCCATGCATTTACTTACCAGGACGTTATCCAGGCCTTTGATATCAGTGCAGCCGCCCTGCTGTCGAAAAAAGATATCCCGGATCATATGAAACCCTGGCTCCTGAATGAGCTGACTATCTATAAAGGTAAGATCGCTGCTGTTAATGATAAATCGGAACTGAGCAGTTTACTGACGGCAGAGATGGATACCCTGAGTAGAGAAAAAGAGCAGGCATTGGATAAGATCAATGCCCGCAAGACACCCTTTGCCAGGGACGGTTTTATTCTTGAATTTGCCTATGCAGGGCTGACGCTGATGCAAAGCAATGCCTGGGATAGCAGCGTGTACGCGAAAAGCGGTATCTGGCTGACGCCTTCCTATAGAATAGACCTGGGCACTGACCAGGACCCCGGTACGATACAGTCGCTGGATATCCTGGGGGTATTGCGGTATATATGGAATACGAGCAGGGTAGATGAAGCCAATTACCTCGATTTCGGCGCCAAGCTGCAATTTAACCGGAATGACTGGAACCTGGGTTTTGAAGGGGTATTCCGGCATGCTTCTAAGGCAGCGGAGGGTCTTGATTCCCGCTGGACGTACTCCTGGGTGGGGAATTTCAGTTACACCATAAAAGAGAATATCACCCTGCGTTTGAGCTTTGGCTCGCAGTTTGACGGCACGACGCGTAGTTATACACGCCCCAATGAGATTTTAGCGATCGGGGGGATCAATTTCGGTTTTCTTAAATAGGGATCAGAAGAAAGAACCTTCCGTCTTTTCACAATAAGCTTCCAGTTTTTCTACGAAGGCCTGCATATGGCTTAATAGTTCGGCATTTATATCTTCCGGGATCGGGGAAGGCTTGTTATTCAGGAAACGGCAGGCCACCAGGCAGGACTTTTCATCCAGTTTATTAAATGCAAACTCATAGACCAGGGAAAGGTCCATTTCCGGGATGCTGCAGCTTTCGGCATAGAAGATCGCTTCGTCGGATATGGTCACCCGCAGCGGAGATATGATCGCCTGATAATCTTCAAATGTGCAGTAGTGCACGCTCCCGATAAATACTGCAGGTATGTCCTGCTCTACTTTAAGCAGGCCTGGCACCCATTCGGCACGGCCGGGAATATTCGTTACTGTCATATACACGTCCCGGAAACTGGCAGGTATTGATACTTCCAGGTAAGCTGTGTTATCAGCAGCGTAATCGTTTTGTAGCGGAGGCGGTTCCGGTACGCTCTCCCGGGCTTTGGCGAGGAGGGCGAAGCGATAGTCTACCTTGCCGATAGAGGCATATTCCTCTGATGAAATGGCCCATTCCAGCTCGTCCTGTTCAGCAAGGGCGGCAGCCTGTTCGAAGAGCTTTTCAGAGATGAGCAGGTATTCGTTGTTATCGATGTGATTTTTCAGGAGGCGATGCGCAATGATCATCTCCGGGCCGGACTGTTTGACGAAACGTCCGACGGATATTTCTGCCACCGGGCCATGGTGTGCCACGAACTTTAAGGTGAGGTTGGCGATAGCCTGGCAGGCGCCGCAGGCGCAGACCATGTGCTGCTGCATCCATTTTCGCTGGTAGTGGAAGGCGTTGAAGATATTGAGGCAGGTGGTCAGAATCTCCTGCCGGGTGGGGGCGGGGCCTTTTTTGACCAGGAGGACGGCGTCGCCTTCAATTTCGGCTACCTCGTATTCGTCGCCGATGGCTTTGACCATAGCGTCAATGAGCATGTTGATGGCGGTAGTGCTGTGAGAGAGTTCAGTGGATGTCATGAACTCGGTGAAACCGCTGATGTCTGGAATCAGGATGGTTGCATTCGTCGTTGGCATGATTTGGGGTGGTTGTGTAGTATAAAGGTAGGGAATCTCTTTAATACGCACATAATCAAAAATTTATTTATATTTGTTTACATGATTGTAATCGCTTAGAAAACCTCTTTAAATCTTCAGAATAAGAAGCTCCCTTTAAGTATTACTGTTAGCAGGAAGAGACACCCTTTTAACGCTGTTAAAGAAAGATGATGAATAGATCGATTGTATTTGGTGATATACCAAACATTGAAGAAGGACATTGGTTTAAGGATAGGAAGGAAATGATGCCTTCTAGTTTTCATAGAAATTGGGCTGCTGGAATAGATGGAAATGGAATTGATGGGGCTGCGGCAATAGTTCTGTCCGGTGGTTACGAGGATGATGAAGATCTCGGTGACGAAATTATATACACTGGCGCTGGGGGAAATGATCCGAACACAGGTAAACAGATCAAAGATCAGACCTGGGAAAATAGAGGTAACGCAGGTTTGCTTGTAAGTATGGATCGCGGCTTGCCGGTAAGAGTAATTCGGGGACATACCCATAAATCTAAGTTTTCACCTGTTGAAGGATATACGTATGCGGGATTATATAGTGTGGTAGCGTCATGGGAGGAAAAAGGCAAAAGTGGGTTTAAAATTTGTAGATTTCGCCTTGAGTATAGTGGGACAAATGAAAAAAGGCCTGTACCAGAAACGATTGAATCAAGGTACAGCCAAAATGGGACGCGGCGAAAAGAAGGAACTGTTCTACGAATAGTTAGAGATACCAAGGTTACCCGTGATTTAAAAAAAATGTATAATTATGAATGCCAAGTTTGTGGGCATACCATACACGTAAAATCAGGTAGATACGCGGAAGGTGCTCACATAAGACCTTTGGGAAGACCACATAATGGAGATGATAGCATGGATAATGTAATTTGTCTTTGTCCCAACCATCATGTAATGTTTGATAAAGGGATATTTTCAATAGCTGGCAATTTGGAACTAATTGGAATGTTAAATGGGCAATTGATTGCTCACAGCGAACACCGGTTAAATGAATCAAATCTGGAATATCATCGTAAGAGTCATGGATATAATTAAAGTTACTTGCGGCATTATCTTTAAAGAGAACAAGATTTTTATTTGTAGAAGAAGTCCTAATAAGTCTTTAGCTGGTTACTGGGAATTCCCAGGCGGAAAAATTGAATCAGGAGAGACAGCCGTAAATGCACTTTCTCGCGAATTGTACGAGGAACTTGGAATGAAAGTTAAGATCATGGATCATTTTAAGACAGTAGTACATACTTACAGCACATTTGTTATTGAATTGGTTGCTTATACCTGTCATTTTCAGGAAGCTAGTTACAAGCTAACAGATCATGACAGATACGAATGGGTAGATAGGAAAGATATTAGTAAGTGGAATTTGGCGCCAGCGGATATTCCTATAGCAAATGCGCTTAGTGAAAATGAAGTGAGATAGTTAAGTAATTAGCTTTTTTATTGTACTGGAGGCCGGATAATTTGCCACATTTATGAATGAAACGCTATTTAGTACTTATACTGAGAGCAACATAAGATACATCGAACGAGGCGTTCTTGATGGGGAATTAGTTCTTAAATATTTTGGTGATTATGAATGGATTAATGACATAAACCTTCAAAAAATATATAACCCTTTTCATACTACTACAAAGAGCTGCATTTATTGTTATAAGGAATTGGATTTAATTCATTTGGAAGAGCCTAGCCAAGTGGATAATTTAGAGTCGTCAATTAAATTTGATACAGTTCACTTTTGCCGTTTATGTGGGTGGTGGTTTGTATCAGTTTGGCAATCAAGGAATATTCAGAGTTATGGCCATGCAGAGGGTAACATTACTGGAATCCTTCGACAGTATAACCTTGCTGACACCCAAGCGCCAATCGATGAAATCCGAAAATACATAGAGCGACACCCTAATGGCTCTGCTTTGGTAAATCCAGCGTGTTTTGAGAAGGTAGTAGGAGCGATATTTGCTGATTTTTATAATTGCGAGGTATTACATGTAGGAAAGTCGAAGGATAAAGGTGTCGATTTAATAATGATCCATGGAGATAGTCCCCAGTTTATTCAAGTGAAAAGGCGTTCTACTAATGGTGCTGTTGAGGGAGTGCAAGCAGTAAGAGAGTTATTGGGTTGTCAGCTTATAAACAATTGGCCTAAAGGTGTTTTGGTCACCAGTGCTAAAAGTTTCACAACATATGCTCGTAAAGAAGTGTCGTCTCCAAATCTCCAAAAATTTGGAATTGAACTTAAGCTAGTAGACTTTCCCGAATTATTGAGTATGGCTAACATTGCTAACCGGCAAATAAAGCCATATTGGAATGACATTGTTGATAAAGACATCACAAAATGGGAAACCGAAACATCGACAGAACTTCGATAAAAGGGACCATATAGTCTCAAAGCATCGAACCAACATCCCCTCATTTTCCTCCTCCTCCCTTATCTTTGCCCCAGGAACCGCCTTTTTAATGTCAAACGAAACACCGCTCCGCAAGATCATCCACATTGACATGGACGCCTTTTACGCGTCCACAGAGCAACGTGACTATCCTGACCTGCGCGGCAAGCCCATCGTAGTAGGCGGTTCTCCTGAAGGCCGGGGTGGGGTGGTAGCCACCGCCAGCTACGAAGCCAGGAAATTCGGTGTAAGGTCGGTCATGCCTTCCAAAAGGGCGCAGCAGCTTTGTCCGCAGGCTATTTTCGTACGGCCAAGGTTTGAGGTTTACAAAGAAGTATCCAGGCATATCCGCGAGATCTTTGTATGCTTCAACCAGGCTAATTAAAACCAATTTTTGATTGAAGTGTTTTGATAACTAAAAGAAGCGATTGCTATCTGAGTGGCAACAGCGTTCGTTTGAAGACCTGGATGAAGCAGTTTGACATGGAAAGAAAACGTAAATCCCGGATAGTCCCTGGTGCCGCTACTCAGCAGACTTTTTCGGCGCATGGCTGAATAAATAGCATCAACTATTAGGATTGGCGGATATGCTATATCTTTATTGTCAAACAAAATAGTATATCTCTATGTCCGTTAAAAAGTTTTTTATGCTGGCGCTTCTTTCCTGCCAGATACTTACATCCTGTAATCTGACAAACCCTGAAAAGTATTTTGACGTAACCGTATTAAACTGTAATTCGATCACCGGCATTTCGGGTGATGGCCTGATGAACGAACTGGCATCTCCGTCTGTAAAGCTCAGGGAAGGCAGCAAAAGTGATGTTGTAGCTATGACCAGAAAGGAGACTATTGATCTGAAAATATCAGTTATAGAAGACAATCTTAAAAAACTGAGTAAGCTGACAGAGACGGCGGAAACAAAAGAAATGATTCAAACTTCGACGTCTTTACATGAATATGTGCTGGCTATCTATAAAAACGAATACCGTGAACTTGCAAGGATGTATGATGAAGGTGCTCCTCAAGAGCAGATACAAGTAAAGGGACAGGCTATTCATGATAAATACAATACCAGATTTGAAGAATTATTTAACAAGCTCACGATGCTTGGCAAATCTTATGCAGAAGAGCATAATATCTCTGTCAAATGGGGTTTTGGTTCTCCTGCTAATTAAAAGCGTTCTGTAGTAAAATCGACTTTGACTAAAAATAGGAAAAGGTTGTAAGTCCAGTACTTACAACCTTTTAACGTGCCCAGAATGAAAATACGCCCCTCGATAAGTTTGGGAGACTTATCATTTTTGAAGAGTATAACCAATTTGAGAAAGCTCAATTGGAGTATGAAAGACTTAAACAGGATAATCATTCATGAAACGACTGCATTATTTAGATAATCTTATGATATTCTTATCTGTTCTGGTTGTACTCCATCATGTTAGTATTGGTTATGGGACAATGGGCGGTTGGTGCTATGTTACATCTGAAAAACTAACCGGCACAATTCAAATTTTCCTTTCGGCCTTAACTGGACTCGAGGCATCATTTTCAATGAGCCTTTTCTTTTTCATTTCCGCTTTTTTAACAATATCTTCATTAGAGAAAAAAGGGGTATCCAAATTTATAAAAGCAAGATTAGTTCGCCTGGTGGTACCGTTGTTATTTGTAATGATTATTCTTGCCCCAAGTATTTTATATTATATTGAAACCCATAATAAGACAACTCAACTATCATGGTTTAATTATGTATTACAACAAAACACTAAACCGTATACTTCTCATGCATGGTTTATTCTGGTGTTATTAATTTTTGAATTAGTATATGTTTGCTATTGGAAATTCATAAAACCTCATTTTTCTATTTCAAAATGTCTATCAGATAATATCCCCACACATATAAATATATTGACGGTTATTCTTCTGTGCAGTGGTCTTACAATCATAGTGCGACAATTTTTTCCACTTGGACAAAATTTCATTGGCATAGAGTTTTCCAATATCACTCCTTACATTTTCATGTATGCAATCGGACTGTTAGTATTCAGAAAGCATTGGCTTGATGAGCTTTCCAGAAAAGTGGCAATAACATGGTTTTCCATCTCACTTATTGCAGCCACTTACTTTTGCGTTATTATTTATCTTCTTTCAAAGTACCCGCCTATAGTTAATAAATTTGTTTCGGGCATTACATGGGAATCAGTTTCTCTTTCATTTGCCCAAACCTTTTTGTGTATTGGTTTCTCTGGTTTTTTCCTTCATTTATTTAAGAAAAAACTCAACGTTGCAAATTTTATATTATCAAGACTAAGAGAAAATAGATATGGGGTTTATATTTTCCATTCTGCTGTTGTAGTTGGTGTTACTATTATGCTGGAATCTTTAACGCTTAAACCAACTATTAAATATATTATTGCCTGTATTTTAAGTATTGTATTTTCCTACATGCTTGTTGGGCTAATTCGCAAAATTCCTTTAGTGAAGCGAGTAATTTGACTATGTAAAGCAAAGTACGACGGTAATCGAACCTGCACTCCCTCGTTTCCCCCGCCTCCCTTATCTTTGCGTCAGGAACCGCCTTTTAATGTCAAACGAAACACCCATCCGCAAGATCATTCACATTGACATGGACGCCTTTTACGCGTCCATCGAGCAGCGTGATAACCCTGATCTGCGCGGCAAGCCCATCGTGGTAGGCGGTTCACCTGAAGGCAGGGGCGGGGTGGTCGCCACTGCCAGCTACGAGGCCCGGAAATTTGGCGTCCGTTCTGCCATGCCCTCCAAAAGGGCGCAGCAGTTGTGTCCGCAGGCTATTTTCGTACGGCCGAGGTTTGAGGTATACAAAGAAGTGTCCCGGCACATTCGCGAGATCTTTCACCGTTATACGGATCTTATCGAGCCCTTATCCCTGGATGAGGCTTACCTGGATGTTAGTACCGACAAACAAAAAATCGGCTCCGCTATCGAGATTGCTAAACTGATCAAGCAGGCTATTAAAGAGGAACTGAATCTTACCGCCTCTGCGGGCGTTTCCATCAATAAATTTGTAGCCAAGATCGCTTCTGATATGCAGAAGCCGGATGGCCTTACCTTCATCGGCCCATCGGCCATCGAGGCCTTTATGGAGCAGTTGCCGGTGGAGAAATTTCACGGCGTTGGTAAGGTCACGGCCGATAAGATGAAACGAATGGGGCTGTTCACCGGCGCTGACCTGAAAAAGCTCTCTGAGTCAGACCTGGTACAGCATTTTGGCAAGACAGGCCGCTTTTATTACAAGATCGTGCGGGGACTTGATGACCGGGAAGTTGAGCCGCACCGGGAGACGAAGTCCCTCAGCGCAGAGGATACTTTTCCCTACGATCTCACCAGCCTGGAGGAGATGAATATGGAAATCGACAAGATCTCCCTGGTAGTACATGAGCGATTGAAGAAATACGGACTGAAAGGCCGTACCATTACCATAAAAATAAAATACAGCGATTTCAGGCAGATCACCCGGAACCACTCATTGCCAAATCCGGTGAATGACCTGGAAACCATCAGCAGTATTGCCAAACAATTGCTGGCCGCTACGGAACCGGAGGACAAGAAAATACGATTGTTGGGAGTAGGCCTTTCCAATTTCGGAGAGATACAGCCCGATAGCGCAAAGGATCGGGGCGCCTGGCAGCTGGAGCTGTTTTAAACAAAGGACCATATCTTATGACTGTCAGCGAAGCGAAAACCATCATACAACAATGGGCATATCAAGAAGCGGTTCACCTTCCTGGTTTCTGTGGCGCTTTCTACCACGGTTCCATCAATTGGCTCAATGATAGCGACCCATTGCCAGCTGCTTCTGATGTAGACGTCATCGTTGTTTTAACTGATCCACAGGGATATTCATCCGGAAAGTTTATTTATAAAGCGCTGCTACTGGAAGTATCTTATTTAGCCGCTGATGAATTTCGCACGGTAGAACAGATACTGGGTAAATTCTACCTGGCAGGCAGCTTCAGGAAGCATGGTATCATTGCAGAACAGGGTACACATCTATCAACGCTGCAACAGCAGGTAGCCACACAGTATGCGAATATTGAGTGGGTACGTAAACGTTGTGAGCATGCAAGAGAGCTAGCCTTGAATTACCTGGAGCCGCCGACAGCAGATACTCCCTTGCATGACCAAATAACCAGCTGGCTATTTGCAAGAGGGCTAATGGTACATATGTTATTGGTGGCCGGTCTGAAAAATCCTACTGTTCGTAAAAGATACCTGGAGGTAAAATTCTTGCTGAAGGAATATTATCTGCCGGAGTTCTATGAACGCCTGCTGGAATCAACCCGGTTTGGAGCACTGAGCAGGAGAGACGTGGAACGGCATCTTGATGCATTATCGGCAGCCTTTGATGACGCCACAAAAGTGATCAGCACACCTTACCGCTTTGCCGCAGATATCAGCAGTACCGGCAGACCGGTAGCCATCGGAGGGAGTTATGAATTGATCAAAGCCGGTTATCACAGGGAGGCGATGTTCTGGATCGTGGCCACTTATTGCCGTTGTCAGCATGTGTTAGCAGCGGATGCGCCGCCGGGTATACGGAAACAGCATGATGCGGGATTTATGGAATTACTGGAAGCATTACATATCACTTCTCTCAATGAAAGAAATCAAAGCAATCTTGCGGCGTGCGGATTTACAGGGGAAGTTGAACAAATAGCAGCAATTATCATGGCACAAAACCGGGAGATTCAGTCATAGATTTCGTTGATCTCTTTCGCATATTTCTCCGTAATAGCCGCCCTCCGCAGGCTTAATTTAGGCGTTAGTTCCCCGCCTTCAATACTCCAGCTGTGCGGCAGCAATTCAAATTTCTTGACCTGCTCCACCTGGTTGAATTCCCGGTTATACTCATCCACGATCGTTTTGTAAAAGTGATGTACTTCCGGGTCCTGTACGAGGGCTTCCTGCGAAGGGACATTGATGCCTTGTTTCTTTGCCCATTCTCTCAGCACAGGGAATACCGGTACAATGAGGGCGCCGGTAAATTTGCGATTGGCGCCTACCACCATCACCTGTTCTATGAAGGGACTTTCTTTGAGCCGGTGCTCTATCGGGAGCGGGGCCACATACTTACCTCCGCTGGTTTTGAACATCTCCTTTTTACGGTCCGTGATCTTGAGGAAACGGCCTTCCTGGAAGGCGCCGATATCCCCGGTATGGTACCATCCATCCGTGATGACATCCGCGCTGAGGTCGGGACGACGGTAGTATCCCATCATCACATTGTCACCTTTACAAAGGATCTCTCCATCATCTGCGATCTTTACTTCAACATGGGGTATCAGCGGACCAACGGTGCCGAACAAACGATCTTTTTCTTCAAAACGGTTTACGCTGATCACGGGCGATGTTTCCGTGAGCCCATAGCCTTCCATGATCACGATGCGGGCGGCAGTAAAGATCCGGATCAGGCGTACCTGGCAGGCGGCGCCGCCGGTAACAATACATTTGACATTGCCGCCCAGGGCAGCCCGCCATTTACTAAACACCAGGGCATTGGCCAGGGACAGCTGCAGACGGTAAATTAATGGGAGCTTTTGGTTGATTTCAAAACGGGCGGCGAGGCTATGTGCCCAATAGAACAAAGCTTTCTTGATACCGCGCAGCTCAGCGCCTTTATCCATGATCCGGTCGTATACTTTCTCCAGCAGTCGTGGAACGGTGGTGAACAGGTGCGGGCGTACTTCTTTCAGGTTATCACCAATACTTTCCAGGCTCTCGGTATAATAGATGGGAATGCCTTTGAACAAATAGAGATAGGCGACCATCCGTTCAAAAATATGATTGAGCGGCAGGAAGCTGATTGCCCTTAAAGGATTGCCCGGAGGAAAGCAGGGCAGGCAGTTCTGGACATTGCTGAAGATGTTGCGGTGTGAGAGCATAACGCCTTTAGGCGTACCGGTAGTGCCGGAAGTGTAAATGATCGTAGCCAGTTGGTCTGCCTGTATAGTATCAGCAATGGCGGCGGCACGGGCGATGCCATCTTCATCTGCCAGGGCTAGTATGCCGCTCCAGTGCGGGGCGCCGGCTACCATTTCAAAAGTATAGATCTCCTGTAAGTAGAACAACTGATCGCGGATACCGGATACTTTTTCAAACAGGATATCGTCTTGCGTGAATACCAGTTTCACTTT